>Ga0335081_10012279_pt1 | contig 13876 bp, 11 predicted proteins | sample Lox_Sample_35_FD_206713 | JGI IMG/M metagenome (GOLD analysis project Ga0335081, IMG submission 206713) | Soil microbial communities from Loxahatchee National Wildlife Refuge, Florida, United States - Lox_Sample_3.5 | ecosystem: Environmental > Terrestrial > Soil > Wetlands | place: USA... | reverse complement strand
CTGGCCGGAAAGGCGGTTCGCCGTCATGCACCCAAGGTGGGAGCCGTATGCCTGAATTGGGCCCGTACGGTTCTGTGCGGGGGGCGCTCAGTAATGGGCGTCCCTACCGCGATTCGGGCGCGCCAGCTAACTTCTTGCGAGACAATCGATTTCGACATCGGCCCGAAACGGCCCCAGACTAAAATCTCCGTTTAGTCTGGGTTTTAGTCTGGGGAAAATTTTTGCGATTTTTCTTTGCTCGCCTCAATCGGTCTCGCTGAATCTTGGACGCCCAGACTACGACGGGACGCGATGCTATCATTAGCTTACCTCTGCTCAGGCTTATCGATATCGTCGCCTGCAGAAGACTTGGCGCGGGATTAGTCCCAGCAGCTTGGGCGAGCGCAGGCGCAACTGAGCAACGCTCCCAATGTCTACAACGGGCCCAACGGCACCCCGACAGAGTAGAGCAAGTTCGATGTGCCCAGGTACTTCAGAGATCCATCTGCTCTGGCAATAGTCAGCGCGTCATCCATTTCGATCCCAAGAGAACCTGACCGCGCTCTCGATCTCTCAATGACCCGGCGGCTTGAACGGGTCTGAAGAACGCCGGTGCGCCAATAGATGACCTTGGCTTTCGTCGGCCTCAGCGAGTGGGCGCCGTAGAAGTTGGCATCCAGGCCGATGCTCGCAATCAACTCGGACACGAGCCGCGCGCATTTCCCGGCAGTGGTCCTTCGAATTGTAAAATGCGAGCTACAAGCGATCATGGCCATCAATGATGATGTCGCGGATATGGTGACCGTCCAAGATACGCCCGCATCTCTCTTTTGCACACTGCGAGCGGGGCGCGGAACGCGCTGTTCATGCCCCGATATGTCGTGTGACGAGAGTTGCACTCGGATAATATCAACCCCAAATTCTTCGCGCCGCGGTGACGACCAGTTCCAACTTGGCGCGCTCGTCAGCTTCGCTGAGCGGATTGCCGGCGACAGTGCTGGCGAAGCCGCACTGCGGGCCGATCGCCAACCGGTCGAGACCGATGTAGCGCGTGGCTTCCTCGGTGCGGCGCTTCAAGGCGTCGAGGCTCTCCAGCACTGGTGTCTTGGTGCTGATCAGGCCAAGCACCACGCCCTTGTTTTTTGACACAAAGCGCAGCGGCGCGAAATCGCCGGCTCGCGGCGTGTCGTATTCGAGCACGAAGTGGTTGACCCTGGTGTTGGCGAAGAAACGCTCCGCCACCGACTCGTAGCCGCCGGCGCCGAGATAATGGCCTTTGAAATTGCCGCGGCACATGTGCACGCCGATGACGACATCGGCCGGACAATCGGCGATGGCCTGATTGATGCTGTCGATGTAGAGATCGACCAGCGCGTCGGGATCATTGCCGCTGTGCGCGATCTGATCGCGGATCGCCGGATCGCAAAGCAGCGCCACCGCCACCTCGTCGAGTTGCACATAGCGGCAGCCGGCCTCGGCGAGCTCGGCGATCTCCTGCCGAAACACGGCAGTCAGGTCGGCAAAGAAAGTATCGACGTCCTTGTAGGTCGCTGCATCGGCGAAATCGTTGCAACGATAGAAATGCATGGTCGAGGGCGCCGGCAACGTGATCTTTGCATTGACCTTAGTGACATCGCGCAGAAAGATGAATTCGTCGAGCGCCAACGGCTGCGCCCGCTCGATCTTGGCGCTGGCGTAAGGCGCGGTGAATTCGACCTCGTGGCCGGCATCGTTGCGGAACTTGAACGAGGCCGGCTTGATGTCGAAACCCTGTGTGCGCTCGACGAAGCGGCCCCAATAGGAGCCGCGGCGGAATTCGCCGTCGGTCACCACCTGCAAGCCGACCTGTTCCTGCATCGCTACGGCGTCACGGATGCAGCGGTCCTGCAATGCCGTGAATTCCTTGTCGCCCATCTCCCCGGCGGCGTGCTGGCGGAAGGCCTGGCGCAAAGCCGGCGGCCGCAAGAGACTGCCGACATGATCGGCGCGGAACGGCGGGCGGCCTGAAGCGGACGGCATACGGACGTTTCTCCCTTGCATTTTTCTATAGCTCGATAGATGGAATTTAGATCGGCGGCGTGGCACAAGACAATGGCCTCGTTGCGTCAGGCGCAAATTGTGCACCGCCCGGCGCAACGGCCGCAAACCGAGCGAACCGGGATGAACGTCCTCAGCCTGCCCACCACCCGCCGCCTGCCGAGCCAGCGCCGGCGCGCGCCGCAGATCATCGAGGCAGCCGCCCGTGTCTTCGCCGAGCGCGGCTTCCATGGCGCCACCACCCAGGACATCGCCGACGTGCTCGGCATCCGCCAGGCGAGCCTCTATTACTATTTCTCCTCCAAGGAGGCCGCCCTCGAGCTCGTCTGCCTTAAGGGCGTCGAGGGCTTCTTCGAGGCCGGTAAGGCCATCGCCTCCGGCCCCGGCACCGCGCAGGAACGCCTTACTTTATTGATAAAATCGCATCTGTCGCCGTTGCTCGATCGCGCCGATTTCGTGCGCGTTTTCCTCAACGAGCGCCAGCATCTGCCGGCCGAGAGCCGGCGGCGCATCGGCCGCTGGTCGCGCGGGCTGGAGCGCATTTTCGAGGAGGTCATCAGGGAAGGTATCGCCAAAGGCGAATTCCGCGCCGACCTCGACCCGCGCCTTTCGACGCTCGCCATTCTCGGCATGTGCAATGCGGTACCGAGTTGGCATCGCAAGGAAAATGCCGACATCGCGCGCATCGGCGACGAATTCGCAAGGCTGGTGATCGACGGCATGGGCAGGCGCCCGCGGCGTCGGCGGAAGTGACCTGCTCCGTAATGCGCTATAGAATTTGAAATTCGATTGAGCTATAGAATTCAGCCAGAGGAAACGCGCCAGCGAGAGCGCCAACGATGACCGCTCCGGTCGATCGCGAAGGCTTGCGCCGCACCACCGCGCCGCACTTGTTGTGTGCGCGGGCGCGTTCGACCCCTGATTCGGTCGCCTTTCGGTCCAAACATTTCGGCGTCTACCGCGAGCGGTGCTGGCGCGACTATGCCGCGCTGGTGGCGCATGCCGCGCGCGCCTTTCAGAGCCTGGGCCTTAAGCGCGGCGAGCGCGTCGCCATCATGGGCGATGTCTGCGAGGAGTGGATGATCTGCGATCTCGGCGCGCAGTCGCTCGGCGCCATCGTCTACGGCATCTACCCGACCGCGGCGCCAGCGGAGGTCGAGTATCAGATGCGCGATGGGGGCGCCTCGCTGTTTATCGCCGAGGACCAGGAATATGTCGACCGGATATTCCCCATTGCAGATCGGCTGCCCGATCTGCGCACGATTGTGGTGCTCGACGATTCCGCCATGTTCGGCTACGGGCATGCGAAGCTGCAATCGTTCAACGAGATACTCGCCCGCGTCGATGCGCCCGACCTCGCCTCGCTCGAAGCGCAGCTTGCCACGCTGAAGCCCGACGACCCCGCCTTCATCGTCTACACGTCCGGCACCACCGGCCATCCCAAGGGCGCGCTGGTCACCCACGGCAAGCATCTGGCGGCGACCGACACCGTCGCAGCGCAATACCCGACATTGCGGGAGAAGCCGCACCGCACCGTCGTTTATCTGCCGATGTGCCACGTCCTCGGCCGCGACGTGGCCATCACCCTGCCGCTGATCACGCAACTGGTGCCGCATTTCGGCGAGGACCCGGAAGATCTCGCCACCACGCTATTCGAGGTGGCGCCCACGGTGCTGTTTACCGTGCCGCGCTACTTGCAGAAATTCGCCTCGCATGTGCTCGTGGGCGTACTCAATTCGAGCCGGCTCAAGCGCGCGGCTTACGATCTCGCCATGCGCTTTGCCCGTGCCTATGCCAAGCGCCGCTGGCGGCAGAAGACAGCGGCGCTGCAGAACGCGCTCTATGCCGCTGTGCGCGCCCTCGTGTTTCGTCCGATCCTCAACAAGCTCGGCTTTGTTAAATTGGATCTTGTGGTCAGCGGCGGCGCCGCGTTGCCGGCGGAAACCACTGCGCTCTGGCACATGTATGGCGTCAACGTCGTGGAAATGTACGGGCAGACCGAGGAAGCCGGCGGCATCATTACCGGCCAGCGCGGGCCGTTCCCGCGGCCGGGCGACGTCGGCCCGCCTGTCGACGGCGTCGAGGTGCGGCTTGCCGCGGACGGCGAGGTGCTGCTGAAGAGCCCCGATTTGTTCGAAGGCTATTGGCGCAACGAGGAGGCAACGCGCGAGGTCAACGGCGCCGACGGCTGGCTGCATACCGGCGATATCGGCGAGTGGCGCGACGGGAGCTTGCGTCTCGTCGACCGCGCCCGCGATTTCATCGTTACCGCCGGCGGCAAGACCATCTCGCCGTCGTTCATCGAGAATGCGCTGCGCGCCAGCCCCTATGTCGCCGAGGCGGTGGTGTTCGGCCACGGCCGCAAATATCTCACCGCCATCGTCGAGATTGAATTCGACACCGTCGCCGACTGGGCGCGCGCGCATGACGTCGCCTATACCGGCTTCACCAGCCTGACCGCGCATCCGCGCGTCGAAGCGCTCATCAAAAGCGAGATCGACAAGGCTAACGGCGATCTTGCGCGCGTGGAGCAGATCAAGTCGTTCCGCATCCTGCCCAAGGCGCTCGACCCGGAGGAGGAAGGCGAGCCGGTGACGCCGACGCGCAAGGTGAAACGCAAGCTGATGTTCGAGCGCTTCCAGCAACTGATCGAGAGCATGTACGACGACAGCGAGGAGCGTCTCATCGCCGCCGGCGCCGGCGGCGCGCTGTAAATCAAGAGCACCAAAACTGTGGAAACGGGAGGGACGAAATGCTCAAGAGGACATTGCTCGGCATCCTAGCGGCAACGGCCTTGGCGCTGCCTGCCGGCGCCCAGGATTATGTGATCGGGCTGACCGGCGCGCTGACCGGCCCGCCGTCGAGCACCTATGCGCCGGCGGTCGACGCGCTGCGCATCTATCTCGACCGCGTCAATGCCGGCGGCGGCGTCAACGGCCACAAGGTCAAGCTCATCCTCGAAGACGATGGCGCGCAGCCCTCCAAGGCGGCCGCCAATACCAAGAAGCTAATCAGCCAGGACAACGTGCTGTTGATGATCAATGCCAGCCTGTCCTCGACCTACGCGCCGGTGATCGCGGAAACCAAGCGCGCCGGCGTGCCGTTGTTGTTTGCCAGCGGCGTCTGCCCGCCCAGCGTCTATCCGCCGGCGGCGTCGCTCGAGTTCTGCACGACGGGCTATGCCGCCCATTACGACAGCCAGGCAACGCTCGACTTCATCAAGACCACCGCCAAGGGCCCCGTGAAGATCGGCTTTTCCGCCATGGCCATTCCGCTCTCCCGCGGTGAGATGGATTACGCGATGGGGCTCTCGAAGAAGATGGGCATGACGCCGGTCAACGAGGAGGTTATTCCGCCGCCGACCGCCGACTACACGCCGTTTGCGACCAAGCTGAAGGATAGCGGCCCCACCTGGGTCTATTCCTGGGCACCGTGGGTGACGCAGGTGCGCACCTTGGAAGCGCTGCGCATACTCGGCTGGAGCGGCGACTACATCGGTTGGGGCCATCTCGAGGCGGAAGGCGAGCTGGCGCGGCTGAAGGACGGCAAGTTCTACACTGTCAACTCCAACGCCATGTTCCAGGAAGGCCTGCCGATCCAGAAAGAGATCGAGGCGGCGGCGAAAAAGGCCGGCTCGAAATATCCGGGCCGCGACATGACCGAAGGCTGGATCGCCGGCATGACCATCGAGGCCGCGCTCAAGGACGCCGGCTGGCCGGCTACGCATGCCAAGCTGCAGGCGGCCATGGAGAAACTGAAGATCGACACTCACGGCTTGCGCGGGGGGCCGATCGAGTGGACTAAAGGCAACCACTTCCGCACGGAGCTCTACTATCGGGTCTACAAGTGGGACACCGGCAAGTCGGCCATCGTGCGCATGCAGGATTGGAAGACCTACGCGGTGAAGTGAGGCTTCTTCTTTATCCCTCCCCCGCTGCGGGAGGGTGCCGCCGAAGTCGGCGGGTGGGGTTCGCCGCGTCGCCGACGCAATGACCCCCACCTGGCTCGCTTCGCTCGCCACCCTCCCCCTTTCAGGGGGAGGGATTAGGCTGCGCTCTCCCGCGGCCACCTGACCGAAAGTCGCCCGTGCAACTCCTCGTCAACATCGTCGTCCTCGCCTCCATCTACGCGCTGATCGCCTGCGGCTATGTGCTGATCTACCGCGTGAGCCGCGTGCTCAATCTGGCGCATGGCGAGTTGATGATGCTCGGCGCTTATCTCTTGCTCGCCACCGCCTCGCTGTTCAACGGCCATCCGGCGCTTGCGCTCGCGGCCGCCATTCTGCTCAGCGTCGCCGCCGGCGCGCTGGTCTATCTCTTCCTCATGCGCAAGATGACCGGCGAGATGGTGCTGGCCGCAATTCTCACCACGGTTGCACTGGGCATTTCGGTGCGCGGCGTGGTCGTGCTGGTCTGGTCGGCGCAGCAGCATTATCCGGCGCAAGCACTGCATCTGCCCAACCCTTCGCTGGTGGTTCTCGGCGTCGCACGTATTTCGCTGTGGTCGGCCGTGCTGGTGGCAACTAATGCCGCGGTCTATGGCGCACTGCTCTTCTTTCTGCGCTTCGGCCGCTGGGGCATGCGCATGCGCGCGGCCGGGCAGAATCCGTTGCTCGCCGCGCAGCGCGGCATCAATTTGCACGGCGTCTACGCGCTGGCCTGGAGCCTGTCGACGCTGACCGGAGCGCTGGCCGGCATTCTGCTGTCGCTCGACTCCGGCCTCACCACCAGCATGCCGGTGATCGGGCTAAAGGCCTTTCCAGCGGCCCTGGTCGGCGGGCTCGACAGCCTTGTCGGCGCGCTGATCGGCGCGCTGATCGTCGCCAGCGCCGAAGTGCTGCTCATCTATTACGTCGATCCGCTGCTCTCCGACGTGGTGCCGTTCCTGGTGCTGATTGCCATGCTGATCGTGCGGCCCTGGGGCCTGTTCGGCACGCGCGAGGAGCTCGACCGTGTTTAGGCCGGCCCCGCGCGCCAGCGGCTATTTCCGCACCGGTTACGCGCAAGACCTGGCGCTCCTGCAGACGCGTACGGAATGTACGAGCCTGGCGATCTTCCTCGTAGCGCTGGCCGCACTGCCCTTTCTCGTCTCCCCCTTCGTGCTCGATCTAGCCTGCCAGGTGTTCCTGGCCGCGATCGGCGCGCTGGCGCTGATGCTGCTCACCGGCTATGCCGGCCAGATCTCGCTCGGCCATGCCGGCCTGCTCGCCGCCGGCGCCTTCACCACCGGCATTCTCGCGCGCGAAATCCACGCGCCTTTCTGGATCACACTGCCGGCGTCGGCGATCACTGGCATCGTGCTCGGCTTCATCTTCGGCCTGCCTTCGCTGCGCCTGCGCGGCCTCTATCTTGCCGTTTCCACACTGGCGTTGCATTTCATCGTCATCTATCTCGGCGGTGAATATGAAACCAAGCGTGGCTTTTCCACTGGCATCCTGGTCGATCCGCCGAACCTATTCGGCGTCAGCCTCACCGATCCGCGCGCCTGGTATTTCGTGCTGCTGGCCGCCGCGGGGGCGAGCCTGCTGATCTGCGTCAACCTATTGCGCAGCCGTTCCGGCCGCGCCTGGCGCGCCATCCACGCACGCGAGACTGTGGCGGAAGCGCTCGGCATCAGCATCGCCGGTTACAAGCTACTCGCCTTTGTCATCTCCTCCGGCATGACGTCGGTTGCCGGTTGCCTGTTTGCCTATTATCGCGGCTTCGTGTCCATCGAGGCATTCGATCTATTCCTGTCGATCCAATATGTCGCGATGATCATCATCGGCGGCATAGGCTCGCTACTCGGCGCGCTGTTGGGCGCCGCCTTCGTCACGCTATTTCCCTACGTGATCGAGGCCCTGCTTGGTTTATTGCCGAACGTGCAGAAACTCGCCGGCGACATCTTCGCCGTCAATTACGCCGCGTTCGGCGTAGTGATGGTTCTGTTCCTGGTACTGGAGCCGCTCGGCCTCGTCGGTATCTGGCGGCGCGTGCAGAACTACTTCCTGCTCTGGCCGTTCAAGCAGCGCCCGCTGGCGGGAACGCGTAAATGAACGAGAAACTCCTGCAGCTCGACAAGGTCGAGGTCGTCTACAAGCGCGTGATCACCGCGGTGCAGGGCGTGACCCTTTCGGTCGCGCCGCGGCAGTTGGTGGCGCTGCTCGGCACCAATGGCGCCGGCAAGACCACGACGCTGCGCGCGATTTCCGGCTTCCTCGGCATTGACGACGCCCGCGTCACCGTGGGCGCGGTCGTCTTCAAAGGCGCGCGCATCGAGAACCACCCGCCGCACGAGATTGCCCGCCGCGGCGTGGTGCTGGTGCCCGAGCGCGAGAAGGTGTTTCCCAATCTCACTGTCGCCGAGAACTTGGCGGCGCCGGTGCTGCGTTCGGCAAGCGCGGCGGAGCGGCGAAGCCTCGACGAGCAGGTCTATCACTTCTTTCCTCGCCTTGCCGCCCTCCGCCACCGAGTTGCCGGTCTCCTGTCTGGCGGCGAGCGGCAGATGCTGGCGATCGCCGGGGCACTGATGTGCCGGCCGGAACTGCTGCTGGTCGACGAGCTTTCGCTGGGACTGGCCCCCATCGTGGTCGACGATTTGATACACCGGCTCGCCGCCATCCGCGATGACCTCGGCATCGGTATCCTGCTGGTGGAGCAGAGCGCGGCCGTCGCGCTGGAGATCGCCGACTACGCCTACGTCATGGAGAACGGCCGCGTGGTGCTCGACGGCGACAGCGAGCGGCTCAGAGGTCACCAGGACGTGCAGGAGTTCTATCTGGGGCAGACCCGCGGCGAGCGGCGCAGCTATCGCGAGGTCAAACAATATCGCCGGTCGCGGAGGTGGTATGGCTGATCTCGCCGTGGAGAATTTGAGCCTGCGCTTCGGCGGTCTGACCGTCCTCGGCGGTGTATCCTTCGCGGTCGAGCCGGGCGAGCTGTTTGCGCTGATCGGTCCGAACGGGGCCGGCAAGACCAGCGTGCTCAATTGCATCAGCGGCATCTATCGCGGCATCGGCGACATTCGCTTTCGCGGCACCGACATCGCCGGACGCGCGCCGCATGAGATCGCCCGGCTCGGGCTTGCTCGCACTTTCCAGCACGGAGAATTGTTCGCCGAAATGAGCGTGCTCGACAATCTGCTCACCGGGCGGCACGCGCGCATCCAAACCCATCCCCTCGCGGAGATGTTGTTCCTGCCCAGCGTGCGCCGTTCCGAAGTAGCCCACCGCGAGGCGGTCGAACGCATCATCGACGTAGTGGAACTTGAGCGCTACCGCCACGCCCCGGTCGGCAGCCTGCCGTTCGGCGTGCAGAAGGTGGTTGGTTTCGCCCGCGCGCTGGCACTGGAGCCGTCGATCACGCTACTCGACGAGCCGTCGGCGGGGCTTAACCGCGAAGAGCGCGAGGACTTGGCGCGGTTCATCCTACGCATCAAGCACGACCTAAAGATGACCATGATCTGGATTGAGCACGACATGCAGATGATCGCCGATCTCGCCGATCGCATTCATGTGCTCGACTACGGCCGTACCATCGCGGAGGGAGCGCCAGAGCAGGTCTTGAACGATCCAAATGTTGTGGCGGCTTATCTTGGGCGCGGTGTGTCATCCCCTCGTGATGATGACAGGCGCAGTGGCCCATGAAGATCGCGGTTCACTTCGTTTGCATGGAAATTTCTGCTCTTTAGTCGAGCCAAGCACAGTCGGCGCGTCAAGAACCAACAACGTTGTTTTTCTGCTCCTGGTTCGATCACGCCGACTTGCGAGCGATTGAATGCGATATGCAGCAATTGAGATCAATTCGGTTTTGATCGCTTGCCATTTTTGATGAATAATTCGCGGGGTGATCTCCGTATTCGACGCTCCTCTGCGACACGCAGTATACCGCAGGGATTCGTGCGTCAGATCATCTGGCTTTGCAGTTCGGCCGCGAGCGTCTGCAACTTTGGCAGAAAGACTTTTCGCATGGTGTCGAGGCTGACGCGATTGCTGTGTGCACCGATGTTGAGCGAAGCGATGATTCTGCCGTCAACCCGCCGCAGCGGCACCGAGATCGAACGAAACCCCACCTCGACCTCCTCGTCGACGAGTGAATAACCCTCCGAGCGCGCCTTGAGAATGGTGCGGTGCAGTTTGATACGATCTACGACCGTTGCAGCCGTGAGCTTTTTCGGTGTGATTCTGCTCAACAGCCTATCCAGCTCGGCATCGTCCAGTGCGGCCAAAAGCACGCGCCCGAGCGAACTCGACACGGCCGGCAGGCGAAATCCGATCTGCGCGCTGAGATTGATGACGCGATTTGGGGTTGCGTTCGCGATCATGATCGCATCGTCGCCGTCGAGAACGGCGGCCGAGCAAGTCTCGCGGACCTCGGTGGTCATACGTTCGACGGCCGGCTGCAGAACGTTGGATATGGAGTTGGATAGGAGATAGGCACTCGCCAGCGTCAGGATGCGAGGCGTGAGCCGGAATGTGTGACCGTCAGTTTCCAAATAACCTAAATGTCCCAGGGTGTGCAGCGTTCGGCGCACCGATGCGCGCGGCAGGTCGACGAGCCGCGCAATGTCGCTAATCGTGAGCGGCGTCGTGCTGCGGCTGAATGCCTGAACAATGCGCAATGCCCGCGCGAGTGCTTCAAGAAATTCCGGCCCGCCGCTCTTGGCGATTCGCTGCTCCGCCGCAGTTCGCCTCAGGCGCGGCATCGGTGCGCGTCCTCTTCGTCCGGCGAAAGTCGCCGCCTTGTCCGACGCTATCAATCCCAGTACCATTATACAAACATTTGTTCGGTCTACGAACACAGGGAGATTCCATGCTAAGCGCCGTGCAGAACGACCGCATCACCCGGACCGTGCCAGGCAGTGCCGCCGGCGGTCTCCTGCGCCGGTACTGGCAGCCGGTTGCGCTCCTCGATGAACTCGCGGGCAATCGGCCGGTCAAACCGGTGCGGCTCCTCGGCGAGGACCTTGTTCTCTTCAGGAACGACCGTGGGCACTACGGGCTGATTGGCCGACATTGTCCGCACCGCGGAACCGACCTTGCCTATGGAAGGCTCGAAGACGGCGGACTGCGCTGCGCGTTTCACGGTTGGCTGTTCGATGTGAATGGAAAGTGCTTGCAGACGCCGGCCGAGCCGGACGACAGCAAGCTGTGCGCCAACATCAGACAGAAAGCCTATCCGGTCGTCGAGAAAAGCGGTATTCTGTTCGCCTTTCTCGGTCCAGGCGAACCGCCGGCCTTCCCGCATTTCGATTGTTTCGTGGCGCCGCCGACCCACACATTCGCCTTCAAGGGCATGATCGACTGCAACTGGCTGCAATCGCTCGAAGTGGGCATCGACCCCGTCCATACCTCGTTCCTGCATCGCTTCTTCGAAGACGAGGACCCCGACAAGGGCTACGGCAAGATGTTTCGCGACACGTCCAAAGATTCGGACATGCCGATGACCAAGATCATGCGCGAGTTTCCGCGGCCGCGCATCGAGGTCGAGCAGACCGACTATGGCTTCCGGCTCGTCACGCTGCGGCAAATCAACGACGACAACGCGCATGTGCGCGTGACCAATCTGATCTTCCCCAATGCCTTCATCATCCCCATGAGCCGCGAGATGACGATCTCGCAGTGGCACGTCCCGATCGATGACGTCAGGCACTACTGGTATGCGATCTTCACCTCGTTCGGCGCGCCCGTCGATAAGGATGAGATGCGCCGTCAGCGCCTCGAACTCTACGAATTGCCGGATTACGTGCCGCGCAAGAACAAGAGCAACGATTACGGCTTCGATGCGAACGAGCAGGAGCACGCGACCTATACCGGCATGGGCGCCGACATCAACGTGCACGACCAATGGGCCTGCGAGTCGATGGGCGCCATCCAGGACCGCACCCAGGAGCATCTCGGCACCTCGGACAAGGCGATCGCTGCCTATCGCCGGCTCCTGCGGCAGGCGCTCGATCAGTCGGGCAAGGGCGAAAGGCCGATGATGGTGCTCGACGCCGCCGCGGCCGCGAAGATTACCGGCCCGGCATGCGTCGACGGCATCGGCCCCGCCGCCGGTTGGCAAAGCTATTGGCAGCGAACCGACGAGGCGCGGCAGAAAACGAAAAGCTGGACCAACGGGCACTGACGGAATGCCGCGACGCTCATCAGCGCGGAGTTTCGTCGAGCGCTATGGCCTTTGGGCCGACGAGCAGGCGCGCGCGGCAAAGGCCGTCGTCCAGGCGATCAAAAGCAAAAAGCTCGAACTCGTCCGCTTCTCCTTTGCCGATCAGCATGGCGTGTTGCGCGGCAAGACGCTGCTCGCCGCGGACGCGCCGGCCATGATGCAGAGCGGCGTCACCATGACGACGACGCTGCTTGCCAAGGACACCGCGCACAAGACGGCCTATCCGGTGTTCACGCCGGGCGGCGGCTTCGACATGAAAGAGATGCAGGGCGGCGGCGATTTCGTCATGGTCGCGGACCCGGCGACCTTCCGCATCTTGCCGTGGGCGGAAAACACCGGCTGGCTCCTCTGCGATATCTATTTCGCCAACGGCAAACCGGCGCCGTTCTCGACGCGGCGGATACTTTCCGCAGCGCTGGAGCGGCTCGCTGGAGAAGGTTTCGATTTCCTTGCCGGCCTCGAGGTCGAATTCCATCTGTTCAAGCTCGAAAACCCACGGCTGGCGTCCGCCGACGCCACCTGGCCGCCGCGCGCGCCCGAGGTCAGCCTGCTCAATCAGGGCTACCAGTATCTGACGGAAAGCCGCTTCGATCAGCTCGACGCGGCGCTGGAGCCGATCCGCCGCGGCATCGTGGCACTCGACTTGCCGCTACGCTCGCTCAAAGTCGAACTCGGACCGAGCCAGTGCGAGTTCACCTTCCGCCCGCAGCGCGGGCTTGCCGCCGCCGACACGATGATCCTGTTTCGCGCGGCCGCAAAGCAGATCGCGCGCAGGAACGGACTGCTTGCGAGCTTCATGTGCCGGCCGGCGCTGCCCAATCTGTTTTCCTCCGGGTGGCACCTGCACTTTTCCTTGATCAACCGGAAACGCAACCGCAATGCCTTTGCCGGAAACGAGCGCGAGGGGCTCTCCGGCGTCGCGCTACATTTCCTCGGCGGCTTGCTGAGCCATGCGACTGCCGCCGCCGCGTTCACCACGCCGACGGTCAACGGCTATAAGCGCTACCGCTCCTATACGCTCGCGCCCGACCGCGCGATCTGGGCGCGCGACAATCGTGGCGTGATGGTGCGCGTGCTCGGCCAGCCCGGCGATCCTTCGACGCATTTGGAAAACCGCGTCGGCGAACCCGCCGCCAATCCCTATCTCTACATGGCCGCACAAATCGACGCCGGGCTCGACGGCATCGCGCGGCGTCGCAATCCGGGCCCGTCGGCGGACACGCCCTACGAGACCAAAGCGCAGCCTTTGCCGAAAGACCTCGGCGAGGCGTTGGCGGCGCTGCGGGCGAGCGATGTTTTTCGCAAGAGCTATGGCGACGGTTTCGTCGACTACTACGTCCGCCTCAAGGAGGCGGAATTCGCGCGCTTCAAAGCCGAAGCCGGCGACGAAGGCGAAGTGACCGCCTGGGAGCAGAACGAATATTTCGATTTGTTTTGAGCTGCGCTCTAATCGGTTGAAATGAGGACCCAGTGCGCTCCTGACGTAGCTAAATCTTGCTGCCCTGTGCATGACGGCACTTGCGGAACGCCAGCCGTTACAGAATAATATTCTGTGTAAATTGAATTATGTAGAATAAAACTCTGGCTCAATCTACGAATCTGGGGGTCAGGAGTTCGAATCTCTGTGCGCCGGGAGACTGGCAAGGAGTAGTCGGTGAAAGTCCGACACGATGAAGGAGTAGCGATCCGCATCGGCCCCAAGCCGTGCATCGTTGGCC
>Ga0335081_10012278_pt1 | contig 13877 bp, 14 predicted proteins | sample Lox_Sample_35_FD_206713 | JGI IMG/M metagenome (GOLD analysis project Ga0335081, IMG submission 206713) | Soil microbial communities from Loxahatchee National Wildlife Refuge, Florida, United States - Lox_Sample_3.5 | ecosystem: Environmental > Terrestrial > Soil > Wetlands | place: USA... | reverse complement strand
GCTCTGCTGAATTGGATAAACTCTCGCAAAAAATTGATAAAGATTGGGCTAGAGATTTGGGTATGGTTTGGTATTATTTCTTTTTCCACTGACACCACAAATATTGGGTCGCCCGATGTATATCGGTTATTTGATTTTAAAACACACTGATCAAAATTGTAGGTAACAGGACCTACCCCTTTAATGTTATCCGCCCCATGAACCATATCTTTAGACGATGCAGCATTAGATTTCCACTGCGAACGAAGCAAGTCTATATTTTTTATGGATTCTTTCAAAGTTCGACGAATGGCAAGCTTGGGTTCTTTCTGCATCCGCTCTTTGGTAATTGATGTTGATTCACTCTTTGGATTGAAGACAAGCTCATGTGTAACAAAGGGACTATACCATCCAATTGCATTTCGATTGGCGGGGGCTTGTTGCGGTCTATCATGAGCAGGAAATTCGAACATTGTTGAAAACCATCTACCTAGATGAAACCAGTGATGCGTATCAAAATCACCCTTTGATTGGAAGATAGCTAAAACTGGTCGTTGACCGGGAGAAAATTTTGGGGTATCCTTTAACAGTTCATTTAAATTATAATGACGTGCTGCCTCAATTGCAGGATTTATTAAAACAACCAAATTTCCCAAAGGTCTCAAGGGAATAGAGTGTGTAGTATCCTGAATCGTTTTAATATATCTCTCAGTTATGATCTGGCCAAGGGCACAATAAACTGCTTCTCCGCCAAAACTATGTCCAATTATAACCAATTCTGTTCCTGGATCGTTCGATTCGCTTCCTTTCCAGCCAGCTCTTTGTAAAGATTCAAGATCGATTAACAACTCAGTGAGCCCTCCATATCCAATCGACTCTGCTCTATTTTTGCGATCCCAAAATGTCAGAATGTCAAGACCTGGTATTCTTAAGGTTCGTCCGCGCCAAGCTCCATATACTCCTATTACTCTTCGTGGAATTCGATTCTGTTGTATACTTTGTTCTTTTTCCGCTCTTGCTAATGTATCTAATACTACGCGCATCGTTTTTACATTATCATCGTTATAACTAGCATTACCAAACCACCCATGTACAAAAAGGATGATTATTGAACCCGGCTTCGTTCTTGAGTTATCGCGAACCATATTTGTAACAGTCTCCAATTCCCGACGGTCCCAAAACCATCCTTGGTCATCAAACTCTACAAATCCAAGTTTAACATCGTCCCCTAAAGATTCGACAACGGCCTTGTGGGGATCGTTTGATGCGATATCACGATAAGCCTTATCGGCGGCACATCCCGAATTCAAGATAGCAGCCAATTCGCCAAATGCAAATCCAACCCAAATCAAATATTTTTTCATACAACTCCTTTGTTAAAAATGCCTTGACTAAGAGGTTTATTACCGGGAAATCCACAGTTGAAAGTTGTTGCTCTTGGAGTAATCAACCCCGTCAATCCCGTTATTCAACGTAATTTGGAGGTCTTGATAACAAGCGTCTGTGCATGCCCTACATGTGCAGAGCCTAGGGAGCAATTTTTCTAAAAGAGGCTGCTGCTTCTCTGATCATTTTATAGTCAGTCAAATAAAATGACTCAACTGAGTAAGTCAAGTTTTTTACAAATCTTGCTGAGAGCCACCAAAATGTTAGGAAAATCGATTTCGTTGGCATTGGTTTGTTTTAAATTTCTCTTAACTTAAATCCGCTATTTTCCCTAGCAATTGCTTAATAAATCTATAATTTGTCGCACCGGGGCCAAATTTTCGATCACTTCCCGAGATGTGGCTGGCATTTTGGTTTATGCAATTTCCAACAAATACATTATTTTTCGAACTCATTACCTGATACACGGTTGGGATAATAAAATCATGAGCGAAATTTAAGATATTTAGTGCTTGCATTCCATGCACGTAATCCCCAATCTTTTGTTCAACAACGGGGTCAGGTCGGAAGGAATTCTCCTTCATTACTTTTGTCTTATAGGTTTTTCCCGCCGCATCAAAATCTGATTTGTGCCTATTTATCACAAATGGTTTTGCAAGAAAGCCTATAATACCTGTCAGGCAGCATTCCACAAATGGAGTCAAATCATTATTTGCACTTTGAATAGCGCCATGAAATATTCTTTGCAGCTCATACTTATTCACCAAGTTTAGCACGGAAAATGAGTCCTGCATAGTGTCAATGTTTAAATCTGAAAACGCATTATCTATATCATCTGAAAGACCGCCTAGCCATTTGCGCGTGCTTTCTAATGTTCGACGCAGATGTTCCTTTTCATGGTTTTCCCTCAAGTCAATAATTAAGCTATCGAGAAGTTTCAGAATTCCGTGATAAGTCACTTGATTATAAAGGCACGGTACAGTTAATCTGAATCTGGTCTCCGGAAAGGTAAGCAAAGTTGTGAGAAACTCAATCATTCCCTTTATAATTTCATTTTGGTTCTTGGGGTTAGCGAGCGGAGAACCATACAAGGGGGCAGAAATTGTAATAACAGCATGGATGAGATTTTCTTTGAATACCTGTTCATCAAGGAAAGCAAGATATCGGGCGACAAGTCCGCCCTGGCTATACCCTATTAATATGTTAGGTGCGGTTTCCCTGAGAATTTCATAGTATCCTTTCGTATCCTTTGTGAACATCTGAATACCATTCGGCCGAGGTTCCCAAAATCGAGTAAAGGATTGAAGACTATTGCCGTTGGTTGAATTAGGAAAGTAATGGTATTTCTCCGCAATTTCTTTTAGCATTGTTTTGTTGGCTTTGGTAGTGCTTTTTGAATCATACAGATTTCCAATGCACTTTAATGGAATTGGGACGAAGTACTCTGCTTTGGTTCCATTATCTATATCCAACATCAATTGGCTGCTTTGTGATTGGACCCCATTTACATTTATTTCATGGTTATTTCTAGTACCGAACCTGATTTGCATTTTCTTTCTCTTTAATAACCTGCTTAAGATGTCGTTTCGGCCAAGAAATGATTCAAGATCATCTTCTTTACCATCAATCAAATCAGTTGCCCGGTTCAGAGTCCATACAGTGTACATCTAATAACCCTTTCAAAATATTTTGCGAATCTATTTGCAAAGACCGTTTTCTCTATCGTCGGTGATTTTGCGATCAAACCACACTGACCAAGCAGGGCAAAATCTGAAGCTTGAATCGGCAGAAAATTTGTTAGATAATCAAGTGTCAATGCATGCCCTATATGTCCACTCCACGGGAGTATGGCACTTCTTTTCGCAGAGGGAGCCGACTCCCGCTCCTTATCTACCCTTAAACAAAACTGCGCACAGAAGCAAGTCAAGTTATTTTAGTTTAATTCTTTTCTGCAACAAGTGGCGTCAACCAGGTCTGGGTTGCCGATATCACGTATATCCGCATTGCCACCGGTTTGTGTATCTGGCTGTCATTCTGGACGTGTTCTCGCGCCGTATCGTGGGCTGGTGCATCTCCAAGTCTCTGGATCGTCGGCTGACGCTAGAGGCGTTGAAAATGGCGATCGCGCTGCGGAATCCGCCGCCAGGTACTATCCATCATTCTGACCGCGGCGTGCAGTATGCGTGTCAGGAATACGTTGACCTGCTTAAGCATCACCAGTTCAGAATCAGCATGTCTCGGAGCGGTACACCGTACGACAATGCTTTTGCCGAATCGTTTATGAAAACGTTGAAAAAGGAAGAAGTGTATTTGTGGGAATATGAGAACTTCATCGATGTCGCGGAGCGAATCCTGTACTTCATCGAGGAGGTCTACAACCGCAAACGTGTTCATTCAGGGATAAACTATTTGCCGCCGGTGGAATTCGAATCTATATTGGCGGATGAGAAACGCAGAAAAGAACTCGGTCAGATCAACCTAAAAATCGCAGGAAAGTCTCCAACGTAAGGGGCGCACTTCCCTTCTTTCTCGTTTCGGGATCTCCAGGCCATTGCTTTTTGTATCGCTGTTCGCTATCAGGATTGGACCAGCCTTTGGCAACGATTCTGTTGCGATTTGAATATCGATTTGGGACCATCGGGAAGCGCCTATAAAGCGGGATCATTGTTTATGCCACTTTATATCGAAGAATAGCCGCATTCGGCCTTTGTACAACCAAGAGCCGTTGTGTGTACCAATACCGTTTCGGATAGGTAAAAAAAAGGTATTAAGGACAGACGCAGATTGAGTGTGAAAAGTGGGGCTTTGCAGAGATTGAAGTGATCGTTTTCTTCAAGTCTATTTTATGACATCCGAATTCTAAATGTTTATTTATCCCAAGAAGAAATTCCCAAACCGGTTGATGTCATGAATGAACCTACCGACTCCTACCGGCGGTAGTTCGTAATACAAACTCATTTCCCAAATGATTCAGAGTAATTTCTTCTATGGCCTCCATATCCGCAACGATATTTGCTCATTCCAGCTTCCAACCTTTTTTTGATTCTGTCGTAGATTTGCTTTCGTATGACAAGAGGTAGGAATGAGCAGAAAACATGCCCGCGAATTGTTTTGTTCCAACGGAGATCAGAAACAGAATTTCGCCATGGTGTTAAATACGCGAAGAGCGGTCTGCGCATCCGGCGATTGCCAACCTCGCTTCGCCTTGACCTTGAGGCCTGTGACAATCGACGTTTGCAGATTAAAAGGAGCAATTCCCCTTGAAATCTATGAAATATTCGGCAGTATTATCCATTAGGCAATCCTATTTTCGCCTTTGTAATTCTCGGTTTGTGTTTCTAATATCTGTCAAAAACTCAAGTGATGGCAACTTGTAAAAGTAAACATTTTGTTTATCTCCTATTGCTAACAGTTCATACCTATAAAAATCTATGCAAGCCTTATCACTGAGAATTTCATCGGCATCATCGAAGTAAAATGTACATAGTCGTTTGAAAGAATCGTTTTCGTTTTTCCAAATCCTGTATGAAAAGTCGCCAGTAGTTACGGCGTATTCGGAGTTGCTTGATAATTTTATGTGCGCACAAGTAGATGGGTCCGCCACGGATATGAAATTTACCATACCCATATCACAAGTTCTCCAAATTTGCATGTCACCATATGCCTCAGAAGCATCACCTACAGATATTGCCAAACTATCAGTACAGTCTATACCAAAAATCTGTGAAGCATCTATTTCTCCAAACTCTCTTGAATTCCTATTAGTCATTACATGAATGATTTTAGCAGGCTCTATCGCCTTTGTCGAATCAGCACCAAGATTTCTTTTTATTATTTCACTTCTTTTCGCGGTAGGATTAAGATCCCATTTTATTAACTTTCCTTTTAGTGTTCCAGACAGAACAAAATCGGCTGATGGTGATATCTTAAGACAATTATTTACGTCCAATTCACCATTTAGTGAAAACAGCCAATTAACAACTGCTGGGTCCCTAAGATTACTAGGTATTAACTTCGTTGGATAAGGTGTGCTACGAGTTTTGGGGGTGTCAATAGACATTAGATCAGTTCTTATAAGAAAAACGTCTATGGAACAATTTCCCGCAATCGCGAGAATGCCCTTCTCTTGATTGAAATCGGCCACTGATACCATTTCAGGGCTACCGCAGCTTCTGCCGAAGTCAACACTAAATGTCTTTAAGATATTACCCTTTTCCCGATTCAAAAACGTAATACCCAGGTCTTCATTAACAACTATCATTTGGTCATTTTTTACAAGAAATCCTAACGTCAATATCCTTCCTTTGAGACTGCTATTGACCCATTTAATCTGGTTAAACTGCTTGTTGATTTTCCACATTTCAATTTTGCCTGAAGCATATCCAATTGCCATATAAGAACCTGACGGATCGAATTTCACAATTGAGATATTATCCGTTTCTGGCAGAGTCTTTTGTGGCCCAAATGAACTTGCATTAGGGGAGACAGTAAATAGGCCAATTAGTGTGGATATAAATATCAAGTATGATTTCATTTGTTCATAATAACCTGAAAAGGTTCAGTTGTTTGGAAAGTACCATTCGCCTCATAAACCTTGATTTTCATGACCCAACCCAGTCCATGTTCATCTTCTTGTGGGCATAAGCGAACACTAAAAGGTGATATATCTCCTTTCACAATTTTAAATGAAGGATTAAGTGAGAACGATTGTTGTCCAATGCTATGCTTTAAAACGTGATTATAGGTTTCAAGCGAATAGGATGGTCCGCTCGGCCCTCCCTTAATTTCACAAACTGCCGAAACGTCATATACTATTCTTGTTATTAGGATGTCTTGATTCGTAGTGTTTTGAATGTTAAATGTCAACACAGGTTGTATTACCCCAACGCAGCTTACAAGCCATTCCTTAATAATGCCGTAAGATATGACATCGTCGCTCTTCATTCTATCGATTTCATCATCTGTGAACATTATCTTCTTAAAGAGATCGCCTTTTTGGGTCATTAGCCGAGAAAATTTCTCTTGAGTATTAAAGTACTCTTCTAAGTCTCTTCGCCCCAATCTCTCCACCCTTTTTTTTAGCAAAGGGATAAGGTTGGTAATCGGTTGATTGCCGGTTACACCATTGCATTCCCCTCTATCAAAAGCATACCTTACATCCTGGTTATATCGAAATGTCCGGTATTTTTGTGAATCAACACAACCTTCCTCAAAATCTTCATAATACGAACAGCGCTTGTCATCGATGTAGAACCCGGCTATCTTGAAGACGTCTTTGGTGTCGGCTCGTGCAATAGGTACCATTAATAACAGAACTAACAATAAGAGACTACCTAAATGCCAAAGATGAGACGGCCGCCAGGGATCAGGTTTCGGGGCTGGACTAGGTCCTCCCCAGATATGATAGCATACAGAACCGGCAAAAATAAGGCAGAATGCTATGAAAAGAAAGATCTTGACAATTTTCTTTCTAAGCCTAGAATAATATAAAAATGTAGAAGCGGACACAAAGACAATAGTAAGCACGAGATAAGGATTATTATAAAAAGATTGCTTAAGACTTAGAATATTATGGTTAAAACTTAGTACGAGTGCAATAAATTCTACAATTACAATAATAGGGAACAGCTTTGCCTTAACAAAAAGTTCTGCACTTTGGTCCGATTTTGCGTTTTTTCTAGACATACTTACTCCAATCATTAATCAAGAAATGACTTAAAATCTGCTTGCCATATAGATCTTAGCTTGAAAATGAACAAAAACTGTGAGCAGCTTGAACGTTATCGTTCGTAATATATTGTTTGCACACACCCCTAGTCAACGCATAGTCAGCCAAGACTGGGTACATGGGTCTCACTTTGGGAAGCTTTCCGTCATTCTTTGATTTATGTCATTTTTTCAACGTGGTATCATGAAAAGGCATGTCGGCGATGTGTTCGACCCATTTTTGGTGGTCCCGCCAATAAACGTTCGCCGCTGGTTTCGGATGGAAGGGCTTATCGAGGGTCCCGCCGCGTGCAGTCACAATGCCGGGTCTCAACGGATTTTCCCCATACACACCGGAGCCGCATTTTGAACAGAACCGCCGGACGGAGACGTTACCGGAGTCGCCGGTATGATTGTAAGTCGCTATCGTGTCTCCGGAAACCTTGAAGTCTTCTTTCTTGAAGCCAACTACGAGAGCAAAGGCTGATCCCGTAGCCTTTTGGCAAGCATTGCAATGGCAGGCAAGAACAAATACCGGCTCTGAGGAACAGGAATACTTGATGGAGCCGCACAAACAGGTACCTTTTAGATCGGCCATGGGAACCTCCATTCTGCTTCGATTCCTTTACACAAAACACTGTTAACAAAATAAATCCATTGAAAACCAGAATGCTTAAGACAACCCACTGGTCAAAATTGAGGCCCATTGATAGCCTATCTCATATTCCGAATCCAAGGCCAAAATACAGCAAATATCCTTTGGAATTATAGACTCGGATCTGTCGAAAAATTCGAAAGCAAACTTTTGCTAAGTAAAATGAACCTGTAATTCCCGTTCCCAAATATTGGGATCTATTTATCAAACTAAACCTATTTGTCCAAATTCGTGAGTAGCATATTTCTGGCCGAATAAATGTTAATCTTATTCCTGATATTTTACCAAAATTTGCACCAAAACCAGCGATAAGCCCAGGAAAACTCAATTCGGTGAAGACCGCAGGTCCATTTATGGGATCATAGAGATCTGTTTCTTCCGATGATGTCAAATTAAGCATTAAACCTATTTCTAGACTAATCAACAAGGGATAGCTTGCCCTGATGTCAAGAATTGGCCAAATTGAACTTATTAGTTCATTATGGTGCAAAGAATACCGATGGACCTTTGTTGGTTTTGTTGAGTCATTAATTTCAGTTGGAGAATGGGCGAGAGAACTATCGAAGGTCGTTATGCTGGAGTCATTGTCTCCTTTAAGGGATGCCTGTGCCGAAAATGCAAGACTTGCAATCAATAAAATGATGGATATATGCATAGGTTTACATCCTTATTTTCAAAAACCTTCATAGAAAAATTCAGAGGTCGCCAATGGAACCTCATTGTAAAGGTTTAAGGAAGTACCTAAGCATGAATCACGCCTAACCATGATCCCACCATACCATGACTCTGGAAAAAATGAACCAAACAAAACCGACTAAAAACAACATCGTCCCTGCCATCTTAATAGGCGAATTGATGATATAACCCCAAACAGCAAGGATAAAACCAATGAAAATTAACAAAATGGAAAGTAGTTGTTCTAACTTGCCTATTTTGGCCTTTTGCTGAACGGTATGGGTTTCGTTTTTCATATCCCTGGTTTCTTCTTGTGTATCCATTTTAAGCACTATGGGACACCCGCATTTTTGACACTTGCCTGCCTTGGCGAAATTTGAGATTTACAATTTGGGCATTGAAAAAGCGCCATATCATGTCCTTTGCAATTAATATAAACGGGTTTTACCCTTCAAGCCCATTGATTTTTCAATTCTTTCTTCACCCTGTTAAAAGACACTCCCATCTCCCAAGCCATTTCCCAGAGCGTACAGGTTGGCGGAAATCCATCGCGGGTAGGGGTTTTATCCAATTGACGGACTTTTTCAATTCCGAGCAAAAAACTATTCGCGTGCTAAATGTAACGCCTCATTAATATTATAACTTAAAGCCTGCTGAACCGTTGCCACTGATGTTGGATTTTCTTTTTCGGGAATACCGTTAGTATAGAAATCTGCGAACCAAGCCCCTCTATAAAAAATACCACGTCTTTCTACTTTTTTATCTGGGAGAATTACAGCCATGCAATATGGTGGTAAAAATCGAAATATCCTGTTGGATAAAGTTGGAATCTGGAAGGCCACGGGAAAACGTTCATATGCTTGTGATTCTTGACTGGTTAGAAATGCTGTTACATGAAAAGCCCCATCTTGGAAATCCTTCATCTTTGAAATAAAAAGGTCCATTATAGCTCCATCCCCCTGCACTCTCTGTTTATTGTCTTGATACTTTAACCCTAACAACGAAGAGCCCAAAAAATGTAGTGTAACATTTTTATATTTTAAAACTTATAGGATAAACCGACCTTATCTGACGAGGCATCTACTCCTATTATACTATTTCCGATTCTTTTTTCATTTAAGAAATACATGCATGAGGATATGAGCGCCCCTGCCAATCCTCCCGCAATGACATCTACAGGTTCATGTAAGTTGTCAGTTACTCTCGTGTAGGAGATGTACGACGCGACCGCACAGGTACCCACAGAAAGGGGGACTTTCCATAGCAAAGAAAATGGATCGTATCTATCGACGTTTCTAAAAAGAAACAGATCAAAGTACGTCGCCATACCAAAACTCATAGCAGCCTGGCCTGACCAAAAAGATTTCCTTAAATCATTCACGTCGATATTCTTCCCTTCGGCGTATAGCTCCATTCCGGAATCATAATTCGGTCTTTTCTTCCCTACTACATGCTTAACGATTTCATCGATCAGGGGCACCATGGCGAAGGAAGTCTCTATAAATCCTTTTGTATGAATGTAGGCCTCCCTATTCAGACTTCCGCTTGAATTCGGCATTAAGCCAATACCACCAGCCATGGTGAGACCTATAGGATACAGCCAAACATCATTCACTATTTCTGCTTTGTACTCGCTATGCGTTCTTGTCTGTAACAAAGGATGATCTGTCCACACCGGTGTCTTGCTGAAGTAGAATTCGGTAAATGCAGCTACCCCTGCAACCAAGGTCCATTCCAACACCTCATCTCTCACAGAGAGCTTCGGGCTTTGATAGAAAGCACTTCCCAAAACAATCGTCGTCAGGGTTAGAACGAAGGTAAAAAAAAGGTGAAAGCGGAAAGGGCGGGGATGTAGAAGGTAGAAATCGAGACAAGGAACCCTTTTATTTAGAAAAGCAACCGTCTCAGAGGCTTGGAGCATTACTTCCTGTTTGCATTCAAGAACTGGTTCCACCAAACCGGACGGGGATTGTCCGGGCATGCGGACGGATTAGCATAATACGTGTAGGGTCCATACTCGGAATAGCTGTTCGAATAGCTGACATTTCCCGAGGCATCCTCCCATACGGTCGCGGTATAGTGAGAGGAATCACCGGTCAGAGTCACCATGTTTGGTGCAATATTAGTCACCACTATTGAGTAAAAAGCACTGTCTAGAGCGTTCCATGAGGCAATGAAATCTGTAGCAAACGTGATTGAGGAATGCGACTGGATCTGGTTCCCTGTGGCGGAAAATGTGATTCCGTGTTCCAGGATGTTTGGTAGCTGTGCTGCAATAATGGAATCCGTCCGCGCCGTGGAAGGGTCCCCTTTTGCACCGACAAGAGTCCACGTGCCTGAAAAGGATAAACCGCTGTGAGTCCCTCCTAAAAAGACATACCAGATTGTTGTGTTGCGAAGTGCGAAATTGGAAAAATAGGTGGCTGTCAATGATCCATTGGTTGTTAGAAGGCTGTCTCCTGAGAATTTATAAAGTTCCTTGGATGTATCTTGAGTCCCAACCACCAGATTGTTCCCGTTGCACCGATTAGGTTGTAGCTTAATCTCAACGATCGTGTCACCCACTGAATCACCAGGAATTGTAGAATAAGTAATCGAAGTGCCCGAAAGTGTTGTCGCTCCTCCACCATTGTTGGCGGGCGAGGTGCTGTTTGAGCAGGTTATGCCTGAGAGAACTAAAAAAGCAAGAATACTTACGATAAGGATTCTCTTGCCCATATAATACTCCTTTGGAATCGGTTTTCCATTATAGACGGCAAGGAACGTTAACACTTTAGTTTGTGGCACCATTGATAATATAATCAAAAAATCAGTGTTTTTGTGGCCGAAACCGCCCAGGACAAGCAGACCGTGCCATTGGAAACGACGACTAGGTAATGAAGCCATCAACTGATGTCGGAAATCCGATCCTTGAGGCCCAGCCGACCGATCTCAAATCAGCGCAGATCTGAAAACCATCCAACTCTTCGCCACCTTCGGCGAAACCTTGACAATCGCAGCTTGACACCAGCATAAGGGTTGCCCTATTTTTATACAGCGCTTGGGTAATATTAAAGCGGTTTTTTAACTCATCTATTGCCTTTACCGTAGGCACCATATCGTGAATATCATTCCTATTCTTATGTATCACAACATTGACAAGGCCCCGAAAGGCATAGGTTTTAGGGAACTCTATGTATCGCCTCCTCAATTCATCTGTCAAATGTTCATTCTCAAGATGCTGGGATTGAGGGGAGTGTCAATGACCGAAGCAGTCCCCTATTTAACCGGCCAAAAGGATGGCAAAATAGCGGCATTGACGTTTGATGATGGTTATTGCGACAACCTACTCAATGCGGCACCAATACTCGACCACTTTGGATTTACGGCAACCTGTTATGTGGTCAGCAGCAGCATTGGGCGGACAAACCAATGGGACTCGAATGTGAACAATGCCATCAAACCTGTTATGAATACCGAACAACTAAAGGAATGGATCGACTACGGTTTTGAGGTTGGGGCTCATTCACGCACTCATCCGCATCTTACGGAATGTCACGGAGACGTCCTAAAAGGGGAAATAGACGGGTGCAGGGAAGACTTGGAACGTGTTCTGCATTGCACCGTCCGACATTTCTCCTACCCCTATGGAAGTTGGAATCCTTTTGTGGCTGACATGGTTGAGAGGGCAGGTTTTCAATCCGCATGTACTACACGACGAGGCAGGGCTCGTCAAGGGGATGGGTTATTCCGGCTTTCACGTGTAAAGGTGAGGAAATATGATACGCTGGCGCTCTTTGCGTGGAAGCTTGTGGCTGGGTATGAGGACCGGCGTGCTTATGATCTTGCAGAGTATCTTGACAAGAACAAATGATTAACGATAAACGGTTCTTTCCAGTGGCCTGAATAACTTGCTCACGATGAAGTTGCTGCCCCAAAGCAAAGGCGTTTTCCAGTTCTTGTATGGCGGTTCGTAGTTCAACAACGAGTCCGTTTCAATGTGGATGCCAAAATGATTTTCAACTTCGCGGATTTTTCCTTCAAACACCCCGCGCATCTCACGCAGCTGTTTCAAAATCCTTTTAACACGCCTCGCGTTAGCGGTTTGAAAATGTGTTGAATTGATGTACTTCCTGCATAAATTTTTCCGGATAGTCCGCATATGGTGCATCATAATCTGATCTTCGGGAAAAATATGCAACTTCTGCCGGTCAGGGGTCATGCTGATTCTGCGGTTTGGGTCGGTATTGCAATCGGTACCAAAGGCAAGGCTGCCAAACTCGAACCAAGTATCGGGCCATTTCCCAATATTCGCTAGAAAAGGAACTTTCAAAGAGTCATTAAGAGGGTGCAATGCATGCGTTGGTCTCAAGTGATAGGGTTGGATCGAGACAATTGAATAGTCAACATCGTTCTTGTCAATAAACTCTGCAGCATTCCTAAATTCCTCCGGAAAATAAAATTCATCGGCATCCATTGAAAGAAAATGTGTGCATCCTGCTTCCCTGGCGATTTTCAATCCCAGATTTCGTTTTACATTTTCGTCCATCTTCGCAAATTTCGTAGTATACAGGGAAAACGCTGGCTTGCCGGAATACTTGGGAGTGTACAATCTCAACTCGTCAATCAGCTTCCTTCGAACCAAATCATGGAGCAGGTCTTCTATACCTTCCGATGCAGGTTGCCCGAAATAGGAAATCTTCTGCCAAAGTACACTAACGTGCTCGGCACCGCATTCTCGAAGAACCTCTATGGAACGTTGAAGCAATTCTTCGCCGTCGAATAGTGAGTAACTAATACCGATTGTCATCTTATAGCAACCTTTATTGGGAAAGCGAACGGTTCCAAACGGGCATTTTCAGCTTTCCTCTTTTCACCTATTTGACGAATGAATACCCGAATCGGTTGCTGTCTTTTTTGTCAATAGTACTATACTCTTCGAATGGAACCGCCAATAGGCTACACTACACGTCTTGCCGGCGTGTTGCCTCATAATAAAAGGTAAGTGAAATAAATGTCTGCGGCGGCGGATGTTATACCGGTTTTTAGGCCAAAATAACATTTCCAAGCTGGGATCGACAGACCATAAAAGGAGCCCTGTCCACGTAATTCCTTGGTGCAAGGTCTCAGACGGAGGATGGAGGAATGAATCACAAGCTTGAAATCGTCGTGGTCGATGATGAAGAAGAAATCACTGAACTTCTCAGGACATTTATTCTGATCGTAGGCCAAGATATTTGCGTTCACACCTTTAATGACTCGACAGTCGCAAAAGATTTTGTATTACACAATCCGGTGGACGTACTCATTACCGATTACCACATGCCCAGTCTAGATGGCCTTCAGCTCATGGAATCAGCTCCGTCTGAGGTGAAAAAAGTCTTGATTTCCGGATATGCTTCCGAAATCGGTGAAGAAAAACTTCAGAAACTCAATGCCGTTTATTTTGAGAAACCTGTACCTTTGCGGGAACTGGCAAGAGTTATTTCGGAGTACC
>Ga0335081_10012276_pt1 | contig 13878 bp, 13 predicted proteins | sample Lox_Sample_35_FD_206713 | JGI IMG/M metagenome (GOLD analysis project Ga0335081, IMG submission 206713) | Soil microbial communities from Loxahatchee National Wildlife Refuge, Florida, United States - Lox_Sample_3.5 | ecosystem: Environmental > Terrestrial > Soil > Wetlands | place: USA... | reverse complement strand
GAGCTGATCGACTGGACGTTGCAGAACTCCGGCTGGGGCACGCTCGCGGCGCTCGAGGCGGCGCGCTGGATCGACTGCCAGCCCGACTTCGCAACCGCGCACTACACGCGCGGCTTCAACTGGCCGGACGGCAAATTCCGCTTCAAGCCCGACTGGCCGAACGTGCCGTTCCGCAGCCCGTGCCGCGCCGGCCCGGTCGCCCGCATGCCGGCGCTGCCCGACCATTGGACCGTCATCGAGGAGGCGGACGAGGCCCATCCGTTCCGCCTCGCCACCTCGCCGGCGCGCAATTTTCTCAACTCGACCTTCAACGAGACGGCGATCTCGCGCGAGAAGGAGGGCGGCCGGCCCGAGGTGATGATTCACCCGGCCGACGCCGTCGTGCACGGCATCGCGAATGGCGATGCGGTCGTGCTCGGCAACGGGCGCGGTGAGGTGCGCCTGCACGCGCGTCTGTTCGAGGGCGTGCGCCGCGGCGTGCTGGTCGCCGAGTCGATCTGGCCGAACGACGCCTTCCCGGACGGCCGAGGAATCAACACGCTGACCGGCGCCGACGCGATCGCGCCCTACGGCGGCGCCGCCTTCCACGACAACAAGGTGTGGATCCGCCGGGCGGTCTGAGCGCGTGAAGCTCTGGGCGGCGAAATACACGGCCGTCGTCATCGCCCGCGCAAGCGGGCAATCCAGTACTCACGGAACGTGAATGCGACAACGTTTTTCCCGATCGATCCACTGCGGCGTCTGGATCGTCCGTTTGCGCGGACGATGACACCGTGAATCGTTGTGGAGCGATCCCCCACCCCTACCAGCGCAGCTCCAATCCGAGCGTGCCGGTGTGCGACTCGAAGCCGTTGCGGAAACGGCCGTCATAGACCGCATAGAGCCGGGCGATCGGCGAGAGCCGCACCGAGACGCTGGCGCCGGTGTCGAGGCCGTATTTGGCTTCGGTGACCCCGAACACCGTCACCGGGGTGGCCGGGCCGCTCACCGCGTTGACCGTCAGGTTGGGCACATGCTGCGAGAGGATGTCGACCGCGCGGGCATAGCCGGACAGGTCGACCACCGTGGTCGAGGTGACCCAGGTGTTGCCGATCTCGGCACCGCCAAAAATGCGGGTGCGGTCGGCGGTCGCCGCCGGCACCGACACCGCGTCGATGCCGCCCATCTCCGCATAGGCATTGGTGTGGCTCTGGGTCCAGTCGGCGCCGAATTTCGGCACGATGCGCGCCGAGCCGAGCGGCACATAGTAGGCAGCCTCGGCGATCGCGCCCCACAGGTTGGCGTCATAGGCGGCGGTCGCGGGGCCCGACAGGGTATCGCGGTTGGAGTCGACCCGCGCGAAGCCGCCGACGCCCGCGGCCGAAACCGTCCATGCGCCGAGCTCGTAGGCGCCGTTGATGCCGATCTGGGTGAGGTCGAGGCTGGCATGTTGCGGCAGCCCGACGATGTCGATCGAGGTCCTGCTCTGGTCGACCGAAATGCCGACTGTCGCGCTCGGCGTGACGTTCATCGCAAGGCCCGCGACGCCCCCATAGGTGTGCCGCGAGTCGCCCGGGAAGCTCGCCTGGTCTTGGGCCCCGGTGTGCGATGTCTGCCCATAGACCTCGCCCCACGCTCGCCAGGTGGGCCCGGCGGGCGGTGCAGGCGCGCCGCCACCGCCCGGATTGGCGCCGGTGCCGAACAGGCTGCTCTGCCACGATGGCCCGCCGATCCCGCCGAGCAATTGCAGATACTGGGTGCCGAGGCCGAACAGCGCATAGTTCGACGCGGCGCCGATGGTGTCGGACGTCCCCGGCACCTGCGGCGGCGGAGAAGGCGGATTGTTGGTGCACGATCGGGTGCACTGCGCCCAGCCTGTCGTCGTCGTCGCGACCACGATTGCGATCGCCACGACCGCGCTCCGCCACGCGTCCGCGCGGGGCGCCTTGCAGGCTCCATTCGGTCCGTCGCGCGTGATCATCGCGGCGCTCGCGGCGCGTTCGATCAACAAGGTTAAGATCCCGTCATCCCCCACGGCCGCATTGTCAGGATGTCGGCGGCCGCGCCGCATCGGACAAAACGATGCGACCAGTTGCGATTCTTCCAGTTTTCCCGCGGCCCGGTCAATGTTTCCTCGGTTCGGAATCTGCGGCGACGATCAGCCTGTGCTCATTGCGCAACAGTTGGGTGCGTGTGCCGATATGACGCGTGGGCCTTGCTTCGGCCGTATTTCTCGTATTTCTTGCAACCCGCAAATCGGATTTTGGCCATTCCGGCCCGCTGTGCGTCCATGTCGATTTCTAGCTGGCGCTTTCGAATCGGACTTCCCCCAAAAGCCGGGTTTGTCGCGCGGGTCGCAGCGAGTGCGCCCGCACGTTCACAACACGTTCTGACCTACTTACCAGGAGACAGACGATGCAGAAGGGCACCGTCAAATGGTTCAACCCAACGAAGGGCTACGGATTCATCCGTCCTTCGACCGGCGAGAAGGACGTGTTCGTCCACATCTCGGCGGTCGAGCGCGCGGGCCTCAGCACCCTGAATGAGGGGCAGGTGGTCGAGTATGAGCTGGTCACCAACCGCGGCAAGACCTCGGCGGAAAACCTGAAGGTCGCGTAAGCGACAAGGGGCCGGTTCATCCGGTCTCACGGGTGTATCCCGTAGCCCCCGGTTCGCCGGGGGTTTTTATTTGCCCGTCGTCACGCCGCCGCGCGGCAGCCGGCGATCTCCTGATACTCGGGATAGTAGCGCGCCGTCATGCGCCCGACATAGCGGCGCAGATCGTCGTGCCGTTCCGCCGCCTCGCGCACCGGCGAGCGGAAATCGCGGCAAAGGATACCGGCGACGAACGCAAACATGCTGGCGTCGACCCCGGTCGGCTCGGCGCCCATGAAGAACGGCTTGTCGCGCAGATAGTCGGCGATCGCATCGATCGACCGGCGACCCAGCGCGGCGATCTCCCGCGGCGCATGCCGTCCCATGCCCTGTGCCCGCAGCGCGGCCCGCAGCTTCCGGCGCACCATCGCAATGACCAGCGGACGAAGCAGCGCCGGAACCGGATCGAAGAAGTGGCGCGCGCCCTTGTCGAAGTTCTCGTCGTCGACCCAGCGCAGGTCGACCACCACCCAATAGAGAATCTCCTCGGCCATTTTCTCGAATGCCCAGGCGACCGCCTTCTGCTCGGCCGTGAGGCCGCGGTCGAAATCGATGCCGTGCTTTTGCTCGAGATGCCAGCGGATGAAGGTGGAATCCGCGATGATCGCGCCGTCGTCGTCGATGTAGGGGAGCTTGCCCTTGGGCGCCTTGCGGAATCCGCCCGTGTCGGCGCGGTAGGACAGCCCTGCCATCTTGAGCAGGACCTCGGCCTTCATCACGAAGGGGCTGATTTCCGGCAGTCCGTTTGATGGACCGAAGCCGTAGAGCGTGATCATCGTGGCTCCCAACGCGCAGGCCTGTAGCCCGGATGCAGCGAAGCGAAATCCGGGGCGAATCCCCGCATGCGGGCTACGGATCGACTACCGGCGCCAGCAGGATGTGGTCGTCGGCGCGCACCCCGTCAATCCGGCAGCGTCCGTCCACGATGCGTACGCGGCCCTCCGCCACCAGGCGAAGCGCCGCCGGATAGATCTTGTGCTCGACCGCGAGCACGCGCGCCGCAAGCGTATCGGCCGTGTCGTCGGGCTGCACCGCAACGGCGCCCTGCAGGATGATCGGCCCGGAATCCATCTCGGGGACGACGAAATGCACGGTCGCGCCGTGAATCTTCACTCCGGCCGCGAGTGCGCGCGCGTGCGTGTCGAGCCCCCTGAAGGCCGGCAGCAGGGCGGGGTGGACGTTGATCATCCGTCCCTCCCAGCGTGCCACGAACCACGTGGTGAGCAGACGCATGAAGCCGGCGAGGCAGACGATCTCGATGTGCTGGGCCTCGAGCGCGGCTTGCAGCGCGTGCTCGAACGCCTCGCGATCCTGGCCAAAACGCGCATGATCGACGATCGCGGTCGGGATCCCGGCGGCGGTCGCGGCGGCGAGCCCGGCCGCCTGCGGCCGGTTCGCCGCGACGAGCGCGATCTCGGCGGGAAAATCGGCCGCCCGCGCGGCCGCGATGAGGGCCGCCATGTTGGAGCCGCGTCCGGAAATCAGGATGGCGGCGCGGCGCTTCGTCATGCGCTCACCTCGAGGGTCGCGACGGCCCGCCGCGTCGGGAGGAGTTCGGTTCCGAGGCTGGTTAGGGCGGAACGGCCCGCGGCGCAATGCCCGGCTGCGGCATCTTGGCAAGCGCGGGCCGCAAGCTAAATTGCCAAGGGCGGGCCGCCTGAGTTTGGCGCTTGTTCTTCGGCGCGCCGGCCACCCCCGGTCCATGGCGGGGGGGGGCGCTCAGCCGAATCCAAGCGCCGGGGCGGCCAACCGGGGCGCTGTCTTGAACCTTCCCAATCTGATCACGATTGCCCGCATCCTGATGGTGCCGGTTGTGGTCTGGGCGATCGCTTCGCGCGAGATGCAGATCGCCTTCCTGCTGTTTCTCGCCGCCGGCGTGAGCGACGCCGTCGACGGGTTTTTGGCCAAGCGGCTCGGCATGGCGAGCGAGCTCGGCGCCCATCTCGATCCGCTGGCCGACAAGGCGCTGATCGTCTCGATCTACGTGTCGCTCGGAATCACCGAGGCGATCCCGCGCTGGATCGTGATCCTGGTCGTGTCGCGCGACATCCTGATCATCGGCGGCATCATGCTCGCCTGGTTCCTCGGCCGGCCGATGACCGTAAAACCGCTGCTCGTCTCCAAGCTCAACACGGCGGCACAGATCGTGTTCGCCTCCCTGGTGCTCGCCGCTCTGGCGTTCGGCTTCGACCCCGAGCCCGCTCAGACCGCGATCATGTGGACGGTCGCCACCTTGACCTTGCTTTCGGTCGGCTTCTACGTGCGCGAATGGTGGCGCCACATGAACGCGACCGTGAACGACTAGTGCCACACTGGCTCAGGACGCCCTTCGCAACGCCACCTACAGGAATGCTCACGGGACCCATGCCCGAGCCGCCGCGTCAGCTGCCCCTCGATCTCGGATTCCGCGAACGGTTCGGCCGCGAGGATTTCCTCGCCGGGCCGCCGAACGCGGCCGCGCTCGCGCTGATCGAGCGCTGGCCGGACTGGCCCGCCCGCACGGTTGCGCTGGTCGGTCCGGAGGGCGCCGGCAAGAGCCATCTCGCGGCGATCTGGGCCGCCGCCGCCGGCGCCCGCGCGATCGCGGCGCACGCGATCACGCCCGCGGGCGTGCCGACCGCGCTCGCGACCGGCGCGCTCGTGGTCGAGGATCTGCGCGCGGACGCCTGCGAGGAGGCGGCGCTGTTTCACCTCATCAACCTCGCGCGCGAGGAGGAGGCGTTCCTCCTCATCACCGCCCGCACGCCGCCGGCCACATTTTCGGTGCGGCTGCGCGATCTCGCGTCGCGGCTGCGCGCGCTGCCGACCGTCACGCTGGCGCCCCCGGACGATGCCCTGCTGCGCGCCGTGCTGGTCAAGCTGTTTGCCGACCGCCAGCTCGCGGTCGACGAGGAGCTGATCGGCTATCTGGCGCCGCGCATCGAGCGCTCGTTCGCGGCCGCGCGCGCCGTCGTCGACGCGCTCGACCGCGAGGCGCTGCACCAGCGGCGCGACGTGAACCGCGCGCTCGCGGTCGAGCTTCTGCGCGAGCGCGGCGGATCGGACGCGCCGTGACGGATTTGCTGCGTGCGCCTCGCGGCTTACACTGCGACAGCGAGGACTTGGGTCACCGGCAAGCGAGAGGGGCGCATCGCGATGGCGAAGGGGAGACTGCCGGCGCTGCTCAGCTTCAACGCCGGCTTCGTCGACACGGCGGGCTTCCTCGGCCTGCAGGGCCTGTTCACGGCGCACGTGACCGGCAACTTCGTCACCGTCGGCGCCGCGCTGGTGTTCGGCACGCACGGCGTGGTCGCCAAGCTGCTGGCCCTGCCCGAGTTTGTGTTGGTGCTCGCCGTCGCGCGGGTGGTCGCCGGCGAATTGCGCAGGCGCAACGTCGACGCATTGCGCGTGCTGCTCGTCGCCAAAGTGACGTGTCTCCTGGCGTTCTTCATTCTCGGCGTGACGCTCGGCCCGTTCCCCGACAGCGATGCGCCGGCCGCCTTGCTGACCGGCTTTGCGGCGATCGCCGGCATGGCGATCCAGAACGGGGTCCAGCGCATCCATTATGCGGCGATGCCGCCGACCACGCTGATGACCGGAAACACGACCCAGGTGGCGCTCGACGCGGTCGACTTGTGGCGGCGCGAGCCCGGCACCGATGTCGCCGCCGTGCGCGCGCGGCTCATGCGCACGCTGCAGGGAATTTTCTGGTTCGCGGCCGGCTGCGGCGTCGCGGCGGTCCTCTACTATTTTTTCGGCTTCTGGTGCCTCGCGGTGCCGGTCGCGGTCGGCGTGGCGGCGGCGGTCCTGCGTGACGGATGACCAAAAAAGCCGGCGGCGACCGCCGGGGCATCGGCGGCCGCTGCTGCGGCTTGCGCGCGTCAGGCTTGGACGCGTCAGGTGTGTGCGGTTCAGATCTCGTAGCCGATGAGGGCGTCGAGCGAGTAACGGCCGCCGCCGCGCAGCACGAAGGCGAAGGCCACGATGCCCCAGAACAGCGGGTATTCGAAACCGCCGCTGGTCCAGAAGAACCCGGCGGCGAGATGGACCTGCAGCACCGCGACCGCCATGAGGCCAAAGACCAGCGCCGCGACGGCGCGCGTGGCGAGGCCGGCCGCGAGCATCAGCCCGCCGAAGAACTCGATGAGCCCGGCGAGCAGGGCGAGCGAGGCCGGCAGCCCGAGCTTGCTGGCGAAGAACTGGCCGGTTGCCTCGATGCCGTAGCCGCCGAACCAACCAAACAGCTTTTGCGCGCCATGCGGCACCAGCAGCAGGCCGGCGGTGATCCGGATCAGCGGCTCGGCGAGCGGCGAGAGCGCGTTGGTGATCGGGGAAAGGGCAGGGATGGCAGGGGCTTGGCGAGAGACATTGATGATCGACATGGAAATCTCCTTGGGGCGCGGGGCTTCTGTTCGCCCCGGGATGTCGCGCAATTTGCCTTGAGTTGGAATTCGCAACAATCTAGTTTATTGGCACAATACTGTCCCTAATGGCACAACAAACGGGACAATAGAGATGGATCGCCTCGCCGCCATTGAAGCCTTCGTGCGGGTCGCCGAATGCGGGTCGTTCTCCCAGGCGGCCGAGCGGCTGCGCTCCTCGAAGTCGGTGGTCAGCCGCCAGGTCGGCGCGCTCGAGGCGGAGCTCGGCGCCCGGCTCATCCATCGCACCACGCGCGCGCTCACCCTCACGGAAGCCGGGCGCAGCTATTTCGAGCGGGCCACCCGCATCCTCGCCGACCTCGCCGAGGCGAATGCGTCGGTCGGACAGCTGCAGGCGGCGCCGCGCGGCCGGCTCCGCGTCAGCGCGCCGGTGAGTTTTGGCTTCCTGCACCTCGCGCCGGCGCTGCCCGATTTCCTCGACCGCCATCCCGATGTCGAGGTCGAGATGACGATGAACGACCGCTTCGTCGATCTGGTCGACGAAGGGTTCGACGTCGCGGTCCGCATCGGCAAGCTCGACGACTCGAGCCTGGTGGCGCGCAAGATCGCGCCCATGCGGCGCACCGTATGCGCGGCGCCGGCCTATCTGCAAAGGCGCGGCACCCCGGCCTCACCCGACGATCTCGAGGCGCACGAATGCGTCTGCTACAGCAATGTCGGACGCTCGGAGGAATGGCGCTTCGTCCGGCCCGACGGCGCGCCGTGGCCCGTCGAGGTGCACGGCCGCCTGCACGTCAACAATGGCGACGCGCTGCGCGCCGCCGCGTTGCGCGGGTTCGGGCTCGCGGTGCTGCCGAGCTTTCTGGTCGGCCGCGACTTTCAGTCCGGCGCCCTGGTCTCGGTGCTCGCGCCGTTCATGCCGCAGGACAGCGCCGTCTACGCGGTCTATCCGCATGCCCGCCACCTGTCGCCAAAAGTGCGCGCCTTCGTCGATTTCCTCGCCGAGCGGTACGGCCCCGATCCCTATTGGGATCGCCCCGAGGCGAGCCGCTGAACTCGGCCACGACCGGCCGGACGATTTCCGGCAGGGTTATCCGGCACGACTGTCCCGCATTTGGAAACGGTCTGATCGGAAAAGCGCACATTGCCGCCCTGGCCTCCCGGCCCAAATAACGAGAGGCTGAATCGAAACCCCGACCGCGGTCCCACACCGCCTCCCGAGGAGCCGCAACAATGTCCGGCATTCATCACGTCACGGCGATCTCCGGCAATGCATCGCGCAATGTCGACTTCTACACCCGCACGCTCGGCCTGCGGCTCGTCAAGAAGACCGTCAACTTCGACGATCCCGGCACCTATCACCTCTACTACGGCGACGAGCAGGGCCGGCCCGGAACCATCCTGACCTTCTTTCCCTGGGAGCAGGCCGCGCCCGGCCGCAACGGCGACGGCCTTGCCGAGGAAACCGCGTTCCGCGTGCCGCAGGAGTCGATCGGCTACTGGACCCAGCGCTTCATCGAGAAGGGCGTCGCGCACCAGGCGCTCGACAGGCGTTTCGGCGATCCAACGCTCGCCTTCACGGATGCGGACGGCCAGAGTCTTGCGCTGATCGGCATCGCCGGTGCCGCGGACGAGCCGGCGTGGAGCGACGGCACGGTACCGGCCGAGCATGCCATCCGCGGCTTTCATGGCGCCACGCTGATGCTCGCCAAGGCGGCGCCCACCGGCGCCGTCCTCACCAATGTGCTCGGTTTTCGCGAGGTCGGGCGCGAGGGTCCGCTGGTGCGCTATGCGGCCGGCGCCGGCGGCGCCGGCGATGTGATCACCATCCGCGAGACCGGCGGCTTCCTGCCGGGACGCCAGGGCCGTGGCTCGGTGCATCACATCGCGTTTCGCGCCACGGACGATGCCGCGCAGGCCGCGATGGCGAAAAAGCTGCGCGCCGAGCACGGCCTGGTGCCGACCGAGCAGCGCGACCGCAACTATTTCCGCTCGGTCTATTTCCGCGAGCCGGGCGGCATCCTGTTCGAGATCGCAACCGACCAGCCGGGCTTCGCGGTCGACGAGCCGGTGGCGAGCCTCGGGCAGGCGCTCAAGCTGCCCGCGTTTCTCGAGCCGCATCGCCGCGAGATCGAGGCGGCGCTGCCGCCGATCGAGACCACCGAGCGGGTGGCCTGATGGGCGATCTCGCCTTCGTCCATCGCTTCGAGCCGGGCGCGCCCAATGCGCGCCCGCTCCTGCTGCTGCACGGCACCGGCGGCGACGAGAACGACCTCTTGCGGCTCGGCCGCATGGTCGCGCCCGAGGCCCCGCTGCTCTCGCCGCGCGGAAAAGTGCTGGAGCACGGCATGCCGCGCTTTTTTCGCCGGCGCGCGGAAGCCGTGTTCGACGAGGCCGATGTGCTTGCGCGGGCCCACGAGCTTGCCGACTTCATCGCGACGGCCCGCGAACAATACGGCCTCGCGGCGCCGGTGGCGCTCGGCTATTCCAACGGCGCCAACGTCGCGGCCGCCGTCATGCTGCTGCGGCCCGAGGCGCTCGCCGGCGGCATCCTGCTGCGCGCCATGGTGCCGCTCGCGAACCCTGAGCCGACCGGTGGCCTCGCCGGCAAAGCCGTGCTGATCGTGTCCGGCGCGCGCGACCCGATCGCGGCTCCCGCGAATGCGGCGCGGCTCAAGGCGCTGCTGGAGCGCGCCGGCGCCGCGGTCGACCATCGCATCCTTCCGGGCGGCCACGAGCTCTCGCAGGCCGACGTGACCCTCGCGCGCGACTGGCTGCAGGCGCAGGAGGCGAGGGTGCCGGCGACGCCGTGACCACGAGGGGAACCACGGCGGTCGGCCGGACAGCCAGCCCGTACAACCGTTGGAATCCCCCGGTCCGGTTGTTAACATTCCTGTGCCATACTGATGCTGGGGCGGCCACCGATACCGTCACAGAGCGGTCACTTTGGCCCGCAAGGATGCCCCAACAGGGCGGATAATTCACATGACAGATCGCGCGCAAGCCATTGTAGTTCCGCTCGAATCGAAACTGGAATCGGATGTTGCCGAGGCCCCATCCGCGAAGGCCGTGCCGCGCCCGGTCGCGACCGACGATCCGGCCCGCTTCATCAATCGCGAGTTGTCCTGGCTGCACTTCAACCGCCGCGTGCTCGAGGAGGCGCAGAACGCCAATCATCCGCTGCTCGAACGGGTGCGCTTCCTGTCGATCTGCGCCAACAACCTCGACGAGTTCTTCATGGTGCGCGTCGCCGGCCTGAAGGGCCAGGTGCGCGCCGGCATCACCGAGAAAAGCCCGGACGGGCTCACGCCGTCCGAGCAGCTCGCGCAGATCCACGCGGCGGTGTCGGTTCTGGCGAGCGACCAGCAGGCGCGCTGGCGCGAGCTGCGCCGCGAGCTCGCCGGGCAGAACATCGTGCTGGTCGAGGGCGACGCGCTCAAGAAGCCGGACCGGACCTGGCTCGAGGACCACTTCCTGCGCCACATCTTTCCGGTGCTCACGCCGCTCGCGATCGATCCGGCGCATCCGTTTCCTTTCATCCCCAATCTCGGCTTCACCATCGCGCTGCATCTCGTCCGGCAGAACGACGGCAAGACGCTGCATGCGCTGATCCGCGTGCCGCAGAAGGTCGAGCGCTTCATCCGCCTGCCGGCGCAAGGCGATTCGGGCGCGGCGCGGCTGATCACGCTCGAGCAGGCGATCGGCCTGTTCATCCCGCGGCTGTTTCCCGGCTACACCGTCAAGGGGCAGGGCGGCTTCCGTGTCATCCGCGACTCCGAGGTGGAAATCGAGGAAGAGGCCGAGGACTTGGTGCGCCAGTTCGAGCGCGTGCTCAAGCGCCGCCGCCGCGGGTCGGTGATCCGGCTCGAGATCGAGGCCGCCATGCCGGCCGAGCTGCGCCACCAGGTGCAGCGCGCGCTCGCTGTCGGCGACGACGAGGTGTTTCTGGTCGACGGCTTTCTGGCGCTGAGCGAGCTCAACCAGCTCATGGCGGTCGACCGGCCCGACCTCGAATTCGTGCCCTACAATCCCCGTTTTCCCGAGCGCATCCGCGACCACGCCGGCGACGCTTTCGCGGCGATCCGGCAGAAGGACCTGATCGTCCATCACCCCTACGAATCCTTCGACGTGGTGGTGCAGTTCCTGCAGCAGGCGGCGCGCGATCCCGACGTCATCGCGATCAAGCAGACGCTCTACCGCACCTCGAACGACAGCCCGATCGTGCGCGCGCTGGTCGAGGCCGCGGAGGCCGGGAAGTCGGTCACTGCGGTGGTCGAGCTCAAGGCGCGCTTCGACGAGGAGGCGAACATCCGCTGGGCGCGCGACCTCGAGCGCGCCGGAGCCCAGGTCGTCTACGGCTTCATCGAGCTCAAGACCCACGCCAAGCTGTCGTTGGTGCTGCGCCGCGAGGGCGGGGCGCTCGCCTCCTACGTCCATGTCGGCACCGGCAACTATCACCCGGTGACGGCGCGCGTTTACACCGACCTGTCGTTCTTCACCGGCGATCCGGTGATCGCGCGCGACGTCGCCCGCGTGTTCAACTTCATCACCGGCTATGCCGAGCCCGACCAGCTCGCCCAGCTCGCGGTCTCGCCGCTCAATCTCAAGAAGCGCATCCTCGCCCACATCGCCCAGGAGGTCGGCCACGCGCAGGCGGCCCGGCCGGCCGCGATCTGGATGAAGATGAACGCGCTGGTCGACCCCGAGATCATCGATGCGCTCTACGAGGCCTCGGCCGCCGGCGTGAAGATCGATCTCGTGGTGCGCGGCATCTGCTGCCTGCGCCCGGGCGTGCCCGGCCTCTCGGACAACATCCGCGTAAAATCGATCGTCGGCCGCTTCCTCGAGCACGGCCGCATCTACTGCTTCGGCGGTGGCCACGGCCTGCCGCATCCCAAGGCCGCGGTCTACATCTCGTCCGCCGACATGATGCCGCGCAATCTCGACCGCCGCGTCGAGGCGCTGTGCCCGATCCTCAATCCGACCGTGCACGAGCAGGTGCTCGATCAGATCATGATCGCCAATTTCAAGGACAATGAACAAAGCTGGACGCTCTTGCCCGACGGCACGTCCACGCGTATCAAGGCGGCCGACGGCGAGGAGCCGTTCAACGCGCACAAGTACTTCATGACCAATCCAAGTTTGTCGGGCCGCGGCAAGTCGCTGAAGGAATCCTCGCCCCGCAGCCTGTCGCGGCGGGCGGATCGTGGCTAAACGCCGCCGCACCCGGAAATCCGCACAAGGACGCATCGATCACGGACCGCCGATCGCGGTGTTCGACATCGGGTCGAACTCGGTGCGTCTCGTCGCCTATGAGGGGTTGACCCGCAGCCCGACCCCGATCTTCAACGAGAAAGTCCTCGCCGGCCTCGGCCGCGAGGTGCAGACCACCGGCCTGCTCGCGCCCGATACGGTCGAGAAGGCGCTCGGCGCGTTGATGCGCTTCCGCGCCCTGTGCGGCACCATGGGCGTGAAGCGCATGTGGGCGATCGCGACCGCGGCCTGCCGCGATGCGCGCAACGGCCGCGCCTTCATCGCCGAGGCGCAACGCATCTGCGGCATCCGCATCGACGTGCTGTCGGGCCGGCGCGAGGCCGAGCTCTCCGCGCTCGGCGTCGTCTCCGGCATGTACAAGCCGGACGGCATCGTCGGCGACCTCGGCGGCGGCTCGCTCGAGCTCGCCGAGGTGCACGGCCGGCGCATCAAGCCGGGCGTCACCCTGCCGCTCGGCGGCCTCGCGCTGCAGGACATCTCGGCGCGCTCGCTCAAGAACGCCGAGCGGATCGTCTCCCATGCGCTCGCCGACGTGGCGACGTTGCGCGCCGGCCGCGACCGCAATTTCTATGCGGTCGGCGGCACTTGGCGCGCGCTCTCCCGCCTGCACATGTGGCAGACCGGGTATCCGCTGCACGTGATGCACGGCTACGTGATCCCCGCCAAGGAGGCGGCGGACTTCTCCCGCCTGGTGCAGCGAGTCGATCCGAGCACGCTGTCGCAGATCGAGATCGTCGCCGATGCGCGCCGGCCGCTGCTCGCCTATGCGGCGCTGGTGCTGGAGAACATCGTGCGGATCGCGCGGCCGAAGCAGGTCGTGATGTCGGCGCTCGGCGTGCGCGAAGGCTTGCTCTATTCGCTGCTGAGCAAGCCGGAGAAGAAGCGCGACGCGCTGATCGCCGCCGCCCAGGAGCTCAACGTGCTGCGCTCGCGCTCGCCCAGGCACGGCGAGGAGCTTGCCGAATGGGCCGACGTCTTCATGGCAACGACCGGCATCGACGAGACCGCGGACGAGAAACGCCTGCGCCATGCGGCCTGCCTGCTCGCCGACATCGGCTGGCGCGCGCATCCCGACTATCGCGGCGAGCAGTCGCTCAACATCATCGCGCATGCGGCCTTCGTCGGCATCGACCATCCGGGCCGCACGTTCTTGGCGCTTGCGGTCTTCTTCCGCCACGTCGGGCTCAACGACGACGACCTCTCGCCGCACATGCGCGAGCTCGCCACCACCCGCATGATCGACCGCGCCCGCATCCTCGGCGCCGTGATGCGCGTCGCCTACCTGGTGTCGGCCGCGATGCCCGGCGTGCTGCCGCACGCGCCGCTGCGGGTCGAGCGCGGCAAGCTCAGGCTCAAGCTCAAGGGCCGCTATTCGGCGCTCGAGGGCGAGCGCGTCTTCGCCCGGCTGCGCCAGCTCGCCCGGCTGATCGGCCGCGAGCCCGTGCTGGTGATGGATTGAGCGTAGGATGGGTGGAGCGCTAGCGAAACCCATCACCTGTCGCGACATCGGCCGATGGGTTTCGGCCTTCGGCCTCAACCCATCCTACGCGGCGTTGTCGCACGCGGCCGCCGGCGCCGCCACCTCGGCACGCGGATGCACCGCGAACGG
>Ga0335081_10012275_pt1 | contig 13878 bp, 15 predicted proteins | sample Lox_Sample_35_FD_206713 | JGI IMG/M metagenome (GOLD analysis project Ga0335081, IMG submission 206713) | Soil microbial communities from Loxahatchee National Wildlife Refuge, Florida, United States - Lox_Sample_3.5 | ecosystem: Environmental > Terrestrial > Soil > Wetlands | place: USA... | reverse complement strand
CAAGCGCACGGTCTCGACCAAGGCGGCGCTGAAGCTGCTCGACGATGCCAGCGCCGCGATCCACTACAACCGCGAGATCCTGCAGACTGCGCTCGATCATGTTCGCCAGGGAATTGCCGTGTTTGACAAGGAGCTGGCGCTGGTTTGCTGGAATCGGCAGTTCGGCGAGATTCTCGACTTGCCCCGTGAACTCACTCGCGTCGGCATCCCGCTCGATGACATTTTGCGCCAAATCGCCCAGCACGGTGGCGCCAGTGCCCCAACCGATCGATTCATCGCCGAGCGCGTCGCCAAATACACGTCCGGCGCCGAGCCGTTTCTCGAACGCATCGCCGGACAAGACCTCGTCATCGAAGTACGCGCCAATCATATGCCCGGCGGCGGACTGGTAACCACGTTCACCGACATCACGCCGAGCGTGAAGGCGGCGGAGGCGCTGGAGCGCGCCAATGCGACTCTGGAACGCCGCGTGCGCGAGCGCACCGGCGAGCTGACGCGGCTCAACGCCGCCCTCGAACGCGCCAAGGCGGAAGCTGACGAGGCCAACGTTTCGAAGACCCGATTCGTCGCGGCGGCCAGTCACGACATCTTGCAGCCGCTTAACGCCGCGCGGCTCTATGTGACAAGCCTGATCGAGCGCCACGGCGCCGGTGAGGATGCACCGCTCATCGGCAACATCGATGCCTCGCTCGAAGCGGTCGAAGAAATTTTCTCGGCGCTCCTCGACATTTCACGTCTCGACACCGGCGCCATGAAGCCGGAACTCGCCGATTTTCGTATCGATGAATTGCTGCACCGGCTTGAAGTTGAATTCGCGCCGCTGGCCCGCGAGAAAGGGCTCGACCTCATCGTGATGCCCTGCTCGCTCAATGTGCGCTCCGACCGGCGCTTGTTACGACGGCTTCTGCAAAACTTCATTTCCAATGCCATCAAATACACGCCGTCGGGTCGCGTTCTGGTCGGCTGCCGGCGCGCGCGCGAGCGGCTCCGCATCGACGTCTACGATACCGGGATCGGCATTCCGCCGGCCAAGCATCGCGCGGTGTTCAAAGAATTCCACCGCCTCGACCAAGGCGCGCGGGTCGCCCGCGGCGTCGGTCTCGGCCTCTCGATCGTTCAACGCATCGCCCGCGTACTCGATTGCGAAGTAACGCTGAGATCGAATCTCAACCAAGGCTCGCGTTTCTCGGTCGCAGTGCCGCGCACGGCCGCGATTGGTTCGGCATTGCGCCCACCCGCCGCGCTCCGGCTCGAGCCTGGACGGCTTGACGGCATGGTCGTGCTTTGCATCGACAACGAGCGTGCCATTCTCGACGGCATGGAGACGCTTCTCAGCGGCTGGGGTTGCCGGGTGCTCAAAGGTGCCGATCTCGCTGAAGCCATGGCGGCGGTCGCGACGAGCCGTCTCGAACCCGACGGCCTCTTGGTCGATTATCATCTCGACGGCGGCAATGGCATCGCCGCGATCCGGCAGTTACGCGGGCATCTTGGCCCGACGGACGGACGCGACGTTCCGGCGATCGTGATCACCGCCGACCGCTCGGCGCACGTCCGCGACGAGGCTCGCGCCGAGGGCGCGAATGTTCTCAACAAGCCAATCAAACCGGCATCGTTGCGCGCTCTGATGATGCAATGGCGGGTGCAGTGCGTCGCAGCGGAGTGAGTCTAGCCCCGCTCAGTCGATCTTGATTCCCAGCGCTTGCACAATCGGCGTCCATTTTGCGATTTCCGCTTCAATGCGCCGCCGAAATATTTCCGGGGATGAATCCACGTCCGGCTCGAATCCGGTCTCGACGAGCATTTTCTGGTAGTCGGACTCCGCCAGCAAGGCATGGTTTGCTTGCGCGATCTGATCGACGATCGCCTTCGCTGTGCCGGCGGGAGCGAACAAACCGATGAGCTGCTGTGAAATCATTCCCGGCAGCGTCTCCACGGCCGTCGGCAGGTCGCTCGCGGCAGTCAGGCGCTGTGGACCGGTGACGGCGAGAATGCGCAGCCTGCCGGTGCGGTGAAACTCAATCATTTGCCCAGTCACGGCGGGCGTCACCATAGATACATGCCCGGCAAGCGCGTCGGTGATCGCCGGTCCTGACCCCCGATACGGCACCTGCAGAAGATCGGGAAGGCCGGCAAGCGACTTGAATAATTCGCCGGTGAGATGATTGAGCGAACCAACGCCGGCGTGCCCATAGGACAGCTTACCGCGATTGGCTTTGTCGTAATCGATGAACTCGGCGAGCGTCGTGGCCGGAACGGAAGGATGCACCGCAAGCGCGAACGGCGAGATGGCAATGTTGGATATCCGTTCGAGGTCCTTGATCGGATCGTAGAGCGGCCGCGTCTTCAAAATCGCCTCGGTGACGTGCGTGCTCGATCCGCCAAGCAAAAGCGTGTAGCCGTCGGGACTGGAATGGGCGACCGTGGCGGCACCGAGCGAACTTCCGCCGCCGCCCTGATTTTCCACCACGATGGTGCCGAGCAGCGGCTTGATCCGCTCGGCCCATGGGCGTCCGATGGCGTCGAAGCCGCCGCCCGGCGGGAACGGAATGATCAAACGGACCGGCCGCTCCGGGTAATTCGATGCGGCGCGCGCAGTGGCAATCGAAAGTGCGCGCGCTGCTACCGCGGCCGATCCGATCGTCAGGAGATCACGCCGTCGCATCGTGTCCGGTTTCCCAATCTCGCCGTTGCCCCAGCGGATTGAGGAAATTACCGGTGTGCTGCCACAAGGTCCAGCACCGCTGGGAAGACGAGGCCCTTTGGCTTATGATTTCGGGACCGTGTCGTGTCGATTCCGGAGTTTTCGATCGATTGGAGATTGATTGATGTCGATGACATTAACGCCGCTGACGCCGGCGGTTGGCGTAGAAATAGGAAATGTCGATCTGACTACTTTGAGCGCGGCAGAATTTGCGCAAATCGACGCAGCCTGGCACCGCCATGCGGTGCTGCTGTTCCGCGGCCAGAAACTCAGCGACGACGACCTTCTCGCTTTCAGCCGACGCTTCGGCGATCTCGATCCGCCGCCAAATCAGGAGCGCGGCCGGCAGAGTCCGCCGGGATATCCGGACATTTACGTGGTCTCCAACGTGCTCGACGACAAAGGCCAGCCGATCGGCGCGCTCGGCGCCGGCGAAGCCGTCTGGCACACCGACATGAGCTATCTGGAGCTGCCGCCGGACGCGTCCATGCTCTACGCGCTCGAAATTCCGCCGGCCGGCGGTAATACCCATTTCTGCGGCATGCAGGCGGTATGGCGGGCCTTGCCGGGATCGTTGAAGGCGAAGCTCGGCACGCGCCGCATCAAACACGACGGCACGTTCAACAGCGGCGGCTACGTGCGCCAAGGGGTGACGCCGACCGACGATCCGCATAAGGCGCCCGGCGCGTGGCATCCGGCTGTCTGCGTCCATCCCGTCACCGGAGAACCGGCGCTTTATCTCGGCCGGCGGCGTAATTCCTATATCGAGGGTTTGCCGCAGGCGGAATCCGACGCGTTACTCGATGAGCTGTGGCAGTTCGTCGACTCGCCGGAATTTGCCTACGAACACCACTGGCGCGCCGGCGATCTCGTGGTCTGGGATAATCAATCCACGATGCACCGCCGCGACCCGTTCGACAATGCCTCACGCCGGGTCATGCATCGGACCCAGATCAAGGGAAAAATTCAGCCGCGCGCCTACGTCGGCACGTCCGGCCGCGGCGAAGCGGCTGTGGCGTGAATTTTCATTACGCCCACTAACCGGCGGCAGGCGTCGATTCGCGGCCGTTACTTCAGCGGCCATTGTCCGGTTTCGATCTTGCCGGCGGCAATCACGGCCTGCGTCCGGCTGTCAACGCCGAGCTTTTGCAATATGGCGGAGACATGCGCTTTGACGGTCGCCTCCGACACGCCGAGCTCATAGGCGATCTGCTTATTGAGGAGCCCGCCCGAGAGCATCATCAGCACGCGCACCTGCTGCGGCGTCAGCGTTGCCAGCCGCCTGATCAGCGCCGCGGTCTCGGCATCTGCCGCACCGGCAAGCTCGACATCGGGCGGCGTCCACATTTCGCCCGCCAGCACGCGCGCGATGGCGGCGCGCAGCGCCTCGACGCCGAGCGTCTTTGGCAAAAAACCCGCGGCACCGAATTCCATGCTATGGCGAATCACGACCGGATCGTCATTGGCGGATACGATCGTGACCGGCAAGCTCGGATATTGCGCACGCAAATACATTAGCCCGGAAAAGCCGCGCACGCCCGGCATTTGCAGGTCGAGCAGGATCAAATCCACCTCGCCGCCGGTTTCGAGCCGCTCCACCACCTGCTCAAACGTACCGGCTTCCGCGATCTCGACGCGATCGAACAGGCGGTTGACCGCTTCGCGCAACGCGCCGCGAAATAGCGGATGATCATCCGCGATCAAGACCCGGTAAGATTGCGCCTCGCTCAATCGGTTGCCTTGTCTTTGTCGGCGCAGGATCCGCAGAATTGCAGGACCACCTCGCGCCGATGCGGGCTGGTGCGATGCTCGGCGACATAAATGCCCTGCCAGGTGCCAAGCGCCATATCGCCGTCGCTGACTGGCATCTGCAAGGACACGCCATTGAGCATGGATTTGACATGGGCCGGCATGTCGTCCGGCCCTTCGACGTCGTGCACCCAGGCGGCATTGACCGGCGCCAGGCGGCGGAGTGCAGTGACCAGATCGGTGCGAACGTCGGCGTCGGCGTTCTCCTGGATAACGAGCGAAGCGGAGGTGTGTCGCAAATAAATCAGAACCGCGCCGTCGCGCGCGCCGATCTGCTTGAGAAAGCGGGCCACCTCCGCAGTAATTTCGAAAAAACCTTCGCCGGACGTTTCCACCGACAAACGAACGGTGGCAATGCTATCGACTTTCGTGCTGCGAATAACGGAAAGCTTGTTCAAGATCGCTCAGCTCTTGTTGAAGACCCGCTTTTGGGCGCGGACGATGGCATCGATAAAACGCTGCCAGACGTGGCCGACAAAAGCGATTGCCCGATCGATATCGGCGTCGCTCGGCAGACGCAGCGTCGAGTCGTTTTGTGCGGTGGGAGCATCTGGCGCCACGCCCGGCGGCAGCGACAGACCGTGCGCAAGCAGAACTTTCTTGAGTGCCGCATTCTCGCTCTGCAATCGGGCGATCTCATTCTCGAATACGGCCCGATCCTCCGGCACCGTTTGGCAGGCCCAGCCGACCGGCTGTTCGGTGCACAGCGACACCGTCCCAGATCGGGTGTCGAGGCGCAAAAAGCCGTTCGCCTGCTTACTGAAGACATAACGGCCGCCCTCGGTATCCGGCGTCGGCTCGTCGGCCAAGGCTGGTCCAATCAGAACGGCCGGTCCAATCAAAACTGCCGCCGCGACAGCGATCGCCATGCCGATTTGCTTCATGACCGATTCCTCTCGCGAGAGCGCGTCAAGACTCCAATATTAAAGGCGGAGAACCCGCCCGGCACAGCCGGGTTCGCATCTGACCGGCCTTTGCAGTGCACAAGGGCAGCCGAAAAGACCCGAGCGCGCATGCACTATCTCCTGCTAAATCAATGGTGTAGTCGTGGTCTGCGTTTTCTTGACTTGCCGGAACCCAATCAGTATGGTCCGCGCGGCTTTAAGGTGCGCGCGAGCCGCGATCGCTGCAAGCCGCGAGTGTCGAGAGCATGAGCGACGCGCGCGAAAACGGCGACCGGGGCAAGCAGCAAACCAGCGAAGCCGCTCTCTCCGCGAGACTCCAGCGGCTCAACGAAGGACTAGGCCAAGCACGCGATCAAGCACGCGATGCCGCCGGCCACTCTTCGGACAGTTCTGGTGCGCAGCGGGCAGCGACTGCATCCGGCTACGCCAGAGGTTTTCGCCTCTCCAGCGAACTCGTTGCAGGCGTCGTGGTCGGTGCCGGCATCGGCTGGCTGATCGACCGCTGGCTCGGCGTTTCGCCCTGGGGGCTCATTGTATTTCTCTTGCTCGGCTTCGCCGCGGGCGTGTTCAACGTGATGCGCTCCGCGGGCCTCATCGCCGGCCCCGCGCTCGATGAAGGCACCCGGCAAGGCCCGGACAGGTAAGGCCGCGCAGCACAAGCTGCCAATGCGCAATCGGCGATGGGACCATGCAGGTCGATCCGATCCACCAATTCGAGATCAAGAATTTCTGGCCGCTCTTCAATTTGGGCAGCCATCAAATCAGTTTCACCAATTCAGCATTGTACATGTTCATCATCGTCGGAGTGGCGTCGGCGCTGCTGATCGGCGCCACGACGCGCCGCGCGGTGGTGCCAGGGCGGCTGCAATCGATCGCCGAGATTTGCTACGAATTCGTCGCCAATACCGTGCGCAGTTCGGCCGGAACCGAGGGGATGAAATTTTTCCCCTTCGTGTTCACACTGTTCGTGTTCGTTTTGTTCGCCAATCTGATCGGGCTCATCCCTTATTCGTTCACGGTCACGAGCCAGTTGATCATCACCGTAACCCTGGCGTTGCTCGTGTTCTTCATCGTCGTCGGCTACGGCTTCTGGAAAAACGGTCTGCATTTCTTGAATCTGTTCGTGCCGAAGGGCGTGCCGAAACTCATTCTTCCGGCAATCGTCGCCATCGAGGTGCTGTCGTTTCTGTCCCGGCCGGTCTCGCACAGCGTCCGCTTGTTTGCCAACATGCTCGCAGGCCATATCACGCTCCAGGTCTTTGCCGGCTTCATTATTATGCTGGGCAGCGCCGGCATACTCGGCCTATTCGGCGCGACTTTGCCGTTCATCATGGTCGTGCTGTTGACCGCGCTCGAGCTTCTGGTGGCGTTTTTGCAGGCTTATGTGTTCGCCATTCTTACTTGCATCTATCTGAATGATGCAATTCACCCAGGCCACTGACGGCCAATCGTTACAACCTAAAGAAGGAGTGTTCTCATGGATCCGACCGCCGCGAAATATATCGGGGCCGGTATTGCTTGTATCGGCATGGGCGGCGCCGGTGTCGGCGTGGGCATCATTTTCGGCAACTATCTTGCGGCGGCGTTGCGCAATCCGTCGGCGGCGCAGGGTCAGTTCGGCAACCTGATTTTCGGCTTCGCCATCACCGAAGCGCTCGGCATCTTCTCGCTGCTGATCGCGCTCTTGTTGCTGTTCGGGCTGTAAGGCCGCGGGACAATCGAACTGCCAGCTTCCAAGGCAGACATTATGGCCGAAACGACCGCCCATACCGAAGCTCCCGCGGGACATGCCAAGTTCCCGCCATTCGAATCCGAGCACTTTCCGTCGCAGCTCGTCTGGCTGGCGATCAGCTTTGTTCTGCTCTACGTACTGATGTCGAGAATTGCGCTGCCCCGCATCGGCAGCATCATGGCGGCACGCAGCAAAGTCATCAGCGACGATCTCGCGGCGGCCGAGCAGTTGAAAGAGCGGTCGAAGGCGGCGCAGGCGGCCTATGAAAAGGCGATTGCGGACGCCAGGGGCCGCGCCCAAGCCATTGCCGGCGCCACGCGCGACCAGCAGGCTCGCGAAACCGAAGAACTGCATAAGCGGCTCGAGGCGCAACTCCACGACCGGATGGCCGCCGCCGAGCAATCGATCGCAAAAAGCCGCGGCGCGGCGATGAGCAATGTAAGGTCAATCGCTGCCGAGACGGCTTCGGCGATCGTCGAGCGACTGATCGGGCAGCGGCCGCGCGACGAGGACATCGCCGCCGCACTCGGCGATACTGGCAAATATTGAAGGAACGGCCATGCTCGAAACGGAAAATTGGGTGGCGGTGGCCTTTCTCTGCTTCCTCGGGCTGCTCGCTTATCTCGGCGTCCATCGTAAGCTGATCGACGCCATCGACCGCCGTCAGGCCCGCATCAAATCGGAGCTGGAACAGGCACGCCGCTTGCACGAAGAGGCGCAGGCGCTGCTCGGCGAGTTCGAACGCAAGGCGCGCGATGCCGAAACCGAGGCGCAGGCGATCATCGCCGGCGCCAGAGCCGAGGCCGAGCGGCTGGCGGCCGAAGCGAAATCAAGAGCGGAAGATTTTGTCGCCAGGCGCACCAAGATGGCCGAGACCAAGATCGCCCAGGCCGAAGCGCAGGCGGTTGCCGATGTGCGGTCTGCCGCGGCCGACGCGGCGGTTGCAGCTGCGGAGAAGATCATCGCGACGGCAGCCAAGGGGAAGGTCGCCGAGGACCTGCTCGCGCGCGGCATCGCCGAGATCCGGCAGAAATTCAATTAATTTGAAACGTTATAGCCCAGATGCCGCCGGCACTAGCCCGTCGGCGCGTTGGGGTTTGGCTTCACGTTCGGTTTTGGCTTCTTGACTGGCGCGGGCTTCTTCGCCTGATCCGCCGCCGCGGCGCCGTACGGATCGAAGCCGATATAGACGATATAAGGATCGGACGAGCTTGACGGCATCGGGAAGTTCAATCCCTCCTCGATATGGGTGAAGTCGACATTGGCATCGTTGGCGCCGATCGTCACCGGAATTCGGATCAGCTTGGTGACGACGGTTTTCGGCGCGGTGACCGGCGTGCTGACGACGGCGATGCGGAGCGGTACGTCGATCTGACCTGGACCGCCGGCGGGGCCGACAATAATTCGGCCCTGCACCCCGACGCGCATCACCATTTGGCCGTTGACGACCGCACAATCGCGGGCGGCGCGCACGAAGATGCCCTGGTACTTCAGCGACATCGCTTCATTGCTGCCGTCGGGCGGCGGCGGCGGAAATGTGAGCGTGGAGGCGCCTTGGCGGATGTCGAGGAAAGGACATTCGACATCCGGCTGCGCATTGGTGACCGGCTGCGGCTCCCTCTGCGTCGCGCCGGAGAAGAAGCTTGCGATCTTGTCTTTCAGGGACGGCGTGCTCGGCGCTGCAGACGCAAGCGGCGGGGCCGCGCCAGTCGATGCGGTCGTTGCCGGTGCGCCGACGCCACCGCCGCTACATCCGGCGAGCAACAATAATGCGAGCGCAGCCCCGGCTGGCGACCCATGGCGCCAGCCCGACCAAGAAAATGGGCGCTTTGTTCCCCGCGTCATCGCCAAATGCGATCCCTACTTCCTATACCAAACTCATGACGGCATTCCCAAGGCGTTTCACAGCTTGGTTAAAGGCGCGAACGGTGACGCTCGCCCGTTATCGGAACCGTCGTTCACGTGCGCGTAGAGAAGATGATCCTGCCAGATGCCGTTGATACATAGATACTCGCGGGCATAGCCCTCCCGCACGAAACCGGTCTTCTCCAAAAGCTTGATCGATCCGCTATTGCTGGGAATGCAGGCGGCTTCGAGGCGGTGCAGCCGCAGGCTGGCAAAAGCAAACGGTATCACCGCGCGCACCGCTGCCGTCATGTAACCCTGGCGGACGAACGGTAACCCGGTCCAATAGCCGAGACTGCCGGCCTGGGCGACGCCGCGCCGAATATTGGCCAGGGTCAGCCCGCCGACCAGGGCGCTATCGGAATTGCGGGCGATGAGAAAGGCGTAGCCCTGGTCGCTGCGCAAATCCTCGGCATAGCGTTTTATGCGGCGGCGGAATGCCGCGCGCGTGAGATCGTCAACCGGCCAGGTCGGCTCCCAGGGCGCAAGGAAATTGCGGCTTGTTTCGCGCAGCGCCGCCCATTCCTCGAAGTCAGTTATCTGCGGCGTGCGCAGCATGATGCCGTCGCCTTCGATGCTCGGCAGCGGCTCAGAAAAATTGATGGTGCGGAAGAAAGCCATTGGCTGATTCAGCCCGACTCTTCATGCGGCGGCACGGCGCGTCAAAGTCTCCGCAATCGCGGCTGCGCTTTCAAGTCCGGAACCAAGACCGAGAACCGCGGTAGCAAGTTTACCGCGCGCAATGAGCGCCCGGCCGGCCGCCCGCGCGCTTTCGACCGTGACCGCGTCGACCCTTGCCACCAGCTCGTCGAGCGGTATCGGGCGGCCGCGGGTGATCATTTGCCGGGCCAATTGTTCAATGCGCGCGCCCGAGCTTTCGAGCGCCATCAGCAGGCCAGCTTTCATCTGCGCTTTGGCGCGCGCCACTTCCGGTTCGGAAATGGTCCCGGCGGTGCCGGCGATCTCGTCGACGATCAGACGCATCAGTTCCGAGGTGTCGGCAGCGTCGGTGCCGGCATAGAGACCGAACATGCCGATATCGGAATACGGCACGTGGAACGTGTAGATCGAATAACACAGGCCGCGCCGCTCGCGCGCTTCCTGGAACAGCCGCGAGGACATGCCGCCGCCGAGGATATTCGTGAACACCTGAAGGCTATAGAGCGCCGGATCGACAATCGAGAGGCCCGGCAGCGCCAGCGCTATGTGCACCTGCTCGAGTTCGCGCTTCTCGACGTGAGTGCCACCGCCGAAATCTGCCGGCTCCGGCAGCGGACTGGCCGGCCCGTTGAAACCGCCAAAATGCTTCTCGACCTCGGTGACCACCGCGCGGTGCTCGACCGCGCCCGCGGCCGCGACCACGATATCCGGGGCGCGATAATTTCTGGCGAGATAAGCGCGCAGCTTGCCGCCGTCGAACGACCGCACCGTCTTCGGTGTGCCCAGGATCGAGCGGCCGAGCGATTGATTGGGAAACGCCACGAGCTGCAGGTGCTCGAAAACAAGATCGTCGGGTGTGTCCGCGACCGCGCCAATCTCCTGAATAATCACATTCTGTTCCCGCAGCAGTTCTTCGCGATCAAAGGACGGGTCGGACAAGATATCGGCGAGCACATCGAGCGCCAAAGGCACATCCGATTTGAGCACGCGAGCATAATAGGCGGTGCTTTCCGCGCCGGTCGCGGCGTTGAGATCGCCGCCCACGGCCTCGATTTCTTCAGCGATCTGCCGCGCGCTGCGGCGGCGCGTGCCTTTGAAAGCCATGTGTTCGAGAAAGTGGGAAATACCGTGCTCGTCGTGGCGCTCGTCGCGGCTGCCGGACGCCACCCAGACCCCAAGTGAGGCGGTCTCGAGGTGCGGCATCGCGTCGGTCACGACATTGAGGCCGGACTTCAGCATGGTTACCTCGACGCTCATGCCGCCGCTCCTTCCTGCGCCGCCCGGCTCGTCGCCAAAATGAACCGCTCGACCGCCGACTGGTCGGCCGGCAGCGCCGTGACACGCTCGGGCCGCTCGTTGATATGCATGAGCCAATCCGGAAGAGCCGGGCGAACACCGCAGGCCGCTTCCACCGCATCGGGAAATTTCGCCGCATGCGCGGTCGACAGCACGATCATCGGCACCGCCGGATCGCGCGATTCCTTCTCCGCCACCGCGACGGCAACGGCGGTATGCGGGTCAATGCAATTGCCGGTCTCGCGCTTGACGGTGCGGATCGTGGCGGCAACTTCGTCTTCATCGGCACGATCCGCAGTGAACAAGCTGCGAATCGACGACAGAGCGCGCGATGACAGCGTGAACCGCCGCGACTGCGCCAGCGAACCCATCGCCGCCCGCACCGCGGCAGGCTCCCGGTCGTAGGCCTCGAACACGAGACGCTCGAAATTTGACGCAACCTGGATGTCCATCGACGGCGAGGTCGTCGGCACGACCGAACGCGGCTCATAGGTCCCGGTCGCGAGCGTGCGCGCCAAAATATCGTTGACGTTCGTCGCCACGATCAAACGATCGATCGGCAGGCCCATGCGCGCCGCCACATAGCCGGCATAAGCGTCACCGAAATTTCCGGTCGGAACCGCGAAGGCGAATTTGCGCGCCGGAGCGCCGAGCGCGACCGCGGCGGTGAAATAATAGACCACCTGGGCCACGATCCTCGCCCAATTGATCGAATTGACGCCGGAGAGCCGGGCCTGCTCGCGAAAATCGTGTTGGCCGAACATCCCCTTCACGATCGCCTGGCAATCGTCGAAGGTGCCGTCGATCGCAATGACGCCGACATTGCCGGCGCCGCTGGTCGTCATCATGCGGCGCTGCACGTCGGAAATCCGGCCTTGCGGGAACAACACGACGAGGTCGACCTGCCGGCGATCGCGAAAGGCCTCGACAGCCGCGCCGCCAGTATCGCCGGAAGTAGCCACGACGATAGTGCGCCGCTCGCCGCCTGCGGCAAGCACGTCATCCATCAGCCGCGCAAGGAACTGCATCGCCAGATCCTTGAATGCGAGCGTCGGGCCATGGAAAAGTTCAAGCAGAAATGTGTTGACGCCGAGCTGGCTGAGCGGCGCCACGGCGGGATGACGAAAATTGCCATAGGCCTCGCGGGCGAGGCGCGCGAGGTCGCCGGATGCAACCGAGCTGTCGGTAAAAGGCCGGATGATCTCGACGGCAACCTCGGCATAGGAGCGGCCTGCGAAACCCGCGATCGCCGCGGGATCGAGGCGCGGCCAAGCATCCGGCACATAAAGCCCGCCATCGCGGGCGAGGCCAGCAAGCATGGCTTCGGCAAAGCCGAGCGAGGGCGCTTCGCCTCTGGTCGAGATATATTGCACTGGCCCTTTCCGCCGCCGTTGGACGCCGGCTAGAAGTTAATAAGTAACTGATATGGCAGGATTATCTGCCTTGCCAAACGGTGTGGCCGTTGCGTCGCCCCGCCGCAACGTAGGTCACACTAATAGCAAATCGAATGGCTTCACAAGCAAGGCCGGGCACCGACAAGGTGCCACGCCGGCTGGGCGCTCTGGACGCTGTTTTGACGCGACCGAGAGGCTTCTACGGGCGATCGGCCGGAACGACCCGCTGGTCCGCCGTGGCGGCCCAGAAGCCGAACACAGCCGCCAGGACCGCGGCCAAGCCATACCAAGTCAGCGCGTATTGCAGATGGTTATCGGGCAAGGCGACCACGAGCTTTCCCGGCTGCGGCAGTCCTCCAGGCGGCGGCGGGGTCTCCTGTTCGACGTAAAACGGCGCCACCGCATCCGTTCTCGGATCCAGACCCTCGGCCGCTGCTATCCCGGCCGGGTCGCGGGTGAACCAGAGATTATGGGAAGCGTCGTCCGCCGGCGTGAACCAGTGCCGCTCGTCCGGCCAGCGTAGCGCCCCGGTGATTTCGACCGTTTCCGCGATTTGGCCTTGGGGCCGCGATTTTGGCTCGCGGCGCGCGTCCGGGACGAATCCGCGATTGACAACGATGACGCTGCCGTCGGCGAGCCGCGCCGGCGTGAACACCCAATAGCCCGGACTTGCGACATCAGGCCGGAAAGCGGTGGCCGCGGCGAAAACCAGCGCTTCACGCGCGTTTTCAAAATTCGCAGTGAATTTGACCCGGCGGTATTCGTCGCGCGAAGGATCAAACTTGCTCCAATCCTTGGCCGACGACAGTACTTGCGGTGGCGCCGCGAGGCGATCCGTCAATGAGGCGTTCAGAGCTTCTTTCCAGGCTTTGCGCTCGATCTGCCACGTGCCAAGCGCAATAAGCACCGCGAAGGCCAACAGCGCGGGCAGCAACAGGCTTCGCCATGAGCGATTGCGCGTCGCATGCCGATGCGGCGCCGCTTCTGCGCGCGGCTCAAGGGTCATGGATCTTGATGCTCACGGTCGTGTTTTGGGTGCTGTTCTTGGCCCCTTCTTGGCCCCTTCTTGGCCCCCTTCTTGGCCTTGAACTTGTTCTTGGCCGAGCCGACCCTCTGCTGCTTTGTGATGATATTGCAGCGCGATCATCAGGCCTTTCATCGGCCGCAGCAGACCGAGCGTGACGAGCACGATCAGCGGCAGCCACAGTGCCGCATGCACCCAGTAGGGCGGTTGAAACAGAATCTCCGTCACCAGCGCAGCACCGACCACGATCGCGCCGGCCAGGAACATGATGAACACGGCCGGACCATCGCCGGAATCGGCGAAACCGTAATCAAGCCCGCAGCGCTCGCAGCGCGGCTGCAATTTCAAGAACCCGGCAAACAGCCGGCCTTGGCCGCAGCGCGGACAGGCACAGGACAGGCCCGCCCCAATGGCGCCTGAGAGCGTGGTGATCGTCTCGGTCACTCCAGCAA
>Ga0335081_10012272_pt1 | contig 13879 bp, 8 predicted proteins | sample Lox_Sample_35_FD_206713 | JGI IMG/M metagenome (GOLD analysis project Ga0335081, IMG submission 206713) | Soil microbial communities from Loxahatchee National Wildlife Refuge, Florida, United States - Lox_Sample_3.5 | ecosystem: Environmental > Terrestrial > Soil > Wetlands | place: USA: Florida... | reverse complement strand
CCGCGACCGCCTCCTCGACGGACGCAGCCGGTTTGACGTCGACTGCGGCGCCGATCGCCTTCGTCAGTGCTCGCTTCCGGACCTGCGCAAACAACCGAACAAGATGCCACAGGTTGCCCCTGTCAGCCAATTCCAACGCCTCGATGTATTGTCGCGATCGTCGCGGTTGATCAGGAGAGGGAAGAATCCGCGCTCGATGAAGACCAGACTGGCGATCGCCGACGAAATGGGGGAAGCGAAGTCAGACATGGCCTGTCTCAAAAGAATCCGGGGATTCGTCACGAAATTGCCGTGACAACCGCTCCCTCACGGTCGCGGCTCTGCACCCGATTTCGATGCTAGCACCTCCCATAATGCTCCGCGATAAGCGACGAGAATCGCGACCGCGGGACACGGTAGAATGAATGGGTTTGAGCAAAATGGGAAACGTGATCATCCTGGGATCCCAGTGGGGAGACGAGGGAAAGGGGAAGATTGTCGATCTCTTCTCCGACCGGTTCGATATTGTCGCGCGCTACCAGGGCGGGCATAACGCAGGCCACACCGTGTTCATCGGTGGCAAGAAATTTGTCTTGAAGCTCGTTCCCAGCGGGATTCTGCGGCCGGGCAAACAGGCCGTGATCGGCAACGGGCTGGTCATCGACCCGGCGGCACTGCTTTCGGAGATCGACACACTGGAGGCGGCAGGAATTACGGTGAGCGGCCATCTATTCATCAGCAATCGCGCGCACGTGCTGTTTCCGGAACACCGCATGATGGAGCGGATGACCGAAGGCCGGCCGGGACGAACCGCCATCGGGACGACTTCGCGCGGCATCGGGCCGTGCTACGAAGACAAGATTGCGCGGCGCGGAGTGCGCGTGGCCGACTTGCTGGACCGCGAGTTCTTCCGCGCGCAATACGACTCGGTGATGGAAGAGAAGGTCGCCATCGCAAAAGCGCTGAACATCTATGAAGAGCTCGACCTGCGTCGTATCCGTGACGAGTACGAGAGCTTCGCGGACCGCATCCGGCCGATGGTATGTGACACGGCCTGGCTGTTGAACCAGGCGATTGCGGACGGCAAAACCATCCTGTTCGAGGGCGCTCAGGGAACGATGCTCGATATCGATCATGGCACGTACCCGTTCGTGACATCCTCCAGCGCCAGCGCGGGCGGGGCGTGCACCGGAACGGGCGTGCCTCCTACGCGGATTGATGGAGTGATCGGCGTTTCCAAGGCCTACATCACGCGTGTGGGCGGAGGCCCGTTTCCAACGGAGGCACTCGACGGCGCGGGCGAGCAGATTCGGCAGCGGGGCAAGGAATTCGGCGCCGTTACGGGACGGCCGCGGCGATGCGGCTGGTTCGACGTGCCGCTGCTACGGTACACCTGCGCGATCAACGGCGTCGACAGCCTGGTGGTGACGAAACTCGACGTGCTCGATGAGTTCGACAACATCCCTGTCTGCGTAGGCTACAAGGCGGATGGAAAAGAAGTGACGGGGATACCTCCGACGGTGGCAGGGATGGCGCTGGTGGAACCGGTGTATGAATGTCTGCCGGGGTGGCGCAGTTCCACGTTCGGCCTGACGTCGTACGAACAACTGCCGCTGAAAGCCCGGGAATACCTGGCGTTCCTCGAGAGCCGCACGGGGGTGGAACTGGGTTGTATTTCCACGGGACCCGAGCGGAATCAGACCATCGTGCGGGAAGGGTCACGGTTCGACCGGCTGGTGGGCTGACGAAACCCTCCGAAGGCGGGCGGCGTCGGAATAGACACATGCGTTTTCTGGCGGTGATGGGGTGTGTCCCGGCGATTCTGCTGGCGCAGGATGCGCGGGAAATCGTGCGGCGGTCCGTGGCACAAGATGCCGCGGACATCGTACTCGCCCGCAACTATACCTATCAGGAACGCCAGGAGCAGCGTGAACTGGACGGCTCGGGAAAGGTGAAGAGCAGCGACGCCCACACCTACGCAGTCACGTTGATGGAGGGATCTCCTTACCGGCGGTTGATTGCGCGTAACGACCGGCCGCTCCCTGCCAACGAGCAGCAGAAGGAAGATGAGCGGCTGCACAGGAGCACGCAGGACCGGAGCCAAGAAACCCCGGAGCAGAGGCAGCAGCGGATCGCAGACTGGCACCGGCGGCAGGAGAGTCAGCGGGAACCCGCGCGAGAGATACCTGACGCGTTCGATTTACGGCTGACGAAGAACGAGAGCCTGGATGGCCGCCCGGTGTACGTGATCGAAGGCATGCCTAAGCCGGGGTATAAACCGAAATCAAAGGGTGCGTTCTTTCTTCCAAAGGTCAAGGCGCGACTCTGGATCGACCAGCGGGACTATCAGTGCATCAAGGCGGAATTTGAAATGCTGGAGCCGATTTATTGGGGTGGTATCCTGGTGCGGCTTTCCAAGGGCGACCGGTTCAGCCTCGAGTTCACGCGGGTGGATGGCGGAGCCTGGCTGCCGAAACGCATGCTGCTTTCAGGTTCAGCGCGGATCATGCTGGTGAAGGCCATTCACGGGGACTTCGAGATCGCCTATAGCGACTACAAGAAGTATCCAGCCGAGGCGGTGGTGTCGGCAGTGCGGTAGGCACAAGCTTCAGCGTGTGCGTACTAGCGGAAGCCGATGGCGCCGACGGCGAGGCCTAGAACGCGCGGATCGGCCTCGGGATGGAAGGGCGGCTGGGTGTGGATGGTCACGATTGTGGGGCCGCCGGGCGCGGGGGCGAGATCCCATGCGAGCGTCTGCCAGCCGGGGTCGGTGACGCGGCGCGAGGGGAGATCGCGGCCGTCGAGCGAGAGACGGACGGTCACGGGACCGACCTTTTCCAGGAGCGTGGCGCTGGCCAGAACAAGCAGCTCGAAATGCGTCGCGGTTGACGGCCGGTCGAGACGCACCGCGGCATCGGGCGCGATCCAGCGGTAACGGTTTTCCGGGCCGTACCAGCCTTTTCCTAATTGCCAGACGGGCGTCCCGGTGGTGGCGTCGAGGTAGGAGACGTCGTGGGTCTGCGGAGTGTGCTCCACGATATCAAGCTTATGCAACGCGCCATCCCAAGTGAGGAACGCGACTCGCATAGGGCCTGGCGGCAGCGTGGGTTGGTCGCTGTAGCGGATGTCCAGGACGGCACCCGGGCGATAGGCGCACTTGATCGCTGCCTGGATGCCAAAAGAACCGAATCCGAGAGGCTCGCCGGACCAGATGATGACGCCAGGGGGAGTGGCGGACGCGGCAGCGTAGCGTTGCCAGGTGGTGACCCAGGTGCGAGCGTCGTCGTCGCGGGCGAGTTTGTCGCGGCGCTGGAGGCGCAATTCGTGGAGATCGAGCGGGAACCACAGGAGAAAGAAGGCCGCGATGAGGGCGGGATGCGTGGTCTCGGCAAGGCCGGCTAAGGCGATGGCCAGACCGGCGAACGGAAGGTAACAGTAGGCGGTCTCGATCCGCCCCGGAAGAAACAGCATGGGGACGAAGAACAGAACCATGGCGGCGATGCCGAACCAGATGCGGCGGTTTTGCGAAAAGTACGCCGCGATCGGCACGGCGAATCCAAGGAACGGGACCAGGAAGATACGGCTGGCGTAGAAGACGGCGGTTTGCGCCAGGGCGTCGAGGGTGAAGCGGAAGGCGTAGGCGTTGTCCTGGCCGCGGTTGGGATTCAACAGCAGGCCCTGGATGCCGAACGATAGTGACGCCACGAAGAACGGCACGAGCGGTTTCCAACGCTTCTGGCCGAACCAGAGTTCATAACACGCCAGCACGAACGGCAGCATTACGGCCGGTTCTTTGGCTTTGTAGGCGAGCCAGTAGCATACGAAGCTGAGCAGCCAACGGCCGCGCGTATAGCAGAGCAGGGTGAGCAGGCAAAAGGTGGCGCAGAGGACATCGAAGATGTACGCGGGCTTCCAGACGGCCTCAAAGAAGCCCATGTGCAGCGCAAAGAAGAGACAGCCGGCGGCGGCGGCAAAGGGCTTGACGCCCAACCGGCGGGCGAGCAGCCAGATCAGCCAGGCATTGAGAAGATGGGCGAGGTGAAGAACCAGGAGGTAGCCGGTATAGCGGAAGCCGAACCAGCGGCCCTCCTCGTGGTAAACGAAGTGGCCGACGGGCCGGAAATTGTTTGGCTGGAAGCGCGGCGAGAGGGCGCCTTTGAGGAAGTCGATGGCGGGCGAGCCGCGGGTCCAGCTCAGGTGCTCGAAGTCGTCGTCGGTGAAGTAGCCTTTGTAGGCGGCGCGGTTGAGGGTCAAGAAGGACGCGGCTAGCAAGAGGAAAAGGACCAGGCCAGTGCGCTTGGACATGGAACGACTCATTGTAACGGGCGCAGGTTTCGGGTTGCTTATTTCGCTTTTTATTCGCCTGAGCTACACTAGAGCCGATGCGGTTACTCACGGGGCCGGCGGGTTCCGGGAAAACTACGTTCGTCCTGAATGCGCTTCGCGGGGCGCTGCGGGCCGGCGATGAGCGTGTCCGGCTGCTGGTGCCGACCGCGACGCTGGCCCGACATTTGCAGAACCAGATCGCGCGCGAAGGGTTCGTGTTTCACCGGGCGCTGATCCAGACGCTTTCGACCTTTGTGGAGGGTTGGGCCGGCGAGGGGCGGCAGGCGCCGGATGCGGTGCTGTACCTCATCGTGGAGGACGCGGCACGGCGCGTCAACCGGGCGGAATTCGCGCGGGTGGTGGAGATGCCGGGGTTCTGCGCGCGCCTCGCCAGGACGATCGCGGAGTTCTCGGCGGCGGGTTGCGACAGCGCGCGCCTGGCCGGCTGCCTTCCCGGTGCGCCGCTGGCGGAGGCATTTTTGGCGGTGTACCGGGAGGTGGATCGCGAGTTGGAAGCTCGTGGACTGGTGCTGCGTGCGAAGCGCCTGGAGCGGGCGGCAGAGCGCATCGAGAGCGAAGGAGTGGGCGGCATCCGCACGATTTGGCTGGATGGATTCCACGCGCTGCCGGATCCGGAGCTTCGCGTGATTGGCGCGCTGAGCCGTCACGCCGACTTGACGCTCACGCTCACGGACACCGATCTGACGCCGGCCACGAGAGAGCGCCTGAACGCCATGGGCTTCCGCGAAGAGCGCGCCGGGCGGGTGCGGACGGCGCCGGCGATCGCGGTGGTGCGAGCTTCGGGGATCGAGCGGGAGGCGGAGGAGATCGCGCGGCGCATCCTGGAGCAGGCCGCGGCGGGACGGCAGTTCCGCGAAATGGCGGTTATCGTGCGCACGCCCGAGACGTATGTGCCGGTGCTGCGGTCTGCGCTGGAGCGGTTCGGCATCCCGGCGAATTTCTATTTCGACGCGAAGCTGAACGAGCACGCCGCGATCCGGTTCCTGACGGGAGTGGTGGATGCGATGCTGGGCGGGTGGGACCACGCGAAGACGCTCGCGGTTCTGCGCCTGGCGCCGCGGTTTGCCGATTCCAACGCGGTGGACCGGTTCGATTTCGCGGTGCGCGAGCAGATACCAAATGCCGGGCTGGGAGCACTGAAGGCGCTGGTTGCGGGGTCGGAGGCGCTGGAGCACAAGATCGACTCGCTGGCAGGAATTGAGGAATGGCGATCGTTCGCGTTGACGCCGAAGAATTGGGCGGCGCGGCTGCGTACGCTGCGGAACCTGTTCCGGCCGGCCCGGCCTGAGTGGACGCAGGTGCACGTTCCGGCGGAGGTGGGCCGTGGCCAGGCGGAGGCGCTGGCGGCTTTCGATGAGGCGCTGGAAGAAGGAGCGGAGGCGCTAGACCCGAAACACGAGGCGCCGCTCGAGACGTTCTGGCGAGCGGTGAAATCGGTGTTGCGGCTGAAGCCGCTGCGCGTGGAAGACGGGCGCCGCGATGTGGTTCACGTGCTCAGCGCGCACGAATCGCGCCAGTGGGTGCTGCCAGTGGTGTTCGTGTGCGGCATGGTGGAACGGCAGTTCCCCCAGTTCCACCCGCAGGACCCGTTCTTTCCGGACGCGGCGCACGCGCGCTTGAACGCGAATGGCATTCGTGTGCGCACGGCGGCCGAGTTCGAAAGGGAAGAGCGGGCATTGTTCGATTCCGCCATCACCCGCGCCACGATGGCGGTAACGCTTTCGTATCCGGAGTTCGATGAGCGCGGGGAGCGCAATCTGCGGTCGCTGTTTGTGGAGGACCTGCTGGTGGACGAGCAGGAAGCGCGCGCGGTGCGGCCACAGCCGCGGAGCTTCCGCGGAGCGGGGGCGGGTACGGTGGGCGGAATCCGCGCGCCGGAGTTGCTGAAGGTCCTGCGAGAACAAAGCGGCACGCTGCAGCCGACGGCGCTCGAAAGTTATTTGCAGTGCCCATTCCAGTACTTTGGGCGCAAGACCCTGCGATTGAAGAATCCGCCCGCGCGGCCGGAGAAGCGGTTGGACTTTCTGACGCAGGGCAACATCGTCCACGACGTGCTGAAGCAGTGGTACGCGCATCCGCAAGACATCGCCGCGCTTTTCGAAAGCGTGTTCGAACGGTTTCTGGAAGAGAAGCAGATTCAGCCCGGATACCATACGGAACGGCTGCGGGGCGCGATGCTGGACGACCTGGAGGCTTTTGCCGCGAGCGACAAGTGGGAGCGCGAGAAGTACCGGTCGCGGATGGAGGAGCCGTTCGAATTTGCACTGGACGATTCGCTGAAGATTGCCGGCAAGATCGACCGGCTCGACGAAGCAGAGGACGGCACGGCGTTTGTTTTCGACTACAAGTACAGCAACGCGCAGAACACCAGGAGCAGAGTTGACGACGAAAACCTGCTGCAGGCGCCGCTTTACCTGATGGCGGCAGAGCGGGTGTTCAGCCTGAGGCCCGGGGGCATGTACTACATCGGGCTGAAGGGCGGCGTGGAGTACGCCGGGTGGAAGGTGGAGGAAAAGCCGCCGGACTGGCTGGAGCGGGCGCGCCTGACAACGCTGAGCATTGTGGAGGAGATTCGAGCCGGGCGGATCGATGTTGTGCCGGCCGATCCAGACAAGTGCCGGTTTTGCGACTACCGGGATGTCTGCCGCGTGGAGACGGGTGGTGCGGCTGTCGAGGCGGAGGGCGCGTGGACCAAGTGATGCTCACCCCGGATCAGCTTGACGCCGTGGATGTGAGCAAGCGCCATCTGGATGCGTGCGTGGTGGCCGGCCCAGGATCGGGCAAGACGACGGTTTTGGTGGAGTACTTCCGGCGGCTGGTGGAGGCGGGGGGGGATCCGCTGCGCATCCTGGCCATCACGTTTACCGAGAAAGCCGCGGGCAACATGCGGAGCAAGCTGGCGGAAGCGTTTCAGGAGAATGCGCCGATCCGCGCCAGACTGGAGCGGGCCTGGGTTTCGACGGTGCACGGCTTCTGCGCGCGGCTCCTGCGGGAGAACGCGGTGACCGCGGGCATCGATCCCGAGTTCTACGTGGCCGACGAGCGGGAGAGCTGGAGGCTGCAGAGAGAATCGATTGCGGCCGCGATGGATGGGCTGCTGGCGGAACATCCGGCGGCCATGCGGGCGCTGATCCGGGGGCTGCCCGCGTTCGATTTCGAGGAAGCGGTGCTCTCCGCGTACGATGCTATGCGCGGCGCCGGCGTCAGCGTGCAGGACCTGGCGGCGTTTCCGGCTCCTGCGGGGACGAGGGTGCGAGCAGTTGCCGAGACGCTGGCCGCGCTGCGCAGGGAAGGAACTAGCACCTGGAACCACATGCAGCGGGAGCAACTGGAATCCGCGATCAAGGATGCCGAGCGGATCGTGGCGGCAGGCGGGCCCGCGGAAGCGCTGCAGGCAGCGGAGAGCCTGCAGTGCAATCTCAACAAGTGCAAGAAGGGCAACACCGCGTACAACCTGCTGAAGCGGATGAAGGACCAGATCGAGGAGGCCAAGTATGCCCTGATCACGGAGCTCTATGCGGCGGAGCGCGAGACGCTGCTGGAGATCCTGCGGCGCTTCGACCGGAGCTATCGCGAGCGCAAGCGGCAGGCGGGCGCGCTGGACTTCGCCGACCTGGAGGAGTTCACGGTGCGGCTCCTGCGGGAACACGCGGAAACGCAGGCGCGGGTGCGGAACCAGTTCGACCATATTCTGATGGATGAATTCCAGGACACCAACGGGCAGCAGGCGAAGCTGATGCAACTGGTGCGGCCACGCGACCGGTTCTACGCGGTGGGGGACATCAACCAGTCGATTTTCGGTTTCCGCCACGCGGAGCCCGAGGGGTTCGCTAAGTATCTGGAAGAGGTCGCGCGGGGCGGCGGCCACATCGTGGAGTTGATGGACAACTTCCGCAGCCGGGACGAGATTCTGAGCGCGGTAGAGACGATCACTCACGATGCGCCGGGAATTAGCGAGCGCCGGCTGGTGGCGCGGCGGCGATTCGAGAGGCTGCGGGCGGTGTGCGTGGATCTTCTGAGCGCGGCGGACATAAGGACAGAAGGCAGGTGGGTGGCGCGGCGCATCGTGGAACTGGTGGAGGATGAGGGCTTCCATTTTGGGGAAATCGCGGTGCTGGTGCGGAATACCGAGGTGATTGCGGATTTCACGACGGCGTTCGATGAGGCGGGACTGCCTTACCTGGTGAATCGCGGCAGAGGATTCTACGAGGCGCGCGAGGTGAACGACCTGACCCACCTGCTGCGCACGATCGCCAATCCGCGGGACGAGATCAGCCTGGCGGCCGTGCTGCGTTCGCCGCTGGTGGCGGTTTCCGACGAAGCGCTGCTGGGGCTAAAGGTGATGGGAGAGAACCTGGGCGGCTCGTTGAAGCGGCTGGGACCGGAGACGGCGGCAGTGTTCGACGAGGGCGACTGCGAACGGCTGCGCCGGTTTCGCGATCAGCTGCGCGAATGGCGCATGCGGCGCGAGTATGTCTCGTTCGACCGGCTGTTGCTGGAGGCCATCGACGATTGCGGGTACGAGACGGATGCCCGCGGGGCGGGAAACATCGATAAGTTCCTGGCCCAGGCGCGGGCGGCGGCGGGACGGATGTCGCTGGATGCTTTCGTGGAGGAACTGGCGCTGGTGCGAGCTTCAAACCCGCGCGAGCCGGATGCGCCGCCGGAGGACGGCGTGGACGCGGTAAAGGTGATGACCATGCATTCGGCAAAGGGGCTGGAATTTCCGGTGGTGTTCGTGGCGGCGCTGCACAAGGGTGTCGAGACGAGTCCGCCGGTGGTAGCATTTTCGCGGAGGTATGGGCTGGGCGCGCGGTGGCGGAACCCGGGGGGTGGGAAGGAGAAGGACGATCTGTTCCAACACGCGCTGCGCGAGGAACGGAAGGTGCGCGAGGAGGAAGAGAGCAACCGGCTGCTGTATGTGGCAATGACTCGGGCGGAACAGCACCTGGTCCTGAGCTTTTCGGGGAAGAAGCCGGCGAACTGGGCTAAAGACGTGGTGGGGCGACTGGGAGTGGATGTGGCGGAGCCGCGCGATGAAGTTGTGACGCAGGTGGCGCCGGATGGGAAAGAATGGCGGTTGCGCGTGGCGGTGGCGGACCGGGCGCCTGAGGTACGGGTGGCGTCCGCGGCGACGGCAACGGCGCCGGCTGGGCCGGAGCGTTCCTTCGTGGCTTCGCCAGCCGTTACAGATCAGCGGGATTCGAATGCCACGGTGACCGCGCTGGCGAAGTTTGCGAGTTGCCCGCGCGAGTATTTTCTGGGGCACTATCTTGGCTTTGAAGGACGCTTGCGCAAGCTGGAGGAACCGGAAGACGGCGAACTGTCGGCGGGCGACTTCGGGACACAGGTGCACGCCCTGCTGGCAGGGGGGCCAGTGGCTAAGGCGGATGCCGAGGCGGTGAGGCTGGCCGAAGTGTTTCGCCAGAGCCAGTTGGGGCGGCGTGTTGCGCGGGCTTCGCGCCTCGAGCGGGAGTTCGACTTCCTGATGGCGGTGGAAGACCTGGTGGTGACGGGACAAGTGGACTTGTGGTTCGAAGAGGGCGGCGAACTGGTGATCGTGGACTATAAGACGGACGCCGTTTCCGCGGTGGAAGCACACCAGCGGGCTCAGGACTACGGGCTGCAGTTACGGCTCTATTCCATGGCAGTGGAGCGCGTGGCGGGAAGGCCGGTGGATCAGGCGTGGCTGCATTTCCTGAGGCCGAACACGATGATCGAAGTGGACGTGCGGCCGTCGCTGCTGGATTCGCCGGAGCAGATCGTGCGCGAGTTTCAAGAGGCGCAGTCGAAGAGGGAGTTTCCGCTGCGGGAGGGGGAGCGATGCTTGAGATGCCCGTTCTATAGGGATCTGTGCCCGGCGGGAGAGCAGAAGGCGGGCAGGAGTTGACGCGGCGACCTCGACGTGTCACAATGTGTCACATGAGGAAGAACGCCACGCTTCGAGAGCTTCACCTGAGGACCGGTGCGATTCTCTCCGAGGTCTCAGACGGAAAGACGTTCGTGATTCAGCGGAAGGGCGTCGCGGTGGCGGAGCTGCGACCTGTCGGCCGACAGTTGCCAACAGCGCGAATGCCGGACCGCGAAGCGTTCTTCAGGAGTTTGCCACGCGACAAGAGCGACAGCGGCCGGATGCTCGAGCAGGACAGGACGTAAGACTCTACTTCGAAACAGCCTATCTCGCCAAGTGCTACCTGGCCGAAGACGACAGCGGTCGTGTTCGCGAGATCGCCAGGAATGCGGAGGGTTTATATTCCTCTTCTTTGTGCATCGCGGAACTTGCCTGCGTTTTTCACCGCAAGATCAGGGAAGGGCTGGTCCCTGCCGATCTCGCTGCAAAACTGCGGGGGCTTTTCCTGGAGGATGTGCGCAACGGAGTCTGGTCGCTCATTCCGGTGACCAATGCGTTGCTGCACCGGGTGGAGGTCATGATCAGGAGCTTCGCACCAGCCACCCACATCCGAGCGGGCGATGCGATCCACCTGACATCGGCGATGGAGTCTGGCTTCGACGAAATATGGACGAATGACCGTCATCTCCTGGCGGCGGCAAGGGCGGTCGGCTTGCGGGGACGGTCAGCAGATTGATTTCGCACGGGAATCAAAGCGGCGTCAGACCACTTCTGCCAAAGCTCACTTGCGGACCATAGGGCGGCGGGCGGGGCTCTCGGCGGCGTCCTTGTGCTGCGTCATCAGTTGCTGAATCTGGGACTGCGGCACGCTTAGAGAGACCTTTATGGCGCTGCCTTGGGTGGTGATCGACAGTCCTTGCAGCACGGAGCTGAGGTCGGGGTTGTTCTGGCCGGCCTGCGCCTGCGCGACGTTCACCAGCAGTTGTAGCGCGTTGGCCATCTGGGTGGCATCCTGCGCGTTGTCGGCCTGGGCCTGAGCCGTGACGACTACGTTATTGCCGAATTTCACGCCTGCACCGAACGACTGGATCTGCTGAAACATGTTCTGCATGCCCGCACCAAATCCCGATTGCGGCGGCGTGCCCGCGGGCGGCGTCAAGCTGGATAGCGGCACCGTAGTGATGACCCAGGCGTCCTGGGCGGCGCTCCACTGGTTCACCTGGTTGATCACGGTGGCAGGGAGCGACTTGCCAGTGCCCGGCCGGTCGATAGCCGCCTTGACACTGGCAAGGTCTCCTGCGATGGCCAGGGTGGAATCCAGGAACGCGACACCGTTGGTCTGCTTGGGATCCTCGATGATGGTGACGCCCTTATAGCTCTCGGTGGTGCCGCCGCCAGCGGTGGCCGCGGCGGTGATCTTGGCGATATCGAAATTGCCGCGGGCGAGAGCCAGGCCAGTTTGGCCGCCGGGCGTGGCGTTAGAGGCGGCCAGCACCTCGTGCACGTCGCGGGTCGGATCGAAGCCAGTGAGCGCGATCAATTGCTGCAGGCCGGTGTTGTTGGCTTCTATCTGTGAAAGCACGCTCTGGCCGAAAGGTGACGCCTTGGCCTGGTCCACATTGACGCCCGCGAGCACCTTGGCGTCGGGCATCACCAGGCTGAGGAGTTGGGAATCGGCAGCGTCGGCGCCGAGGACGCCGGCGAAAGCCGTAAAGAAGGTCGCAGTGATGAGAAGTCGCGCGTTCATATTGTTCAGGACGGAGGGCCTGCACCATTATTAACGCATTCGAAACTGGATTGTTCCGGGCAAGGAGGGCCAGATGCCTACGGACCAACCGGGACCTGGTCCACGATTTCGATACCAAATCCCTCCAGAGCAACGATTTTGCGGGGGTGGTTAGTCAGCAAGCGGATGGTGTGCAGGCCCAGGTCCGACAAGATCTGGGCGCCGATGCCGTGCTCATGCTGCAACTGGCGCTGGCCGGCTTCGCCGGCGTAGTGCATAAAATCGCGGCCGTGCGAGACCATACGCGGATCTCCTCGGGCGTCGCGCTCGATGCGAAAACCAGGGCCGGTCTCGTGGAGATACACCAGGACGCCCGCGCCTTCTTCGGCGATGCGGCCCAGGGAAGCGTGCACCAGGCGGTGGCAATCGCACTCAGTGGAACCGAAAACATCGCCGTACATACACCGGGAATGCATACGGACTAGGACGCGTTCCTGGCCGGCGACGTCGCCGCGCACCAGGGCCAGGTGATATTCGGGGTTGAGATCACTGGCGTAGGCCACGGTGCGGAATTCGCCAAACTCGGTGCGGACGCAGCCTTCGGCCACGCGTCGAACGAACTTCTCGTGCTTCATCCGGTCGCGGATCAGGTCCGCTACCGAGATCATTTTGAGGCTGTGGCGGGCGCAGAACTCTTCGAGTTGCGGCACGCGCGCCATGGTGCCGTCCTGGTTCATGATTTCGCAGATGACGCCGGTGGGGGCGAGGCCGGCGAGGCGGGCGAGATCCACGGAAGCCTCGGTCTGGCCGGCGCGCACGAGCACGCCGCCTTCGCGGGCGCGCAGCGGAAAGACGTGGCCGGGCCGCGCGAGGTCGGCAGGGCGGCAGGTGGGGTCGATGGCGGTGAGGATGGTGCGGGTGCGGTCGGCGGCGGAGATGCCGGTGGTGACGCCGTCGCGCGCGTCGATGGATTCGCAGAATGCCGTGCCGAAATTGGAGGTGTTGAGCGGGCTCATCAGGGGAAGCCGCAGAAAATCGCACCGTTCCGGCGTGAGAGCCAGGCAGATCAGGCCGCGCCCGTGGGTGGCCATGAAATTGATGATTTCGGGAGTGACTTTTTCGGCGGCAACGGTGAGATCGCCTTCGTTCTCGCGGTCCTCGTCGTCGACCACGACCAAGATGCGCCCCGCGCGGATCTCTTCGACGGCCTCGGGGACGGAGACGAAGGGCATGGACCTATTGTAGAAGGGGCGGGAGCTGGATGTCAGGGCCACGAGCCAGTTCGTCAGTTCCTGCGGCTTCAACAACTGGCGCGCAACACAAAGGCCGCGCGGCACTTGCGCTGCCTACGTTAAGATTAGGTTGCTGGGAGAGATTTCCCCAGCCGCGAAGCGATTGATGGCTCGCCTTCTCCGATTCCTGCCGGTGGCGCCGAACCTGACCCTAACCGGGGTGTTCGACATCCTGGTGGTAGCGTTCCTCGTCTACCAGGCCCTGATGGTGGTGCGCGGAACGCGCGCGGGGCACATTCTCAGCGGCATCATCATGATGGTGTTGCTGTATGCGATCGCGCTCTGGGCCGGACTGGAGGCGTTGCGGGCGGTGCTTTCGTTCATCGTTCCTTACCTGGGCCTGGCGATCATTGTGCTGTTTCAGTCTGAGATCCGGCGCACGTTGGCGCGGCTGGGCCGCAAGCGCTGGTTCGGACTCTTCCAGGGAGGGTATCGGGAACCGGAGTCGGTGAACGAGATTCTGCTGGCGGCGGAAGTGCTGTCAACGCGCAAAACAGGCGCCCTGATCGTGCTGGAACGTGACATCGGGTTGCGCACGTTCATCGAGAGCGGCGTAGCGCTGGAGGCCCGCATCACCCGCGACCTGTTGCTTTCCATTTTCACGCCGGGGCTTCCCTTGCACGACGGCGCGGTCATCGTGCAGAAGGAGCGGATGGCAGCCGCTGCCTGTTTTCTGCCCCTCAC
>Ga0335081_10012270_pt1 | contig 13880 bp, 11 predicted proteins | sample Lox_Sample_35_FD_206713 | JGI IMG/M metagenome (GOLD analysis project Ga0335081, IMG submission 206713) | Soil microbial communities from Loxahatchee National Wildlife Refuge, Florida, United States - Lox_Sample_3.5 | ecosystem: Environmental > Terrestrial > Soil > Wetlands | place: USA... | reverse complement strand
ATATCGTGTCCAGATAGGTGGATTGGGATGTTGCTACCATGGGACCTTGGAGATCAGTCCCAGACGTATGAGGAAAGCCAGGACGAGCGCGACAGCTACCGCCCAGGTATCCAGAGAAAGTCCTCTTGCAGAAGCTGCGCCGCTATTTTCGGCTGATGGTGTCAACTGATCTCTCCTTGCGCTTGAAGGGTCTAATGTGGCGGTGCATTCTTATACCACATCCTGAACAGCTTTGGACGAACAACCAGTGAAAAGACGGGTTTGCAGTCCCGATTCGGATCGGACGAAAGTTGAGTTGGGATATGATGGAAGCGATGTCCGTCCCGTCTGTCACGCCTCGAAAGCTGCACCCGTTTCAGAGCGATGATTCGCGACTCCGACCCATTCACGACAAGGTCATGGCGCAGGAGCGTCTTTCCGCCGATGACGCGCTGGCGCTGTACGGCTCGGGCGACATCCTTGCCATCGGCTGGCTGGCCAATCATGTTCGCGAGCGGATGCACGGCGACCTTGCCTACTTCAACGTCAACCGGCACATCAATTACACCAACGTTTGCGTGGCAGCGTGCCGGCTGTGCGCCTTTGGCCGCAAGAAGGACACGCCCGGCGCTTACACCATGGTGCTGGAGGAGGTGTGGAACACCGCCGCCTCCGGCTACACCGAGGCCATCACCGAGTTCCACATTGTCGGCGGGCTGCATGCCGATCTGCCCTTCCAGTATTACGTCGATCTGATTGCCGGCCTGAAAGAGCGCTTTCCGCAGGTACACCTGAAGGCCTTCACCATGGTCGAGATCGCGTTCTTCGCGAAGATCGGCAAGATGACGCCGCGCGAAGTGCTGCTGAAATTCAAGCAAGCAGGGCTAGACTCGATGCCCGGCGGCGGCGCCGAGATTTTCTCCGATCGCATTCGCCACATCATTTGCGACCACAAGATCGACGGCGATCAGTGGCTCGATATCGCGCGCACCGCTCATGAAGTGGGGCTGAAGTCGAACGCCACGATGCTCTATGGCCACGTCGAAAGCGACGAAGACCGTGTCGACCACCTGCTCAAGCTGCGCGCGTTGCAGGACGATACTCACGGCTTCCAAACCTTCATCCCGCTGGCGTTTCATCCGGACAACACGCCGCTCCAGCATCTGCCCAAGACCACCGGCATGTCAGACCTGAAGCAGATCGCGGTCTCGCGCCTGGTGCTCGACAATTTCCCGCACATCAAGTCGTATTGGCAGATGGTCACGCCCAAGATGGCGCAAATCACGCTGCGCTTCGGCGCCGACGATATCGACGGAACGGTGGTGGAAGAGAAAATCTATCACGACGCGGGCGCAACCACGCCGCAAGGACTGCGCCGCGAGGAACTGATACGCCTGATAACGGAGGCTGGGCGCATCCCGTTCGAGCGCGACACCTTGTACCGCCCAGTCACGCGCACCGAGACGACTGTCACCGTCGCGGTGTAGCGCCCGCGCGCAGCTTCCACAGTATTTGCCGCAGCATGCCCAGCCAGAGTTCGGCATCGCCCGACGCAAGCTCCAACCGCCGCACCATGCGCCGCACTCGCTCCTCCGTCGCTGACACCGCAATGGGGTTGATGTACCCGCTGCGGTGCAACGCCTCAATCAGCACGGCTGAGATGCGCTCCTCCTCGGCCGCGTTGGCGCGCGTTTTCGGCTTCTCCTTCCCTGTTCCTCTCGTTTGTTTCGCGTCGCGCCCCAACTCGTAAAGGCAGACGGCAACCGCCTGCCCCAGGTTCATCGAGATGTGCTGCTCGCACGTGGGAATGTGCAACAGCCAATGGCAGTGGCTGAGATCGTCGTTGGAAAGCCCGGTCTTCTCTGCGCCGAAGACGAGGGCGACGTGGCCGCCGGCCAGCTCTTTGCGGACCAGGCGCGCGCCGTATTCCAGGCGTCGCAGCGGATGATGCAGCTCACGATGACGGACCGCAGTCGTGCCCACCACCAACTTGCAGTCGGCGACGGCATCGGCCACGCTCTTGTGTTCTTCCGCATTGGCCAATAGCGGCGCCGCTCCCACCGCCGAGCGCGCCTCGCGAAACGCCACCTCGTACGGATTGACCACCCGCAGCCGAAGAAAGCCGAAGTTACTCATGGCCCGGGCCGCGGCTCCGATGTTGAGCGGATTGCGCGCCCCTACCAGCACCACACAAAGACGATCGGCGTGCTCCAGCATGGGATGAGTGTAGTTGAGAAAGTCAGCAATTAGCACGTAGCAGTTAGGGCCTATGGCTGCACGTAAACCGGATTGTTCGGCGAGGGCGGCTCGTACTCCTGTCCATACTTGTTCTTATGGGCGACAGCCGTGCTCTTCGTCACGGGCACGCGAAGAGTGCCCAGCGAGCGTGATGCATCTCCTACTTGGATCTCGCGGGTGAGCGCTTGCAGCGTGGCGGGTTGGGCGCTCTCATTCCACACGTGCAGCATGTAGCGTCCGGCGGGGACGTCGGGGATGGTGAAATCCCCCTGTTTGTTGGTGACCGCGAAATATGGGCTGGCAAGCACCACCACCACCGCGCTCATCTCGGGATGAATGTTGCAGAAGATAAACGAGACGCCTTCGCGATCGAAGTGCACGGTGCGCGAGGTGCCTGCCTCGTAGAGTCCCAGGTCGAATCGCTTGCCGTTGAAGAGCGAGAAGACGTTGTGGAACCAGGGATCGCGATTGGGAAAATCGACGGTCGAGCCGCGAGTGACCACCAGCAGGCGCGGCTCGAACATCTTGTTCTTTTGGGTGAGCGTGGCGTGCATGGGCGCGACGGGAGCGGGATTGCCTGCCGCGCCCATCGGCGCCAGCCAAACCACGGTCTGCGGGGCCGTCGATGCGTTCGCGGCGCCTTCCAGGGCCACCTTGCCCGTGACCGTCACCTCCTGCGCGCAGCCAATCGCCGCGCACGCCATACAACCTGCGACCATTAACAGCGTCAATATTGCACTGCGGTTGCTCAGAACAGCACCCCCACGGACATATTCACTTGCCCCGCTTCGTAGCTGTTGTCGTAAATGGTGAAGGTACGCAGGCGGCGATATTCCGCGGAGAAGACCAGATCGGAGCGCGGGCGATAGATCACGTTTCCGAACGAGCTTCGGTTCGCTGTCAAGTAAGGCGGAGCATAGCTAGTGGTCTGATCGCCGAAGTAGCGAACATCGGCGGCGAAGGGGCTGTCCTGGCCAAAGGCACCGTTGAATTCCAGCTTGGGCGTGGCGCGAAACTTAAGCTGCGCCCATCCGCCCACGGTGTTCAGGGGCTCAACATCGGTTGCAGGATCGGAGAGCGGCCCGTTCCAGTCCACGCTTCGCCCCAGCGCACCACCCAGTCCTCCGATGGCAGCGCCACGATAGAACGCACCGCTCAGCGAGAACTTGCGACCGAGCGGCAGGCTCGCGTCCAGCGTCCCAGCCCACGCATTGACTCTGCGGTCGAAGCCCCAGTTCTGGCGGCTGTAGTATCCGCCTGCGCCAATCGTGAAGCTTTGCCCAAACATGGGATGGGAGTAAGCCACTCGGGCAGCGTAGGCGGGCTGTCGCGACTGCTCGCCGGCACTTGGACTGCGATAGTACGGATCGTTGGGGGGTTCTCCGGTCAGCGGGTCAAGGAAGCCGCCCTGCAAAGTGACGGTAGAATTTTCCGACAGCGCAAAACGGTGTTCCACCCGAAGCTGCGGCGTCCACGCCCATAGATTGCCGGCATAGGACAGCGGCGGAACGATCAGCGAGGCGAAGGATGTTGGCGCCGTGGGCGAGAGGAAGAGTTGGTCCTGCCCCGCGATGACGGAAGTGTTCTTCCAGTCGAGGCGAACCGCGGCGGTGCGCAAGCGGACGATGCCCGAATCGACGCCGTTGTACACGCCCGGGAAGCCGCCGCCGAAATCAAAGTTAACGTTGGCGCTCAAGTGAGCTCCCATCACGTCCGGGCCAAACGCCTCCAAGCCGAGGATCGACTGCCGCAGCGTGCCTCCCACCGATCCGGAGGAGTTCGTGGGATCGCCCGGCAGGGCCCAGGTGGGCACGTCCTGATTGTCGACCGCGCCGGAATTGCCGAAGAGATTGAAGAGCACGATGCCCGACAACCGGACGCGATACTTCGAAGCGCTCTCAACTTTGGTCTGATACTGCTCGTCGATCTTGCCCGCCAGCAGTTGCTGGTCTTCTTGCAGGTGGTCTACGCGCTGCTGCAACTGTGCAGTCGTATAAGCCGGCGATTGCTCATCGATCGTAGCGGCCGCAGAGTTGTTGCCGCGCTCGGTCGCAAGCTCTTCGCGCAGGCGCCCGATCTCCATCCGGCTGGACGCCGTCTGCTGCTGGAGTTGCAACACCATCTCTTTGAGTTCGTGGATCTGCGACTGAAGCTCCTGCAAGGCCGCCCTGGTCTCGTCGGTAGAGGCAATTTTGCTTTCATTTGCCGACTGCGCTGCGCAGGAGAATGCGAGTGCCATCGCTAGCCACAAAGCGACCGCGCAATTCCTGATCGAGGAAGCCCACCATTCCGAGGTGGAAGGTAATCGCGTGCTGTGACGCTGATGGAGGCGAAAGAGCTGAGGACAGTTGACGTCTTGCATGTCGCACCTCTCTGCTGGCGAGCTAGCCCGGCCCCAATTGGATCACGTTGTGAATGACTGCGAAGCATTGGCCGACTGGCCGTTTTCCGACGCTGCGTTTTCGCGCGGCAATATGATTTGCATCACGGTCCGGCCGGGAGCGGAGCTTTCCAGTTGCAGGCTCCCGTGATGGTCCTGCACGATCTTCTGCGCGATAGTCAGGCCCAGTCCGGTGCCATTTTCCTTGCCGTAGCTGACGAAGGGCTGAAACAACTTGTCGCGAATGGACGATTCTACTCCGGGGCCGTCATCGGTTATCCGGATCCTCAAATCGCCGTTGCCGTCGGCGACCTGCACCCCGACATGGCCGCCGGACAATTGCGCCGCCTGGCAACTGTTGAGCAGTAGGTTGTAAAAGGCCCGCTCCATCTTGCGGGGATCGAACTGCGCATTGTGCAGGCCGGGCGACTCGATGGCCACCGCGATGCTTTGAAACTGCGGGTGGGAGCGCACCAGTTCGATAGCGCGGCTGATGGTGCGTTCCACCGGAATCTCGTCCAGGTTCAAGGACTCGGCGGGGCGCGAGAGCTCAAGCAGCGAGTCCACCAGGTCGGTCAGCCGGTTCACGGCGACGCGAATCTCCAGGTAGAGTTCTTCGCGCTGCGCCGGCGTCAGGTCGGCGTCGGCCAGAAACTCTGCATTCGCCAGCACCGCGGTGAGCGGATGCCGCAGATCGTGGGAGATGGAGCTGGCCATGCGGCCAATAGTGGCCAGGCGCTCGGCCTCCAACACACGCTGCTGCGCTTGATGCAGACTCTCGCGCATGCGCGTAAAGGCATCGGCCAGTTCGGCCACTTCGCCCGCCGCCTCGGCACGCACGGGATAGCGATAGTCGCCGCCGCCCAAGGCGCGTACGCCGTCCACCAATTCTTCCAGCGGACGAGTGAAGGTGCCGGCGATGAAATACACCAGCGCGCTGCCCCCCAGCACGGCGCCCAGTCCCACCGCAAGCAGCAACTGCCGCAGATGATTCAAGAAGGCGGTCGCCTGGTCATACGACTTCATCACGATGATGATTACGCTGGGACTCCCATCCGGGTTTGCCGGCAGCGCCGAGAAGGTGAAGCTCTCCGTGCCCAGCTTCCAGTTGGCCGGACCCGCGGGTATGTGCCCGGCGGCGACGTGCGAAGCCAACGCGTCTCTCTGGTCCGAATTCAAGGTGCTGACTACAACCGTATTGCCGCACACGATGGCGACCTGGCTGGCCGCTACCTGGCTCACCTGCCGCGCCGTGGCGGCGTTCATCTCGTAGCCCACCGCCACCGTCCCCAGCACGGCGTTTTGCGAGCTGGGACCGAAGTAGATGGGAGCCAGCACCACTTCATAGAGATGGCCGCCGGCAAACCACCATTGCAGCGGGTCTTGCACGGGACCGCGACGGTCCAGCAGTTGTTGGGCTTGCTGGGACGAGATGCCGGGGGCCTTAGTATGAAATCCCATCAGCTTTCCTGTGGGATCGACCAGCGCGAACAGATCGCCTCCCGCGAGATGGAACATTTCCCGCGAGCCATCCTGAATGGTGGGCGCGTGATGCGAGGTCATCAGCGCCTTCAGGCTGGGCAGGTCGGCCATGAGTTCGGCCAGCCGCGCCAGGTCATTTTCGCGCTCCGCCTGAAGATTGCGAAAAGTTTCTACGGAGTTGGCAAGATCGCTGCTCAGGCCGCGACGAACGTGGCTGGCCACGGTGCGCTGCACGATCAACAGCGACACCGCCGTCAGCCCGGCTGAGGTCAGCAGCATGGCGATGAGGAACTTTGTCCGCAGCCTCCATTTACTCATCGCTCCTCCCTTGCCTCGATCACCGGACGAACTTGTAGCCTGTGCCGTGAACGGTGCGGAAATGTACCGGATCGGTAGGGTCCTTTTCTAGTTTCTGACGCAGACGCAAGATATGCGTGTCGACCGTTCGCGTAGTGGGATAGTTATTGTAGCCCCATACTTCGTTCAGTAACTCCGTGCGGGAGATTACACGCTCCGGATTATTCAGGAAGAAGCGCAGCGTCTTGAATTCCTGAGGTGTGAGCGGAACTAGCTGCCCGGAGCGATGTAGCTCCATCTTGGAAAAGTTTACCTCTATATCGTCGAAGCTAAAGACTTCAGTCTTGTCCGACGACTGATTGAGCCGGCGTACGGCAGCGCGCACGCGCGCCAGAAGCTCGCGCGGACTAAAAGGCTTAGTGACGTAGTCGTCGGCGCCGAGTTCCAGCAGCAGCACTTTGTCCAGTACATCGCTGGCCGCGCTAAGAACAAGAATGGGAGTGCCGGAAGACTCCCGCTTGATTTCGCGACACAGGTCCTGGCCGGACTTGCCGGGCAGCCGCAAGTCCAGCACCACTACGCGCGGCGTGGTGGCGCGAAATGTCTCCATGGCGACTGCGCCATCGGCGGCAACCGACACGTCGAAGCCTGCCGTTTCAAAGGTACGCCGCAGGGCGCGCTGCACCGCCGAATCATCTTCAATGACTAAGATCTTTTCCATACACGAGACAGCCCTTAGAGTTTTCAGTTGCGCTCTGGAGTTCATCTAACAACACCGCAAATTGCGAGTCAATCGCGTGTTGACAAATCTGTGACAAATGTTTCCGTAATTGTCAGGAAACGTTGTCAATAATCGTTTGCAACATCCTCACCCCGCGAAAACAACTCATCACTGCCTGCTCCATAAATTGAGGAAAGCTTGTGGCAGAAGCCTTGCCGGAAGCAATTCACCCATTGAGGAGAAATCATGCTCAGCACCAAGACCAATGTTCCACACCCCTCCTTTAGAGCAGGCTGGACGGCGATTGCGCTTCTGGCCATCGCGCTGCTTGGCTTGCCGGCCTATGCCCAGAGCTACCAGGCCACCACCCTTACTTCCGACATCGCTAACATCAGCAACAACACCGATGCCAATCTCGGTAATCCCTGGGGGCTGGTGGCCAGCGCCTCCGGACCCTGGTGGGTATCCGACAACGCCACCGGTTTGTCCACGCTGTATGACGCCACCGGTACACCTCTGTCCCTCGTCGTCACCATTCCTTCCTGGGATGGCAACGGGACAGGGGTACCTTCCGGCATCGCGTTTAACGGCACCAGCGACTTTCAGTTGACTCCCGGCAATCCCGCAACCTTCTTGTTCGTCACGGAAGATGGCACCGTGCAGGGATGGAACCACAACGTGAATGCGACCACCGCCATCATCGCGGTCAATAACTGGCCGGTGGTTTACAAGGGCATGGCCCTGGCTTCGGCAGGCGGCGCAAACTATATTTATGCGACGAATTTCTACGCCGGCACGGTGGATGTCTTCGACAAGAACTTCGCGCCACATTCGTTTGGAGCGAACGCCTTCGTTGACCCCAACATTCCCACCGGTTTCGCCCCATTCAACATTCAACTGATCGGCAGCGACCTAATCGTTACCTACGCCAAGCAGGATGCCGAGAGGCACGATGACGTGGCCGGGCCCGGCAACGGTTACGTCGATGTGTACGACACTCAGGGCAATCTCATTCGGCGCCTGCCCCACATCATCCAGATGAACTCGCCGTGGGCGATCGTCAAGGCACCGGCGAGCTTCGGCGCCTTCAGCAACGACCTCCTCATCGGCAACTTTGGCAGCGGCGCCATCATGGCCTTCGACCCCAATAACGGCAACTTCCTCGGCTTGATGCTGGACGAGGCCAAGCTACAGCTCCGCATTGAGGCACTGTGGGCGCTTCAGTTCGGTAACGGCGGCTCGTCCGGGCCCACCACCACCCTGTACTACACTGCTGGGACCTTCCATGAAACTTATGGGACCTTCGGCATGATTATGCCCATCCCCGGCCAGGGAGCGGCCACCGGTCCACACCAAGCCGGCAAATCGCGGAAATAGCGGTGACCTTAGCTGCTAACGAGAAGGAGGGCGCAGGCCCTCCTTTCCTATTCATCAAGACTTTACATACGGAAGTTGTCAACAACTTTTGACAACATGGTCACTTCCTCAAGACAACTCGGGCCGCCGCTCCCGTTAGATTGCCAACAGTTCCTGCTGCCCACCATTCACTACTTCAAGGATTGCGGAAGCGATCCACACTTTACGAGGAGAAAACATGCTGAGTGTGAACCAAACACGAACCGATCTGCGACGCGGCTGGATGGCGGTGCTGTTGCTGTTGACCGTCGGACTTCTGGCCTTGCCGGTTTCAGCCCAGAAAGTGAATATCAACTACCTGACCTCCGACATCCCCGCCGTGGGTTCTTTCAATGACACGAACCTGGTGAATCCCTGGGGCATGTCGATTACCCCCACCGGACCGTGGTGGATTTCGGACAACGGGACCGGTCTCTCCACCCTCTACGCGGGTACCGGACAACCTCAGTCGCTGGTGGTCACCATTCCGACGGGCACCGGCTCCGGTACCGGGACCCCGACGGGAACGGTGTACAACGCCAGCACCACCGACTTCAAGATCCACAATCAGGTGACGCCCTTTCTGTTCTGTACGGAGGACGGAACCATCTCCGGCTGGTATGCGGGCAGCACCGCTTTTATCGCGGTGAACAACAACACCAGCGGCGCAGTGTACAAGGGAATGGCGCTGGCTTCGGCCAACGGCGCCAACTATCTTTACGTCGCGAACTTCCATGCCGCGACAGTGGAAGTTTATGACGGCAGCTACGCGCCGCATTCCTTCGGGTCGAATGCCTTCGTCGACAGCAGCCTACCTTCGGGCTACGCCCCATTCAACGTCCAGAACATCGGCAACAACCGGCTGGTGGTCACCTATGCCAAGCAGGACGCCAACCGGCATGATGACGTGCCCGGCCCGGGCAACGGGTATGTCGACGTCTATGACACGCAAGGCAACCTGCAATTTCGCCTCACTCACGTGCTCTATCTCAACTCGCCCTGGGGAGTGGTGGTGGCGCCGTCCACCTTCTCCGGGTTCGCCAACGATTTGCTGATCGGCAACTTTGGCAGCGGATTGATTACTGCCTACAACGCCTCAACCGGCGCTTGGATTGGCAACATGCTCAACGTCGCGAACCTGCCCGTGGAGATCAATGGCTTGTGGGGCTTGGCCTTCGGCAACGGGGGACAGGGCGGTTCCACAAACACGTTGTACTTCACAGCGGGGTACTTTGACGAGGGACACGGCATCTTCGGGATGATTACTCCGCACCCCGGGATGTAGGCAGTCCGGATCCACTCACGCGAGGAGGGCTTCGGCCCTCCTCGTTTTCGTTTGGCAAGGACCGGCTTTGCGTCGAACGCCTGTTTGCGCTTGCCGCCGCGATCCACCGCTCGGGATGCCGGCATAAGGAAATCCAGGCTGCGGGACTCGCGCACATATTGTAGGATTAAAGCGCTGGCCGGGCTGGTCGAGCGGGTCGGCGGTTTCCAACCAACAGGAGCAAAGATCCGTGGGCATCAAGACCAGCACGCGTCTGATAGATACGGTGGTGATCGTTGACACTATCGGCGAGCTGAGGCTCGGCGAAGGCACTGACGTTGTGCGGCGCATTGTAGGCGAGCTGCTCCAGCAGGGCTACCGCAGCATCCTGCTGAACCTGCGCGATGTGCGTCACATCGACAGCGCCGGGGTTGGTGAGCTGATGAGTTGCTATACTTCGGTGCGCAACCGAGGTGGGAATCTTAAGCTTATGAATCTCAGCAAGAACGTGCACAACTTACTCCAGATCACCAAGCTGTACACGATTTTTGAAGTCAAGGACGACGAAGGCGAGGCCGTGGCGTCGTTCGACAAAGGCAGCAGTTAGCAACTAGCAATTAGCGCTTGGATCCACTCTCGAGTTGAGCGTCGCCGCTGGCACGCAGGGGTCTGGCGAAGCGCTCGTTGCTAATTGCTAGTTGCTACAGAGAGGCGATATGAAAGGCGATCCCAAGGTCATTGCGTTTCTCAATCAGGTGTTGAAAGCGGAGCTGACCGCCATTAACCAATATTTTCTTCATGCCGAGATGTGCGAGAACTGGGGCTACGAGCGGCTCGCGAGGCTGGTGCGCAAGGAGTCGATCGAAGAGATGACGCACGCCGAAAAGTGCATGGAGCGCATCCTCTTTCTCGATGGCACGCCCAACATGAGCGACTACTTCAAGATCAACATCGGCGCCGACGTCGAGACGCAACTCAAGAACGACCTACAGCTTGAGTATGACGCGGTCAAGCGCCTGAACGACGGCATCAAACTTTGCGTCGCTCAGGGCGATAATGCCTCGCGCGAACTGGCCGAGCAGATCCTCAGCGACGAGGAGCACCACATCGACTGGCTGGAGGGGCAACTGCACGCCATCGCCGAGATGGGCATCGCCAACTACCTGGCGCAGCAGTTGAAGAAGGACGAGTAGCGCGGTTCTGAAATGCACCTTTAGGGCCTGCCCTGAGCTTGCCGAAGGGTGCGCCGTCACAACAGCTCTATGTTGTCATCCCTGCCGCCGAATCAGGCTTGCCCCTGCGCCTTGGCCCGCAGCACCTCGTCAATCGTGGCGATGTCCACCATCCCGAAGCAGCCGTAGATGGCGGGCAACACCCGCTCAGGCGGAAACTTCCGGCGCAGCGCCGCGACTTTCTCCGTCCCCGCGCGATAAGCCGGCAGATACATCCTGCCTAGCAGCGGATGTCGTCCCCACGCGCCCGACAACTTATCGGCGCGTTCCTCGCTAACCAGGAAGTCACGCCGCAGCGTGGCCGCCACCTCCGCCTGCGGCTTGCCTTCGCTCCACGTCAAGTACGACGACTGGTTCTTCGCGTCATCTTGCAACAGCGCCAGCAGCACGCCGATTTGCATATCTTCACCGGGCAGGTCATCGACCTCCGTGACCCCATGCGCGATGAGGATGGCGTTGTTGGCGATCCCCTCGGACAGCGTTGCCACGCGCGTGTTCATGGTCTGCACGGTCGCCTCAAATCCGGTGACTCCGCGAACGTACAGGTTCTGAAGATAGGCAAACGTGGTCACGTGCCCAGGCACAACCTCATGACTGACGAGCTGCTGAAATTCCGGGAAGCTCATCTGCAAGGAGGCATTGATCTCGTAGCTGGCTTCGTATTGCGGCGAGCCGTCGGCGTTGCGCTTGCGGCCCAGGTAGTTCATGGAGCCGGAGAACCATGCGTCCTTGATGGGCAGAAACTCGATGTTCGCACGCGGCACCTGGGATAGCTCTCCCGGCAGATGGGGCATCAGGTTGGCCGCGCTCAGATTGTCGAAATACGCGATCACGGCGGCACCCAATGCACGCACCGAGGCCATAGGCGTGATGCGCTCGCGCCGCCAGGCATCCACCGCACCCAGCAACCCACCGTTACCGGCAGTCGCGTATCCCGCACGGCCTAGCAACTCCGCCACACGATCCCTCTTGACCTCGGGCTTGGAAGGTTCTGGAGCCTTGCCCGTCGAGGCCTCGACGCACCGCGCATAAGGCACGGCGGGACCTTTGCCCAATATCTCCATGGCGAGGTCCCACATGACTTCCAGGCACTGCGCCAAGCCTGCCAGGTACAACCCGCGCAAGCCGCCGAGCGAATCCGCCTGCTGACGAACTCCGGCGATCGCAGCGGGAATATTCACCTCGCGCAAATACTTCTCGACCGCCTCGCGATCGACCGTCTTGCCGCCGACCCCGCCCGTCTCGCGCACTCGCGCAGCGGAAGCCACGGTGTAGGCCGCCGGCAGCGGCTCATCGGCAAACCACGAGTCCGCGATGAAGCGCCCGGTTCCCGACGGACACATCACGTCTCCGCCCCATAGTGTGTCGATACCCAGCACTGCGTCAGCAACAAATCGTCCTATCTGGTCCATTATTAAGCCTTCCTTCCCTGCAGTTAAGCCTTGCTTCTTTGCATCGCTCCAAACCACGTATACACACACAGTCCCACAAACATAATTGCCGAGATCATCTGCGAAACCGGCTCGTTGTTATAGAACGGCGTCTGAATCAGTTCTTCCTTAAACCATGGAAACAGCCGCAGCCCCGCGCCAAACACTCCGCCCAGCGCGCCGCCCGCCATCAGTCCGGAGGCAATGATAACGCCCCGTTCACGGATGGTTCTGCCACGCTCACCATCAACCTTCGCCGCGCGCTTGTTCACCAGGTGTGAGAGGAATCCGCCAACCAGGATCGGCGTCGTCAGTTGCAGCGGCAGGTAAATTCCCAGGGCGAAGACCATGGACGAGACGCCGAGCATCTCCAGCACCACCGTGATCAGGGCGCCGATGCCAAACAGAACATAGGGGACCGGCTGGCCGCTCATGAATCCCTCGACCACCGCCTTTAAGGCGGAGGCCTGCGGCGCGACCAGCACCTGGCGCAGGTCTCCCGCCGCAGCCTCTCCAAACTGGAAGACCTTGGCCAGCAGGATGATGGTCAGGCCGGCGGTGATCGCGGCCGCGACCACCCCGATGAACTTCACCTTCTCCAGCGCTGCGGGCGTGGAACCGATCCAGTAGCCGGCCTTGAGGTCGGTGATGAATTGTCCCGAGGCGCAAAGGGCCACGCACACCATGCCGGCGAGCGCCATCACGAAGAACATGCCGGTGGTTCCTGACAGGCCAAACTTCAGCAGCACCACCGCCGAGACGATCACGGTGAGCAGCGTCATGCCGGAGGCTGGATTGTTCGCCGTGGTGGCAATGGCGTTGGCGGCCACCGTGGTGAAGAAGAAGGAGAAGAGCAGCGTCAGCGCCAGTCCCACCGCCACGACGGTCCAGGTGACATGCAGTTGTCCGAAGAAAACGGCGACGGCGAGCGCGCTCACGACCACGCCCAGAAGTATCGCGATAATCGGAATGTCGCGGTCGGTGCGCTCCATGTGTGGGGTTTCGCCGTGACGGAAGGCGTGCAGCGCGATGCCGAACGATCCCGCCACCACGCGCAACGATTTGAGGATGCCGACCAGCCCGGCGGCCGCTATAGCGCCCACGCCGATGAAGCGCACATAGTAGCGGTAGATTTCGGCCGCCGTCATGTGCGAGATGGGAATGCTGGCCGGATAGACCGTGACGTCGCCCATGTGGCTGCCGATGAACCAGATCAAGGGGACCATCACGAAGTTCACCAGCACGCCACCGGCGCAAAAGATCATGGAGATGCGCAGGCCCATGATGTAGCCGAGGCCGAGGATGAAGCCGATGGCGTCGAAGTTGAACACCATGCGCTGGCGATCGGCCAGCGATCGCATGAGCGGCACAAATTGGAAGTTCAGGTACTCCTTCCAGACGTGGAAGGTGGTGACGAAGAAATCGTAAATGGCGGCGACGATGGTGGCCTGAATCAGCAGCT
>Ga0335081_10012269_pt1 | contig 13882 bp, 12 predicted proteins | sample Lox_Sample_35_FD_206713 | JGI IMG/M metagenome (GOLD analysis project Ga0335081, IMG submission 206713) | Soil microbial communities from Loxahatchee National Wildlife Refuge, Florida, United States - Lox_Sample_3.5 | ecosystem: Environmental > Terrestrial > Soil > Wetlands | place: USA... | reverse complement strand
ACCTGCCGGGCATAACGATCGATGTCGTGCCTGTCAGGCAATACCTGAATGGTGAGATGATAGCCCATATAATCGGTTACACCGGCGAGGTGAGCAAGGAGGAATTGAAAAAAGACCTGGCCGGCGATTTCAGTGTAGGCGACATTATAGGAAAGGACGGCTTGGAAAAACACCTGGATCAATACCTGAAAGGCAGGAGCGGAGCCGAGCAGGTCGAGGTGAATGTGTTGGGCAAGGAAGTCAAGGTTGTCGGCAAGATTGAACCTGTATCCGGATATAATGTTGTACTTGCTGTTGATGCACTTCTCCAGAAGACCGCGTGGGAGGCTCTTCAGGATAGACCCGGCTCTGTAGTTGTGATGGACCCCCGGGACGGGGCGGTCCTTGCTCTGGCAAGTTCCCCCTCCTTCGATCCGAACCTCTTCAACGGAGGGATATCCGAAGAGGATTGGGATGATCTATCCAACGATTCCTCGCACCCGATGGGCAACAGGGCCATCGCCGGCCAATATCCTCCCGGTTCGACATATAAACTGATTGTGGCGGCGGCAGCCCTGGAAGAAGGATTGATAACGCCGGATACCACATTCACCTGCAACGGCTCGTTTCAGTTCGGAAACCGGACGTACAAGTGCTGGCAGAAGCACGGCCATGGACGGGTCAATCTTCATCGCGCCATTGTCGAATCCTGCGACGTATATTTCTACAATGTGGGTAAATTGGTGGGAGTTGACAAGCTGGCCGAGTATGCCAAGAAATTCGGCTTAGGCCAGCCGACGGGAATCGATCTGCCGCGGGAGAAGAGCGGACTCATACCTACCAGACAGTGGAAGGAGCAGCGTTTCAAAGAGGCATGGCAGTTAGGTGAAACAATATCGATCTCCATCGGGCAGGGCTTCAACCTCGTAACCCCCATTCAGTTGCTGAATGCCTATGCGTCACTGGCCAACGGGGGAACCGTCTACCAGCCAAGGCTGGTCAAGCGTATAGAAACGGCCGACGGCCGGGTGCTCAAGTCATTCGAGCCCCAGCAGAAAAGCAATATCGGTTTAAGCGAGAATACTGTTGAGATACTCAAATACGGTCTCTGGGGTGTGGTTAACGAAGCCGGAGGAACCGGTCACGCCCTGAAAAGGAAGGAAGAGGATGTATGCGGCAAGACGGGAACCGCCCAGGTTGTGAGCCTGCCTGATGATGAGAAAGGCCGCAAGAGGAAGTACATTGCTGCCAAGCACGGTGATCACGCCCTTTTTGTCTGCTTCGCTCCTTATGAGAACCCGGAGATAGCCGTCGTCGTTGTGATGGAGCATGCGGGTCACGGAGGCTCCGCCGCAGCGCCCATTGCAAGAAAGATCATAGACACGTATTTCGAGCGGAAGAACAGCAAGGCCAAGAAGGCCCCTCCTCCCATAACTATAAGTCAGAAATCACCACAGGGAGATGTGAGATGAAGATCGATCGCCGCCTGTTCTTCAATTTTGACTGGACTCTGCTTACTCTTGTGCTGGCAATCAGTCTTGCCGGCCTTTTGAACATTTACAGCGCAGGTTACAGCCTCGATAATTTCAGGCAGGAGACGCTCTACATAAAGCAGGCCCAGTGGATCATCATGGGTTTGGTGCTCATGGGAGTGATAATTTGTTTTGACTACAGATTTATCTGCAGGTTTGCATACATTATTTACGGCGTTTCCGTTTTTCTGTTACTCGTAGTATCGCTATACGGATACGCCACGCACGGTTCTCAGCGATGGATCATCCTGGGAGGATTCTTCTTCCAGCCCTCGGAGTTGGTAAAGTTATCCATCATCCTTGCGCTCGCAAAATATTTCGATGACCATATCATGGAAAGAAGCTACAAACTGAGAGAACTATACGTACCATTCCTCATAGTGGTGATCCCGTTCCTTTTGATCTTGAAGCAGCCCGACCTTGGCACCGCTTTGATTCTCATCTTCCTTATCATGTCCCTCACCTTCTTCATTGGCATAGAATGGAAATCGCTGCTTCTTGCGGTATCCGCGGGAATCATAGTTACCCCCCTGTCTTGGCTCTTCTTGCGGGACTATCAGAAAGAAAGGATTATGACGTTCTTCAATCCTGAAAACGATCCACTGGGTTCCGGTTACCATATTCTTCAGTCTATAATCGCCGTTGGGTCGGGAGGCATCTTCGGGAAAGGCTATTTGAAAGGCACCCAGACGCAGCTGAAATTCCTGCCGGTACAGCAGACCGATTTCGTATTTTCCGTCTTCGCGGAGGAGTGGGGCTTCATAGGCGGCGTGGTCCTTATAGCGCTGTTTCTCGTATTGATATTGTGGTGCCTGAAGATTGCCCTGCATTCACGGGATCTCCTGGGTATGCTCATCTCCTTCGGTATAACGATGCTCGTCTTCTGGGAGGTGTTTATCAACATCGGCATGGTGCTGGGCATGCTTCCCGTAGTCGGCATCCCTCTTCCTTTCTTGAGCTATGGAGGTTCGTCAATGGTTGTTCTCATGGCGGCCATGGGATTATTATTAAATGTAAGCATGCGGAGATTTATCCTCTACCCATAATGTAAGCAATCATACCGCATATAGGGCGGTCGGTTTTCAATCATCGGTACGTGAAATGTCAAAGACCGGGGGCAAGGCAATGTTTACAAAGAAAAAGAAAGACGACGAAATAAAGGCCTTTCTTGGAAAAGGCGCAGAGTTTACAGGAAAATTGATATTCAACGGTGCCGTGCGCATAGATGGAGACTTCAACGGTGAGATATTTGGTGAGGGGACCCTGGTCATAGGCGACGGTGCTCACATAGAAGCTGATATAAATGTCGCCTGCGTCATAATCAGCGGAGATGTCCACGGTCAGATTGAATGTGGGGAAAGGATCGAGATCTATCCACCCGGCCGGGTTCTGGGCAACGTGAAGGCGCCGCGTCTTATTATTAAAGAAGGGGCCGTTTTCGAGGGAACATCGAGAATGGACAGCGGCAAATCGGAAAAATTTAAAGTCAACAGCAAATCCAAAGCATTGAATACGGAAGAAGTGTAACACGAGCGGGCAAAACGCGATTTCACCCAAAAAGTGCTTGACAATAAGCGCCGGTTGTGATTAGAAGACCGCGGTTTTCACACGCATCTTGTGGGTTCTTGAGGTTGCTCTTGTTCGCTGCTCGAAGCGCTTTATTTCAGGAAATATTCCTCAAAAAAAGAACCGTCATAAGCTTCTTAGGATCAAAAGAACGCTAAACTGAAAAGCCGGGCGAGAGGAGTGTGTCGCAAACGGTTTTTTGAACGTCAAAGCAATTTCATCGCGAGGAAACAACAGTGATAAATATCGACTACACAATGCTGATCCAGATGGTCAATTTCCTCCTCCTGATCGTGATTCTTAACCAGCTCCTCTACAAGCCGATCCTCGGCGTTATCGACAGAAGAAAGAAGCAGATGCAGGATATGGAAGACGAGATAAAGGGCCTCAACCAGTCCGTCGAGGAGAGAATGGCGGCCTATGAGGAAAAGCTCCGTCAGGCAAAGATGGATGCCCTGGAGAAAAAGACCGAGATCATAAGGGAGGGTGGCGAACAGGCAAAAGGCCTCATAGAAGCCGCAAAAAGCGAGATCCCCGGCATGATGGATAAATTTCACGGTGATATGAACAGGGAGGTCACGGCGGCTAGAAGCGTCCTAACCGGTCAATCCAAGAATATTTCCGTCGAGATTGCCGAGAAACTGTTGGGAAGGAGTCTCCGGTCATGAAAAGACGGCTGTTTAGCGGATCCTGCTTATGTTATCTCTTGTTGTCGATTGTTACCGTTTTACTCGCCTCGGCCGTATCCTTTGCTTCTGAGGGTGGAGGCCATGGCGACAAAACCAAGGAGTGGATCGATTTTGCCTGGAGGATCTTCGACTTCGGGATCCTTATCTGGTTCCTTTACTGGGTCTCCGCAAAGAAGATAAAGGAGTTCTTCGTGGAGAGGCGCCACAATATCAAAGCCACGATCGAAGAGAAGATGACGGAGAAAGAAGAGACTGAAAAGAAATTCGAGGACTACTCCGCGAGGCTCGATAAGGCTACCGAGGAGATCAACAACATCTTCGAGATGATAAAGGCCCAGGGGCTTGTCGAGAAGGAAAAGATCATCGAGGATGCGAAGAAAGCGGCCGCCAAGATGATCGAAGACACCCAGACGAGGATGGAACAGGAACTCAAAGCGGCGAGGAATCAGCTACGTTCCGAGGCCGCTGAACTCTCAATAGCCATGGCGGAAGAATTGCTGAAGAAGAACATCAACCAGGAACTTCACGCGTCCATGGTGAAAGACTATCTGGATAAGGTGGTGAAAAAACATTGAGCAGCAGCAATATCGCAAAGCGCTACGCACGGGCTTTCTTTGACATAGCCAGGGAGGACAGACAGTACGAGAAGTACTATGGCGAACTGACGCTCTTTTCCTCCATCGTCAAAGAGAGCAAGGACCTTCAGGAACTGTTATTGAACCCCATATTCGATCAGGCGGAGAAGAGGGCTGTTGTCGATTCGCTGCTCGCCAAGATAAGCATCTCGGCCGTCACTGCGAATTTTCTCAAGCTCCTTGTAGATAAGCGAAGGATAGGCATTCTTCCCGATATAGAGAGCTGCTATCGGAAACTGATGGATGATGCCTTGAAGAAGATCAGGGTCGACGTCAAGACGGCCTTTCCTTTGTCCCCCGAGCTTTCCCAGCAACTGCAGAAACGCATGGAGGAAATAACGGGGAGACAGGTCGAGATGATTGTTTCAGAGGACTCGTCACTTTTGGGCGGCATAGTCGTAGGCGTAGGGGATACGATGTATGACGGAAGCGTCAAGACTCAACTATACAATATAAGGAATCTCTTAGGGGAGGAAATATAGAGCATGGAGAAAATCAGGGCAGAAGAAATTAGCGAAATCATCTCCAAACAGATAAGGGACTATGAAAAGAAACTGGACGTAAGCGAAGTGGGAACAGTCCTGTCTGTGGGAGACGGTATCGCCAGGGTTTACGGCGTGGAGAATGCGATGGCCATGGAACTTCTGGAATTTCCCGGAGGCATACTCGGAATGGTCCTCAACCTCGAAACGGACAACGTGGGTGTCGCGGTCCTTGGAGAGGTCACCCACATCAAGGAAGGGGACATCGTAAAGAGGACGGGCAGGATAGCCCAGGTCCCCGTGGGCGAGGCGGTTCTCGGCCGGGTCATCGACGCAACCGGTGCACCGATTGACGGCAAGGGCCCAATCGAAGCCACCGAGTTCCGGAGAATCGAAATGATCGCGCCCGGCGTCGTCCAGCGCCAGCCCGTCAACACTCCCATGTATACAGGCATCAAGGCTATTGATGCGATGACTCCCATCGGACGCGGCCAGCGAGAGCTCATAATCGGCGACCGACAGATCGGAAAGACGGCGATCTGCGTAGACTCGATCATCAGGCAGAAGGACACAGGCGTCAAGTGCATCTACGTTGCAATAGGCCAGAAGAAGTCGACTGTGGCCCAGGTGGTTGAAAATCTGCGCAAGAATGGCGCCATGTCTTACACATGCGTCATCGCCGCGTGCGCAAGCGATCCGGCAACACTGCAGTACATCGCGGCCTACTCCGGATGCAGTATCGGTGAATACTTCCGCGACAGGAAGCAGGATGCCTTGATCATCTATGACGACCTTTCCAAGCAGGCTGTGGCCTACCGCCAGATATCGCTTCTTCTCCGCAGACCGCCGGGACGTGAAGCGTTCCCTGGAGACATATTCTACAACCACTCCCGCCTGCTAGAGCGCGCTGCGCGCGTGAGCGAGGACTTGGGAGGCGGCTCACTTACAGCGCTCCCGATAATCGAAACGCAGGCAGGCGACGTTTCCGCATACATTCCGACGAACGTCATCTCAATCACGGATGGGCAGGTGTATCTTGAGCCGAGCCTTTTCTTCTCTGGCATAAGACCCGCGATCAACGTTGGTCTGTCGGTTTCACGAGTCGGCGGCGCGGCACAGGTAAAGGCCATGAAACAGGTGGCGGGAAGGCTGAAACTCGAACTCGCCCAGTACCGCGAACTGGCCGCATTCGCTCAGTTCGGAAGCGATCTCGACAAGGCAACGCAGGCGCAGCTGGAAAGAGGAGTTCGTCTGGTTGAGATATTGAAGCAGCCCCAATTCGAGCCCAGGTCCCTGTCGCAGCAGGTCGCCATCCTGTTTGCAGGTACCCGCGGCTTCCTCGACAAATACCCGGTGGATAAGCTGAAGGAATACGAGCCGCAGCTCCTCGCCTTCATCGCGAGCAAGTATCCCGAAGTAAACCGGGAAATCGAGGAGAAGAAGGAGATCGGTGCGGACCTTGAAAAGAAGATGAAGGACGTCCTCACGGAATTTGAGACCGTATTCGTAACGGCATAAAGATTGTGAAACTCCTTCAAGGACGCAAGATCTAGCAAAAGATAAAAGGATCATTAATGGCTTCATTAAAAGACATCAGAAGAAAGATCGTCGCGGTTTCGAAGACGAAGCAGATCACGAAGGCAATGAACATGGTTGCCGCCTCGAAACTGAAGGCTGCCCAGTTAAGGATGGAAAATTTCCGCCCTTATGCGCTCCGGTTCATGGACGTTCTAACCAGTCTGGCGCTTCGTGTCGACCCGGAAACCCATCCCCTTCTCGCCGTCAGGGACCCAAAGAAAATTCGGGTCATCATAATGACGTCGGATAGGGGTCTGTGCGGTGGTTTCAATACCAATTTGATTAAAGCGGCGGAAAGGTTCGTCCGTGAGAAGGCAAGCGAGGGCAAAGAGGTACAATTGCTCGCTGTCGGGAGAAAAGGGAGAGATTATTTCAGAAAGAAAGTGACGCTGGCGAAAGATTGGTCCGATGTCTTCGGCAAGTTTGACATAACCCTGGCCGTAAAGATCTCAGATGAAGTCATCCCTTCCTTCATGCAGGCGGAATATGACGAACTTTATGTCGTATATAATGAATTCAGGAACATTGCCGTGCAGAGGCCGGCAGTAGTAAGGCTGTTCCCTCTCCCGCCTATCGGAAAGGATGAAGACGTGGAGCCGACGCAGAGGATCGACTACATCTATGAACCCTCGGATGAAGTCCTGCTCGCGAAGCTGCTGCCCATGTACGTGCATGTTCTGATCTTCAGGGCCCTGCTCGAAACGTCGGCAGGCGAAAACGGGGCCCGCATGGTGGCAATGGACAATGCAACGAAGAATTGCCAGGAGATGATCCAGAACCTTACATTGAAAATGAATAAGGCGAGACAGGCGGCCATCACGGCCGAGCTGATGGATATCGTAGGCGGTACGGAAGCCTTGGCTAAGGGCTGAATATAGGCATTATAGATTAAGGAGACGGTTATGAATATAGGAACGGTTGTGCAGGTAATAGGACCGGTAGTCGATGTGGCGTTTGACGAAGGGAAGCTTCCGGAAATCCTGAACGCAATCACTATCACCAACCCGACGATCGACGACAAGGAAGATAATTTGATCGTTGAGGTTGCCCAGCATCTGGGCGATAACGTGGTCAGGTGTATAGCCATGGACATTACGGACGGCCTTGTCAGGGGTATGAAGGCAAAGGATATAGGCACACCCATTAAGGCCCCGGTTGGTCCGGAATGTCTCGGCAGAATTCTGAATGTCGTAGGCAGGCCCGTTGACGGACTCGGACCGGTGGTTGCAAAGAATTACTCTCCCATCCACAGGGAAGCCCCGGCGTTCATCGAGCAGGACACGTCGGTCCACGTCCTGGAAACCGGCGTTAAGGTTATCGACCTTCTCGTTCCCTTCCCCAGAGGAGGAAAGATGGGAATGTTCGGCGGCGCAGGCGTCGGCAAGACCGTCGTCATGATGGAGATGATCAACAACATCGCAATGCACCATGGCGGCATCTCCGTGTTTGCGGGCGTCGGCGAGAGGACGCGCGAAGGCAACGACCTTTACCTTGAAATGAAGCAGTCCGGCGTTATCAAGCAGGCCGCCCTTATATACGGGCAGATGACGGAACCCCCGGGAGCAAGGGCGAGGGTCGCGCTCACCGCTCTTACGGCGGCAGAATTCTTCCGCGATGTGGAAGGCCAAGATGTGCTTCTCTTCGTCGACAACATATTCCGGTTCACACAGGCAGGTTCGGAGGTTTCGGCCCTTCTTGGTCGTATGCCTTCCGCAGTCGGTTACCAGCCGACACTGGCAACAGACCTGGGAGCACTGCAGGAGAGAATCACCTCGACCACGAAAGGTTCGATCACGGCCGTTCAGTGCGTATATGTTCCCGCGGACGACCTCACGGACCCGGCTCCGGCAACGACCTTCGCACACCTCGACGGTACAGTCGTTTTGTCGAGACCGCTCACGGAACTTGGAATCTACCCGGCAGTGGACCCCCTCGATTCAACATCCCGTATCCTTGACCCGATCGTCCTGGGAGTTGAGCACTATCAGGTTGCCCGCCAGGTGCAGGTGACACTGCAGAAATATAAGGACCTGCAGGACATCATCGCAATCCTTGGAATGGATGAACTATCGGAAGAGGACAAATTGACGGTCAGCAGGGCGAGAAAGATCCAGAGGTTCCTGTCCCAGCCGTTCTTTGTGGCAGCCCAGTTCACGGGACGCGAAGGAAAATTCGTCTCCGTCGCCGAAACGGTACGCGGGTTCAAGGAAATCCTCGACGGAAAGCACGACGAGCTGCCCGAGCAGGCGTTCTACATGGTCGGCGGCATAGACGAGGTAGTCGAAGCAGCCAAGAAGATGCAGGAATGATGAGGCCGGAGGTTTCTAATGGCTGACGAATTGATTCTGGAAATTGTAACGCCCGAAAAGATGGCCTTCAGCGGCAAGGTCGAAGAAGTAACGATACCGGGCTCCGAGGGCGAGTTCGGTGTCCTCCGAGGCCATGCAGCCCTCTTGAGTTCCATCGACATCGGCGAATTGAATTTCACAAAGGACGGCAAGAAGACTTTTTTTGCCGTGAATACCGGATACACGGAGGTGACATTGAACAAGGTCACGATCCTTGTGGAAACTGCGGAGAGGGCGGATCAGATCGACAAGGAGCGGGCCAAGAAGGCAAAAGAAAACGCCGAAGCAAAGCTTGCCAAGATGTCCAAGGAAGACCTGGAGTATGAACTAATCAGGGCAGCGCTGACCAGGGCAATTACGAGAATCGGCGTCGCCGAAAAGCACACCTAAGAAATATACTAAGAAAGCAAAGCCGGGGCTGAGAAATTGTATTCTTCTTGACTCCCGGCTTTTGTGTTTATAGAAGACGTAAGCGGCTGGCAAAAGCAAGAAAGGAACCCAAGGATTCATATGGCCCTTGAGTTTAAGCTAATTACCCATAGAAACTTCAAAAGGGATCAAGGATAGGGACCAAGGTATTTCACGAGTAAGGCAGGGCAGAGATAGGTTTTTGAAGGAACTGCCTAAAGCTTTATTCTTTCGCAACTGCCACGCTGATATCCACGACCTCAAATTCGCGCATCCCGCCCGGCGTTTTCACTATAACTTCATCGCCTGCAGATTTCCCGATCAGCGCTTTTCCGATCGGTGACGTTACGGAAATCTTATTCTCCTTGATGTCGGACTCAAAAGGACCCACAAGCTGATAAGATATGCGGCCGCCCGTGTTCGTGTCTTCGAGGGTTACGATCGCCCCAAAGACAATCTTGTCGGTGGAAAGTCCCTCGAGGCTTACAACATATGAGGCAGCGAGATTGTTTTCAAGCTCCGCAATCCTTCCTTGTAAAAAGGACTGTCTTTCTTTTGCCGCTGCAAATTCCGCATTTTCCGTTATATCCCCGTGCCCCCGCGCAACTTCGATGTCTCGGATATTCTCCGGGAGCATGACAGTCTTTATCTGCTCGAGCTCTTTTTTCAATTTTTCATAGCCGGCTTTTGTTATAGGTACCTTTGCCATACATTCTCCATAGCCTTTTATGCGCTACACGTCGCAGTCATTAAAAAACAGAAGTTGTCTTCTAATAGAGAAACAGACCCATGTCAAGAAAGATTTGGCCGGGCACAATTCTGGAGGTATTGCCATATTTCTCCCGCTGTGCTAGACTAAAAATTCATCGTAAGAATTATCACGAATGCGGCGGGTGTGTGGCAGCCTATGATAGACAGATATAACAGGGAGATTAATTATCTCAGAGTTTCCGTTACGGACAGGTGCAACCTCCGCTGCAGCTATTGCATGCCCAAAGAAGGCGTGTCGCTGATGGGACATGATGATATCCTGAGGTACGAAGAGATGCAGAGGATTGTCCGCATTGCCGCAGGAACAGGCATCAGTAAAGTGAGGATAACCGGCGGAGAACCTCTCGTCAGGCGGGGGGTCTGCGAATTCATCGCATCGCTGGCATCAACTGCCGGTCTTAATGACATCAGCCTTACAACGAACGGGATACTTCTTGCCGACTTTGCCGAAGAACTTTTCGCCTCCGGCGTGAAGAGGATCAACATCAGCCTCGACTCCCTTAACGCCGAGAAATATGCCAGGATCACCCGAGGGGGCGACTTACGTTTGGTTCTGACGGGAATCGCCGCTGTCCAGAGGATCGGATTTTCACCAATCAAGATCAATACGGTTGCTATAAAGGGATTTAATGAAGACGAGATTATGGACTTTGCGGAGCTTAGCCTCCGCAAACCTTACCAGATCAGATTCATCGAGCTCATGGACGTGGGGCACCCCTTCCTCGACCATCAAAACCGATATCTCTCCAACGCCGTTATCAGAGAATTGATCGGCAGGCATTACCGCCTTGAACGTACCAATGGCAGCAGGAGCATCATGGACGGACCTGCGGAAATGTACAAGATAGCAGGCGGTGCCGGGGAAATTGGCTTCATAAGTCCTTTGAGTGAACAATTCTGCGGATCCTGCAACAGACTGAGGCTTACCGCGAACGGGCGTCTTCGCGCATGCCTGCTTTCGGATGAAGATGTAGATCTGAGGGGTCCATTGCGGAGCGGCTGCAGCGACCGCGACCTCGCAGAACTCATCGAGAGTGTGATAGCGAAGAAACCCATTCAGCATGCCCTCTCCTGTGACGAGGGAAAGCACATAAAGAAATGTATGAAAGACATGTCATCCATAGGCGGCTGAAAGAAACGAACTGCATCAAGAGCAAACGAGAAGCCTTCTTCGCTCATCCCCCCCTGTCCCATTCCATGTCTCCATCTTCATAGGTTTGTAAAAGTATCTCGCGGGCCTTTCCGAGATGATCTGCGGGAACGAGGATGTCGACCTTGCCTAGGCCGTCAATCGTTATCCCGTATATGGCCCCTACTGCCTCATATTTCAGTCTGGCAGGTATGCCTTCCGCTTTCAGCCTCCCCATTACAATATTGGCATTAGCCATCCCAGAGGCTGTAAATGCTATCTCCCATCTTTCTTCGCCCATAATTCACACCCGCGCTTTTCTTAGCCGTTAAGACCTAAACGTATGATTGTCGGCGTAAAAATACCTGTCTTCGCCGACTTCTTATGATGCATAATATCTTATCCCTATTTTTCAAGAAGTTCAAGCGTCCATACTATATGTTGTGGTCAAAAATTTTCGTATACATTTAGTTGTATTTTTTTGTTTACAAGGGGCCTGTCTTCTGTTAGTATTCCCTCAATTTGGGACGTATTGCTCAATGAGCCCTAAATGTGGAGTGGAGTTTTGAACCATAACTGGAAAAGGACAAGATGAGATTAAAAAGACTTGAAATTTCTGGCTTTAAATCCTTCCGGGATAAGGTTGCCATCGATTTTTCGAAGGGAATCTCGGCGGTCGTAGGCCCGAACGGCTGCGGCAAAAGCAACATCGTAGACGCAATCCGCTGGGCTATGGGTGAACAACGAGTAAAAAGTCTCCGCGGGAAAAAGATGGATGATGTTATCTTCCACGGGTCCGAGAACGCGGCCCCCATCGGCATGGCAGAGGTATCCATGACCCTGGACAGCAACGGCCTGCAATTCCCAGGGGACTATGCAGAGTGCAGGGAGGTCATGATTTCACGACGCCTTTTCCGGGACGGCGAAAGTGAATATAGCATAAACAAAGTGCCCTGCAGACTGATCGACGTCAGGGATTTCCTCATGGGTACCGGGCTTGGCGTCAGGACGTACTCCCTTGTCGAACAGAACAGTGTTGCCAGTCTCGTCGAAGCGAAACCCGAGGAAAGAAGACAGTTCATAGAAGACGCCGCCGGCATATCGAAATACAAGGTCAGAAAAGAGTCGGCTATGCGAAAGATGGAAGCGACGAAGCAGAATATACTCCGCTTAAATGATATCATCAGAGAGGTGAAATCCCAGCTCAATGCCGTTTCGCGCCAAGCGAAAAGGGCTGAGCAGTACAAGGCCTTGAAGAAAGAGGTTAAGGAAGCAGAACTTACCCTCGCCTTGCAGACATATACTGACCTGTCAGGGCAAAAGGCGACCTTGGGTGATTCGAGAGATTCCCTCAACAATCGATCCCTGGAGAGAACGACGGGACTCAAGGAACTCGAGGCCTTGATTGAGGGGTTGAAGGCCGAGGTCATGGAAAACGAGACCACGCTCTCGGAGTCCCAGGAAAAACTCTATGACATCAGAAACTCAATCAACATAAAAGAACAGGGCATAGAACATCTTAAGGGCAAGGTAAAGGATATAGCCTCACAGAAACAGAAGAGCGCAGCTGAAGTGGACTTGCTTCGCACAAAGAAGCAAAACCTGACAGACGAGATTGATGTCCTGGGCGAGCTTACGGAAGAAGCCGGGGTGGAGATCGAGAGCGTAAGGGGCAAGGTCCAGGAGAACCAGGAGGCACTCGAGGACCTCAAGGGGGAGGCGAAATCGCTCCAGGCCTCTCTCGAAGGAAAGAAGGTCGAATATTTCGAGATAGTGACGGAAAAAGCGAAGGCGAAAAATAACCTTCTCGCTCTCACCAAGGGTATCGAGGACATCAAAAGAAGAAAAGAAAAAGATGTAAGGGAGGCAGAAGAGAACAGGGAAAAACTCGCGGCTGCCCGTTCTGATCTTGACTCTCTGATTTCAGCATTAAAGAGCGACGAAGCGACACTGGAAAATCTTTCAGAGAGTGCAGATCTGACTGCTTCCGAACTTGAACGCGCGAGGAATGAACTCCAGACAATCGACGAGAACATCGCCGCGCTTAAGGATGACGCCGCGATGGGATATTCACGCCTTACGTCACTTAAAGAGCTGCAGGAAAGTTATGCATGGTGTTCTGATGGAACGAAGACGATAATGCAGGCGCGAAGGGTGGCGAGTCCGGAAATGCTTCCCGGCGAAACCTGCCTCGGTCTTGTTGCTGATGTTCTAAATGTGCCCCGGGAATATGAAACGGCCGTTGAGTCAGTTCTTGGAGAAAAGCTCCAGTACATGGTGGTGAGAAGTCAGAGGGACGGCATGATGGCTATTGACTACCTGAAGTCTTCTTCTTCAGGAAGAGGTACTTTCGTCCCCCTCGAAGTGAGACATCACAATTACGGCACTACGGCGGAATATCTGAGGGACGCCGTCAGACTGATCGACGTGGTCAACGTCGATCAGGGCTTTGAAAAGATCGCCGACTACCTGCTCGGAGATGTCCTCGTGATACCAAATCTCGCCAGTGGTATTTCCCTCTGGGAGAGAAACGGCTTCCGGGGCACTTTTGTCACAACGGAAGGAGACATCATAAACCCGCAGGGTGTGCTCTCCGGAGGAAGCAAAACGAACGGCGATAAGAGCCTGCTTGCAACAAAGCGGGAGATTGCCGAATTGGAAGACGAGGTGGAGCGGGTTGGCCTGTCACTAGCGGAGAAATCGGAAAAGAAAAAGGACGCCGCATCCCTGATCATGCAATGGGAAGAAGAGCTTTCTTCCTTGAG
>Ga0335081_10012268_pt1 | contig 13883 bp, 11 predicted proteins | sample Lox_Sample_35_FD_206713 | JGI IMG/M metagenome (GOLD analysis project Ga0335081, IMG submission 206713) | Soil microbial communities from Loxahatchee National Wildlife Refuge, Florida, United States - Lox_Sample_3.5 | ecosystem: Environmental > Terrestrial > Soil > Wetlands | place: USA... | reverse complement strand
CGAGGCGGCCGGCGCGTCGCTGCTCAACACCGGAATCGGCTGGCACGAGGCGCGCATCCCGACGATTTCGCAGGCGGTGCCGCGCGGCGCGTTCGCCTGGGCGACCAGGCGCCTGAAGGACGCGGTGAAGATCCCGGTGATCGCCTCCAACCGCATCAACGCGCCGGAAGTGGGCGAGCAGATCCTCGCGCGCGGCGACGCGGACATGGTGTCCCTTGCGCGCGCTTTGCTCGCGGACGCCGAGTTCGCGCACAAGGCCAAAGCCGGCGACCGCGCCGGGATCAACATCTGCATCGCCTGCAACCAGGCCTGCCTCGACCACATCTTCGACGGCCGCTTCGCCTCCTGCCTGGTGAATCCACGCGCGGGAAGAGAAACGAAACTGGCTTACCTAAAGACCAAGAATAAAAAACGCATTGCGGTGGTCGGCGGCGGCCCGGCGGGGCTGTCCTGCGCGGCGATCGCCGCCGAGCGCGGCCATGAGGTGACGTTGTACGAGAAGGACGCCCAGCTCGGCGGCCAGTTCAACCTGGCGAAGATGATTCCCGGCAAGCAGGAGTTCGCCGAGTCGGTGGCCTACTTCGCCGAGCGCGTGCGGCGCGCGGGAGCGAAGATCGTCCTGAATACAAGTCCCTCTCCGGAAACGCTCAAGGGATTCGACGAAGTCGTGCTCGCCACCGGCGTCGATGCGCGCCGGCCCGAGATCCCGGGGCTCGAGCACCCGAGCGTGGTCGGCTACGCCGACGTGCTCGCGGGCCGCGCCAAGGTGGGCGAGCGGGTCGCGATCGTCGGCATGGGCGGGATCGGCTTCGACGTCGCGCTGTACCTGCTCGAGCGCTCGAGCCGCGCGACGCTCGACCCGCAGGCGTTCCTTTCGCACTGGGGCATTTCGCGCACGGGAGAGCTCACCCAACCCGCGGCCGAGCGGCCTGCGCACCGCATCACGATGCTCAAGCGCTCGAGCACGCCGTTCGGCGACACGCTGGGCAAGACCACCGGCTGGGTGCACCGCGCCGAGCTGGCGAGAAACGGGGTGAAGATGCTCAAGGGCGTCGCGTACCGCAGGATCGACGATGCGGGCCTGCACATCGCGCTCGAGGGCAAGGAACAGATCGTTCCCGCCGACAGCGTGATCCTGTGCGCGGGCCAGGTCTCGCGGCGCGGCATCGAGGCGGCGCACGTGATCGGCGGCGCGCGCGAGGCGGGCGAGCTGGACGCCAAGCGCGCGATGCTCGAAGGCGCGGAGCTCGCGGCGCGGCTGTAGGATCTGGCTTAGAATCGCCGCACAGCGGCTCGCGGGAGAGCGCATTGGGAACGGTCGTGGCACTATCCGGGCAGGTGGGCGGCGCGAAGCTCGCGGACGGCCTGTACCGGCTGCGCGGGCGCGACCTCGCGGTGCTGGTGAACACCGGCGACGACTACGAGCATCTGGGCCTGGCCTTCTCGCCCGACATCGACACGATGCTCTACGCGCTGGCGGGCATCGCCAGTCCGACCAGCGGCTGGGAGCCCGCGGGCGAGTCGCGCGCGCTGTACGCGATGCTGAAGTCCCTCGGCGGCCCCGACCGGCCGATCATGGGCGACAAGTCGCTCGCGGCGCCGATTCTGCGCGCGCACGGCCTGCGCCAGGACCGCGGCCTGACCGAGATCACGCTCGAGTTCTGCCGCCAGCTCGGGGTCGAGGCGCGCGTGCTGCCGATGAGCGACGACCCGGTGCGCACCAACGTCCTGACCGCCGACGGCGCGGTGCCGTTCCCGGAATATTTCAACGACCTCGGCTGCGACCCGCCGGTGCTCGGGTTCCAGTACGCCGGCGCCGAGGACGCGCGAATCCCGGACGCGGTGCTCGACGTGCTGCACTCGAACGACCTCGAGGCGGTGGTGATCGGGCCTTGCAACCCGTTCCACTCGATCCGCCCGATCCTCGAGGTGAACGGGCTGCGCCAGCTGCTGCGCAAGCGCGGCGCGCCGGTGATCGCGGTGACGCCTATCGTCGGCGGCAAGGCGCTCACCGGCTCGGCGGGCAAGATGATGCGCGAGCTCGGCCACGAGGTGAGCGCGCGCTCGGTGGCGATGGAGTACTACAAGCTGGCCGACGGCTTCGTCATCGACGGCGCGGACCGGGAACAGGCCGAGGGCATCATCGCCTGCGGCATGGAGGTGGTGGTCGCGCCGACCGTGATGCGCAACCTCGAGGACCGGGTGCGCCTGGCGCAGACCGTGCTCGACTTCGCGCGCGCGATCCGCGAGCGCAGGCTGCAGGAGGCCTAGAGCGCGGCTAGCGCCGCCGCGACGATCGCGTCGCGGTCGACGCCGAAGAATTTCCTCAGCGCGACGCGCGTGTCGCTGCGCCCGAAACCGTCGGTGCCCAGCGCGACATAGCGCCGCCCCGGCGGCGCCCAGGCGCGCGGCAAGTCGGCCACCGCGCTCACGTAGTCGCTCGCGGCCACGATCGGACCCTTCGTGCCTTCGAGGCACTGCGCGATCCACGCCTTCGACGTTTCATTTCTTATTTCTTTCACGGCCGCGGACGCGCCGGACGACGCGAGACCGTCCCACCTGAGCTCTGTCCAGCTGGTGACGCTCCAGACGTTGGCGGCCACGCCGTGCTCGCGCTCGAGCAGCTGCGCCGCGGCGAGCGCCTCGCGCAGGATCGGCCCCGAGCCGAGCAGCTGCAGCTTGGCGCCGGCGCGCTCCTCGAGCAGGTACATGCCCCTCAGGATGCCTTCCTGCGCGCCCGCGGGCAGCGCCGGGTGGGCGTAGTTCTCGTTCGACACCGTGAGGTAATAGAAGACGTCTTCCTGCGCCTCGAGCATGCGCCGCGCGCCGTGCTCGACGATCGCCGCCAGCTCGTAGCCGAAGCAGGGGTCCCAGGCGCGGCAGTTCGGAATGGTCGAGGCCGCGAGCTGGCTCGTTCCGTCCTGGTGCTGCAGGCCCTCGCCCGAGAGCGTGGTGCGCCCGGCGGTGCCGCCGACGAGGAAGCCGCGCGCGCGCGAGTCCGCGGCGGCCCAGATCAGGTCGCCCACGCGCTGGAAGCCGAAGATCGAGTAGTAGATGTAGAACGGCAGCATCGGCTCGCCGTGCGCGGAGTACGCGGTGGCGGCGGCGAGCCAGGACGACAGCGCGCCCGCCTCGGTGATGCCCTCCTCCAGGATCTGGCCGTCCTTCGCCTCGCGGTAGTACAGCAGCTCCTCGTGGTCCTCGGGCGAGTAGAGCTGGCCGAGCGCGGAATAGATGCCGCTCTGGCGGAACAGCGTCTGCATGCCGAACGTGCGCGCCTCGTCGGCCACGATCGGCACCACGCGCGGTCCGAGCTGCGGGTCCTTGAGCAGCTGCGCGAGCAGCTGCACGAACACCATGGTGCTCGACTGCTCGCGCGCGGTGCCCTCGGCGAAGCGCGGCAGGCCCGGCACGGCGAGCTTGGGCGCCGCCGCCGTGCGCGCCGGCAGGTAGCCGCCCAGGCGCGCGCGCTGCGCGTGCAGGTATTTCATCTCGGGCGCGTCGGGGCCGGGCTTGTACAGGCGCAGCGCGGTGACGTCCTCGTCCGACAGCGGCAGCGCGAAGCGGTCGCGGAACGCCTTCAAGGCCTCGTCGTCCAACTTTTTTTGCTGGTGGGTGCCCATCTTGCCCTGCCCCCAGTGGCCCATGCCGTAGCCCTTCTTGGTCTGCGCCAGCACCACCGTGGGCCGGCCCTTGTGCTCGAGCGCCGCGTGGTAGGCGGCGTAGATCTTCACCGGGTCGTGCCCGCCGCGGCGCAGGCGGTCGATGTCGTCGTCCGACATGTCGGCGATCAGCGCCGTGAGCTCCGGATACTTGTTGAAGAAGTGCTCGCGGTTGAAGCGCCCGTCGGTCGCGGCGTAGGTCTGGAACTCGCCGTCGACCGTCTCGTGCAGGCGCTTCAGAAGCACGCCGTCGTCGTCGCGCGCGAACAGCGGATCCCAGTCCGAGCCCCACAGCAGCTTCACCACGTTCCAGCCGGCGCCGGCGAACAGGCCCTCGAGCTCCTGCACGATCGAGCCGTTGCCGCGCACCGGCCCGTCCAGGCGCTGCAGGTTGCAATTGACCACGAAGATCAGGTTGTCCAGGCCCTCGCGCGCCGCGAGCGACAGCCCGGCGAGCGACTCGGGCTCGTCCATCTCGCCGTCGCCGACGAAGGCCCACACCTTGCGCGCGGCGCCCTGCTTCAGGCCGCGGTCGGCGAGGTAGCGCATGAAGCGCGCCTGGTAGATCGCATTGATCGGCCCCAGGCCCATCGAGCCGGTCGGGAACTGCCAGAACGCGGGCATCAGGTACGGGTGGCAATAGGACGAAAGCCCGTTGCCGGTCGTTTCGCGGCGGTAGTGCATCAGGTTTTCTTGCGACAGCCTGCCTTCCAGGAAGGCCCGCGCGTACACCCCCGGCGCCGAATGGGGCTGGAAGTACACCAGGTCGCCGTCGCGCCCGGCGCGGAAGAAGTGGTTGAAGCCGACCTCGAACAGGTCGGCGGCGGAGGCGTAGCTCGCGATGTGCCCGCCCAGCTCGGGGTGGGCGCGGTTGGCCTGCACCACCATCGCAAGCGCGTTCCAGCGCACGATCGCCGACAGGCGCTGCTCGAGCTCGAGGTTGCCGGGGAACTGCGGCTGCTCGGCCAGGGCGACGCTGTTGCGGTAGGGCGTGTTCAGCACCGGCGGCATCGGCACGCGGCGCGCGCGCGCGTGCTCGAGCAGCTTCCTGAGCAGGAACATGGCGCGCTCGCGCCCTTCGGCCTGCACCAGGGAATCGAAGGCGTCGAGCCATTCGCGCGTCTCGGCGGGGTCGGCGTCGGGGGGATTGACGCGCCAGAATGAGGAAGAGGCGATGTCGGAGAGGTCTGTCATGGGGCGCTTCGCGACCGGGTTCCCGGAATGGCGATCCTAGCGCGCCCGGGCCGGACCGTGCTACACTGCGCGCCGCAGACTTAGTCAAGCAGTGAATTTGTGCAGACCTCTTCCCGCCGCATCCCGGCGTCCGTAGTGGCAGACAGTTCCCGTTCTTGATCGTCGTGCCCGGCCGCCTTGGCCCGGTTCTGCCTCGGCTAATCAAGTTAAGGAAACAGAATGGCCACCGGTACAGTGAAATGGTTTAGCGACCAAAAAGGCTTCGGCTTCATTACCCCCGACGGGGGCGGCGAAGACGTTTTCGCGCATCACAGCGCGATCCAGATGAGCGGCTACAAGTCGCTCAAGGAAGGCCAGAAGGTCGAGTTCGAGTCGCAAAAAGGCCCCAAAGGCATGCAAGCGGCCAACGTCCGCCCGCTCTGAGTCGGCGCGACGCAGCAAGCAAGGCCCGGGAAACCGGGCCTTTTTTTTGGCTGCTATGATCAGGCGCGGGAAGCCCGCCCGGGGGAGGCCGCGATGAGCTCAATACCTGTCAAGCGCAAGCTGTCGGCGATCCTCGCCGCCGACGCGGTCGGCTACAGCCGCATGATGGGCGCCAACGAAGAGACGACCCTCAAGACCCTCTCGGCGCACCGCGCCGTGATCGACGGCATCATCGAGTTTCACGACGGCCGCATCGTCGGCACCGCGGGCGACAGCGTGCTGGCGGAGTTCGGCAGCCCGGTCGAGGCGGTGCGCTGCGCGGTCGAGATCCAGGACGCGCTGCGCACGCGCAACGACAGTCTGCCCGAGGACCAGCGGCTTCAGTTCCGCGTCGGCGTGAACCTGGGCGACGTAATGGTCAAGGGCGACGACCTGCTGGGCGACGGCGTGAACGTCGCGGCGCGCCTGGAAAGCATCGCCGAGCCGGGCGGCATCTGCATCTCGGCCAGCGTGTACGACCTGATCCGCGGCAAGCTCGACCTGGGCTTCCAGGACATCGGCGAGCAGAGCCTGAAGAACATCGAGCATCCGATCCGCGTCTACCGCGTCGCGCGCGACGGCAGCGTCCCGCCGGGCAAGGTGCGCAGGGCAAGGCGCAGGCACGGGCGCGGCGCACTGCTCGGGCTGGGGGTGGCGGCGGTCGCGGCGGCGGCCGGCTACGGCTACTTCGTCTGGCTGCCCGAGCAGCGCGAGGCGGCGCAGGCCGAGCTCGCGCGCGCCGCCGCCGAGGCCGCTGCGGCAAGGCGCCAGGCTGCCGCGGCGGGCGCCAGCGCCGAGCAGGCGCAGCGCGCGCTCGAGGCCGAGCGTGCCGCGGCGGAGAAGGCCAAGGCGGACGCCGAAGTGGCGCGCGCGCACGCCGAGACCGAAGCCGCCAAGCGCAAGGCCGAAGCGGAGCTGGCGGCCGCAACGCAGGCGCGCGACGCCGCGCAGCGCGAAGCCGACGCGGCCGAGGCCGCCGCCGAGCGCGCCGGGGCGGAAAAGGCGGCGCTGGAGAAGGCTGCCGCCGACAAGGCGGCCGCGCAGAAGGCCGCTGCGGAAAAGGCGGCCGCCGAGAAGGCCGCGGCGGCAAAGCTCGCCGCCGCCCAGGCCGCCGCGGCAGCGGCGCCGGCGCGCCACTACGACGGCAAGTGGTCAGCGTTCGTCGTGTGCGAGCCCAACCAGCGCTTTCCCGAGCGGACCTTCGGTTTGCGCGCCTCGGTGGCGAACGACCGGTTTTCGTTGCGGCGCGGCCAGGCCGGCGAGCCGGGCTTCCTCGCCCTGCAAGGGACCCCCGACGCCGACGGACGGCTGGTGCTGATCGGCCGGGGACTTACCGGCAAGCGCAGCTGGCACCCCGGAACAGCAATCGAGGCGCGCTTCGAGGGCAGGATCGAGGGCAGTCGCTACGAGGGCCCCGGCGCATGGGGCAACCGCCAATGCACCGCGAAGCTCGAGCGGGCCGAATGAAGAATCCGGCCGCCAACAAGCCCCTGGTGCTGGTAGTCGACGACGACGAGAGCATGCGCGCGCTGTTGCAGCGGCACATGGAGACGGACGGCTACCGGGTGTGCACGGCCGAAGACGGGCTGCGCGCCGTGGTCGCGGCCGAGGCCGAGCTGCCGGACATCGTGCTGCTGGACGCGCAGATGCCGGCCATGGACGGATTCCAGGTCGCCGAGGCGTTCAAGTCCTCCGAGCGCACGCGCACCATCCCGGTGATCATGGTCACCGTGCTCGGCGATCACCGCTCGCGCATGCGCGCGCTCCAGGCGGGGGTGCAGGAATTCCTCACCAAGCCGGTGGACCGCAGCGAGCTTTCGCTGCGCGTCAAGAACGTGCTGCTGCTGAAGGAATACAGCAACTTCCTGGCCGACCGCAACCGGCTCCTCGAGCAGCAGGTGCAGGAGCGCTCGCGCGAGGTGCTGGGCAGCTACCGCGAGACGATCGAAACCCTGTGCCGCGCGGCCGCGTACAAGGACGAGGAAAGCGGCGCGCACGTGCGCCGCATCAGCTACTACACCGAGGACATCGCGCTCGCGATCGGCATGAACCCGGGCTTCTGCGAAGCGATCCATTACTCGAGTCCGATGCACGACATCGGCAAGATCGCGATCCCGGACGCGATCCTGTTCAAGCGCGGGCCGCTCAATCAGGAGGAGTGGGAAATCATGAAATCGCACGCCGCGGTCGGCGCCCAGCTGATCGGCACCGGCGATTCGCCCTATCTGCGCATGGGGGCCGAGATCGCGATGCACCACCACGAGCGCTGGGACGGCAGCGGCTACCCCGGGCGCCTGAAGGGTCAAGTGATCCCGATCTCGGCCCGCATCATGAACATCTGCGACCAGTACGACGCGCTGCGCTCGACGCGCCCGCACAAGCAGGCGCTGTCGCACGAGAGCGCGTACGAGATCATCACCGTCGGCGACGGCCGCACCATGCCTGCGCACTTCGACCCTGACGTGCTGGCGGCCTTCAAGCGCTGCGCCGGGCGCCTGCGCGAGATCTTCGAGTCGATAACGGACTGAACTGTGGTGCCGGCTGCAGGAATCGAACCCGCGACCTTCGGTTTACAAAACCGCTGCTCTACCGACTGAGCTAAGCCGGCCCGCGCCAGGGCAAGTCTACTTCAGCGCCGCCTACTTGACCCGCCGCAGCGTCGGCTTGCCGGCAGGCGGCTTGGGCGGCTGCGGCGCTTCGTCCGCGGGCGCGCGCAGCGCGGCGGGCCGGGCGAGGGGCTCGGTCTCCGCTTCGGCCTGCGGCGCGGGCTTGGACAGGTCGACCTCGAAGGTCATGCCGTGCCCCGTCTCGCGCGCGTACAGCGCGTAGACGTTCGCCACCGGCACCGAGAGCTGGCGCGCGGCGCCGGCGAAGCGCGCCGAGAACTCGATCAGCTCGTTGCCCATCTGCAGCTTGTGCACCGCGCCCGGGCTGACGTTTAGCGTGATCTCGCCGTTGCGCACGTGTTCCGCGGGCACCAGGGTGTTGGCGTCGACCTTGACCGCCAGGTGCGGGGTGTAGCCGTTGTCGACGCACCATTCGTACAGCGCCCGCAGCAGGTACGGCTTGGTGGGGATTTCGCCCATCGCGCCGCTTACTTGCGCATCACCTTTTCGGAAGGTGTAAGCGCCTCGATGAACGCGGGCCGCGAGAAGATGCGCTCGGCGTACTTCATCAGCGGCGCCGCCGGCTTGCCGAGCTTGATGCCGTAGCGGTCCAGGCGCCACAGCAGCGGCGCGATCGCCACGTCGAGCATGGTGAAGTCGTCGCCCAGCATGTGCTTGGTGCGGGTGAAGATCGGCGCCAGCTCGATCAGGCGGTCGGTGACGTGGGCGCGCGCCTTTTCGATCTGCTTGTCCTTGCCCGATTCGAGCGCGTCGATGTGCGAGAACAGCTCCATTTCCATGTTGAACAGCATCAGCCGCGCGCGCGCGCGCATCACCGGGTCGGCCGGCATCAGCTGCGGGTGCGGGAAGCGCTCGTCGATGTACTCGTTGATGATGTTCGATTCGTACAGCACGAGGTCGCGCTCGACCAGCACCGGCAGCCGGTTGTAGGGGTTCATGACGGCGATGTCTTCCGGCTTGTGGAACAGGTCGACGTCGATCACCTGGAAGTCCATGCCCTTTTCGTACAGCACGAAGCGGCAGCGGTGGCTGAAGGGGCAGGTGGTTCCGGAATAAAGCTGCATCATGTCGCGTTTCCTCGTGCGGCGCCGCCTGGCGCCGCGGCCGCTACTTCACGTCTTTCCAGTATTCTTTCTTCAGCAGGTAGGCGAAGATGAACAGCACGCCGAGCACGAACAGGACCACGATCCCGATGCGCTTGCGCTCGACCGCGGCGGGCTCGCTCATGTACACGAGGTAGTTCACCAGGTCGCGCACCGTGGTGTCGTACTCGACCTGGTTCTGCCGACCGGGGCTCAGCTGGCTCCACTTGTACCGCACCGTCTCCTGCCCGCCCACCTCGCTGTCGACGACCTCGAGCGCACGCTGGCCCTGCAGCGTCCAGAGCACGTTGGGCATCGCGACGTTCGGGAACACCGCGTTGTTCCAGCCGCTGGTCGCCTTCGGGTCGCGGTAGAAAGTGCGCAGATAGGTGTACAGCCAGTCCGCGCCGCGGTAGCGCGCGATCACCGACAAGTCGGGCGGCGCGACGCCGAACCAGGCCTTTCCGTCCGCCTGCGTCATCGCCACCGTCATGGGGCCGCCGATCTTGTCGGAGGCGAACATGAGGTTGTCCTCGATCTCCTCTCGCGTCAGCCCCAGATCCTCCAGCCGGTTGTAGCGCATGTACTCGGCGCTGTGGCAGCTCAGGCAGTAATTGGCGAACGTTCGCGCCCCGGCCTGCAGGCTCACCAGATCGTGCGGATCGATCGGCGCCCGGTCGAGCCGGTAGCCCTCTTCCGCGGCCAGCGACGTTCCCGAAATCATCAGCGCGGCCAAGGGCGCGAGCAGCGGTGCAGCAAGCAGCCTATGCATGATGTTCATCCTTCGCCCTCAGTGCGTTACCCGTTCGGGCACCGGCCGCGTCTTGTCGCGCGAGGTGTACCACGGCATCAGCAGGAAGAACAGGAAGTAGAGCGTGCCGAAGATGCGGCCGACCACGGTGGCGCGCTGGGCGTTGCCGAGCCAGGGGCCGAACTGACCCCAGGCGTTGGTCGGCACCGTGCCGAGGTAGCCCAGGACGACGAACGAAACCACGAAAATCGCGAGCGCGCCCTTGAACAGCGGGCCGCGGTAGCGGATCGACTTCACCGGGCTGCGATCGAGCCAGGGCAGGAAAAAGAAGATCAGCACCGCGGCGCCCATCGCCATCACGCCGGGAAACTGCGAGTCGAACATCGGCGGCACCGCGCGCAGGATCGTGTAGTACGGCGTGAAGTACCACACGGGCGCGATCTCGGCCGGAGTCTGCAGCGGATTGGCCGGAACGAAGTTGTTGGCTTCCAGGAAGTAGCCGCCGCCGTTGGGCACGAAGAACATGACGTAGGCGAAGATGGCGAGAAACACGACCACGCCGACGATGTCCTTGACCGTGTAGTAGGGGTGGAACGGGATGCCGTCGATCGGATGGCCGTCGGGACCCTTTTTCTTCTTGATCTCGACGCCGTCCGGGTTGTTCGAGCCGACGTCGTGCAGCGCGAGCAGGTGCACCGCCACGAGCGCCAGCAGCACCAGCGGCAGCGCGATCACGTGGAAGGCGAAGAAGCGATTCAGCGTCGCGTCCGAGACGACGTAATCGCCCCGGATCCAGAGCGCGAGGTCGGGCCCGACGAAGGGGATCGAGTTGAACAGGTTGACGATGACCTGCGCGCCCCAGTACGACATCTGCCCCCACGGCAGCAGGTAGCCGAAGAACGCCTCGCCCATCAGGCTCAGATAGATGAGCATGCCGAAGATCCACACCAGCTCGCGCGGCGCGCGGTGCGAGCCGTAGAGCAGGCCGCGGAACATGTGCAGATAGACGACGATAAAGAACGCCGACGCGCCGGTGGAGTGAATGTAGCGGATGATCCAGCCGCCCGGCACGTCGCGCATGATGTACTCGACCGAGCCGAACGCGAGCGCCGCGTCGGGCTTGTAGTTCATGGTCAGAAAGATGCCCGATACGATCTGGATCACCAGCACCAGCAGCGCGAGCGACCCGAAGTAGTACCAGAAGTTGAAGTTCTTCGGCGCGTAGTACTCGCTCAGATGCTTGCGGTACTCCTGGCCGAGCGTCGGCATGCGCGCGTCGATCCATTGCCACAGTGCACTCGCCCGAGAAGCCATCGCCTACGCCTCCCCTTTTTCGTCTTTGCCGATGACGATCCTGCCTTCCGAGAGATACATGTAGCGCGGAATCCACAGATTGGTCGGCGCCGGAACGCCTTTGTAGACCCGCCCCGCGAAGTCGTACATCGAGCCGTGACAGGGACAGTAGAAGCCGCCGTTCCACGCCGCCCCCATTTCGGCCGTGTCGCTCGCCGCCTTCTTCTCCGGCGTGCACCCGAGGTGGGTGCACACGCCGATGATCACCGCCAGGTCCGGCTTTCTCGAGCGGTACTCGTTCTTGGCATAGTCGGGCTGGTGCGGGACGTCCGAGTCCGGGTCCGCCACCACCGCGTCGTCCTTCTTGATGTCCTTCAGCTGGTCGTCAGTGCGCCTGAACACCCATATCGGCTGCCTGCGCCACGAGTAAGTCCTCAGCTCGCCGGGCTTGAGCGCCGAAAAGTCGACCTCCACCGGCGCGCCGGCCGCCCGCGCGCGCTCCGAAGGAAGCATGCTGGCGACGAAAGGCACGGCAGCCCCGACCGTGGCGCTTCCGCCCAATACGGAGGTTGCGACCACCAGGTTGCGCCTGATCTTGTCTGGTTTCTTGCTGTCGCTCATGAGATGTGAACCTGGCTGGGGGATGGCGGGAATCCGGAGCAGCCGGGGATTATAGCGACGCACTACCGCGAAGTCCAAGCTTTGGCAGCTAAGCATTTCAATATTCTGACGTTTTTGCCCCTCATAAGCTCGGGGACTAGGCCGCCTGCGCGCTAATCTTTTGGCCCGCTATGGTAGGCTGAACGAGCCATGTACCGGCTCTGGCTGATCTTCTCGCAAGCGGCGACCGTCGCCGTGGCGGTGCTGTTCGTGGTCTCGACCTTCCACCCCGAGTGGCTGCCCGCGCGCGCGCTGCAGCGGCCGCCGATTGCGCTGCTGCAGCAGCCCGCCGCGGCGCCGCCGTCCGGGGCGGCGTCCGGGGCGCGCACCGAATCGCTGCACGACGCGGTCGAGCGCGCCACGCCTTCGGTGGTGAACGTGTTCACCTCCAAGGAGGTGCACGTGCCGCGCAACCCCTTGCTCGACGATCCCCTGTTCCGGCGCTTCTTCGGCGATCAGGCGCCGGACGAGGCGCGGCGCGCGACCAGCCTCGGCTCGGGCGTGATCGTGAGCCCCGACGGCTACATTCTGACCAACCAGCACGTGGTCGACGCCGCCGAGGAGATCGAGGTCGCGCTGCCAAACGGCAACAAGCTGCTCGCCAAGGTGGTCGGCAACGACCCCGAGACCGACCTCGCGGTGCTGCGGGTCAACGCCCAGGGGCTGCACGCGATCACCTTCGGTTCCTCGGACGCGCTGCGCGTGGGCGACGTGGTGCTCGCGATCGGCAACCCGTTCGGCGTCGGCCAGACCGTCACCTCGGGCATCGTCTCGGCGCTCGGGCGCAGCGGCCTGCAGATCAACACGTTCGAGAACTTCATCCAGACCGACGCCGCGATCAATCCCGGCAACTCCGGCGGCCCGCTGGTGGACGCGCGCGGCAACCTGATCGGCATCAACACCGCGATCTACTCGCGCAGCGGCGGCTCGATCGGCATCGGCTTCGCGGTCCCCGTCTCGACCGCCAAGATGGTGCTGGAGCAGATCGTGCAGACCGGCACGGTGACTCGCGGCTGGATCGGGGTCGAGGTGCGGTCGATCACGCAGGACATCGGGGACTCGTTAACGCCCGACGAGTCCAAAGGCGTGCTGATCGCGGGCGTGCTGCGCGGAGGCCCGGCCGACAAGGCGGGCGTCAAGCCGGGCGACGTGCTGCTCGCGGTGGGCGACAAGCAGGTGTCCGGTACCCCTAACATGCTGAACGTGGTCGCCGCGCTCGCCCCCGGCAGCCGCAGCAGCCTGAAGCTGCGGCGAGGCGCCAAGGACCTGGTGCTCCAGGTCGTCGTCGGCCGGCGGCCCAAGCCGCCGGCGCGGCCCGAGGAATGAGCGCGCCGTCCCTGCCGCGCGACGCCGAGAGCGTGCTCAAGCTCGCGGCGCGCTCGATGTTCGATCTGTTCTCGAGCATGAGCGAGGGCATGATGCTGGTCGATCGCGGCGGGCGCGTGGTGTGGATAAACGAGAGCTACAAGCGCTTCCTGCCCGCGCTCGGCTTCGAGCGCGCCGAGGATTTCGTCGGCAAGCCGGTCGAGCAGGTGGTGCCGAACACGCTCATGCGCCATGTGCTCGAGAGCGGCAAGCCGATCCTGCTCGACTTGCTGACCAACAAGGCCGGCACCTTCGTGGTGAGCCGCATTCCGCTGCGCGACGAATCGGGCGAGGTGATCGGCGTGCTCGGGATGGTGCTGTTCGACCATCCGGAGACCACGCTGCAGCCGCTGATCGGCAAGTTCGCGCGGCTGCAGAAGGACCTCGACGAGGCGCGGCGCGAGCTCGCCGCGCAGCGCCGCGCCAAGTACACCTTCGCCAGCTTCGTCGGCTCCAGCCCGGCAGCGCTCGAGGTCAAGCGCCAGGCGCGGCGCGCGGCGCAGACCGAGGGCAACGTGCTGCTGGTGGGCGAGACGGGCACCGGCAAGGAGTTGCTTGCGCACGCGATCCATGCCGCTTCGGCGCGCGCCGACAAGCCGTTCATCGGCGTGAACCTGGCCGCGGTGCCCGAGACGCTGCTCGAGGCGGAGTTCTTCGGCGTCGTGCCGGGGGCCTACACCGGAGCCGATCGCAAGGGGCGCGAGGGGCGCTTCGTGCTGGCCGACGGCGGCACGCTGTTTCTGGATGAGGTCGGCGACGCGCCGCCCGCGCTGCAGGCGAAGCTGCT
>Ga0335081_10012265_pt1 | contig 13884 bp, 10 predicted proteins | sample Lox_Sample_35_FD_206713 | JGI IMG/M metagenome (GOLD analysis project Ga0335081, IMG submission 206713) | Soil microbial communities from Loxahatchee National Wildlife Refuge, Florida, United States - Lox_Sample_3.5 | ecosystem: Environmental > Terrestrial > Soil > Wetlands | place: USA... | reverse complement strand
TCTGCTTCCCCCCGCTCCTTTCCCCCGTCCAACCAAGAGTCATGTCGAACCTGAAATTTGCCCTCCGCCAGTTCCAGAAGTCCCCCGGATTCGCCGCCACCGTCATCCTGACGATCGCTCTCGGCATCGGCGCGAACACCGCCATCTTCACGCTGGTGAACGCCATCCTGCTGCAGTCGCTGCCGGTCCAGCATCCAGCGAGCCTTTACCGAATCGGGGATCTCGACGACTGCTGCGTCAACGGCGGCTACGAGAACGACAACGGCGATTTCGACCTCTTCTCCTACGATCTCTATCGCCAGTTCCAAGACACCACTCCCGAATTCGAGCAGCTCGCCGCCTTTCAATCCGGGCAGAACATGATGAATGTCCGTATCGGTGACTCCGCCGCCAAGTCCGAGCGCACCGAATATGTCTCCGGCAACTATTTCACGACATTCGGGCTCGGCGCTTATGCCGGACGGTTGCTTCAGGCGTCCGATGACGTTCCCGGAGCCGCTCCGGTCGCGGTTCTCAGCTATGCGGCATGGAAAGCCGACCACGCAGCGGACCGTAACATCGTCGGCCAGACTTTCTTCATTCAGAGCCACCCGGTCACAATCGTGGGGATTTCTCCTCCCGGCTTTTTCGGTGATCGAATCAACGACAGCCCGCCCGCTTACTGGATTCCTCTCAATGCCGAGCCCATCCTCGAAGGAGCAACCAGCATCCTGAAGCAGCCGGGCTCGAACTGGCTGTACGCGCTCGGCCGCCTGAAGCCCGGTGTCTCGACCAAAGCGCTTGAATCCAAGATCTCAGCCACTTTGCGTCAATGGCTGGCAACGCAACCGATCTACACGTCGAACGGTGGTGACAAAGAGATTCCCAAGCAGCATGTCGTCATCGTGCCTGGTGGACGGGGAATTCAGAACCTTCAGCAGGAAGCCGGGGACGGCCTCCGCCTGCTCACATGGATCTCGGCCCTCGTCCTTCTAATCGCGTGTGCCAACATCGCCAACCTGCTGCTGGCCCGCGGTACCGCCCGTCGGGCGGAGACCTCGATCCGCACCGCGCTCGGCGCCGCGCGCTCCGTCCTCATCCGACAGTTACTTATCGAGAGCGTGATTCTTGCCGTGACCGGAGGAATCATCGGAATCGCGATCGCATACCTCGGCGCCAGGACGATCCTCAACCTTGCGTTTCCAGATGCCACCCAGCTTCCCATTCATGCCAGCCCGTCACCCGTAGTCCTCGGCTTCGCGTTCCTGCTGTCGCTCATCACTGGAGTCATCTTCGGCATCGTTCCTGCGTGGATCTCCTCGCATTCCGATCCCGCCGAGGCCTTGCGCGGCCTGAATCGTTCCACCGGAGACCGCTCGCACTTGCCGCAGAAGGCGCTGATCGTTTTCCAGGCTGCCCTTTCCCTGGTTCTTCTTGTCGGCGCCGGCTTGATGACGCAGACCCTTCGCAACTTGGAGAAACAGAATTTCGGCATCGTCACCGCGAACCGCTACGTCATCCACATCGATCCCATGGGCGCCGGATATAACCTCAATACCATCGGCGCGTTCAACCAGCGCCTCGAGCAGGAATTTTCGGCTCTCCCGGGAGTGAAGAATGTGGGAATCGCGCTCTACAGCACGCTCGAGGGGAATAACTGGGGCGAGGGTGTACAAGTGGAAGGCAGCCCGGAGCCGGGCCCCGATGCGCACAACGGCTCATCCTGGGATCGTGTGAGTCCGCATTTCTTTGAGACCATCGGACAACCTGTCATTCGCGGCCGCGGCTTTACCGACCAAGATACGGCGACCTCGCGTTGGGTCGCGGTCGTCAATCAGGCGTTTGTAAAGAAGTTCTTTCCCAAAGACGATCCCATCGGCCGCCACTTCGGAAACTTCGATCATAGCCATGCCAGCGATTACGAGATCGTTGGGGTCGTTGCCGACGCCAAATACAACAATCCTCGAGACCCCTATCGGCCGATGTATTTTCGGCCCATGACTCAGCTCAATGAGACGTACAAAGTGCAGCAAATGCAGATCGCCGAAAACCGTTCCCTTTATCCCAATTCGATCACGGTTCAATTCGTGGGAGACGCGGCGGCGCTTGAATCGTTGGCCCGGCGAACGCTCGCCAATGTCAATCCCGATCTCACCATCGTGAACTTCAAGTCGCTCGATTATCAAGTGGCGGATAACTTCAACGGAGAGCGCCTGATCGCGCGGCTCACCGGACTTTTCGGCCTCCTCGCGCTCGTGCTGGCCTCCGTCGGCCTCTACGGGATCACGGCGTACTCCGTGGCTCGCCGCACCGGCGAAATCGGGCTGCGCATGGCCCTGGGGGCGAATCGCAGTAACGTGCTGGCAATGGTAATGCGCCGATCGTTGTTGCTTGTAGCGTTAGGCCTCGCCCTGGGCATTCCTATCGCCCTGCTTGGTGGGCGCCTCATGTCCACGCAACTCTACGGTGTCAAAACCTACGATCCCTTGACGATGATTGGAGCCATTGCTGTGCTGTCCGCCGCCGCTATCCTCGCAGGATTCATTCCGGCAAGACGCGCCTCCACCATCGAACCCATGAACGCATTGCGTATCGAATAACGGAAAATAGAAGTTCGCGCACCGGTTCCGGAATTGCAACAACTCCTTGTCATCCTGAGGCGCGCGTTTTGTGCGCGTCTCAGGATCTGTGCATCTCGACTGCATCGTTGAGAATGCGATCGAACGCATAGATCCTGAGCGCAGAAAGCCACTCAGGATGACAGCTGATTCCCCGTTCGGTGGCATGTCATTCCGACGCGCGAGCGGCAGCGAGCAAGGAAGAATCTGCTTCCGGGGTCTATACTTTCCCCGAATCACGAGGAGCCCAGACCGCGTGGATCTCTACCATCTTCTGCCACCTGACGCATTCAAAATCGTCCTTGTCCTGTTCCTGTCATTCCTCGTCGGCCTGGAGCGCGAAGAACATAAAACCGCCGCCGGAGCTTACTCCTTCGGTGGGGTCCGCACCTTCCCGCTGATCGCGCTGCTCGGATATTCCATTGCCCTGCTTTCCGGACCTCAGCTTTTGCCAGTCACGATCGGCTTTCTCGTAGTTGGCGGTTTCCTGCTGCTCTCGTACTGGCACAAGCTCTCGCGCGCCGAAGCGGCCGGAATCACTTCCGAGATGTCGGGCCTGACGATGTACCTCGTGGGTGCGCTGGTGAACTACGATCACCTTTGGATCGCCACGGCCCTCGGCGTCATCAGCCTGCTGTTACTCGAGTTGAAGACATTCCTCGAGCATTTCGCGACACGCACTTCTCCGCAGGAAATTCTCACGTTCGCCAAATTCCTGCTTCTGACCGCCGTCATTCTGCCCATTCTTCCCAACCAGCAATTCGGACGCTTCCAGATCAATCCGTTCAAGACCTGGCTCGTGGTGGTAGCGGTCAGCGCTATCTCGTACGGCAGCTACCTTCTGCAGAAGTTCACCAAGGAGCGGCAAAGAGGAGGAGTCATCCTCACTGCTTTCCTCGGAGGCGCTTACTCGTCCACGGTGACAACGGTTGCCATGTCGCGCCGTGCGGCACGCGAGCAGCGCCCGCACCTGTTTGCGGGAGGGATTCTGCTCGCCTCCGGCGTCATGTATCTCCGCCTCGTGGCGCTCGTGTTGCTGTTCAATCGCCAGCTCGGCGAACTGCTTGCTCCAGCATTTCTTTCCCTCGCCGTCGCGGCGATCACTGCGGGATGGCTCTGGTCACGCCGTCCCGACGCTGTCCAATCACAAATCAAGCGCGAATTTGAACCCGGCAATCCATTGGAGTTGGGAGCCGCGTTCCTGTTTGCCGGACTTTTTATTGCCATGTTGATCGCAACTCACCTCGCGGTGACATATCTGGGCCATGCTGGCGTCAACATCCTGGCAGCCATCATGGGAGTTACCGACGTCGACCCGTTCATCATGGGAATGACGCAATCCGCCGGAACGCTCACGCCGCTCACCGCAGCAGCCAGCGCCGTCCTCATTGCTGCTGCCAGCAACAACCTGGTGAAGGGGATCTATTCGTACAGCCTTGCGGACCGCCAGACCGGTAAACAGAGCCTGACACTCCTGATTGCTCTCACGGCTGCCGGACTGTTGCCCCTCATTTGGATCCGTTAACGGCACATCCCCAAGGGTGATATGCTGATCGCTCGCGCGGCCGGAACCGAACGTTACGCGCGAACGTGAATCCCCGTATTGCTGGGCCCTCACTCCCCCTGCGTTTCACTCCCTGGGAATTTTTTCTGCGTCTGAGGCGGCCTGAGCGCCCCGGACTTCGAACAGAGGAACCGAGGAAAGGGTCATGAAATCCAAATTGCTGGTTTTGTCCTTCCTGTTTTCAGGGCTGGCGTTTGCCCAGACCTACACATTTTCGACTCTGGTCAACTTTCCCAATTCATCAAAGCAAAGTGCGGTGAACCCTTGGCCTCCGGTTGTCGATGCTGCAGGAAACATCTACGGTAGCTCGTTCTACGGCGGAAAGTTCAATTCCGGATCGATTTTCAAGGTAACCCCCAGTGGGGCTCTCTCGGTCCTGTACAGCTTTGGCAGCACCCCAAACGATGGAGGGCTGCCTCAGGGAGCCCTCATTCGTGATGCCGCCGGCAATCTTTACGGAGAAGCCTACGAAGGAGGAGCCAAGGGATTCGGCATTATCTTCAAAGTCAGTCCCACGGGAAAAGAGACGATTCTCTACAGCTTTACGGACGAATCGGCGGTCAGTGCCATCCCCTCACTGGCGCGCGACTCCTCTGGAAATTTGTATGGCTACAATGCCGCGGCCAACAATGAAAATGGTAGCGTGTTTAAACTCGCTCCGAACGGCACCTACACGACGCTTTACACCTTCTGCTCGCTTGCGAATTGTGCCGACGGCCAAAAGCCGGTTGGCGGGCCCATTATGAAGCCCGATGGAAAACTTTATGGTGTCACCGCGGGCGGTGGAACTGGCTCTTGCCCTCCGGTCACAAGTTGCGGGATCGTCTTTCAACTCGATCTGAATGGCAATGAAACGGTCCTTCACGATTTTTCCGCCGGTGGCGACGGCTTTGTCCCGTCTGCTCACTTGACGCAGGACTCTGCTGGAAACCTATACGGAGTCACGGCGGGAGGCGGCCTGTTTCTCTCAGGCACCATCTTTAAAGTGGACCCATCCGGCCGGGAGTCCATCGTCTATAACTTCTGTCCGCAGATCAATTGTCCGGATGGTGGTGGTCCAAGTGCTCTCCTGCGTGATGCTGCCGGCGACTTTTTCGGAATTTCGCCTCCGCGGTTTTCGAACTTACATCTTCAGGAACCGAAACCGTGTTACACCCCTCCGGTCCGGGCGGCCTCGGCTACGGGTTGGCTATCGACAGCAAGGGCAATCTCTATGGCACCACTTGGGACGGTGGCCCTGCCCATGCAGGATCCGTCTACAAGTTGACGAAACACTAGGACGGCAACGCCGGACGAATTGGGGAAGTCGCAGCGCAGCGGATCGGGCCGGATTATTTCTCAAAAAGGAGTTTTCCACAGCAAAAACGCCGATTCGTGTGACGGATGACCTTTACTCAGGAAATACGAAGCGCTCACAATTGAGGTGTGATCGCGAACCAGACTTCAGCGAGCAAGACTAAAACGGGTGCTTCATTTCCCGCGCAGGGTATGCGCAGCGGAATCGGAGTATTGCGGTTATCTGAGAGCGCTAAGTCCTTATTTCGGAATATTTTGCGTATAACTCATGCATTTGCAATAATTTGCAAGCGGAAAATGGTGACATCATAAGCTAAGTCACGTATTTGGAATATTTTGCGGATGAGATCCGAAAAGATGAACACGGTGTATCTGCCGGGCCTACCTTCATGAACTTTGGGTCCTTTGTGGATCGTCCTTATTTGGAGAGCCACACAATCTTGCCGACGAGTACGGCGACGACGGCGATGGCACCTAGCAACGCATTCCACTCACGGTGCTTCAGGTATAGCTCCATCGAAAATCCGCCTGATTGCTCGCGGGAAGCCGGCGTAAGGCGTGGCAGCATGCGCGGAACGCGGCGCGCGTACTCTTCGAACTCCGGGAACTTCTCCCGCAGGAATTTTTCTTCGCCGCGAATTACTGGGATGTAGATGGCGAAGAACATCACGACCAGCACGGCGCCTACCCACCAACTCCGCGAGGCCACGGCGAAGCCGATTCCGATCAGCAGCGAGCCGAGGTACAGCGGATTGCGTGTGTACGCATACGGTCCGGAAGTCGCGAGCGCTTCGTTCTTGCGCACATGCCCCGAGGCTAGCGCGCGGATAATCAATCCCGGAGCGATGAGGATCGCGCCGAAAGCGAGGAACCGCCAAGTCGGATGCGCCAGCCAGAAGTACAGCAAAGCGAACGCGAACCCGAGCGGCACGCGAATGCGCCGGGCAACTCGCGACCACTCAGCCATGGGTACCACCCAGTCTGGCGCGGGCACTCTCAGACTCGCCCAGCAACCTGCTTGCCGCATCGACCACAGCCTCGACGCTGATCTCCAGCATGCCCTCGTCGGGCTGCGCACGCCTCGCGTGCGAAGTCTCGCTCCCCGGATTGCGCAGCACCACGCTCCGCGTTTCAAAAGGCCCATTCCGTGCCGGATCGGTCGGACCGAAGATCGCCACCACGGGCACACCCAGCGCAGCTGCGAGGTGCAGCGGCCCCGTGTCTCCACCGATGAAAAGCTTCGCCCGACGCGTCAGCGCGATCAGTTCGCTGATGGTGAATCGCAGCGCCTTGGCAGACCCTCCGCTCGCCGCCTCAGCCTCGCGCGCCAGTTCTTCTTCTCCCGGACCGTAGTTAATGATCGATTGCACGCCGCAATCTGCCAAGGCGCGCGCGACTTGACCATAGCGGTCGGCGGGCCAGCGTTTCGCACCCCATCCCGCGCCGGGATTCAGGATCGCAAAGCTGTCTGTTGGAACCTGCGCGGCAGTTCGCGCTCGCACCAGGGAGTCCTCAGGCAGTGCAATCGCAGGTGCGCTACGTTCTTTCCCAACGATGGCTTCAACGATCGAGAGATTTTGCTCGATCACATGCCGGCCGCGAGGAATCACCGGATGCGTGTACCACATGCTCGCCGGCGCTTCCCTCGGCTGCGCCGATCCGTAAATGACCGGAGTTCCAGACCACCTTGCCAGCACAGCCGAGCGGATTGCACCTTGCAGATCGATGGCAATGTCATACTTCACGGACCGCACATCATTCCACGCCCGCGCAATCTGCTCTGCTGTATTCAGCGAGAACAGAGATTTGCGCCAGCCGACGAGGTTGACTGTGTGCACCCAATCCAACAGTGGGCGATGCGCCGAGCGATGGCCGCGGCGCTGCGTTCCGGGCGCGCACAAGAGTTCGGCCCAGCGTTCTTCGATGAGCCATCCGATCATGGCGTCAGGAAAGGAATCGCGCAATGCCTGGGCTGCGGGCAGAGTGTGAATCACATCGCCCATCGCGCTCAGCCGTACGATGAGAATCTTCTCGATGCCGGATCTTCCGCCGTCGTTTGCGCTCAAGGCTTCCTCGGAGAAAGCCGCGAGCGGATGATCTCGCTGGTGGAGTGGTCTTTGGGGTCGCCGACGATGGCGACGCGTCCGCCATACTCCGCGACGGCGTCGCGCTCAGGAACAGAATCGGCCGTGTAGTCGGTTCCTTTGGCCTGCACATCAGGGCGAATCTCGCGGATGATCGCACGCACGTCGAGTTCAGGAAAGACGACGACAGCGTCGACATCAGCCAGCGCCGCAACGATCTCAGCCCGTTCGTTTTCCGGCATGATCGGGCGCCCCTCGCCCTTCAACGCGCGCACCGACGAGTCGGAGTTGATCGCGACTACAAGCTTGCCGCCGAGGGCCTTTGCTCCGCGCAGGTATCGCACATGGCCAACGTGAAGGAGATCGAAGTTGCCGTTGGCAAGCGTGACGCGCTCTCCGGCGCGCCGCCATTCGTTCACGCGCATCCGCAGTTCGTCGCGGCTCAGGATTTTTTCTTGTGCGCTCAATGAGGTCTTGTGGCCGGAGGCGTTTGCTCGATCGCGTGCAGCAACTCTTGCTGCGAAACCGTCGCCGTTCCCCGCTTCATCACTACGATTCCGCCGGCGTAGTTCGCAAGGTGCGCAGCCTCTTCGGTGGTCGCGCCCCCTGCGAGCGCTGCGGTGAACGCTGCGATCACAGTGTCACCCGCGCCCGTCACATCGGCGACTTGATCCGAGCCGAAGATCGGGATATCCAAAGGCTTGTGCTTCTGATCAAAGGCGACCATGCCATCGCGCCCGCGCGTGATGACCAGCGACTGCAGTTTCATCTGGCGCATCAGCTTGTCGCCGGCATTCAGCAGCTTATTCCAATCCTGTCCGATGTTCATCCGCAGCGCTTCTTCCACTTCAGGCTCATTCGGGGTAGCCGCGGTTACGCCAGCGTATTGCAGCATGCGGTAGCGCGAGTCCAGGATGATCGGAACCGAACCTATCTTTCCCTTCTCCCGCAGCGTGCTCACTATCGCCGGGGTTGCAGCACCGTAGCCATAATCGGAAACGAGTAAGGCATCGGAGGCGTGAACGTAGTTGCGCGTAGCGAGATAAAGTTCCCGGGTGAGGTGCGCGGTCGGAACTTCCTGGGGTTCGCGGTCGACGCGCACGACCTGCTGCCGAGCCGTGTGCGTCATACCCGCCAGGATGCGCGTCTTGGTCACGGTGGTGTAGCTCTTGTCTTTCAACACTCCGCTGATCGCGATCTTCTTGTGGCGGAAATGCTTGAGCAGCAGGCGACCGGGTTCGTCGTCGCCGACAATTCCGACTGGCAGGACGTTGACGCCGAGATCCGCAAGATTGTTGGCGGCATTGGCCGCTCCGCCGGGTACGACCGTGCGCTCGCGGTGTTTCAGAATCAGCACGGGCGCTTCGCGGGAGACGCGCGAAATTTCACCGAAAACAAACTCGTCGGCGACGAGATCGCCCAGCACCGTGACGGTGATATTCGGGAAATTCTCGACGATCTTCTTGAGACGGTCGGACTCTTTGGGATGCTTGGTCATGCCTTGCTCGAACCGCGGCGGCGAGACGGCGGCGCTACGAAATTCTACCCCTTCGTTCGTCGATCTTGCGCAACATGGTATCCACGACGTTAGCCGAGTCGGCCAGTTCCATTTTTACCGGAACCACCGCCAGCGGTTCGAGCGCGGATAGGTATGGGCCGAGATTCACGGCATCTTTTTCGGTGGTGACGAAGCCTCCGGCTTCGCTGCGCTGCTTCAGTGCAAGTAGCTCGCGAATGTCTTTGTCCGTGTATGCATGGTGATCGCGGTAAAAGGCTTCGGCGACCGGGTCGATACACGCGGCGCGAAGTTGCAGGACGAAACTCTGCGGGCGAGCAATGCCGCAAAAAACTACCGGGCGCGGCGGAACATCCTTGGGCAGAATTCCCCGGCGGACTTTCCATACTGCCGTGTCGCCAATCGGGAAGGCATCGGGTGTCGCGCCAGCTGAAAGGACGACGGCGTCGGCCCGCCGCAACGATCGCAGCGGTTCACGCAATCGTCCGGCGGGTAGCAGTTTGTCGGTTGCATCCTGGGGAGTGACGAGAACGATATCGAAGTCCCGAGCCAAACCGCGATGCTGAAATCCGTCATCGAGAATGTGCAGCTGCGGGCCGAACTTCGATTCCGCGAACTTGCCTGCATTGTAGCGATCTTCTCCGACGATAACTGGGACTTGCAGCTTGCGAGCGATGAGAAGCGGCTCGTCGCCGAACTGGTGGGGAAGTCCAGCGGGGTCGACTAGGAGCACGCCGCGTGTGTGGCGCCCGTAGCCGCGCGAGAGCACATCGAATTTCACTCCGCGCGTTTTGAGCAACTCGCCGAACAGCATGACAAAAGGAGTCTTGCCTGCGCCGCCAGCCGAAATATTGCCTACGCTCACAACTGGCCCTTCGAGCTGCTTGACGGGCACGACACCTCTATCGTAGAGCGCGTTGCGCACTCGGACAGCGCTGCCGTAGATGAATGAGAGTGGGTTCAAGGGTTGCTGTGGGGCGGAACTCGCTCAAGCAAAGTCTTGACAGCATCAAGGGTTCGCTGCGTCGCGCCCGTCTGCGATTCGATTGTTTCTTTTGCCCTGCGTCCAAGCGCCAGCCTCTCCGCCTCGTTGTCGAGCAAGTGCATCAGCGTGAGAGGAAGTTCCGCTAGTCCGACGATGCGAACTGCGTCCCGGCTCTGGAAAAGCCAGACGATGTCGCGGAAATTTTCCGTGTGATTGCCGGTAACAATCGCGACTCCATGCTGAGCCGGTTCGATGATATTGTGCCCGCCGCGAGGAACAAGGCTTCCGCCAACGAATGCGACGTCAGCCAATCCATAGAGTGAGGCGAGTTCGCCGATCGTGTCGACCAGTAAGACCCCTCCAGCCAGGGGCTCGCCGTTCCATTTAGAGCGACGGTGCGAGGAGATTCCCATCTGCTGAATCAACGCGGCAACGGCTTCGAAACGCTCGGGATGGCGAGGGGCCAGGATCATGACCGCTCGCGGGTGGCTCACGCGCAAATTCTCGAAGGCCTTAAGCAAGGGCGCTTCTTCATCTTCGACGGTACTGCCGCAAACCAGGATCGGCCCGGCTCCCTCTGAAATGAGCGATTTTCGTAAGTCGGTAACGATGGGAGGCGCCGCCGGCAGGCTCACGTCGAATTTGAGATTACCCGTTACCTGGACTCGCGCCGGATCAGCTCCAACGGATATCAGGCGAGCGCGGTCTTGATCTGTCTGCGCCAGAAAAGCATCGATCGGCGCCAGCATTTTGCGCAGCGCCCAAACGTATCGCTTGTATCGCGGCCATGAGCGGTCGGAAATTCGGGCATTGACTACGGCGACCCGAGCCCCACTGGCTCCAACCAGGCGCAGGAAGTTCGGCCAGAATTCTGTCTCGGCGAGCACCACCAGCTCCGGACGCAGCGTCCGCAGATATGGACGGATCGCAAAGGCGAAATCCATCGGGAAATAAAAGACGTTTTCAGGGCCGAAACGTTTTCGGGCGAGGTCTTGTCCAGTGTCGGTGGTCGTCGAAATCAGGACGCGATGTTGCGGGAGCGTTTGCCTTATTCGTTCGACGAGACTCACAACCGCAAGGACCTCGCCAACTGAGACTGCATGGATCCAGATGACATGCGCACCCGAAAGTGATCCGAGGCGGGATGGGACTTTGCCGATGCGCTCACTGAATCCGCGGAGGTATTTTCCGTGGTGCAACATCTGATAGAGCCAGTAGGGAAGGCTCACGAGCAGGGCAAAGGCAAGCGCCAGGCTGTAGAGGAGATGGGGCAAGCTAACTCATTTTAAACCGGAGTCCGTGTTCGACCTTATAATGACCGCATGCCGCATGTGTCTTTGCGATCCAGTAGCAGGCTTCTGGTGCTTGCGCTTTGCGCGGGCGTGTTCGTGCCGGTGCTGATCGCTTCGAAGAATTTCGTGAAGCCCGAAGCGAAGCCGGCGTTCAACTATCCGGCGCACGATTTGCATCGTGATGAGAAAGTGTCCATTGGTGCCGATCCTTACGACAATGCGGACAAGGCAAAGATCTTCTCGATTAACTTTGCACAGTACGGGTATCTGCCGGTCTTTTTCGTGGTGACCAATGATGGTGACCAGCCTGTCTCGATCGCCAACATGGAGATTGTGCTCATTACGGCCAATCGATCGAAGCTGACGCCGTTGCACACAGACGATCTCTACCGGCGGCTGACAAATCCGCAGGCGCAGACGCGGCCCAGCCCGATCCCGTTGCCAGGAAAGGTCAAGGGCGTCGTGAGCAAGAAGCAGATGGATGAGATAGAGGCAGCCCAATTCGCGGCGCGGGCCGTTGAGCCGCATACCACACAGTCCGGATTTCTGTTCTTCGACGTTGGCGGCATCAACACGCCTTTGCGCGGCGCAAACGTGGACGTGACCGGAATCTCCGATGGCAAGGGGAACGAGTTGATGTTCTTCGAGATCCCTATGGATAAGTATCTGGACGCGCCGGTCAACCCCTAAGAATCGTAAAATCGCTCACCACAGAGGACACAGAGTCACACAGAGAAGATGTTGCCTTCTTTCACTAAGTGCTATTTAGCAGGCTTTATAAATTTCTGATCTATGGCTACTACGGCGCAGACTTCAATTGCGGCGCATCCCAAGTTCGAGCCGGTTATCGGGCTGGAAGTGCACGTCCAGTTGCTAACGGAGACGAAGATTTTTTGCTCCTGCTCGACGCGATTTGGCGCTGCTCCGAATTCGAACGTCTGCCCAGTGTGTCTTGGAATGCCCGGTGCGCTACCCGTATTGAACAAAAAGGCCGTGGAGTTCGCGACGCTGGCGGCCATGGCGTTGAACTGCCGTATCAACGAAACATCGATCTTCGCGCGTAAGAATTACTTCTACCCAGACCTGCCGAAGGGATACCAGATTTCGCAGTACGACAAGCCTCTGGCGGAATTTGGGTACATCGAAGTGCCATCAGAGAGCGGAAAGAAAAAGATCGGTATCACGCGCGTGCACATGGAAGAAGACGCAGGGAAAAGCCTGCATGAGGGGTTTCCGGATTCCGATGAGAAGACGGCGATCGACCTGAACCGCACCGGCGTGCCGCTGATCGAGATCGTCAGTGAGCCGGACATTTCGACGCCCGACGAGGCTTACGAATACTTGACACGCCTAAAGGAAATCATTCTTTACACCGGCGTGAGTGACTGCAACATGGAAGAAGGGTCGCTGCGCTGTGATGCCAATGTGAGCGTGCGACCGCGAGGACAAAAGGAATTCGGGACGAAGACCGAGATCAAGAACGTGAATTCGTTCCGCTTCATCCGCGAAGCGCTCGAATATGAGATCGGACGCCAGATCGATGTGATCGAGTCGGGCGGAAAGATCACGCAGGAGACCCGTCTGTATAACGCGAATGAAGGCAAGACTTACGGTATGCGTTCGAAAGAGCAGGCGCATGACTACAGGTATTTTCCTGAACCCGATCTGCTGCCGCTCGTGGTGGACGAGAAGTGGAAGTCAGATATCGCCGGTTCGCTGCCTGAGTTACCAGAAGCGCGGCGAGTTCGGATGGTCAAAGACTATGGGATCACCGAGTACGACGCCCAGGTGTTGACGTTTTCGAAGTCGCTGGCCGATCAGTTTGAACAGGCAGCCAAGGCGGCGAAGAATCCGAAGCGCGTGGCGAATCTTGTGCAGGGAGAGTTGATGGGGCGGCTCAAAGCGAAGGGACTGAGCATTGAACAGTCGCCCATCTCGATGGCGGGGATTGCGGCTTCGGCCGATCTGGTTGAGGCGGGAACGATATCCGGGAAAATGCTGAAGGATCTTTACGATTTGTGCTTCGAACGCGGGAAGGACTTTCCCGTTGTTTACGACGAGGAAGGGCGACCCCAGCAGTCTACGGACACATCGGCGCTGGACAAGATCATCGACGAGATTCTGGCGGCGAATCCCAAGCAGCTTGAGCAGTATCGGTCTGGGAAGAAAACGATGCTGGGCTTCTTTGTCGGGCAAGTGATGAAGGCTTCGAAGGGGCAGGCGAGTCCGCAGATCGTGAATGAGTTGTTGACGAAAAAGCTGGGATAGGATCGTCGGTTTCTTGAAAGCAATCCTCAGGGGCTAAAGCCAGGCGTTGTGAACCTTAGCGGCACGAGTGAACTCGTGCCCTTCCCCAAACCTCGAATCGGCAACACTTGCGCCGCGCCAAGCCCTTCCATTGGCGCGGACATACGTGACTTCAGTCATCTGATTCTGCTGGGTGTGGCGCGGTAGCATATCCATCATGAAAATCGACCGGATCATCAGCATTTGCACACTCATCGTGGCGCTGATCGCGCTGGTGCTTGTGCTGAAAAAGCCCTCGCCGGT
>Ga0335081_10012264_pt1 | contig 13884 bp, 11 predicted proteins | sample Lox_Sample_35_FD_206713 | JGI IMG/M metagenome (GOLD analysis project Ga0335081, IMG submission 206713) | Soil microbial communities from Loxahatchee National Wildlife Refuge, Florida, United States - Lox_Sample_3.5 | ecosystem: Environmental > Terrestrial > Soil > Wetlands | place: USA... | reverse complement strand
CCATCGAGGCGCGCGCGGGACGCGGGCCTGAAGGTGCGCGCCTGTCCCGTGCAGCACCTTGGCTCCGCGCGCTCCTCGCAGCCTGCGCCGCGGCGCTGTTGATCGTGGCGATCGGGGTCTTCACCTACCAGACGGCGCTGGCCCGCATCCCGGAGCATCGGGCCTCGCTCGAGCGCCTGGTGCGCGCGCGCACCGGGCTCGACGTGCGCTTCAACGAGCTCGGCATTCGCTGGGGCTGGTACGGGCCGGAGGTGGTGCTCAACCAGGTGGAGCTGGGCGAGCCCGGACGCTCGAACGTGCTGCTGCGCGCGAGCGCGCTGGTCGTGGCCTTCGACGCCTGGCGCACGCTTCGAGCCGGCCACCTCACGGCCGGCCGCATCACTCTCGTCAGCCCGGATATCGATATCGCCCGCTTGCGGCTGCGCAGTCCCGCTGTCCCGAACGCGGCGCTGGCTCCGGCCGATGCCGCCGATCCGCCCGCCGCGCGCTGGCTCTCGCGCTGGCCGAATGGCCGGGTGGACGTCGAGGGCGGCACGCTCAGCGTGCCCGATCCGCGCAATCCCGATCACTCGCTCGTACTGCAGATCCGCAGCGCGAGGCTGCAGCGCGCGGATGCGATCTGGGCCGGCTCGGCTCAGGTACTGCTGCCGGAGCGCCTGGGGCGAAGCCTCCGCGTCACGCTGCAGCTCACGACGCCGCCCGCGGATCCGGCACGGCTCGCAGGATTCGTGCGCCTGGAGGGGAACGGTGTACTGTTCGGCGGCTGGCGAGAGCTGCTGCTGTCGAGCGCCCCGTGGACGCAGTACCTGCCCAGCGGCGGCGACGGCACGCTGAGCGTGAAGCTCGACCTGCGCGAGGGGCGCATCGCCGGCGGCGGTGGCGAGCTGCGTGCCGGCGCTCTCGTATGGCGCCTGCCGGCGCTCGGCGGGACGTGGGGCGAGGAGAGCCGGCCGGAAACGGCCGTAAGCGTGGGCGGCATCGACACGGCCTGGAGGCTTGAGCGCGGCGCGGGCGCCTGGCATCTCGCGGCCGCGGGGCTCAGCCTCGGCGCGCGCGATCATGACCGCTTGCCTGCCTCGCTCAACATCGAGGCGGGCGAGAGCGGACGCTGGGCCCGTGCCACTCTCAGGGCGGCCCCGCTCGAGACGCTGTCTCCGGCGCTCGCCTGGCTCGTGCCCGAGTGGAGCGGCGCAGCCGCACCGCGCCTGCAGGGCCATGTCAGGGACCTCAGCGTCGATTGGCAGGCTGCGCGCGCGCCAGGCACTCAGCTGCGTGTTGGGATGAGCATCGAGGGTCTGCGGCTTGCCGCCGCAAGCGGGGCCGCACTCGATGGCGTTGCGGCGCGGATCAGCGGCAACGAGTCGCGGCTCAGCGCCGAGCTGCAAGGCTCGGACGCGCGGCTGTTTCTCGCGACGGGGGCCCAGCCGCTCGAGAATCTGAGGATCGCCTCGCGCATCGAGCTCACGCGCGGCGCGCGCGGCTGGACGCTGGCGACGACGCGCACGGCTCTCCAGCACTCCCACGGACTGCTGCTCGCGAGCGGCTCGCTGCGGCTCGCGCACGGCGCACCGCTCGCGCTGCACGCGCGGCTCGAGAACGCTGATGCGGGCGCGCTGCGCGCCGCGCTCGGCACGGACGCCGCGCAGCTGCTGGGGCCCGTGCTGGCGAATCTGACCGCGGGACGGATTCCTCGCGCGGAGCTCAACTGGACCGGTCGACTGGGCGATGTGCCCCGTACGGCCCGCTCGCTCAACGGGTTCGTCCTGATCGAGGAAGGCACGCTCTCCGGCGCGGAGTCCTGGCCGGCATTGCGCGGGCTTGCCGCGCGGCTCGATTTTCAGGGACAGCAGCTGCGTGCGGCGGTGACTCGCGGCTCGAGCGATGCCGTGCAGCTCACCGCGCTCAAGGCGCAGTGGCGGGCCAGCGGCGCGCGGAGCATCCGCGTGACCGGACAGGGGCAGGGCGAGGTGGCGACGGTGCTCGAGTGGCTGCGTACGCGCCACGAGCTCGAGGGCTATGCGCCGGCGCTGCGCGGGCTCGATGCGCACGGACCTGCGCTCTTCACCTTCAACGTGAGCGCCCTGCGAGCGCTTGCGCCGCGCGTGCGCGTCGTCGCGCGGCTCGATGGCGTCGGCGTGCGACTAGCGCCGCGGCTGCCACCTCTGGAGAGCCTGCGCGGCACCCTGGCCTTCGACGGAGGTCATCTGCAGCGCTCGACGCTGGAGGCCCGCTGGCTCGGCGGCACGGCGCAGCTGCGCATCGCCGAGCGGCGCGAGACCGAGGCGGATGCGGCCGGCATCAGCGTGCAGGGTCAAGGCGTGCTCGGGGCGCCCGAGCTGCTCACCGCCTGCGGGCTCGACACGCGGGCCGTCGATGTGGCCGGCCGGACCGCCTGGAAGGGTGAGCTCGCGTTCGCGCCGGCCACCGCACGGCAGCCTCTGAGCTGGCGCGCACATGCAGAGACATCGCTCCTCGGGATCGCAAGCCGCCTGCCCGCCCCGCTCGCCAAGAGCGAGCTGGCGGCTCTGCCGCTCAGGATCGATGCCGACGGCTCGCGCGAGGCGGGCACGCTGCGCGTCGCGCTGGGCGATCTCGGCCGCGGCGTGTTCCAGCTGCAGACGGCCGAGGACGGCACCTACCGCGCCACGCGCGGCGCGGTGCGCTTTGGAGCAGGACCCCTGCAGCTGCCGGTGTCTGCCGCCGTGACCGTCGAAGGATCGGTCGCGCAGCTCGATCTGCCGGCCTGGCTCGCGGCCTGGCGCACGCTCACTCCCCTGGGTACCGCACCTCCGCTCGCGGCAGACGTGGAGGCCGATGAGCTCGCGTTTGGCAACTCCGCCTATGGCAACGCAACGCTCGCGCTGCGCGCCGAGGCCACCGCCGATATTCTGAGCATCGATTCCGAGGACGCTGCGGGCTCGGTCCGCTGGCCGCGTGCCGAGACGCCCGTCGGCCCGGTCGAGGCGCATTTCGCGCGCCTGCGCCTGCCGGACAGCGGTGATGGCGGCGCGGCAGCCTGGCTCGCCGCGCTGGGCGGTGAGACCGAGCTTGCCGTGGAGGATCTCACCTGGCAGGACCGCGCGCTGGGCAGTCTCCAGACCCGCATCGAGATCGGCGCCGGCCGCCTGAGCCTGCGCGATCTGCACCTGACCGGACCGCGCTATGCCGCGAGCGGCGCGCTCGACTGCGCGCCCGCGAGCCCCTGTCGTCTTCAGTTCCAGCTGGAGGCGAGCGATGCGGCCTCGACGCTGCACGACTTCGGGTTTCTCGCGGACGTGACCGCCGAGCATGCAAAGCTCGGCGGCGCTCTTGAGTGGCCGGCGGTGAGCGAGGGCCTGCCCGATACCCGCCCGTGGCTCGAGCGCGCGCGCGGGAACGTGAGCATCGCGCTCGCCGACGGCTCAGTGGCGGCTGCTCCGGCGCAGAGCGGCCGGGTCTTTCCGTTGCTCGGGCTGGCGCAGCTCACGAGTGGCACCCACCCGGCGGGGCGATTCGCGAGATTGACCGGCGAGTTCGAGATCGCCGAGGGCAACGCGGTCACCTCCAACCTGCATTTCGACGGCGATTCGGAGATTCTGATGAGTGGGAGCCTCGGGCTCGCAGCCCACGACTACGATCTTCGCGCGGTCATCCTGAGCGGTGCGGAGCGCTTGCCGGATGCCGTGCGACGCCTGAGCGCGCGCGCGGCCCCGCACGTCGCCGCCGCCTGGCTCGCGCTGCGTGACCTGTGGCCGGGCAAGGAAGGCGCTCGCGCGCGTCCCCAGCTGCACGTCGGCGGCACCTGGGAGCAGCCGCGCATCGAGCCGCTGCACTAGTCGGCGCGGTTCGCTGCCATAATCGCCCCTTGAGGATGAAACTTGCCGCGCTGCAGATGACTTCCGGGCCGGACGTGACGGCCAACCTCGACGCCGCCGGGCGGCTGCTCGAGGAGGCCGTGCGCTCTGGCGTACGCCTTGCCGTGCTGCCCGAGAACTTCGCCTTCATGGGACTCGCCGACGCCGACAAGCGGCGCGTGGCGGAGGGCGAGGGCGAGGGACCGATTCAGGAATTCCTTTCCCGATCCGCAAGCCGGCTCGGGCTGTGGCTGGTCGCCGGAACCGTGCCGCTCAAGCTCGACCGCGAGGACCGCGTCGCCGCGGCATCACTCGTGTTCTCCGATCGTGGCATTCGCGTCGCGCGCTACGACAAGATCCACCTCTTCGATGTGGACCTTCCAGGTCGCTCCGAGAACTACCATGAATCAGCCAATATCGCGCCAGGAAAAGAGCCGATCATCGTCGAAACGCCCGTTGGTCGCATTGGCCTGTCGGTCTGCTACGACGTGCGCTTTCCCGAGCTCTACCGGAGCTTGAGCGCTCGGGGCGCCCAGATCCTCACGGTCCCGTCGGCATTCACTCAGCCGACGGGCCGTGCCCACTGGGAGACGCTGCTGCGCGCACGCGCGATCGAGAATCTATGCGCGGTGGTTGCACCCGCCCAATCCGGATTCCACGCGAATGGCCGCGAGACCTACGGCGACAGCATGATCATCGACCATTGGGGCCGGATCCTCGCCCGCCTCCCACGGGGCAGCGGGTGCGTCGTGGCCGAGCTCGACCTTGCCGATCAGGCGCGCTCACGCTCGAGCTTCCCGGCCCTGCAGCACCGCGTGCTGTAATCTCGACTTGGTCTTCGTCCCCTGCATGCCCATATTGACTCCCAGGCAGCATCGCGCTGCGACTTGAAGGCCCCTCACGATGGCAACCAGCACCCTCGAGCAAGATCCCTTGAGCATCGCGCGCGATGTCATTCTGCGACCGAGCGGTCTCGATGACGACCGCATCGATCGCGTCGTGAGCCAGCTGCTCGCGCACTCCGTCGACTTCGCGGACCTGTACTTTCAGCTCGCGCACGAGGAGTCCTGGGCGCTCGAGGATGGAATCGTGAAGGAGGGCAGCGCCGCCATCGAGCAAGGGGTGGGTGTGCGCGCGCTCGCCGGTGAGAAGACTGGGTTTGCCTATTCGGACGAGATCATTCTGCCGGCGCTCGAGGAGGCCTCGCGCGCGGCTCGCGCGATCGCCACTCAGGGCTCGAGCCGCCAGGTGCAGGCGTGGCAGGCGCGCGCCGGGCACGCGCTGTATCTGCCCACCGATCCGGTGGTCTCGCTCAGCGACGCCGACAAGGTTGCCTGGCTCGAGCGCGTCGATCGGCAGACGCGCGCGATCGATCCGCGGGTGGTGCAGGTGATGGCCAGTGTCACGGCAGTGCACGAAGTGGTGCTCGTTGCCACGAGCGAGGGGGAGCTCGCCGCGGATGTGCGACCGTTGGTGCGCTTCAACGTCTCGGTGATCGTCGAGCAGAGCGGGCGGCGCGAGCAGGGCTATGCGGGCTCTGGCGGCCGCTTCACGCTGGCCGAGCTCGTGGCGGGGGACAAGCCGCTGGCTCTCGGGCGCGAGGCTGTGCGGCAGGCGCTGGTCAACCTCGAGTCGGTCGCCGCCCCCGCGGGCCCGATGACCGTCGTACTCGGACCGGGTTGGCCGGGAGTGCTGCTGCACGAGGCTATCGGCCACGGGCTCGAGGGGGACTTCAACCGCAAGGGCACGTCTGCCTTCGCGAACCGCATCGGCGAGCGCGTCGCTACCCCGGCATGCACGGTCGTCGACGACGGCACCCTGGCGCGGCGACGCGGCTCGCTGAACATCGACGATGAGGGCACTCCCACCGGCTGCACGACGCTGATCGAGGACGGGATCCTCCGCGGCTACATGCAGGACAAGCTGAACGCGCGCCTGATGGGCGCGTGCTCGACCGGCAACGGCCGGCGCGAGTCGTTCGCCCATGTGACGCTGCCGCGCATGACCAACACCTACATGCGCCCCGGCCCGCACGCGCCCGAGGAGATCATCCGCTCGGTCGCGCGAGGCATCTACGCCGTGAATTTCGGCGGCGGGCAGGTCGACATCACCTCGGGCAAGTTCGTGTTCTCGGCGAGCGAGGCGTACGCGATCGAGAACGGCCGCATCGGCGCCCCGCTCAAGGGCGCGACGCTGATCGGCAATGGACCGGATGTGCTCACCCGCGTGAGCATGGTGGGGAACGATCTGAAGCTGGATGAGGGCGTGGGCACCTGCGGCAAGGAAGGCCAGAGCGTGCCCGTCGGCGTCGGCCAGCCGACGTTGCGCATCGACGGCCTCACCGTGGGCGGAACGGGCTGAGCGCGCGCTCGATCAGCGCGCGGCAGGGCCGTTGCGTCGCAGTCCAGCGGTGGAGTCCGGCTCCACGACGCAGCTGTCGCGCTGCATGATCGCGACGAGCGCCGCGCAGGCATTGATCGAGGTAAGCGCGGCACCGCTCGGGCCGATCACCTGTGCGGATGTCGTCGTCAGAATCGAGCGCGCCCGGGCGGCCGTGATCCCGTGCTGCTCTGCGAGCAGCAGCGCGAGCGTCCCCGACACCTCGGCCGCGGCCAGCGAGCTTCCCGAGGCGAAATCCAGATGTCCGCCGGGCACGAGAGTGAGCACCTCGCGTCCGGGCGCGAGCAGATAGCGCCCGCCCGAGCTCGAGGCATCCTCGGCGCTCGCAACCGCCAGCACCCCGTCGATGCCTGCCGGAAACTCCCCGCTCGCGCCTTGCGGGGCAACGGCCCCCACGAACAGGATTCCGGTCTGCTCGCCGCGCCGCACCAGCCGCGTCAGCAGCGGATCGGACGGCCCGGAGAGACTCAGATTGATCACATCGGCATGCGCGAGGATCGCGGCCTCGAGAGCCTGCGCGAGCGTGAAGCTGTTGCACACCGCGCGCGCCGCATCGCCGGCGAGCTGCCAGCAGGCCTTGAATGAGAGCAGCTTGGACTCCGGCGCGATGCCGACGATGCCGAGGTCATTGTGCGCGACGGCCGCGATCAATCCGCCGACCTGCGTGCCGTGCCGGTCGAGCTTGAATCGCGCGTCATCGTTGTCGACGAAGTTGCTGTGAGAGACGACCCGCTCCTTGAGGGCCGGGTGCTCGAAGTCCATGCCGGTGTCGACCACTGCGACGCGCACTCCGGTGCCGAGCGACCAGCGGTGCGCCTCGACGACGTTGAGCGCTCGCAGACTCGCCTGCAGGCTGTACGCCTCGCGCGCACCGGCCGCAGCGGGCGCCGGCACGTCCTGGGTCGCGAACTGGTTCAGCATCTGCGCGGACTCGACCCGCGCATCCTTGCTCAGCCGGTCGATCATCGTCGCGGGGGTCGTCGCCGTCGGTACGCGAAAGACGATGCAGTGCACGCTCAGCGTCGTGATTGGCCAGGCCGAGACCTCGCGCAAACCGTAGTCGTGCTCCAGCCCGCGCACCGCGGCGCCGGCCGCGGCCGTCACACCGTAGGGGCTTGCGACATCGTAGCCGCGCGGGGTCGAGCCCGGTCGCCTGGCAAGCGGCCGCGGCGCATTCGAGACGGTGACCACCACGAACCGATCGGGCTCGCTCTGCATCTCGGGCGACAGCGGCGGCGGGCGCAGCAGCGCTGCGCGCGGTGACGCGCAGCCTCCCAGCAGCACCGCGAGGAGCACTGCCGGGAGCGCATGCGCGGCGCGGGTCATGGCGGTGCGTCGGCGGACAGCGGCTCGGCGAAGATCACGCCAGGATCGCCTCGCAGCAGCCGCACGCGCGCGGCGAGCTGGGCCGCGGTCGTGACGCTCGCGGGCGCGAAGCCGAGCGTGTAGACGCCCGCCTCGGTGGGACCGTCGATGATGTGGGCGCCGCTGTTCTGCAGCAGCTTCTGCAGGGCCTCGACGGTCACGGCCGGAGAGAACACGGCGCGCGCCCGGGGGCCGTGCCTGTAATCGGGTGTACCGGAGGTGCGCGTGACATACAGGGGCTCGAGCTGGCGGTTGTGCTCGGTCAGCAGCCAGGCGCTGAACCCCAGGCCCACGGCCTGCACGACCACCGCGGCCGCAAGGTAGCGGACCGTCCGCGTGGTGCGCAGCCGAGAAGGCGCGGCGGGGCCGGTACGGGACACCGCGGGCTCAGGTTGATTGGCCGACTCCTCCGGGGCGGCGTCGACTCGCGCCAGCAGCTTCTGGAAGGAGCTCTCGGCTGCAAACACGACCGAGCCCTCCTCGTGCATCACGCGGTACAGCTGCAACTGGGCCTCGTAGTCGCCGCTGCATTCGGTGCACTGCGCAAGATGTGCGTGCACGGCGGCACTCTGCGCCGCGGTCGCACGGCCGTTGACGACCCACGGGAGCAGCTCGCGCGTCTCCTGATGCGGATCAGGACCGAGGTGAAATCCGCGCATCGTGCTACTCCGACGCGCCCGCGAGCGTGACCAGCAGCTGCTTGAGCTTGCGCCTAGCGTGGAACATCCGTGTCTTCACCGTGTTGACCGGACACTCCATGATGGCGGCGATCTCCTCGCACGAGTGGCCGAGGTGATAGGCGAGCTCGAGCACCATGCGCTGCTCGATCGGCAGGCGCGCGAGTCCGGCGCCCAGCCATTCCCGCAGCTCGGCCTCCTTCCAGGGCTCCTCGCTCAGGGCTTCGGTCTCGGACTCATCCGCAACGGGCCCGGGATGCAGGCGCTTCAGGGTCTTCAGCCCGCGCCGGTAGGCGATGCCCATGATCCAGGTCGACACCTGGGAGGCGCCGCGAAAGTCGCCGGCGCGCTGCCAGATGACCCAGAACGTGTCGTTGATGATCTCCTCGCCCAGGTCGTAGCGCGCCGTCAGGCGGGTGAGGAAGCGTGCCAGGCGGCGATGATAGAGGAGGTAGAGCTCCTTGAACGCCGCGCGGTCCTGCGCCGCGATCCGCGCGATCAGCGCGAGCTCACGCTGGTTGCGCCCGGCGGCCGAGCTGCGCGCATCCAGCTCCGGATCGCCGGGGCTCACGCGGGGTCCCTGGGCCAGTGTGCCCTTGAGCACGCGCGGGTGCGCGGCCTTGGTGGTAGCAAGCATGACCGTGAGTGCCGGGTGGCCGTCGCGAGGTTCACCGGTACGCCCTCAGCGCCTAGAAGAGCCATACGAGTGTTGCGGACCAGCGACTGCCGGCGACATAGGAGCCGTAGAGCCGTGTCGCACGAGCCGCGGTATCAAAATATGACACATCGATCTGCGCCTTACCCAGTGCGTAGGCGATACCTGTGTTCCAGAAGCCATAGCCGGTCCCACGGGGGTCGGCGTACTGATCGTATCCCACCCCGCCCGAAAGTGTGAACGCGGTTCCAAGAGGCTGATGGAGCTGCAGGCCGCAGGAGAGGGCCTGGCGGTCGTAATAGATACTGTGTTCCTGGTACCGCAGCGTATCCGGCGACCATGCTAGCGTTATGAAAAGTCGGTCCTCGTACGCCCAGGCGCCCTCTAACTCGTCGTAGTCGTAGCGCGGCAGGCTGCCGCTGGGATAGGTGTAATGCACGTAGGTCAGCGTGGCGTTCGAGCTCGCACCGGTCATCCAGGTATGGCCGGCGTAGAGGTTCACCTCGCTCCTTGCCTGGCATTCCTCGCTCGACAGGTCGAGCGAGCCCCAGGCACCGACGAAGGTATTCGACGCCGACCGCGCAGCAGACATGCCGTAATGCACATCGGCCTGGGCCGCGGGCTTGCCGCAGCTCTGCGACAGGCCCCGGAACACGTAGTCGCTCGTGAGCGCCACGGAGCCCCCGAATGCACCCTCGGCATGGCTCGGCGCCGCCACGCCGAGCGCGCTCGCCAGAGCGAGAGCAAATCCTGCGCGCGCGACTCCCCGCATGCGGAGCATCTTGCCCTGTTTCCGGCGGCGGCGGGTATCCCTTGAGGGCCGAGCGCGCGAGCGGTCGTGCGTTACTGCTGATGGCGCTGGTGGCAACGGCCGCAGCAGCGCGCGAAAGCTCGACGACAGCTCCCGGAACGGATGCCGTGAGCACGCCCGTCGCCGTGCCGAGCGATGCTGAGCTCGAGAGCGCGGGCGCCGTGTTTGGCGAGGTGCTGGTCGACAATCAGAACATCTTCAGCACGGACGATCGGCCGGATGCGCGGCCGCTGTTCCGCCTGGCCAACCATCTGCACGCGCGCACCCGCGCGAGCGTGGTCCGCTCCCAGCTGCTGTTCCGCCCGGGTGATCGCTACTCGCGACGCCTGCTCGAGGAGTCGGAGCGCATCCTGCGGGCGGAGCAGTACTTCTACGACGCCTCGATCCGCCCCGTGCGCTATCACGACGGCAGGGTGGATGTGCAGGTGACGACCCGCGATGTCTGGACCTTCGATCCGGGCGTCTCCTACCGCCGCCAGGGCGGCGCGAATTCGACGGGTGTATCGCTCGAGGAGCTGAACTTCCTCGGCTCGGGCGCCAAGATCCAGCTGTCCCACGCGACCAACGTGGACCGCAGCGGCAACTCCATAACGGTGGTCGACCCGCACGCCTTCGACAACTGGACGGCCGTCACGGCGGCCTACGCGAACAACAGCGACGGCTATTCGGGCGAGCTCGCCGCCGATCATCCCTTCTACGCGCTCGACGTGCGCCGCGCATACGGCATCGACGTGCTCGAGGCGCATCAGGTCGACCCTCTGTACGACCGCGGCGAGGTCGTGGATGAGTTCCACGATCACCGCACGTACGCGCAGGCCTACCTCGGCTGGTCTCCGGGGCTGCAGGCCGGGTGGGTGCAGCGCTTCAGCGCCGGCTTCACCGAGGACGAGCACATCTTCTCGAGCACTCCGACCTGGAGCGGCCCAACCCTGCTGCCCGCGGATCGCAAGCTCGTGTATCCGTGGGTCGCGTACGACTTGATCCAGGATGATTACGTCAAGCTCCGCAATCACGATCAGATCTGGCGCACCGAGGACTTCTACCTAGGCACGCAGCTCGGCGCGCGCATCGGCTGGTCCGATCCGTCATTCGGCGCGGACCGCAAGGCGCTCATGCTGAGCGGCTACGCGGGGCGCGGGTTCGGTATGGGCGAGCACATCGTCGTGCTCGCGGTGTCGAGCTTCTCGGGCCGCCTCGAGAGTGGCTCGCTGCGCAACGGAGTGCTGAGCGGCAGCGGCCGGCTGTACCTCGAGCAGGCCTCTCACTGGCTGTTCTTCGCATCGCTCCAGGGCACCGTGAGTCACGAGCCCGATCTCGACAACCAGATCCTCCTCGGGGGCGACAGCGGCCTACGCGGCTACCCGCTGCGCTTTCAGGGCGGCACGGCGAGCGCGCTTGCGACCGTGGAACAGCGCTATTTCAGCGACTGGTACCCGCTCAGGCTCCTTCGCGTCGGCGCGGCCGTGTTCGCCGACGCTGGCCGGACCTGGGGAGCCACGCCCCTCACCGCGCGCAATCTCGGCATGCTCGAGGACGTGGGCTTCGGGCTGCGTTTCGGCAACGCACGCAGCGGTCTCGGCAACGTAATTCACGTCGATGTCGCGGTGCCGCTGCAGCGCGTGCTCGGCGTGCAGTCCGTGCAGTTCCTCGTCACGACCCAGCAGCGCTTCTAGACATCAGCGCTCGAGCGTCAGCAGCGCACCGGCGACCATCAGGATGACGCCCGCGATCAGGCGCGCGGACAGCGTCTCCCCGAGCAGCACCGCGGCGAGCACCACGGAGATGGGCAGGCTCAGCTTGTCGATCGGCGCCACGCGCGAGGCAGGCGCGAGCTGCAGCGCGCGGAAGTAAGCGAGCCACGAGATCCCGGTCGCAAGTCCCGACAGGATCAGGAACGTGAGTGTGCGGCCGCGCACGGCGCGCAGCCCCGCGAGCTCGCCGCGCGCGCTCACGATCGCGAGCGCGAAAACGAGAATGACGAGCGTGCGCACGGCGGTGGCGAGGTTTGCAGGTATGTCGCGCACACCAACCTTGGCAAGCACCGCGGTCGCTCCGGCAGCGGCCGCCGAGATGAAGGCGAAGATCAACCACTGCATTGCAGATGCTCCGTCGCCGAGTGACGACACGTGTCGGCGGCTGGCGTCATTTTGCCCGGTTAAATGGCCGCAGACATAATCCATTCGGCCGTCCGCGGGCGGCTACAGCTGTCGATGACCTGCAATCTGCGAGCGAGAAGGTGTGACGCTCGGCACGCCGCGATCGCGCGAGGGACCGTAGCTTGAACGCATACCGAAATTCTAAATCGATCGACTTGAAGGAGCCGACGAAGATGCACGCCGAGCACGCCATCGCCGAACCGAAGCTGGAGCTGCCGAAGGATCTGCTTTCCGAGTTGCAACGACGCAAGCCGGCGAGCCAGGCGGACGCGCTGCATGTCGAGGGCTGGAAGCCCTCCCTGTTCGGGCGCCTGTTCGGACTTCTCGGCGGGGCACGCGCGCGCTAAGCTTGGAGGCGTGAAGCAGCACGAGCTGAGGCTGGCGCGTCCCATCTACGAGGGCTTGCCCTGGGCATACGCCTGCGCGGGCGTGGCTGCGCTCGCCGAGAGCTACCTGCAATCCTCGCCGCGTCTGAGCTTGCTCTTCGGGCTGCCCGGCTTGGCCGCCCTGCTCGGCGGCATCGTCATCATCCTGCGGCGGCGCCAGTACCGCCGTATGCGCACGCAGTACGAGCGGCCCGATGCGCTCGCCGAGCGCGGCCGCGAGGCCGGCCAGCCCTAGCTCTCCTCGGTGCGGGCAGGCAAGGCCCGGCCCGGCATGGTGTCGGCCAGATCCGGCCCCGCGCTCGTGCGGCCGACGCGCTCGTCCACGTACATGATCTCGTGCTTGCCGATCGTGACCACATCGCCGTCGTTGAGGTTGTAGCGGCGCACGCGCTTGCCCTGCACGTGGATGCCGTTGGTGCTGTTCAGATCCTCGATGACGCTGCCCTGGCTGGTCGTGATGATCTGACAGTGGTGGCGGCTCACGAACTTGCTGTCGATCTGCACGTCGTTGTCGACCGTGCGCCCGAGAATGACGCGCCCGATCCTGAGCGGCAGGTCGGCGACGGTGCGGCCCTCGGTGGCAACGATGAGGCGGCCCACGCTCTGTGCCGCTCCCGCTCCCGCCCCTTGCGGAGCATCGAGCGGCTGCAGCGGATCCGGCGAATGGGCGTGCCGCGCCTGGCGGGCGGCAAAGTCCACCCAACGCAGCTCCTCCACTGAGGCGGCGATCTGCTCGAGCCCGACCTGATCGTGGTCGATGCTGTACGCCGCCATCATGGCGGTGTCGCACAGCGTATTGATGAGGCGCGGTACGCCGCCCGTATAGCGGAAGATCTCCGCGAACGTGTCGTCGGCGAAGATCGGATGGTCCGCGCCCGCCACCTCGAGCCGGTGCTCGATGTACGCCTTCATCTCGACGAGCGACAGAGTGCTCAGGTGAAAGCGCAGGCGGATGCGCTGCGCGAGCTGGATGAGCTCGGGCGCATCGAGCTTGTCGGCGAGCTCGGGCTGGCCGGCGAGGATGATCCGCAGCACCTTTTCCTTCGAAGTCTCGACGCCCGACAGCAGTCGGATCTCCTCGAGCACGCGCTGCGACAGGTTTTGCGCCTCATCGACCACCAGCAGCACCTTGCGTCCCGCCGCGTACTGCTCCACCAGGAAGTCATTGAGGGTCGCGATCAGCTCGGCTTTCTTCATCTTGAAGGGCGAGAAGCCGAACTGCACCAGCACCGCCTGCAGAAAGTCCACCACGGAGACCTGCGTCTGGTTGATCTGCGCAACCACGACGTCGCTTTGTGTTTCCTGCAGGAACGACTCGATCAGGGTGGTCTTGCCGGAGCCGATCTCACCGGTGATCACCACGAAGCCGTCGGTGAACCAGATGGTCGACTCCATGTACGCCTTGGCCCGGGCGTGCTGCTTGCTCAGGTAAAGGAACTGCGGGTCCGGGCTCAACCGGAACGGCAGCTCCTTCAACTTGAACAGTTCCAGGTACATGGTGTGAGCCTGAGGCAGACCGCAGAAATCTTACGGGATGCGAATCTCCGGAGCCAATTCGGCCGCAAGGCGCCGCGCCCGCACATCGCGCGCACGGGCGCTGC
>Ga0335081_10012263_pt1 | contig 13885 bp, 12 predicted proteins | sample Lox_Sample_35_FD_206713 | JGI IMG/M metagenome (GOLD analysis project Ga0335081, IMG submission 206713) | Soil microbial communities from Loxahatchee National Wildlife Refuge, Florida, United States - Lox_Sample_3.5 | ecosystem: Environmental > Terrestrial > Soil > Wetlands | place: USA... | reverse complement strand
GGCCGCCAGCAGCTCGGCCAGCGCGCCGTGCGTCGCGGCGGGGTGCCTCATCGCGCCAGTCAAACAGCTACCCCGGCCGCGTGCGCGGCCGGGGTAGCCCCGTCGGGTGCGTCCTGGCGGCGTCTCGCGCCGCCGTCAAAGGCGCGGGCAAGCCCCGCCGGGTGTGTGCGCGGCGGTCGTGCCGCCGTCAGGCCTTGGCGGCGCGCTGCAGGACCTCGCCGGTCGAGATGCCTGCCTTGTGCGCGGCTCGCCTGAGCTGGCGCGGGGTCAGCTCGTTGCGGCCGTTCGCCCGGTAGCGGGCGATGCGCTGGTCGAGCGTCAGCTTCTTGCCGGCCGCGGCCGTCTCCTTGGGCTTCCTAGCCATGTGTCGTTCCCCTCAGGTCTGCTGGGTGTCATCGTAGCGACATATGCGAGCCGGCTGGTTCTCCCGGAGGCTCGAGCACGAACCAGTAGAAGCCGTGCCCCGGCAGGGTGAGCAGGTAGGGCAGATCGCCCACCGGCGGGAACGCCACCCCGCCCATGCACTCCACCGGCGTGTAGCCGTTGTACTTGCCCAGGTCGAGCTCCACCGGCTGGGGGAACCTGGACAGGTTGTTGACACACAGGATCGGGTAGCTGCCCGGCTGGGCGTCGTCGGGGTAGTGCCTGACGAACGCGAGCACGCTCGGGTTCGAGCCGGCCAGCTCGGAGTACACGCCGAGGCCGAAGACCTGGTGGCGCTTGCGTATCTCGATCATGCGGCGGGTCCAGTGCAGCAGCGATGCCTTGTCGCGGTGCTGTGCCTCCACGTTGAGCGCCTGGTAGCCGTAGATCGGGTCGTTATTCGGCTGCAGGTAGATCCCCTGGTGATCGCAGGTGGAGAAGCCGCCGTTGCGGTCCGGCGTCCACTGCATCGGGGTCCGCACGCTGTCGCGGTCGCCGAGCCAGATGTTGTCGCCCATGCCGATCTCGTCGCCGTAGTACAGCACTGGCGACCCCGGCAGGGACAGCAGCAGGGCGGTGAACAGCTCGAGCTGGTTGCGGTCGTTGTCGAGCAGCGGAGCGAGCCGCCGCCTGATCCCGATGTTGGCCTTCATCTTGGGATCCTTGGCGTACTCGGAGTACATGTAGTCGCGCTCGTCGTCGGTGACCATCTCGAGCGTCAGCTCGTCGTGGTTGCGCAGGAAGATGCCCCACTGGCAGCCAGAAGGGATCTGCGGGGTCTGGGCCAGGATCTCCGAGATCGGGTAGCGCTGCTCGCGCCGCACGGCCATGAAGATCCGCGGCATCAGCGGGAAGTGGAACGCCATGTGGCACTCGTCGCCGCCGACCTGCGGGTCGCCGAAGTACTCCACCACGTCGGTCGGCCACTGGTTGGCCTCGGCGAGCAGCACCCGGTCGGGGTAGAGCCGGTCAACCTCGGCCCTGACCCGCTTCAGGTACTCGTGGGTCTCCTTCAGGTTCTCGCAGTTGGTGCCCTCGCGCGCGTACAGGTAGGGCACCGCGTCCAGCCGGAAGCCGTCGATGCCGAGGTCCAGCCAGAACCGCAGCACCTCGAGCATCGCGTCCTGGACCCGCGGGTTCTCGTAGTTCAGGTCGGGCTGGTGGTGGAAGAACCTGTGCCAGTAGTACTGCCCCCGCACCGGGTCGAGCGTCCAGTTGGACTGCTCGGTGTCGACGAAGATGATCCTGGCTTCCGGGTACTTGTCGTCGGTGTCTGACCACATGTAGAAGTCGCCGTACGGCCCGTCGGGGTCGGAGCGCGAGGCCTGGAACCACGGGTGCTGGTCGCTGGTGTGGTTCATCACCAGGTCGGCGATCACCCGGATGCCACGCGCGTGCGCGGCCTCGACAAGCTCGACGAAGTCGCCGATGGTGCCGAACTCGGTGAGTATCTCCATGAAGTCCGAGATGTCGTAGCCGCCGTCCCGCAGCGGCGAGGAGTAGATCGGCAGCAGCCAGATGCAGTCGATGCCCAGCCACTCCAGGTAGTCGAGCCGGGAGATCAGGCCGCGGATGTCGCCGGTGCCGTCGCCGTTGGAGTCGCAGAAGCCGCGCACCAGCACCTCGTAGAAGACGGCGTGCCTGAACCACTGCGGGTCGCGTGGCTTGTCGAACGAGAACGAGTTCGGGACCGGCTCGTTGGGGACGGCTGAGCTTGCCCGGAAGGGGGTCAGGGGCGCTGCGGGGGCTCCGTGCGCCGCTGGCTCCGGTTGTGTCGCCACGGTGGTGTCTCCTGGTATCTCATGTGGCCGAACATGTTCTGGGGGTGCCGCCGGTGCGGCGTGCTAGCGGGCCCGCCACCGCGGGTCCCGGGGCCTGCCGGGCCGGGGCGAGGCGCATGGTGCCCCGCCCCCGCGTCGTGGGCGCAGTGCGCCATCGCCGGCATGGTCTAGGCCGGCCGGCCCACGTCGCCTGGCTGGTCGGCGGAGACCGTAAAGATATGCGCTGGCGCGACCTGCGGATCCAGCCGGACGTAGTTAGCCTCGCCCCAACGGTACGACGCACCGGACAGCTTGTCGGTTACCGTGAACCCCGCCCTGACATCGACGTCGAGCGCGGTTCCGTCCAGCCAGACCGTGGCCTCACGGGGCTGGCGCGGGTCGAGATTGACTACGACCAGGACCGTATCGCCACCAGGGGCGCCTGCCTGCGACGCACCCACAGTCTTAGAAAAGCACAGAATCTCCGGCCGGTCCGGAAAATGGAAACGCAGGTTGCGCAGTTGGGACAGTGCGGGATGTGATCGCCTGATCGCGTTCAGCTGCGAAATAAACGGCGCGATGGTCTGTTTCGTGCGGGCGGCGAGCGCCCAGTCCCGCGGCCGGTACTGGTACTTCTCCGAGTCCAGGTACTCCTCGCTGCCCGGCCGCAGCGGCGTGTTCTCGCACAGCTCGTAACCCGAGTAGACCCCCCACGACGGCGACAGCATCGCCGCGAGCACGGCCCGCACCCGGAACGCGGCAGGCCCGGCGTGCTGCAGGTACCCGCCGAGGATGTCGGGGGTGTTGACGAAGAAGTTCGGCCGCATGTACGCCGCCGCCGGCCCGGCCAGCTCGGTCAGGTACTCGGTCAGCTCCGGCGCCGAGTTGCGCCAGGTGAAGTAGGTGTACGACTGGTGGAAGCCGATCGAGGCGAGCGTGCGCATCATGGCCGGCCTCGTGAACGCCTCGGCGAGGAAGATCACGTCCGGGCGCTCGGCGGCCACCTCGGCGAGCAGCCGGTCCCAGAACGGCAGTGGCTTGGTATGCGGGTTGTCCACGCGGAAGAGCGTCACCCCATGGCCGATCCAGTGCCACACCACGCGCAGCACCTCGGCGTAGATGCCGTCAGGGTCGTTGTCGAAGTTCAGCGGGTAGATGTCCTGGTACTTCTTCGGCGGGTTCTCCGCGTAGGCGATCGTGCCGTCCGCCCTGGTGGTGAACCACTCGGGGTGCTTGGTCACCCAGGGGTGGTCGGGGGAGGCCTGCAGCGCCAGGTCGAGCGCGACCTCAAGGCCAAGCTGCCTGGCGCGGGAGACGAAGTAGTCGAAGTCCGCCATGGTGCCGAGGTCCGGGTGGATAGCGTCGTGCCCGCCGGCCGGCGAGCCGATCGCCCACGGCGAGCCGGGGTCGTCAGGGGTCGCGACCAGCGCGTTGTTCCTGCCCTTGCGCGCGGTGGTGCCGATCGGGTGGATCGGCGGCAGGTAGACCACGTCGAAGCCCATCGCCGCGATGTCGCCGAGCCGCCTGGCCGCGGTGCGCAGCGTTCCCGACGCCGGCCTGCGGCGCCCGAGCGGGTCCACCTTCGCGCCCTCCGAGCGCGGGAAGAACTCGTACCACGAGCCGGCTAGCGCGCGGGGGCGGTGCACGATCAGCGGGTGCCACGGCGAGTGCTCGGTCAGCTCGCGCAGCGGCACCGTCGCGAGCGCCCTGGTGACCTCGTCGGTGAAGGCCGCCGCGAGCCGGTCCACGGCGGGCCCGTGGGTACCGCGCAGCCGCGCCGCCACCGCCTCGTACAGCGCGCGCTCCCGCGGCGCCCGGCGGGCGTTCCCCGCGGCCCGGTCGAACAGCAGCGCGCCCTCGGCCAGCATCAGCTCGACGTCCTGGCCGATCGGCACCTTGATCGCCGCATCGTGCCGCCAGTGCGCGATCGGATCCCCCCAGGCCTCCACCCTGAAGTGCCACAGGCCCTGGCAGCCGGCCACGATGTCGGCGCCGTAGCTGTCGGTGCCCTCGGCCAGCTCGCGCATGCCAACGATCGGCTGCAGCTTTCCTTCGGGGTCGCGGAGAACGGCACCCGCGCCGAGCATCTCGTGCCCCTCGCGGAACACGGTCGCGGAAATCCGCACGATCTCGCCGGTGACCGCCTTGGCGGGTCGCTGCCCGCAGTCGACGCACGGCTGGACGTCAAGGATGGGAATCCTGCCGATCACCACGGAAAGGTACCCAACTGGGCCACCGCACATGCACCGGGGCCCGGGTTAGCGCGCGGCGATCTGGCCGGCCGCGGGGCGGTGGTCGGAGTAGCCGCCCGCACGCATTAATGTCACTCAGCGTGAGAGCAATCCGCAGGTTCACCATCCACCCTGCCCTGCCAGCGCCGCTGGCGCCGCTGAGCACGCTGATGCAGAATCTGCGCTGGTCGTGGCACGCTCCGACGCGCGCGCTCTTCGCCGAGATCGACCCGGCGGCATGGGCTGAGTCGGGCCACGACCCGGCGGCGCTGCTCGCCAGGGTCTCGCCGCGGCGGCTGGCTGACCTCGCGGCCGACGAGGAGTTCCTCGGCCGCCTGGGCGCCGCCGTGGACGACCTGACCGAGTACCTTTCAGGGCCGCGCTGGTACGAGCTGTCCGGCCGGCTCGCGCAGGGCCCGGCCGCGATCGCCTACTTCTCGCCCGAGTACGGGATCACCGCGGCGCTGCCGCAGTACTCGGGCGGGCTCGGCATCCTGGCGGGCGATCACCTGAAGTCCGCCAGCGACCTCGGCGTCCCGCTGGTCGGCGTGGGGCTGCTCTACCGGCACGGCTACTTCACCCAGTCCCTGTCGGCCGAGGGCTGGCAGGCCGAGCGCTACCCGGCCACCGATCCGGCCGGGCTGCCGATCGCGCTGCTGCGCGACCAGGACGGGGGCCCGGCCAAGGTGACCGTCGGGCTGCCGGAGGGCGCCCAGCTCTCTGCCCACATCTGGGTGGTCAACGTCGGGCGGATACCGCTGCTGCTGCTCGACTCCTACATCGAGGACAACGACCCGCTGCTGCGCGAGGTCACCGACCGGCTCTACGGCGGCGGCAGCCACCACCGGCTGCGCCAGGAGCTTCTGCTCGGCATCGGCGGGGTCAGGGCGGTGCGCCGCTACTGCGCGATCACCGAGCATCCGCAGCCCGAGGTGTTCCACACCAACGAGGGGCACGCCGGGTTCCTCGGCATCGAGCGGATCAGGGAGTACCTGGAGGCGGGCGCCTCGCTGGCCCAGGCCGTCGAGCTGACCAGGGCGGGCACGGTCTTCACCACGCACACGCCCGTCCCGGCCGGGATCGACAGGTTCGACAAGGAGCTGATCGAGGCGCAGTTCGCCGCCTACGGCGGCGAACCGGCCGTTCCGGTCGACGAGGTGCTCGCGCTGGGCGCCGAGACCTACGAGGGCGGCGACCCGAGCAAGTTCAACATGGCCGTGATGGGGATGCGGCTGGCGCAGCGGGTCAACGGGGTCAGCAGGCTGCACGGCCAGGTGAGCAGGGAGATGTTCACCGGGCTCTGGCCAGGCTTCGACACCGCCGAGGTGCCGATCGGATCGATCACCAACGGCGTGCACGCGCCGACCTGGGTGGCGACGGAGATTCTCAGCCTGGCGCAGGACGGCCACGGCACCGGCGCGGCCGACTGGCTCGGCGACGACGAGCGCGCCTGGCATGAGGTCGCCGCCGACCCCGGCCTGATCTTTCAGATCCGCCAGCTGCTTCGCGCGCGCCTGGTCGCCCAGGCGCGCGCGTGCCTGCGGTCGTCGTGGCGACAGCGCGGCGCGTCGGACGCCGAGCTCGCCTGGATCGCCGGCGCGCTTGACGAGAACATCCTCACGATCGGGTTCGCCCGCCGGGTGCCGTCCTACAAGCGGCTGACGATGATGCTGCACGACCCGGTACGGCTGACCGCGCTGCTGCTCGACGCTGACCGGCCGGTGCAGTTCGTGATCGCCGGCAAGGCCCACCCGGCCGACGACGGCGGCAAGGCGCTGATACAGCAGATGGTCAGGTTCACCGACGACCCGGCGGTCAGGCACCGGATGGTGTTCCTGCCCGACTACGACATGGCGCTGGCCAGGACCATGGTGCAGGGCTGCGACGTGTGGCTGAACAATCCGCTGCGGCCGCTCGAGGCGTGCGGCACGTCGGGCATGAAGGCCGCGCTGAACGGCGCGCTCAACCTGTCTGTGCTCGACGGCTGGTGGGACGAGTGGTTCGACGGGGAGAACGGCTGGGCCATCCCGTCGGCCGACTCGGTGACCGATCCCGACCGCCGCGACGGGGTGGAGGCCGCCGCGCTCTACGACCTGCTCGAGCTGTCCGTGGCGCCGATGTTCTACGACCGGGGTGGCGACGGCCTGCCGCGCCGCTGGCTGGAGATGGTCACCCACACGCTGCGCACGCTCGGTCCCAAGGTGCAGGCCACCAGGATGGTCAGGCAGTACGTGACCGACCTCTACCTGCCGGCGTCGAGGGCATCGCGCGCCCTGGCCGGGCCGGCCGACCAGCCGATGGCCTGCGCGGCCGAGTTCACCGCGTGGAAGCAGCGTGTCACACAGGCGTGGCCGGATGTCAGGATCGAGCTCGTGGAGACCGACGACGGCGACCAGTACCCGGGCGCCAGGCTCACGGTGCGGGTCGGCGTCGCGCTCGGCCAGCTCGGCCCCCAGGACGTCTGCGTGGAGGTGCTCTACGGCCGCACCGGAGACGACGACGAGATCGCCGACCCGGCGCACGGCGTGCTCGCGCTCGAGTCGCCGCCCGGCCCCGACTCGGTCGCCTGGTACTGCGGCGAGGCCACGCTCGGCCCGCCCGGCCCGTTCGGCTACACGGTGCGGGTGCTGCCCGCGCACCCGCTGCTCTCCTCCGCGGCCGAGATGGGCCTCGTCAGCTGCCCGGTCGCGCCGGTCGGGATGATCAGCGGCGACCTGCGCTAGCCGCTGGCCCGGCTGAGACCCGCGACGCGTATCCGGGCGGTAACCGCTCGGTGGCGTGGCGCAATGTCCCACCGGAAGCGCCCTTTGCAACCTTTTGCGGGAATGGCTGCGCTCACCGCCGCCGAAATTTGTCGCCTTGCCGGTTAGAACGCCAGCAAAGCTGAGGGACATGTGACATCCTGTGATTCGACGACTTCAATGAGTAGTGCCATCACTGGTCACTGTCCGTCACGACGTCAACACCAAAGTAGCAACGAGAGGATCTGCTCCAGTGAGAACTCAGATCAAGCCGGACAATAGGCTCCTCACGCCTGCAGAGGTCGCGGCCATGCTCAGGGTCGACCCCAAGACCGTGACCCGCTGGGCCCGCGGCGGCAAGCTCTCCTCGATCAGGACGCCCGGCGGGCACCGCAGGTACAGCGAGTCCGAGGTGCGCGGGTTCCTGAACAGCTGGCAGGGCGTGAACCTGCCGCGTGCCGTGGGGGAGTAGCGCTGGGGTACCCGATCGCCCCTACGGCGCAGGGCCCGCCCGGCTGACAGCCGGGCGGGCCCTGCGCCGTATCGCGGGCCGGTCCTGCGTAAGATCGCCGTGCGCGGCCGCGCCGGCCGCTTGATGGCCGGAGGTGGCGGATGGGCGAGTTCGTGCGGGTGGAGACCAGCGAGTCGATCGCCACGATCCGGCTCGACCGGCCGCCGATGAACGCTCTCAACGCGCAGGTGCAGGCGGAGATCGCGGCGGCCGCCGCGCAGGCCGACACCGACCCCGAGGTCAGGACCGTGGTGATCTACGGCGGCGAGAAGGTGTTCGCCGCGGGCGCCGACATCAAGGAGATGGCCGACGCCAGCTACCCGACCATGGCGGCGGACAGCAGGCGGCTGCAGGCCTCGTTCACCGCGGTGGCCAGGATCGGCAAGCCGGTGGTCGCGGCGATCACCGGATACGCGCTCGGCGGCGGCCTCGAGCTCGCGCTGTGCGCGGACTTCCGGGTGGCCGGCGAGGGCGCGCGGGTCGGCCAGCCCGAGATCCTGCTCGGCCTGATCCCCGGCGCCGGCGGCACCCAGCGGCTGCCCAGGCTGGTCGGCCCGGCCAGGGCCAAGGACATCGTGTTCACCGGCAGGTTCCTGCCAGCGGCCGAGGCGCTGGCGATCGGGCTGGTGGACAAGGTGGTGCCAGACGCCGAGGTCTACCAGGCCGCGCGACCTCGTGGCCAGGTACGCACGCGGGCCAGCGGTCGCGCTGCGGGCCGCCAAGCAGGCCATCGATGAGGGCCTGGACGCCGACCTGGACACCGGCCTGGAGATCGAGCGGCTGCACTTCGCCGGGCTGTTCGCCACCCAGGACGCGGCCACGGGCATGCGCAGCTTCGTGGAGAATGGACCGGGGAAGGCCACGTTCGCGGGACGGTAGCCTGGCGCGCACCGCGGCGGGCGGCGGGCGGGAGTGAGGACGCAGCGATGACTGACGCGGGTGACAGCCCGTCGCTTGAGATGGTGACGGCGGCGCTGCGCGCCGACAGCTCGGACATCGCGATCTATGCCCAGGTGCTCACCGAGTCGCTCGGCGACTCGCTGCCGCCCGGCACGGTCACCGTCGAGCGGGCCAGGAGCATGGCCGACCGGATGGCGAACCGGCCGGGAACGGTCACCAGGATCTCGGTCAAGCTCGGCGAGAGGACCATGACGCTCGGCGTCCAGCGCGGCGTGCCGGTGGCCGAGGTCTGCCACGAGGTGCGCGGGATCGTGCTGTCCCGCACCACGGTCCCGATCGCGCAGTGGGCGGCCGAGCTAGCCAAGGGGCTGGTCGAGCACGCCGAGCAGAACGCCGAGGCGGCGATCGCGCTGCGCCGACTGGTCGCCGGTAGCTAGGCGTCCGGGCGGCCACGCCGGCCGTGGGGCGGCAGCGGAGGTGCGGGCTTGTTAAGAAAGAATCTCGGGCTGGCGGCGGTCGCGGCATCAGCTTCGGCCGGACACTGCTGCCTGCGGCAAGCGAAACGTAAGCTATGAGGTCATGAGGGTGCAGGAGAGCGCCCCCGAGCGGCTTGGCCCGTACCGCCTGCTCAGGCGGCTCGGCGAGGGCGGCATGGGCGTCGTGTACCTGGCCATGGACGCGCGCGGCGCGCCCGTGGCCGTCAAGGCGCTGCACCCCATGATGGCGCGGGAGGAGAACGCCAGGCGGCGGCTGGCCCGCGAGGTCGAGACCATGCGGCTGGTCCGCAGCAGGTATGTCGCCGAGGTGGTGGACGCCGACCTGGGCGGCGACCCGCCCTACATCGTGACCAGGTACGTGCCGGGGCTGACGCTGGACGCCGTGGTCTCCGCGGGCGGGCCGCTGACCGGGCAGGCGCTGGCCAGGCTGGCACGCGGGCTGGCCGAGGCGCTGGCCGCCGTGCACGCCGCCGGCGTGGTGCACAGGGACCTCAAGCCCGGCAACGTGATGATCTGCGACGGCGAGCCCGTGGTCATCGACTTCGGCATCGCGCAGATGCCCGAGACCACCAGGCTCACGATGACGGGCATGTTCATGGGCACCCCCGGGTACCTGGCGCCCGAGGTGATCGAGGGCAGCGACAGCGGGCCGGCCTCTGATGTGCACTCGCTGGCGGCGACGCTGGCGTACGCGGCGACCGGGCGGCCACCGTTCGGCACCGGGCCGTTCGAGACCATTTTCTACCGGATCGTGCACGGCAGGCCGGACCTCGACACGCTGCCGACCCCGCTGTTCCCGCTGGTGCGCGCCGCGCTCGCGCGCGACCCGGCCAGCCGGCCCTCGGCCGCGCAGATCGCCGGCCAGATCGCGGCCATCGACCCCGCCGCCCTGGTGCCGAGCCCGTCTGCGCGCGGCGCCGGGCCAGCGCTCTCGCCGGGCGCACGGGCGATGACGATCACCGACGAGCCTGGCGTGGCGCTCCGGCCGAGTCACACGAGGCCGCTGGCCGGCGCCGATCCCGGCGACCTGCGCGAGCTGCCGCCGGTGAACGGGTTCGGGACGCCGGGCGGGTTCGGGACGCCGGGCGGGTTCGGGACGCCGGGCGGGCTGGCGGCTGCGGACCGGTTCGGCGGCGCGGCGGGCGCTGACGGGTTCGGCCTCGGGCCGGGCGGCACCGGGCCGGCGACGGCCGGCGCGAGCCGCGCGGGCCGTCGGCCGCCCGGCGACATTTCGACGTGGAGCCCGCTGGTGATCGCGGTCGTGGCGGTGGCGGCCAGCGCGGCCGTCCTGGCCCCGATCGTAGGGACCGCGATCGCGCTTGCCGTGCTCGTGCTGCTCCGCGCGGCCACCACGACCGGCCGGCAGATGGCCAGGCGCCGGTCAGACGGTCGGCGGGCCAGCGACCCGGTGGTGGCCACAGCGCTCTACCCGCTGGCGCTGCTGCGGTCGGTGGCCGGGCTGCTTGTGCTCTCCCCGTTGGCGCTGCTCGGCGGCTGCGTGGCCGTGGCCGCGACGATCATCGCGGTGCCCGCGCACCCGCTCAGGCTCGCCGCGGCGATAGGGGCAGGCACGCTGGTGGCGATCGTCGGCCTCGGACCAGGCTCGTCGGGCAGCAGGACCGCCCTGGCGCGGCTGTTCGGCTCGGTGGCCAGGACTCCGCCGCGTACCGTCGTCGCCTATGCCGGGGTGCTTGCGCTCGCCCTGTGGGCGGTGCTCGACGCCTCGGCTCAGGCGCACTCGCCGGCCTACTGGCCGGTGCGGAGCCTGCACGCGCAGATCGTGCATCTGCCGACCGTGCGCGCGATCCTGACCGACGTGCGGCTGAACCTGCTCAGGATCGCTCGCCAGGTCGGCCTGTGATCTCGGTCCGCGCCGTGACCTCGGTCCGCGCCGTGACCTCGGTCCGCGCCGTGACCTCGGTCCGCGCTGCCCCCTGATCGCCCGGGAGTTCCGGCCTGGCCAGGCCAAGCGCCACCACCTCGTTCGCCAGCCTGATCCTGCGGTTCTGGCCCTCGGGGATCTTGAGCTTCGTGTAGAGCCGCAGCAGGTGCTGCTTGACCGCCGCTTCGGTGACCACCAGGTCGGCGGCGATCTCCCTGGCGGTGGCGGGGGTGATGAAGGCGTCCTCGGACAGCGCCGGCCGGCAGAGGGAGGCAATGACGTCCAGCTCGCGCCTGGTCAGTTCCGGTGCCGCCGATCGCGGCCGCTCGGCATCCGCGGTCTCCTCGACCGCGATGCCGCAGATCCGGCACCGCGCCGATCCGAACGTGAGGGCGTCACCGTCGCTCAGCACCCTCCGGGCAACGAGCCGGCCGTTCACCCGGGTGCCGTTCAGCGATAAACCCAGATCGGCGAGGTAGACGTAGGGCCCGCGGCGGACGATCTCCGCATGCAGCAGCGAGACGCTCGGATCGGCCAGCCGCACGTCGACGTGCATGCCGCGGCCGACGGTGGTGACCTCGGGCTGGAGCGGCACGACCGCCCCGGTACTCGCGATCTGGATGTAGGGGTCTTCCATGACAGGACCTTCCGGGCTGGAGGCACCCGCTCCGCTTGCAGCATGCGTACCCGGCTGGCGCATATCCAACCGGGGCATCCCGGACGGACCAGGCTCGGCTCGCGTAGGTGTCAGATCCGGCGGGAAAGTACACTTCGCGGGGCAGTGATCGGGAGGACGACGCGATGGCGCAGCAGCCGGCGAGGGGCCGGGCAGACACCGGCGGCACGGCCGGCCGGCTCGCCCCACGATCGCGCCGCACGGCTGGGATACTGGCCCGGTGAGGCACGCGGCATCGACGCAGCGGCGGCCGGCCGGCGCCAGGCGGGCTCCCGGCAGGCGCCGTTCCGGCCAGGCAGGCGGGGTCCGGCCGGTGGCGGACCGCCCCGACGCCGCTGGTCAGGCGGATCCGGCGGCGCAGGGACTGCTCGCCAGGGTCGGCCCGCTCGCTTACTGGATCGTGCTGGCCGGCATCATCGCGGCGCTAGCCGTCATGCGCCAGGGTGTGCATCTGCTCAGGAGCGGTACGTTTGTACTCGCGGGCACCATGCTCGTCGCCGCGGCGGCCAGGATGGTGGTGCCGGAGGGGCGAGCAGGCATGCTCTCGTCGAGACGGCGGTTGCTCGATGTCGCGATCTTCAGCGCACTCGGCCTTGGCCTGCTGGTGGCCGGGATCGTGGTGCCAGGGCCGGGCTGAGCCGTCCGGACGCAGCGAGCGCATGGCCCAGCCCGATCCCGCCCCGCCGAGCGAGAGCGGCTGGCCTGCGGGTTAGCAAGGTAGCGAGACAGACATGATGAAAGGGACCCCTGGCATGTCCAAGATCAAGGTGGCCAACCCCGTCGTAGAACTCGACGGAGACGAGATGACGCGGATCATCTGGCAGTTCATCAAGGACGAGCTGATCCTGCCGTATCTCGACATCGACCTGCGGTACTACGACCTGTCGATTCAGAACCGCGACGCCACCGGCGACCAGGTGACCATCGACGCGGCCAACGCGATCAAGCGATTCGGCGTCGGTGTCAAGTGCGCGACGATTACGCCGGACGAGGCCAGGGTCAGCGAGTTCGGCCTGAAGAAGATGTGGCGCTCGCCGAACGGCACGATCCGCAACATCCTCGGCGGCGTGGTGTTCCGCGAGCCGATCGTGATCGAGAGCATTCCGCGTTTCGTTCCCGGCTGGACCAAGCCGATCGTGATCGGCCGCCACGCCCACGGCGACCAATACCGCGCCACCGACTTCGTGGTACCGGGCGCGGGGATCGTGACGATCTCCTACCAGCCCGACGCCGAGGCCGGGGTCCAGCCGATTTCGCTTGAGGTCGCCAGGTTCTCCGGCGGCGGCATCGCGATGGGGATGTACAACTACGACGACTCGATCCGCGACTTCGCCAGGGCCACCATGCGGTACGCGCTTGACCGCGGCTACCCGCTGTACCTGTCCACCAAGAACACGATCCTGAAGGCGTACGACGGCCGGTTCAAGGACATCTTCGCCGAGGTCTTCGAGTCCGAGTTCAAGGGCGACTTCGACGCGGCCGGCCTGATCTACGAGCACCGGCTGATCGACGACATGGTGGCCCAGGTGATCAAGGGTGACGGCGGCATCGTGTGGGCGTGCAAGAACTACGACGGTGACGTGGAGTCCGACATCGTGGCCCAGGGGTTCGGCTCACTGGGGTTGATGACCAGCGTGCTGATGACGCCGGACGGCTCGTGCATCGAGGCCGAGGCCGCGCACGGCACGGTCACCAGGCACTACCGCCAGCACCAGCAGGGCAAGCCGACATCGACCAACCCGATCGCCTCGATCTTCGCCTGGACCAGGGGCCTGGCCTACCGGGGCAAGCTGGACGCAACGCCCGAGGTGACCGGCTTTGCCGACACGCTGGAGCGGGTCTGCATCGAGACGGTGGTCAGCGGCATGATGACCAAGGACCTGGCGCTGCTGATCAGCCACGACGCGCCGTACCTGACCACCGAGGAGTTCCTCAGCACCCTGCACAAGAACCTGCAGGCGGCGATGGCCTGAGCAGGTGAAGACGCAGGCATGCGACGGCCCAGGCAAGCGAAGGAGAACACGTTTATGACCCGTTCAGGCAAGGTGACGGTCGTCGGCGCCGGATTCTACGGCTCCACGACCGCGCAGCGGCTCGCCGAGTACGACATCTTCGATGAGGTCGTGCTCACCGACATCGTCGAAGGCAAGCCGGAGGGGCTGGCGCTCGACATCAGCCAGTCCCGCCCCATCGAGGGCTTCGAGACCACGGTCACCGGCCAGACCACCGGTCAGGCCGGCGAGGGCTACGAGGCGATCGCCGGA
>Ga0335081_10012262_pt1 | contig 13886 bp, 9 predicted proteins | sample Lox_Sample_35_FD_206713 | JGI IMG/M metagenome (GOLD analysis project Ga0335081, IMG submission 206713) | Soil microbial communities from Loxahatchee National Wildlife Refuge, Florida, United States - Lox_Sample_3.5 | ecosystem: Environmental > Terrestrial > Soil > Wetlands | place: USA: Florida... | reverse complement strand
GTATCGGTGACGCGGATCGACACCAGCCCGTTCCCCACCGACACCGAGATCTCGATCCGCTTGACCTCGGCGTTTTCCAGGGCCCGCTCGCTGTTCTTGGTCAGATTCAACAGCACCTGCAGCAGGCTATGGCGGTCCGCCCATACCGGAGGGATGTCCTCCGGCAGGTTCCAGACCACCTTGATCCCCGTCTCCTGGCAATACGGCTCCAGAACGATGCGGAGATAGTCGAGAGTTTCGGCTAGGTCCGCGCCCTCTACCCGCGCGTTGCCGGCGCTCTGCTTCAGTTCCATAACTGCGATCTTGTTGAGCGTCTCCACCAGCGCGCCGAGCGCCTCGAAATCCTTGCTGCCGTTCAGCACCCCGCTGCGCACCAGGTTTTCGCGGATCACGGTGATGGCGCCGCAGACGTTGCGCACCTCGTGCGACACTGCTCCTACCAGGATTCGCGAGCCGGCCATGAGTTGGTCCAGGCTGCTTTCCTCGCGTTCCCTCAATTCCTCCGATGCATCCACCACCAGTGCCGCCAGGCGCGGCCCAACGGCCGTCTGGTAGGTCGAGAAGAAGACGTTGGCCAGGAAAACGTCGCCCTGTTCTCGTTCCCCGCGGCACTGCATCTCTGTCCGAAAGGCCTGGGGTGTTTCCCCGAGAAGCGGCACGCGCCCCAGCGCTGGGACGTAACGGCGAATGCTTTTCCCGGGCAGTTCCCCCTGTGGAACGTTAAACAGCCGGTGCGCCGCTGAATTCGCCCGCAGAATCAGGCCGTCCGTCGCCATCGTCACAATCGCGGCGGGACTGCTGTCGATGAGGAATTCCAACTGCTCCTCGGCTTCCCGACGCGCGGCCGACTCCCCCTCCACCCGCCGCAGATTTTCCAGTTCGCGCTTCTGGCTCCGCGTAACTTCGAAGGCGAACAATCCCGTCCCTGCTAAGGAAGTAAAAACCAGGATGCACTGCGGCAATGCGAGTTGCAGATCGTAGGGCTGGGGGGAAAACAGGTCGGAAAGCGCCGTGCATAGAACCGCGATGAGCACGATCTGCCACCGCGTCAACACCATGCCCACAAGGAGGATGGGAAACAGGTAGAGAAAGCCGAATGAAATGTTGAGATCGACGCGCCAGTCGATCAGTGCCACCACCGCAATCAGGCATGTGGCGCGCGCCAGCACCACGCCCTTGCTGCCCTGCAAATAGCGAAAAATCATGCGGTTTGTTTCATCCCTGTTTCGATTCTAGAGACTATTCCGCGAGCCGGAAAAGGCCCATGACTGAAAGATAGGTTGACTTTGACCAAAAGATGGGTTTCCGGCCCTCGCCGAAACCGGTACAGTCATTATTATCAGGAGATTACAGCGGTAGGCCGGCCGCTTCGAAAGTCTCCCTTAGGGACGCGGTTCTTCTCCCTACCATGTCATGACAATCTGATCCTGTGACTTTGCGCAGATACATTCTTCAGCCCCCCTGCCTGGTTCTGATCGCCGGGTGTCTCACCCAGTCCCTGCTCGCCCAGACCGCGCTCACCTGGAACCAGGTGCGCGCCAGGTTCGAGGCCGCCAACCCGACCTTGCGGGCTGGCATGATCAACATCGATGAATCGAGGGCCGCCGAGATCACCGCCTATCTGCGTCCCAATCCCGGAGCCTCCTTCAGCCTGGACCAGCTCCAGCCGTTTTCGGTGAATCCCTATCAGCCGTTGACCGGCGCCTTCCCGCTGGTCTCGCTGAACTACCTGCACGAGCGCAACCATCAGCGCGAATTGCGGCGCGACAGCGCCCAGGCAGCTACCGCCATCTCGGAATCGCAACAAGCCGATTTGTTGCGAACGTTGGTCTTCAGCTTGCGCGCCGCCTTCGTCCAGACCTTGCAGGCCAAATCCATCCTGGCGCTGGCCAGGGAGAACATGGACTATTTCGATCGCGAGCTGGTGATCAGCCGCGACCGCTATAAGGCCGGCGACATTGCCCAGGTGGATCTCAACCGTCTGGAACTGCAGCGTGTCCAGTACGAATCCGATTACCAGACCGCGCTGGTGAACCTGCGCACCGCCAAAATCCAGTTGCTGCAGTTGTTGGGCGATCGCACGCCCGTGGATCAGTTCGACGTCACTGGCCCGTTCGAATTCTCCGAACAGGTCCAACCCCTGGAGGAGCTTCGCGCCTTGGCGCTGGACGCCAGGCCCGATTTGCGAGCTGCCACGCAAGCGGTCGACAAAGCAAAAACCGATCACCGGCTGGCCGTGGCCAACGGCTCCACAGATCCCACCTTCAGTTTCGATGCCGGCCACAACCCGCCGTACACCGGCTACATCGGATTCGGAGTGAGCATCCCGCTGCGATTCTTCGACAGGAACCAGGGCGAGAAGCTGCGCACCCAACTGGACATCACGCGCGCCGAACGGGCCCGCGACGCGGCGCAGAACCAAGTCTTCGCCGACGTGGAATCGGCCTACACCACTCTGCTCAGCACCGTGAGTCTGCTCAAGCCTTACAAGGACAAATACCTTCAGGTGGCCAGGGACGTGCGCGACACCATCGAGTTCTCTTATCAGCACGGCCAGGCTGCTCTGGTGGATTATCTGGACGCGCAGCGAGACTACCGCGCCACATATGTGAACTACCTGAACCTGGTGGCATCGTATCTGACAGCAGCCGGCCAGTTGAATCTTGCCGTGGGCCGGGAGGTCATCCAATGAAACTCAGTTTGTGGGACGCGCGACCGTTCTCCGTCGTCCGTCCAATCCCGGCGCTCTTAACCGCCGCCTGCGCTTTCTCGCTCCTGCTCTCCGGCTGCGGCGCCAAAGGTCAAACCGATCCCGCTCAGGGCGCGCCGCCTCCCGCAGTTGTCGAGAAGGAGGGCAGCGCCGATCTCGTCAAGGTGGACCACCCCGAGCAGTTTCCGCTGGCCACCGCGACCCGCCGCGACGCCACTCCGGAGCTGAACGTCACCGGCGTCGTGGCGGCCGACGTCTCCCGCAACGTGCCTGTGATCTCGCTGGCCTCCGGCCGCGTGGTCGAGATCCATGCCCGCCTGGGCGACCAGGTCACCAAGGGCCAACTGCTGATGCGGGTCCAGAGCGCCGACATCTCTCAAGCCTTTTCCGACTATCGCAAAGCCATCGCCGACGAAGTCCTGGCGCGCGCGCAACTCGACCGCGCCAAACTGCTTCTCGATAAGGGCGCTATCGCTCAAAAAGACGTCGAAGTGGCCCAGGATACCGAGGACAAAGCTCGCGTCGACGTGGAAACCGCTTCCGAACATCTCCGCGTGCTGGGAGCCGACATGAGCCACCCCACCGCCCTGGTGGACATCTCGGCGCCCATCTCCGGCGTGATCATCGAACAGAACGTCACCGCCGCCGCCGGCGTGAAAACCCTCGACAATTCCCCCAACCTGTTCACCATCGCCGACCTCTCGCAGGTCTGGATTCTCTGCGACGTCTACGAAAACGACCTCGCCAACGTTCACGAAGGCGAGTACGCCGACATTCATCTGAATGCGTTTCCGGGACGCGTCTTGAAAGGCCGCATCGACAACATCGGTCCCATCCTCGATCCCAATATCCGCACCGCCAAGGTGCGCCTCCAAGTGGAAAATCCCGGCTTCCTGCGTTTCGGCATGTTCGTCACGGCAACCTTCCACGGGCAAAAGGCCGAAGAGCGCGCCTTGATTCCCGCCTCCGCGATTTTGCACCTTCACGACCGGGATTGGGTCTACGTACCGGAAGGCAGCAACACCTTTCGCCGCGTTGAGATCGTCAGTGGAAAGATGGTGCCGCCCAATCTTCAGGAAGTGGTCTCCGGCGTCCGGCCCAGCGACCGCGTCGTTTCCAACGCCCTGGTCCTGCAGAACACCGTGGAGCAGTAGCAATGCCCGTTTGCCGCATTCCCGCTGACCGGCGCAAGGCGCGGCGCGAAAATTGCAGAGCCTCGATTTTGCCGGGTGTTAACCAAAGATAACTTGTTCTGTTCGCCAAGGTAATTTCAGAATGAGGCCAGCAGAGAGTAGAAAGGAGGCACTCGGAATGCAAATGATCCTGGTGTACCCCAGCGGCAGAAGAGCCGATGCAGTCCTGCTGTCCGTCGGCAAGAGCAAAATGCGTATCGCGATCAAAGGCCACACTGACGTTGTCGAATTGCGCCAGGTGGACGGCGAGTGGATGACCGAGCGGGGCCTGGTGGTTCAGTTCGACGCTATTACCACCGATGGCCCGAACGACGCGGCCCGTTTCTGTTCTCAACTACCCGCGCCAGCCCGCGCGGCCGGAGCATAGTGCATGGGGGGACTTCGCTCCTCCCCCCATGTATTTGTGCACGGTGCTTTAACCCCGGGAGGGCAGCCGTATCGGTTGCGGCGGGATGCAGGCGCACCCGCCGCGCCGGGTGGCTTACTCTATTCAATCGTCAGCCGGAAAGTGGATGGTGCGATTCCGACTACCCGAACCACGTAAATGATCTTCCCCGCAAGCGCGGGCATCTCCGCATTAGGCCTGCGCCAAGTCTGCCAGGTCGCTGAACACGCCGTATGCGGTCTGCTCCACTTGCGGCTCGATCGACACCGTGCCGAACGTGCCCATCAGGTCCGTGTGAAACAGTATGATGTTCGAGGTTCCTAGCGGCGAAGCCAGGATGTCGCAGCGGTCCATCACCTCGGCGCGCACCCGCAGCGAGAGCTTGGACCCGTTGCGGCGCCCGCGGCTGATCAGCCGCACCGTCTTGCCCTTCCGCGCCAGTTCCTGAATACGCTGCGGCGTCAACCGTCCAATGCCGCGCGTCGAAACCTGCTGCGGCGTGCAACCCGCGTCCATCAACACGTTGGCCAGTGCCGCGGTCTTGGCCGCCGAATCCCAGCCCTCGATGTCGTAGGCGCCATCGGCTTCCGTGATCCCCATGGCGCGCGCTTTAGCGAGGCCCTCCTCGAACGAGCCACCCTGCTCCATGGTCTGGATCACGACCTTCGATGTCGAATTGAGCGCGCCTGTAAAACCCAGCACACGCACACCCGGCATGCAATGACGCCACAGATTGAACACCGGTGCGCCATCCATCACCGCCGATTCGAAGCGCAAGCCCAGGCCCGCGCGCGCCGCCTCGTCGCGCAACGCGCCATAGGCGTGCGCAATAGGTCCCTTATTCGCCGTCACTACGTGCATGCCCCGCGCGAATGCGGCGCGAATATGCGAGATGGCCGGCTCTCCGGAGGATGGCTCGAGCGTAGTCAGTTCCACCGCGATCTGCGCGCGCGCCGCATCCAGGAACTGCTCGATCGACGATGCGCGCGGCCCCATCGCCGGCTCATCCGGCAACCCGCTTGGATCCACCGCGGTGCCGTGCCGCAGAGTATGAACGCCGGTAATGGTGAACGGAAACTCCCTCCGTTTTTGGCGCAGCAGGCGCGCCAGCGCGCGCCCCACGTTCCCGTATCCGATGATCGCGAGCTTCAAGAAGAGATTGTATCCGAGAGGGCGTGTCCGCTTCAGCTTGCGTAGGCCGCCGCGGTGGCGACTTCGGAGAACAGGTTGTCGCGGTCCTCCAATTCCCGCAGCGCGGATTCATCAATCGAGCCGTTCTCGATCTGCCGGCAGAGGTTGGACATGCTCTGGAGGTGGGCTGTGGTGCGCTGCCGGGCGTAGCCCTCCATGTTTCCAGAGTTGATCATGAAGGCCCAGTCGCTGGCCTGCGCCAGCAACAGTTCGCGAGCGGCCTGGTTCATAGCGCGCAACGTAAGGCTGTTGGGGCGCGCATGAGCTCGGACGAGGTTCTCCATACGGTCGGCGCCCGCGTGCAGGCGCGGGTAGATCCAGTCGTTGGTGCTGTTCAGCCAGACGTCGCTCGCCCCCCTGTCGCCCCAGCTTGACATACAGGGTGTGGCGGCCTGATTCACGGGATACTCGTCCAGATATTCAGAGAGCGTGGCCAACCGGACGGTGTCCTGCTCCGCGGCGAGCCGGATCAAATAGTCGAGCCAGCGCGGACCTTCGAACCACCAGTGGCCGAACAGCTCGGCATCGTAGGGCGCCACAACCACCGGCTTCCGGTCCATGGACGCGACCAGATCCTTGACTTGCCGGATGCGTTCATCCAGGAAGTGCTGGGCGTGAGCGGCTGCCTTCTGCTCCGCCCAGTCGGGGCGGTACGGCTCCTTGTGATCGCCGGGTCCCGTGATCCGATAGTATTTCAGGCCGGTGTCGAGGCGAATGCCATCGGGGTGGATGTACGGCTTGATATAGGCGAGATCCAGGTCGTAGCCGATATCCCGGTAGAACTCGCGGTAGTCGTAGTCGCCCGGATAGCCCTCGGTAGAACTCCAAACCTGGCGGGAGGAGTCCGGGTCGCGGCCGAAAGCGGCAACACCCGACGGGCACATGATCGGCGCGTAGACGCCGCACTGCGGGCGGCTGCTGGCGCGTGTGACTCCGTGTGTCTCCAGGATGGTGTAGCGAATGTCCTGCTCGTGCAACAGTCCGTCCACCCCCGGGTAGTAACCGCATTCGGGAAGCCAGAATCCCTGGGGATTGCGCCCGAAGATCTGCTGGTAATATTCGACGCCGAGCTGAACCTGCGCCCGCACCGCGGATTCGTTCACCGCAAGGAGCGGAAGATATCCATGTGTGGCCGCGCTGGCCATCAACTCGACCCTGCCCGTGCTCTGAAACTGCCCGAATCCGCGAACCAGGTTTTTCCCATACCGGTTGATGAAGGCTTCATGCACGCGTTGCAGCTGCTTCTGGTACAGCAGCGCTACCGTGTGGAAGCCGGGCTGGGAGGCAGTGCGAGTAACCTCCCGATCCGCCAATTCCAGAGTCTTTTCCAGCTTCTTCGTATAGCGTTCCTGCAGGAAGGGATCGAGCAGCATGGAGGCCAGGGTGGGGCTGAGCGAGAACGTAAGACGGAAATCGATGCCATCCTCGAGCAGGGCCTCGATGACCAGGAACAGCGGGACATAAGTTTCAGTGATGGCTTCGAAGAGCCAGTTCTCCTCCAATGAATCGTCGTGCTCGGGATGCCGGACAAAGGGCAGGTGGGCGTGAAGGACGAGGGCAAGATAGCCTTCCATCGGGGGCTACCTCTTGGATTCGCCGGGACAGGAGTTGGCGTGGAACGAGGAGACGCCGCATGAGAATCGGGCCTCGGCCTGGCCAGTCAAATCGCCGGAGGCCTGCGGCTGGACCGGAACCTGCGGCTGGCCGGCCACCTTTTGGGCCGCCTCCACAGCCTGCGCCGATTCTCCCTGAAGGGCGCGAATCTCGTCGAGCCTGCGCCGCAGAGTACCGGCGGCATCCACCGTATGCTTCGCGTGCGGTTCGGCGGTGTCCTCGAGCCGCTCTATCGGCGCCTCGAAAACGGGAGCGTCGGGCAGCGGTGGCTCCAGAGCGGCGATGGACGAAGGCGACACGCCGTGAGCGGCGTAAACGTCCTCCAGCCTGCGTTGCAGCGCTTCGGCCGCATCTTTTGGAGGCTGTGCTTCCGGTTGATGCTGCACTTCTGCTTCGCGCTGAGGGCGTGTTTCCGCCGTTTCCGGGATGTGGCTGGGTTCTAAAGCGAGCGCCACTGTGGCACTTGCGTCGTCGGCCGTGTTCTTGACCGGCGGAAGAGTCGCCGGGGACCGCGGCAATTGCGGCTCCTCTGCGCTCACTGGCCACGCCCGGGGCGTCTCGACCGGGTTGGACTTGGCCAATGAATGAAACTCACCCTCTTCGTTCCATCCCAGCTCGGCGTAGTAAGCCTGTGCCGGGCTCCACAGGTGCACGTACCAGTTTCGCGCATCCAAATCCACCGCAACGTCGAAGCTGCCCTGAGGCGAACCCTGCGCGAGATCGTGGAATCGCAACGTGGCGAGTGGATTGGGCGCCGGAAGCGCGGCCGGATCGACGTCCCAGTAGGCGTGCACCAGGTAGGAGTTGACAGCCAGCAGGGTCACCCGCGACTGGCCGTGGAACTGGGGTGAACCCTCGCCACCCGGTGTCGTAGTCGTGACGGGTGGCAGATGTGCTGGCAGATCTCGCGAATGGTCCTCGGGGTCAAGCGCCACTGATTAGTCACCGTCCGGGCTGGAAATTCTTCCATTCTAACCGGCAATCGGCGCATTTGAGTGCTCCATAGACGTTGTAGTAGCTCGTGTAGCCTGAGCTCGTGTCGGACTTGGCGAGTGTCATCTCGTCGTGGATGTGCGCGTGCTGGCGGCAAAGGCCGCGGCCGCAGGCCGCACACGTCCCCCGCGCGTCGTCATCACAGAACCAGCATTTCAATTGGCTTTCCTCCTTTTCACCGTTCCCTGACAGGATACCCCCAGGACACGTTCCGTATCGAGTTTGTTTCTTGGAGGGGGTTCTCCCAACCTCAAAAATCGTGCTGGAGGATAGCTGTGGTTCTGCGGCACAACTCGCGGGCGTACTCGGTCCATACGCCGCTGCCCCAATACCGGAAGCAACTGGTCTGAGTCATCAGGAGGTAGAACAGAGCGTTACGGTAGCGCCCCTCGGAAGGGCGAACGCCGGCCGTTTTTTGGGCAAACAGGGCGCTCACCTGTTGCATGGGGTCGAGCACGTTGCCGTAGCCCCGCACCCACGAGAGGTTGTTGGTCCAACTCCCGCCTTCCACGTGAAAGCGATTGTCGGATTTCCGCAGCTCGTCGATGACGCTCTCCAGGGCTTCGCTGCCCGTCCGCCCCTTCAATCGGTCCCAGATCCGCTTCTGCATGATTGGCTGGATAGCCGGGAACTGCTGCTCGTCGATCCCCAGGGTGTCGAGATACTCCAGGTACTCCGTGACGTTGACCGGCGGCGTTTCGGATCCGGAAGCCTCGCGCATCACTTCCTGGTACTTCGGCGGGAACTCGTTCATCATCACGCCCCCGTTTTCACCATCCGCAACCTGGGCGGTCAGCGCGGGCACGGAGCGGCCAGCCACGTCCAGGCGCGACAGGCCACGCGCCTCGTAGTACGGCTGCATCTGCGCCACCAGCTTGGTGTCACTGCCCTGCGTCTTGATGATGGCGGTGATGCTCATGGTTTCCCCGTCGGAGTTGCGCGCCACCAGCCGGTGCGGGACGTGCGGCTGGCGGATGGACCCGCCGTCTTCCACGCGCTCCACCGAGTGTTCCTGAACCAGCACCCACCGGTAACCGCACTCCTTCAACGTGCGGACGAATTGGTAGGCCACGTCCGGATGGTTGGGCAGCGCCATTTCCGGAGGGGAGAAGCCCCGGACCCGGCTGGCCGCCTCCAAGCCAAAGATGGCGGCAAAGTGGTGCTGCCAGGCGCGCACATGGAGGCGAAAATCCTGCACCGGCGTCGAAGGCGCTACCGCGTGCCCCCAAGCCGTGCCGAGCCACTCGACGCTGCGGCGGTAAGCGGGATCGCAGGTGATTCTCTGCAGGTTCTCGATCACGTCGTGTTGGCCCATAGCGCGCAGCCCGTGCAGCAGGCAGCCGGAATAGTCCAGCATGATGCGCGGCTGTTTCCCTTCGTGAATCAACTGCGGGAGGAAATCGCCCATGCGCTTGTAGCACCAGGTGAAGATGCCGGCGTTGTAGCGGGCTTCGTCGTTTCCGAAGTCGCGCATGTGCTGGAGATTGCTGATCACGGGAGCGGTGGCCAAGTCCGGCCCGCCGGCCGGAATCAGCGGCTGGTGCATGTGGAGGGCATTCGCGAAGGTGCTGCGCGCCCGCCCGAAGTCGATGCCCGATTCCGGAAGGTACAGCGGACCGCCCCGCGACAGGGCCTCGTCGAGCGCGCCCTCCGATCCGCAAATGTTGGGCAGCCCGTCAACATACTCCGGCAGACTGGCCGTACCCGTGAGTAGCGTAGTGCTCATAACAGACAGATCCCCTCACCCTATATTGTTACCCATGGCCGCGCGGTTTGCCCGCCGGTTCAATCCCCAGGGTTTCTGCGTCACAAATGGAGAGGCAATGGCCAACCCGGAGTCAGGCGCAGTAGGCACGCAGGGTCTCGTCAGCAATGGCGTCCCACGTGAATGCCGTCTCGGCGGCGAGCCGGCCGTTCCGCCCCATCCACCTGGCCCACTCGAAATCGCCGAACACCGTGCCCAGTCCCCACGCAATGGAATCGGGATGGGCATACACCTTCAGTCCGTTTACTGAGTGCCACACAAACTCCTCCGGGCCGCCGTTCTTGGTGGAAACCACCGGCTTGCCGGCGCTCCAGGCCTCCAGAATCACAATGCCAAACGGCTCATTGCGGCTCGGCACGCAGACCACGTCGCAGGATTTATAAAGGTCGGCTAAAGCGCCGTTGGTCTGGAAGCCGAGGAAACGCGTGGCATGGGCAACCCCAAGCTGGTGTGCGCGGCGTTCTACGGGACCGCGCAGTTCACCGTCTCCGGCGAAGATGAACTTGGCGCGCGGGTGGTACCTGAGGATCGCGGGGATTGCCTCCATCAGCAGATCCGGGCCCTTTTGGTGCGTCATGCGGCCGGTGAAGAGTACCGTTGGATCCATGGGGCCGATCGAAAATCTGCGCTTGACCTCGGCAGGCTCTACCCATCCGTCATAGTTGTGGGCGCTCACCGCATTGTAGATCACCCAGACCTTGTAATCCGGGACTTGGTACATCCAGCAGATCTCTCCCTTAAGGGATTTCGAGACGGTAATCACACGGTCGGCCCAGTAAGTTCCGGCCGACTCCTGGTGGCGGATACGCACCGAGGTCCCGTTCGAAAAAGTGTTGCCGCAACGGCCATACTCGGTCGAGTGAATCGTTAGAATGGCCCGCCGTCCCCGCTGCTGGCGGATCCAGATCATGGCATTGGCTGCCAGCCAATCGTGGGAGTGTATGATATCGAACGCTCCAATGACACACTCGGTCTCGAGGACGTGATGCACGAACGACCGGCACATGTTATTGACTTCGTCCACGAAGTTGGGATTCAGTTCGAAAGGACAGCGATGATAGTGGACCCCGTCAATGCGCTGGTAGCCCGCCGGCTGCCCGGGCCCTATTCGGGTGAATACATGCACCTCATGACCGCGGCGCTCGAGCGCCGCCGCCAGCTCAGTTACATGGACGGCGATTCCTCCGACGGGAATTGAGTGCAGCGATTCCCAACTCAGCAGAGCGATTTTCATACGGCCGTAACTCGGATAGACAACATCCCCATACCCGCTTTTCGGCTCGTCTTCAGCCATGCCGGGTCCGCACGTCAAGACACATGCGGAGGGAATTCCGTTTCTTGACTCACACGGCCCGGTTTTCGAATACTTATATTTTAAGGCAATCGCCAAAGGAAATCACGCGGAAAAAGATGACGATTTGGCATCAAACGCCCACGCCTTTGGCATCTGTGATATCTAATCCATTGCGCCGGCCGGCTACCATCTGTAATCCTGGAGGACTCAGGGTCTCACCAAGTAAATCGGGAGGGTCACCATGCATTCGTTAGAGCGCGAACCGGCCAGTTATGTTGCACGGCCAGCCGCTGGGACTGCCGCAACTGATCTGCATGCAGCTTTCGATCTCACCGCCGCCTCGGCTGTCGCCGGGGGTTACTACAGCACGCCGTTTGATTTCCTTGGTATGCACGCGGTGTTGAACGGAGCGGGGCCGGGGCTGGTTATCCGTACGTTCCAGCCGCAAGCTCAGGCGGTCTGGGTCCGCCGGACCGGCACGCTCTTCGCGATGGAGCGTATTCACCCGGACGGAGTCTTCGAAGCCGTGTTTCCCGGAGAAACAGACTTCTTCCGCTACCGCTTGTCCATCACCGCAGTCCCCACTCCGGAGTTTCCCCTAGGGCTTTCTTACGAAATCGAAGATCCCTACCGCTTTCCTCCGGTTCTCACCGATTTCGACCTGCACCTGTTTAGTGAGGGAACTCACACTCACCTCTACCAGAAGCTGGGCGCGCACCTCATGGAACACGATGGAACGCGCGGCGTGTGCTTCGCCGTGTGGGCGCCCAATGCCGAGCGCGTCAGCGTCATCGGAGATTTCAACCAATGGGATGGCCGCCGGCACGCCATGCGCCCGCGCGGCGCGTCCGGCATTTGGGAACTCTTTATCCCCGGTCTGCGGGAAGGCGACCTGTACAAATACGAAATCAAAACCGGCTATCTGGGTTACATTGCAACCAAGTCCGATCCGTACGCGTTCCATTCCGAACTGCGCCCGCGGACCGCTTCGGTAGTCTGGGACCTAAGTAACTACCAGTGGCGCGACCAGGTTTGGATGGCGGAGCGGAAACAGCGGCAAAGCCTGAACGCTCCCATAGCCGTCTATGAAGTGCATGCAGGCTCGTGGAGACGCCAAGCAGATCCAGCACTCGGCCAAGGCTGGCTCACGTACCGCGAATTGGCGGCGGAGTTAGTGCCATATGTCAAGGACATGGGCTACACCCACATCCAGCTCCTGCCCATAACGGAGTATCCGTTTGACGGTTCGTGGGGATATCAGGGCATCGGGTACTTTGCGCCCACCTCTCGTTACGGGACCCCGGACGACTTTCGTTACTTCGTCGACCAGGCGCACCAGGCCGGAATTGGCGTGATTGTCGACTGGGTGCCGGGCCACTTTCCCAAAGACGGGCACGGCCTTTCCTTCTTCGATGGCACCCATCTATACGAGCATGCCGACTTGCGCCAGGGCGAGCACCAGGATTGGGGCTCCCTGATTTACAACTACGGGCGCAATGAGGTGCGCGCCTTCCTGCTCTCGAGCGCGCTGTTCTGGCTGGACCAATATCACATCGACGGCCTGCGCGTCGACGCAGTCGCCTCTATGCTCTACCTGGATTACTCGCGCCAACCCGGCGAATGGATTCCCAATGAATACGGCGGTCGCGAAAACCTGGAGGCTGTCGCGTTTCTCAAGCGCTTCAACGAGCTGGTACATCAGGAGCACCCCGACACGCTGACTTTCGCCGAAGAATCCACCGCCTGGGGCATGGTCTCGCGGCCCACCTACGTCGGCGGCCTGGGCTTCGACCTGAAATGGAACATGGGCTGGATGCACGACATGCTCGAATACATGAGCAAGGACCCCATCCATCGCCGCTACCACCACAACAATCTGACTTTCTCGCTGCTCTACGCTTTCAGCGAGAATTTCATCCTCCCGCTATCCCACGACGAAGTAGTCCACGGCAAGGGCGCGCTACTCAGTAAAATGTCCGGCGACTACTGGCAGCAGTTCGCCAACCTGCGCGCGCTGTACGGCTACATGTACGCCCATCCCGGCAAGAAACTGCTCTTCATGGGCGGCGAAATCGGCCAGTGGAACCAATGGGACTACCAGTCGCAGGTGGATTGGGTGCTGCTGTACTTCGATTCCCACAGGCAGATCCGCGAATATGTGCGGGCGCTCAATCGACTCTACGTTTCGCAGCCCGCGTTGCACCAGGTGGATTTCAGCTGGGAAGGCTTCGAGTGGATCGACTTTCACGATGTGGACGGCAGCGTCGTCTCATTTCTGCGCCGGGCAAGTGACCCGCGCGACGTCGTCGTCGTCGTGGCCAACTTCACGCCGGTTCCCCGCCACGGCTACCGGATCGGAGTGCCCGAGCCGGGGTCCTATCGCGAGCTATTGAACAGCGACTCCAGTTGCTACGGCGGGAGCGGTACCGGCAATGCCGGCGGGTTGCCCTCTGAGCAAACCCCCTGGCAGGGCCGGCCTCATTCCATGGTGATTACGGTTCCACCGTTGGCCGTGGTGTTCTTCAAGCTCGACCGGGATTAAGATACCGCATGCGCCTCGGAGCCGCGACCGTGAGGGAGCGCTTGGGGGTGCTATCTAAAACGCCAGCCCCTCAATCAGCTTATCCAGCTCGCCCTGCAACGCCGACCTCTTCTTCTGCAACTCCGCCTGCCGGTCGCGCAGCCCGGCCAGCTTCTGCTCGTGCGTGTCGATCTGCTGGGCATAGTTCTGCACCTGCTGC
>Ga0335081_10012261_pt1 | contig 13886 bp, 13 predicted proteins | sample Lox_Sample_35_FD_206713 | JGI IMG/M metagenome (GOLD analysis project Ga0335081, IMG submission 206713) | Soil microbial communities from Loxahatchee National Wildlife Refuge, Florida, United States - Lox_Sample_3.5 | ecosystem: Environmental > Terrestrial > Soil > Wetlands | place: USA... | reverse complement strand
ATGAAGATGATGCAAGGCGCATTCTTCTTTCCCTGCTCGAAAAGATCGCGGACGCGGCTCGCTCCAACGCCGACAAACATTTCGACGAAGTCCGAGCCGGAAATCGAGAAGAACGGGACGTTCGCTTCCCCCGCGATCGCCCGCGCAAGCAACGTCTTGCCCGTTCCCGGAGGCCCGACGAGCAGCACGCCCTTCGGGATGCGCCCGCCCAACTTCTGGAATTTCTGCGGGTCTTTCAGGAAATCGATGATCTCGTAGAGCTCTTCCTTGGCCTCGTCGATTCCCGCGACGTCCTTGAACGTGGCCTTCTTCTGTTGCGCCGTCAGCAGACGCGCTCGCGACTTGCCGAAGCTGAGCGCTTTGTTGCCTCCTGCTTGCATCTGCCGCATCATGAAAATCCAGAAAGCGATGATCAAAACGAACGGCGCCAGCGTGATCACCAGGCTCAGCCAGTTCGCTTCCTTTACTTCCTTGTAGTTGTACGGGATTTTCTGATCGCCTAGCAGCTTCGTCACGTCTGGGATGGCAGTGTTGGCGACCGTCACGCCGTGGAATTTCGTGCCGTCCTTGTAGTCGCCCTGCAGCTCGGCGCTATTGGGTGAAAGCATGATTGTTACGGTCTTGACGCTGCCAGCGGACACCTTGTCGAGGAAGTTGGAATAGTTAGCTTCCTCTTCGCGCGGCGCAGGCCCGCCCCGGGAGGCCATCTGCCACAGGACCGCCGCGAGCGCGATCATCATGACCCAAAATAGGATTGTGCGTACCGTTGAGTTCACCGTGTTACCTCACCTTGCCGGAGCCTTCTTGCGAGACCCTGTGCGTCCGGCCCGACCAGCCGAGCGCGAGTCTTTTGACGCGACGTACGGCAGGTTTCGGCTGAGCCCTTTGTCATCGCTCAGTCCGTACCCTATCCATCTCTTAGATGCTGCATCGAAGCCCGTGTATTCAGCGCTGACGTTCACTTTTCGCGACGCGGGCTTGTCGAACAGTACCGCCAGTTTCAGCGACCTCGGGCGGCCTTCCTCTAGCCGCTTCAGCAGAAAATCCTGCGTAACGCCGGTGTTCAGCACGGCGTCGACAACCAAAACATCGCGCCCACGGAGCGCCGGAGGGGGGCTGAAAAAAACCTCGCGGTAATCGTGGCCGGCCAGCCGCACGTCCCGCAACTCGGATCGAACGAAGTGGCACGCGATCGGGCTCGAAATCTCGCGGACCAGATCCGCCGCAAAGAGAAACGCGCTCTCGAGCACTACCACGACATCGAGCGTCCGGCCTCTATAGTCGCGAGAGATGGTGCGGCCCATCTGTCCTACGCGATCTGCCAAACGCTTCCGAGTGAACGCTACCCTCAAGCCACCTCTCAAAGGCGCTCTTCTTCGATCACCACGCCCACCCGCGTACCTTCGTCGGCACAAAATTCGTCCGCGGGGGGCATCCCTCGCGCCCAAGCCACTCGGCCAGCGCTCTCGAGCACCGGCCAGCCGGCCCGGTCGCGCATCGGGACTCGCCGCGCCAGAAACATTCTCTTGATTTTCTGCATTTCCCGGCGGCCTCTCGCGCGATAAGCATCTCCGGGCCGCCAGTTGCGCAATACGAGCGGCGCGCGAAGCCGCTCTAAGTCGAGGGTCGCGTCCTGTCTTTTAGTGTCGCGCTCCCCGATAGGCCAGTCAATCACTTTCAGGCAAAAGCGTCGTTTCAGTTCAGGGACGGAGACGCTCGTGTCGCCGCGCGCGGACAACGTCACTACGTGTTGGTACCTCGGCTCGCGCGCCGGGGCTTCTCCGGCCTCCGGCCGGCGCCTCATCCGGCGCTCTTCCGAAAGCAGCAGATCATCGAACACCCGCTCGACGATGATGCCACCGGGCAATTCCACGCGATGTCCGCTCGAAGACTCCGATGCGAGGTGAATCACCTGCCCAACGTGTGCTACCGTCAGCCCTTGCCTGCTCCCGCGCACCTCCTGATATAGACGCCGGATTAGGCGTTCCGTCAACGCGCGCAACGGTTGCGCTTTATCGCCTTTTTGCTCATTGCGGCTAGCCTCCAGAAACAGTTTCATCGGAGATAGCAAATCGCTCACGCGAATGCTCAACGTCGCGTCGCGAGCTTGCACAAGCGCTCGATAGCGGTCCTCCACCAGTGCGGTCCAGAATGCTTCTTCTTCCCGCGCAAGTTCCGCCAAACCCGCCAGGTGGCTCGTCACGTTTGGCGAGAAATCGCGCTCGAGCAAGGGAACCAGTCGGCTGCGAATCTTTGCGCGCATGCGCCGCACGTCCAGATTGGTCGAATCCTCTCGCCACGTCTGACCGAGTCCGCGCAGATAGTCGCGAAGCGCTTCGCGTCGCTCGCCGAGCAACGGCCGGACGATCGCGCCAACCACCGGATAAATTCCCCCGAGTCCCGTCGGGCCAGTCCCGCGCAGCAAATGAGCGAGGACGGTTTCAGCCTGATCGTCCGCCGTGTGCGCCACGGCGATTCGTGTCGCGCGGCCCTCTTGGACCACGCGCTCGAAAAAAGCGTAGCGGAGACGCCGCGCAGCATCCTCCAAATTCCACTTGTGTTTCGCCGCGGTCGCTGCCACGTCTTCGCGGTCGACGACAAACTCAAGCCCGCCTGCGCGCGCCAACTCCGCTGCGAATTGGGCGTCCGCATCGGATTCCGCGGCGCGCAATCTGTGATCGAAATGGACCACCACGAGCGTGATCCCGAGCTCTTCGCGAGTGCTTTCGAGTAGCCGCAGCAGCGCCACGGAATCCGCGCCGCCTGAAACGGCCACGCCCACGCGATCTCCCGGCGCAAGCATTCGCGCACGACGAATGGTTTCAAGCAGGCGTTGTTCAAGAGCTTTCATGCGTGGAAGGCCCAGCCCCGGTCGTTCCGGCTTGACTCCATGGTATCAGCGGAAGCGCGGGAGCGTCGAGAGCAGGCTGCTCAGGAGCGGTCCGCCGCGTGCTGCAAGAGAAGTTCGCGGCTGGAGGATATTCTTCGGTCGAGCACCACTGCGGCGAAATGAGAACAGCTCTGCTGTTCGCGTTTGGCCCAGGCAGAGAGCGCCGGGATCAGCACGCGCGAGGCCCGATCAACACTTCGGAGCAACTTGTAGTAGATGGCTACCGCCCGAATCCCGGCCCTTTCCGCACGCTGCTCGGGACATAGCCGGACCAATTCCAGGAAACGCTGGAAGTCGCCGGGAGCCAGCCGTCCGCCTTTCAGCCCCGCGACGCCCAGCGCATGTGCAGAAAGCTCGACGTCATTCACCGAGGCCAGTGCCGACCGGCAATAGTAGAAAAACTGAATCGCTGCTGCGGCGGAAGCGACGCCAATCAGAGCCGTAATCATCTGGTTTCACCAAAGCTCCACAGTCTCGGTGGAGCATCACAGCAGCCTTCGACTCAATGAGGGTAGGTTACCTGCCGGATGACGTCTCGGACAATGTTACCAAGGTACTAATCTCCGATTCCGTGCAAACTGTGCGCCGTCTCAGCTGAGATCAATCGAGGTATTTCACGAACACAACTTCGTTTTGCGCCTCGTTGTAAAGCAGTTCGTCCACGCTCGCCTTCACCATCACGAGTCCGAACCCTCCCGGACGCAACCCCTTTCCCTCGCGGATACTACCGTGATGCATAGGCTCGTCTCCGTGCGCGATTGCGGCGTGGTCGAGGTCCGACAGTTTGAATCCAGGCCCGGGATCGGCGATTCGGAACAGCACCATGCGCTTCGCGCGAAGATACGAGATGCGCACCCGGCGCCGCGGGTTGAGTTTGCCGCCCCATTCGATGGCGTTCATCAGTAACTCGTGAAATGCATGGCCGGCCGCGACCCGCACCTCCTCCGGCAATTTCGTGTCGAGCTGCGCCATGAACCCTTCCAGCCGCTCTGCCGCTTCAAGCGAGCACGGGACCGACAACTCGACCCACTCCGGGCGGGCCGAAATCACCTCGATCGCAGGTACCCGCGCTTTCTTGCCAAGCGACTGCCTCACGAGCGTCAGTAGTGCCTCCCGGTCGATCGGCTTCGAGATGTACTGGTGCGCGTTTTCGCGGATGGCCGCCAGAAGAGTCTGCGGCGAACTATCCGAGGTAATCACGATCATCTTCGGCAGGTTCTTTCTGCCCCGCAGCGCGGAAAGTAACTCAAGACCGTTCAGCTTGGGCATCCGGATGTCAAGCAGGACCAGGTCGTATTTCGTGTTGCGAATCTTCTTTAGAGCGGCGTGGCCGTCCGGCGCCGTCGATACCGCAAATTTTTCGGCGCGCAGGATGCCGGCGAGCCATTCCCGGTCCGTACGGTCGTCATCCGCCACAAGAATGCGCTTCACTAGTTCCCCCGTGGTGCCATCTTCGGGCGTCCCATCGATTGCAGCCCGACGTTTCGATGATTCGCGCGCTAGAAAACTGAGGAATTCAATTCCGACTGCCGAAACGGAGTTTACATCGGTCCGCACGCTTTTCTATCAAGAGACTTTGCGGCGCTTCCTCAGCACGTCAAAAGAGTGTTGCCATCCTCCCGGCCTCGCGGGAAAATATCGTTCGCGGAGTTAATTCACTCGAGGACTGATGAACCGTCGAAACCTGGTTTCAACCATCTCGATGCTTGTGCTGCTCTGCGTGACGCCCGCGGCTATCGCCCAGACGCAGGACAGCGCGGCATCTTGGAAGTTCGCTGTTTCCGGCGATTCGCGCAATTGTGGCGATGTCGTGATGCCGGCAATCGCGGCTGCAGTAAGACAAGATGGCGCTTCCTTCTATTGGCATCTCGGCGACTTCCGCAAAATATTCGGCATCGACGAAGACATCGCGCACCAGCCCGAGCACATCGCCAAGCCCCTCACGATGCCCGAGTACGAAGACCTTGCCTGGAAAGATTTCACCGCCAGCCAGATCGAGCCTTTCGGGACTCTTCGCGTTTATCTCGGACGAGGCAACCATGAAAGCATCTCGCCGAAGACTCGCGAGGAATACCTTGCGCAATTTGCCCAATGGCTCGATGCGCCAAACCTCCGCGCTCAGCGGCTGCGCGACGACCCCGGCGATCTCAAGCCCAAGACCTATTACCACTGGATCCAACGGGGCGTGGACTTCATCACGCTCGACAATGGCTCGGAGTATGAGTTCGATGCGGACCAGCTTGCGTGGTTTGAGAAAGTGTTGCGCTCGGACGCATCGACGCCTGCGATTCACACGATCGTCGTCGGAATGCACGAGGCTCTGCCTGAAAGCATTTCGAAGGGTCACAGCATGAACGAATCGCAGGGCGGAATTGAAAGTGGACACCGCGTTTATTCAGATCTGCTGAAGCAGCGGAACAAATTCCACAAGCAGGTCTACGTCCTGGCCAGCCATTCCCACTACTTCATGGACGGCATCTTCAACACCGACTATTGGCGCGCACACGGCGGCGTTCTGCCGGGATGGATCGTGGGGACCGCGGGCGCGGAGCGTTACAAGTTGCCGGAGGATGCCTCGCGGGCGAATGCCGCGCAAACCAACGTCTACGGATTCCTTCTCGGCACCGTCAGCCCTTCGGGACGGATACAATTTGATTTCGAGCCCCTGAACGAGCAGGATCTCCTGTCCGCCGCTGGCAATCAATACACGCCGGAATTCGTTCATTGGTGCTTCGCCGAGAATTCGCAGGCGCACTGAAACACGCCCGCTCCACTCCGGGAGGACGCGCTCGTGGCTACGCAAAGCAAAACGCAACCGGATCCCGAGAGAATCTTAGAGACGATGTTCGCGCACCAGCGCACAGCAGCACTGAAGGCGGCCATCGAACTCGATCTTTTCACGGCCATCGGTGAAGGCGTTGACACCGTCACCGCTCTGGCTTTGCGCTCGAAGGCCACCGAACGCGGCGTGCGGATCCTCTGCGACTATCTCGCCATCCTCGGGTTCCTCGCGAAACAGGACCACCGTTACTCGCTGACACCGGAATCCGCCACGTATCTCGACCGTCGCTCGCCCGCCTGTATCGCATCGATCGTAGGCTTCATGACGCTGCCCGAAAAAATCGACGCCTTTAAAGATCTCGCCACGGTGATCCGCACCGGCCGCCCCGCCCTGTCAGGAGGAGCAGGATCGATCTCGCCCGAAAATCCGATCTGGGTGGATTTCGCTCGTTCGATGGGGTCGATGCAGCTCCCTGCCGCGCGAGAGCTGGCGCGTATCCTCGATGCTGGTGCCGGGAAGAAATGGAAAGTTCTCGACATCGCCGCGGGACACGGCGTCTACGGCATCGAGTTGGCCAGGCAGAATCCGAATGCCGAAATTTTCGCTCAGGATTGGGCCGCGGTGCTGGAGGTCGCCGCGGACAACGCCCGCGAGGCCGGCGTGGAGCGGCGTTATCACCGGTTGCCGGGCAGCGCCTTCGACGTCGAGTTGGGCTCGGGTTACGACATCATTCTGATCACAGGTTTTCTGCACCACTTCAGCCCGCCAGAGATCGAAGGCTTGCTACGCAAAGTTCGCACGTCGCTCGCACCCGATGGCCTTGTCGCAACTGTCGATTTCGTGCCCAACGAAGACCGCCTCACTCCTCCCCGTGCAGCAGCATTCAGTATGGAGATGCTGGGCACCACAATCTCCGGCGATTCCTATACGTTCCCGGAGTATCAGAGGATGTTCCGCAATGCCGGCTTTTCTGTGAACGAACTCCGACCTCTCGCGGGGAGTGGCCACAGCCTCATCCTTTCGCGGATATAGGACGAAGAAACTGGGGTCGATTTTCGCTTAGATACCGAAGGCAAGCGTGAGCAGCGTCTTCTGTTCCATCTCATGCGCTTTGGATGATCCTGTGGAAGGACTTGCGCTCTCCGAGCGATTGACGGACAGGATCGAGCGGCCTGCGAGCCGTTCGAGCTGCGGTATGATGAACTCTCGCGCTCCCATATTGCCCGGTTCTTCTTGCACCCAGACAAACTCGCGCGCGTTGGCGTAGCGGTTGATCTCACCGGTGAGTTCCGCTTCGGGGAAGGGATACATTTGATCGATAAACACAATCGCCGTGGAACTATCCTGCCGCCGCTTCCGCTCGGCTTCGAGTTCGTGCCCGATTTTGCCGGTGCAGAGCAACACGCGCGTAGCCGAACCGTCGCCTCGATCCGGAATCACGGTCCGGAACCGGCCGCTCGTGAAATCGCCGATCGCAGACGAAGCAGCCGGGTGCCGGAGCATGCTTTTCGGCGTAAACACGATGAGCGGCTTGCGCCACATGCGCATCGCCTGCCGTCGCAGCAGATGAAAATACTGCGCGGCTGTCGAGGGCTGGCAAATCTGAATGTTGTCGCGGGCCGCGAGCTGCAGAAAACGCTCGATGCGCGCGCTGGAATGTTCCGGGCCCTGCCCCTCATAGCCGTGCGGTAGCAGCAGCACGAGCCCTGAGAGCAGATTCCACTTGTCTTCGCTCGCCGAAATGAACTGGTCGATGATGATCTGCGCGCCGTTGGCGAAATCGCCGAACTGCGCTTCCCACAACACGAGCGCCTCCGGGAAATCGCGACTGAATCCGTACTCGAATCCGAGCACCGCGGCCTCGGAAAGTGGTGAATTGTAGATTTCGCACCACGCCTGGTCCGGCGCCATGTGCTCGAGCGGGACGAATTCTTCTTCCGTCTCGGTGTCGATCAGTGCTGCGTGCCGCTGGTTGAAAGTGCCTCGCCGGCTGTCCTGGCCGGTCAGCCGTACCGGCACACCCTGCAGCACCAGGGAGCCGAACGCCAGCGCCTCGGCCATGCCGAAATCGATCGGTCGCTTCCCTCGCGCCATTTCCAGGCGTTGTTCGAGCAGCTTTTTCACCTTGGCGTGAATGTGAAATCCTTCGGGATACGTGACGAGCGATTCGCCGATGGCTGCGATCGTCTCTTCCGGAGCTGCGGTATCGACCTCGTACGACGCGTCGTAGCGGCCGCCGATGAATCCGCCCCAGTAACGCGGCAAACGCCGCATCACGGGACGCTTTTCGATCTCCTGCGCTTCCTTCTGTGCCGCGTCGAGTTCCTCGCGCACGCGCTGAACGATCGGCTCGGGATTGGCGCCGATCTTCTCCGCGTAGATCTGCCATATCGGCGGGTGCGCTTCGATCTTCCGGTAGCGCAGCGGCTGCGTGATCGTGGGATCGTCCACTTCGCTGTGACCATGCCGCCGGTAGCCAATTAGATCGACGAACACCGGCGCGCCAAATGCATAGCGGTAGTCCAGCGCGATCCGCCCCACGCGCACCACGGCGTCCGGGTCCTCCGCGTTCACATGAAAAATGGGAGCGTCCAATCGCTTGGCAAGATCGGAGGAAAATCGCGACGATACGCTGTCGCGCGGCACCGTCGTGAACCCAATCAAATTGTTGACGATGATGTGCACCGATCCACCCACCGTGAATCCCGGAACGGCGCACAAATTTAGCGTCTCGGCGCAAATTCCCTGCCCCGCAAACGCAGCGTCACCGTGCATCGCGATCGCGACCACCTCCCTGCGGCCCGTTTCGCTGCGGCGCATCTGTTTCGCTCGCGTCCGCCCCATCAGCACGGGATCAACCGCCTCCAAATGGCTCGGGTTCGACACTAGATGCATGCTCACATCCCGGCCATTTGCGGCATGAAAATCGCCGGTCGCGCCCATGTGATACTTCACGTCGCCGCTGCCCATCGTGCTGCGTGGATCTACATCCTCGAACCGTGCGAACACTTCCGCCGCCGCGCGTCCCACGATGTGCACCATTACATTGAGCCGCCCGCGATGGCTCATCGCGAGCATACCCTTCGTCGCCCCCTGCTCGGCCGTCGCACTCAATATCGAATCGAGGAGCGGCAGCAGCGCCGATTCGCCTTCGAGCGAATAGCGCTTCGTGCCCAGGTAGCGCGTCTGCAGCACGTGTTCGAAGATTTCCGCGCGGATCAGCAGGCCGAGAATGCGCGTGCGGTCCGGCACGGGCGCTTCCGCCTCCATGCGCTCCTGCACCCACAGTCGCCGCTCGCGATCAGGGATGTGCATGAATTCGGCGCCGATGGTCCCGCAGTAGACTCGCCGCGCGGCTTCCGCTTCCGATCCTGGGATATCGAGTTCCGGCATCGCGACCGGTTCAAGATCGCCCAGCGGATCGAGGTTTGCCTGAAGATATCCCCAGCGGCGGAAGGCGTCCCACACGCGGTCTTGCGCCTCTGCCGTTGCAGCCGATTCGGCCACCGCTTGTTCCCGAATCATTGCGTGTCCCTTTGACGTCATAATGACCGCGCTTTCACACCAATCATAAGATGCCCAGATTCAACCGCGTGACCCCAACTGCGGCTCAGGTTTCCGGCCAGCAACCCAGCAGCCGCCGCACGAATACGAGCTGGCCCAGGTGGTAGGCGTTGTGATCCGCGATCAGCAAGGCCTCGCGTAGGATCGTCTGTCCGGTGCCGCCCGGGATCGGCGCCAAAAGATCGGTTTTCGGATCGTTCACCAGCTTGCGCATCTCTTCGAGATCGTGCTCGAGGGCCTTCACGCTCTTTTCCCATGCACCCGCATTCGGAGGCGCCGGCTTCTTCGGCCAGTAACCGGCCGGCCAGTCCGGCGAAACATGCTTCGGGTCGCGGCTGAACTCGAGAATGTCCCATGTCGCCAGGCGCATGTGCTCGAGCAATTCCCAGGGCGAATGTTCGGCACCCTTCGGACGCTTCCCGCGGTCCCTCGCGGGAATGCCCGCAACCACCTTCTTCCAATCGACGTGAGCTTCGTGCCAGCTCAGCGCCCGGCCCAAATGGTCGCGCAAAAGCTTCTCGTCCATAAGTGCGTTGCAGCCTCCGCCACTCACAATTCTAGGTTGCGCGTCGGAGGCGGTCAATGAATACGGTCGCGAACATCGGTGGAGAAATTCAGCCGACCTGCGACGGTGTCGCCGGAGCCGCTCCCGGCCGTCCGCCGCCGAGCGAGTTAAGCATCACCTGCAAATCAAATGCTTCCCGCCGGACGCGAAGATCGTAATAGAACACCGCTGTGGCGATCGTGAGGATTGGCGTGACCACGACTGTGGCGACGAACTGTCCGAAATGGCTCAGCACCAGCCAGAGCCGAGCCATCTCCGGATTACGCGCAGACAATCCGGCGGCAAATGTGAACGGCAACATCAACAGCAACGTGGCGGCATAGTTCAACACGAAATACAGCAAATAGATCAGGAAGGAACGGCCTGCGTAATCCTCAGTTATCCGAAAACTTCGACCTAAAGATTCGCCAGGCCCGAGGTCTTCAAGCAGCGCGGCGGGCACACACACCACCAACCGGCAGGCCAACCAGATGCCGGGAATGATCAGCAATAGCGTCGCTGCACCAACAGCAATCCCGTTCAATATGATTACTCCCAATAACGTCCAGAAATGGCCTCGCATTCGCTTCAGCGAAGCCATGATCGTTGTGTTGCGCCCCAGATACAGCTCAGAAACCGCGAATACCGTGCCGCCTTGCGCAAAAAGATATGCCACAACGTAAATCACGATGCCGATCAGCAGGGGGACAAAACCGAGTGCCGTTATTCCGGCCGATGGCGGCCGCAGGTTGCCTGCTGGCATCGGAGAAACGGCAGGCACAACAGTCGTAACCAAACCCAGACAGAGAACTAAGAGTTGCGGAATTGCCGCAATTCCCGCGAACAGAAGGAAGTCGCCGCGATAGAGGGAGAACGTCCGGTCGAGGATCTCTCCAAGCGAAAGAGGTCGCAGATCAAGATTCGCCACCACTAATCTCGAGGCAGCTTATGGAGCTCCCGCAGTAGAGGCGCCCATCCCCCGCCGCTGTTGAAAGCACTCGCGGCAATAAACCGGGCGTCCCTGCGTGGGTTTGAACGGGACTGTCGTTTCTTTCCCGCACTGCGAGCAGACTGTCTTGGTTTCTACCCGTTGCACAGTAGTCGTACTGGAGCCGTTGTTTCCTTGCGTGCGGTTGGCTTTACAGGCTTTGCACCGCTTGGGTTCGTTCTTGAAGCCCTTGTCCGCAAAAAACATCTGCTCGCCGGCGGTGAATACGAACTCCGCTCCGCACTCCGAGCACTTCAGGACCTTGTCGTGGTATTCCATACGCTGCTCCGGGTCCGTGTCCGCGTAGAAAGGGCTCCCAGGTCGACGGCGAGTCGAACCTGGGAGATTCGGATGGGCAGCGGCGCAGCGCCGATACGACGGCGCACCGAGTACCCGCTTGCACCCGCGGATATCGATGCACCGCTGGCCCGTAGCTGCTTGGAATGGTCCCCGTGATGAGGTGTTCTAATCCTGCTCACGCCGCTGCTTTTTCCGGAGGCGCTTACGCGAGAGAGCTTCCTTGGCGCGACGCTTTTCGCCCGGCTTCATGTAGTAGCTGTGCTTCTTGATCTCCTTGATGATGTCCTCCGACTGCACCTTCCTCTTGAAGCGGCGAAGAGCGTTCTCCAAAGATTCACCCTCTTGAATAACAACTTCTGCCACGCGTATTCACCCCCATCTCTTTCTGGAATTGAATTGTTGGATTCAAATCAGTGTAACCGGAATCCTCGCGAACCGGCTATTGCCCACTCCTTCTATCGGAGGCTATCCCTCAAGTCAAGGCTTAAATTGCACACTGGGGTTGTTCCTCCTCCGTACTTAACTGATTGATAATATCCTGAACCGTGGGCCCGGCGTGCGCAGTCCGGTTCGAGGAAAACTCCCAGCAACAGCGCGTCCCGCCCCGGCGGCCTTGCTGTTAGAATGTCCTTCCCTGAGAGGGGCCCGCAGCGATCTCCTCGATGGTTTCGATGCGCAACGCGATCGGCGTTCTCCTGGCCGGAGGCCAGGGAGAGCGGCTTTGGCCGCTGACTCGTGATCGCGCCAAACCCGCTGTTCCCTTCGGCGGCGTTTACCGCATCATCGATCTCACGCTCTCGAACTGTCTCAATAGCGAACTTCGCCGCGTCTTCGTCCTCACGCAGTACAAGGCGCTCAGCCTGAATCGTCACGTTCGCCGCGGGTGGTCCTCGCTGATGGGCGTCGGGGATTTCATCGAGGTGTTGCCGCCTCAGATGCGTGTCTCGCAGCAGTGGTATCAGGGCACCGCCGACGCCGTCTATCAGAACATCTACTCGATCGGCAGCGAGCAATCAAACTACGTCTTCATCCTCTCGGGCGACCACATCTACAAGATGAACTATCAGAGAATGCTCGAGCAGCACGTCGATTCCGGCGCGGACGTCACCGTGGCGACGATCGAGATGGATGCCTCGGCTGCCGCCGGGAAATTCGGCGTGATTGAGACCGACGAGAGCTGGCGCGTCATCGGCTTCGAGGAAAAGCCGCTCAATCCCAAGGCTTCGCGCGTTCATGCAGGGAAATGCAACGCCTCGATGGGCGTCTATCTTTTCAATACGCAACTTCTCGTGCCCATTCTTATCGACGATGCCGAAAACACCGCTTCCTCCCACGATTTCGGCAAAGATATTTTGCCGCGCATCATCGGCAAGTACCGCGTTTTCGCCTACAACTTCCGCGACGAAAACAAGAAGGAAACCTCCTACTGGCGCGACGTCGGCACCATCGATGCCTATCATGAAGCCAACATGGATCTCGTCTCGGTTACGCCCATTTTCAATCTCTACGACGAAAGCTGGCCGCTCCACAGCTGGCAGCGCCAGTATCCGCCGGCAAAATTCGTGTTTGCTGATCCCGAACGCACCGGCGCCGCGCTGGACTCCATCGTAGCGGGCGGGTCCATCGTTTCAGGCGGCCGCGTACTGAAATCGGTCTTGGGTTACGACGTCCGCGTCAACAGCTATGCCGACGTCGAAGAATCGATCATCTTCAACCACGTGAACATCGGCCGGCACTGCCGCATCCGCCGCGCGATCATCGACCGCCACGTCAATCTGCCCGAAGGCACGGTGATCGGCCACGACCTCGAAGCCGATCGCGCACGCTATTCGGTCTCCGACAACGGCGTGGTGGTCGTCGTCCGCCCGGAATCGATGATCGAAGAGCCGGAGTAGCTGCGCCGTGTCCGCCGGATTCCAATCCCGCTTCGGCCACGCCGTGGATGAGTATGTCGCCTACCGCCCTGAATATCCTGCTGAACTTTTCGAGCGCATTATGGCCGTGCTTCCGTCCGAACGCCGCCAGCGAGCCATGGATCTCGGCGCCGGCACCGGTAATTCGATCCGCCCGCTGCTCGCGCATTTTGCGGAAGTCATCGCGGTCGAGCCCGATCCGCTGATGGCGGAAAAGCTGCGCGCTTTGGGAGCGCGCGCTCAGGTGCGCGTCACGAGCGCTGAAGACGTGGTTCTGGAGGCCGCGAGCGTCGATCTCGTCACCGTTGCCGCCGCACTTTACTGGATGGACGTTCCGCGCGTGATGGCGAATATCTTGCGATGGCTCCGAAGCGGAGGCATTCTCGCGGTCTGGGCCGGCGGGATCCCGCGCACCCCCGATCTCGTGCATGAAATCACGCTCAAGGAATTCGCCGAGCACTGGAGGCGCTTCCGTGATCCCCGCCTCGAACTGGCCGAATCGTCCCAGCATGCAAGGGGCGCTGCATTGGGTTTCACGATTCTTGACGACCGCGTCATTCCTCACGTCGTCTGGCTCGCTCCCGGCGAGTTCGTCGGCTTCTGGCGCTCTACTTCCTACGGCAGCGCCTACGCGCGCAGGCTCGCCGTTCCTGAGGCTTACTGGCGCGATCTCGAAGCGCGCTACCGGAACTCTTGGCCGAAAGAAAAGTTTCCCGTAGACTTTAGTCCTTGGCTGCTGCTCGCGCGCAAATAGGGCTCCGAGGTCGAACGGCCGGAGCGACATCGCTCCCGAGCTGAATCGCATCGCAGATCAATCCCGAGGGTTACGCAATGTCCACGAAGATTGTTGCCGTTCATGGCCGCCAAATTCTTGACTCCCGAGGCAATCCCACGGTCGAAGCCGA
>Ga0335081_10012260_pt1 | contig 13887 bp, 10 predicted proteins | sample Lox_Sample_35_FD_206713 | JGI IMG/M metagenome (GOLD analysis project Ga0335081, IMG submission 206713) | Soil microbial communities from Loxahatchee National Wildlife Refuge, Florida, United States - Lox_Sample_3.5 | ecosystem: Environmental > Terrestrial > Soil > Wetlands | place: USA... | reverse complement strand
TGCGCCACGACGTGACCTTCCCGCTCTACGTCGAGGTCGATCAGATCTTCAATCTCGCCTGTCCGGCGTCGCCCATCCACTACCAGCACGACCCGGTGCAGACCACCAAGACGAGCGTGCACGGCGCGATCAACATGCTCGGCCTCGCCAAGCGGCTGCGGGCAAAAATCCTGCAGGCCTCCACCTCCGAGGTCTACGGCGATCCCGACGTGCATCCGCAGCCGGAGGAATACTGGGGCAACGTCAACCCGATCGGGATGCGCGCCTGCTACGACGAGGGCAAGCGCTGCGCCGAGACGCTGTTCTTCGACTATTGGCGCCAGCACCGCCTGCGGGTCAAGGTCGCGCGGATATTCAACACCTACGGCCCCCGCATGCATCCGAACGACGGGCGCGTAGTGTCGAACTTCATCGTCCAGGCCCTGCTCGGGCGCGACATCACCATCTACGGCGACGGGACGCAGACGCGCTCGTTCTGCTACGTCGACGACCTGATCGACGGACTCGCCCGGCTGATGCAGACCGACGACGGGTTCGTCGGCCCGATCAACCTCGGCAACCCGGATGAATTCTCCATCCTCGCGCTGGCGACGACCGTCATCGAGCTGACCGGATCACGCTCGCGCATCGTCCACCGGCCGAAGCCGGAAGACGATCCGAAGCAGCGCCGGCCCGATATCTCGAAGGCGAATCAGATTCTATCATGGTCGCCGGCGACGCCGCTCAAGGACGGCTTGCCGCGGACGATCGCGTATTTCGAGCAGCTGTTGCGGGACCCGGCGATCTGCCGCGTCCTCGTCGAGGGCTGAGCGCGGCAGGGGAATGAAAGGAACGCAGGATGGCGGATCGGGTCGCCCTCATCACCGGCGTGACCGGGCAGGATGGGGCCTATCTGGCCGAGCTGCTGCTCGGCAAAGGCTACATCGTCCACGGCATCAAGCGGCGGTCGTCGTCGTTCAACACCGGGCGGGTCGACCGGCTCTACGTCGACCCGCACGAGGCGAGCGTACGCTTCCTGATGCACTACGGCGATCTCACCGATGCGACCAACCTGATCCGCATCGTGCAGGAGACCCGGCCGACGGAAATCTACAATCTCGCCGCCCAGTCGCACGTCCAGGTCAGCTTCGAGACGCCGGAATACACCGCCAATGCCGACGCGCTCGGTACGCTGCGCCTGCTCGAGGCGATCCGCATCCTCGGCCTGGAGAAGCGCGTGCGGTTCTACCAGGCGTCGACCTCGGAGCTCTATGGCCGCGTGCAGGAAACCCCGCAGCGCGAGACGACGCCGTTCTATCCGCGCTCGCCTTACGCGGCCGCGAAGCTCTACGCCTACTGGATCACGGTGAACTACCGCGAGGCGTACGGGATCCACGCCTCGAACGGCATCCTGTTCAACCACGAAGGGCCGACGCGCGGCGAGACCTTCGTGACGCGCAAGATCACCCGCGCGGTCGCCGCGATCGAGCTCGGCCTGCAGAAGAAGCTCTATCTCGGCAATCTCAACGCCGAGCGCGACTGGGGCCATGCGCGCGACTTCGTCGAGGGCATGTGGCGCATCCTGCAGCAGCCGGAGCCCGACGACTATGTGCTCGCCACCGGCGAGAAGCATTCGGTGCGCGAGTTCACCGAGCTCGCCTTCGGCCATATCGGCAGGCGCGTCGTGTGGCGCGGATCCGGGCGCGACGAGCAGGGGATCGACGCCAAGACCGGCGAGACGCTGGTCGAGGTCGATCCGCGCTATTTCCGCCCGACCGAGGTCGACCTGCTGCTGGGCGATCCCGCCAAGGCGCGGGAAAAGCTCGGCTGGCGCCACACGACGAGCTTCGCGGAGCTGGTCAAGGAGATGGTCGTCTCCGACCTCGCCGAGGTGCGCCGCGAGCTCGAGCGCAAGAACCGCGACGATTGACGAGACATTGACCGAGACATTGACCGAGACATTGACCATGAACACGACGACGGCGCCGGCGACGAAAGACCAGGCGGAGCGCTTCGCGCTCAAAGGCACGCGCGTCTACGTGGCGGGACATGCCGGCATGGTCGGCAGCGCCATCGTGCGGCGGCTGGCCTCGGAGGACTGCACGGTGCTCACCGCCGATCGGCGCCGCCTCGACCTCACCCGCCAGGCCGACACCGAGCGCTGGCTCGCCGCGGAGCGGCCCGACGTGGTCGTGGTCGCGGCCGCGCGGGTCGGCGGGATCGCCTACAACGATTCCGCCCCGGTCGAGTTTTTGGCCGATAACCTTTCGATCGAGCTCAACCTCATTCGCGGCGCCCAGTCCGTGGGCGTGCGCAAGCTCCTGTTTCTCGGCTCGTCCTGCATCTATCCAAAACTCGCGCCGCAGCCGATGCGCGAGGACATGCTGCTCACCGGCCCGCTCGAGCCGACCAACGAATGGTACGCGGTGGCGAAGATCGCCGGGATCAAGCTCGCGCAGGCGATGCGCCGCCAGTACGGGGCCGACTTCATCTCGGCCATGCCGACGAATCTTTATGGCCCGCACGACAACTATCATCCCGAGCACAGCCACGTGCCGGCCGCGCTCATCCGCCGCATGCACGACGCGAAGGTCGCCGGCGCGGCGCGGGTCGCGGTCTGGGGCACCGGCACGCCGCGGCGGGAATTCCTGTTCGTCGACGATCTCGCCGACGCCTGCGTGTTCATGCTGAAGCACTATTCCGACATGGGCTTCCTCAACGTCGGGACCGGCGAGGACATCGCGATCGCCGACTTCGCCCGGATGGTCGCCGAGGTCGTCGGCTTCCGCGGCGAGCTCGTCTTCGATGCCGCGCGCCCCGACGGCACGCCGCGCAAACTGCTCGATGTCTCCAAGCTGACCGCGCTCGGCTGGCGGGCGCGCACCGACCTGCGCACCGGCCTGCAGGCTGCCTATGAGGACTTCATCGCCGGCGGGGGCCGCGACGTCTAGCCTACGCAGGTTTCTGGGCGGCGCTCTGCAGCTTCCGCTCCCACGCCAGCGCATGCGCCGCGATCACCGCCAGATCGTCGAACTGCGGCCGCCAGCCGAGCAGGGCGCGGATGCGGTCCGAATTGGCGACGATCTGCGCCGGATCGCCCGCCCGGCGCGCGCCGAGCTCGACCGGAAAGTCGACGCCGGAGACGTGCCGCACCGTGTTGATCACCTCGAGCACGGAAAAGCCGCGGCCGTAACCGCAGTTGAGTGTCTCCGACGCGCCGCCGTTGCGCAGATGCGCGAGGGCGTCCGAATGGGCGCGCACCAGATCGCTGACGTGAATGTAGTCGCGGATGCAGGTGCCGTCGGGCGTCGGATAGTCGGTGCCGAAGACCTGCATCTTGGCGCGGGCGCCGAGCGCCGTCTCGACCGCGACCTTGATGAGATGGGTCGCCCCTTTGGTCGACTGCCCGGTGCGCAGCGCCGGATCGGCGCCGGCGACGTTGAAATAGCGCAGGATCACATGGCGCAGGCCGTGCGCCGCGCCGGTGTCGCGCAGCATGATCTCGGTCATCAGCTTGGACGAGCCGTAAGGCGACATCGGAATGGTCGGATCGGCTTCGCCGACCGGCACCTGGGCCGGATTGCCGTAGACCGCCGCCGTCGACGAGAAGATGAAATGCGCAACGCCGCCCTTGACCGCGCATTCGATCAGGGCGCGCGAGTTCACGGTGTTGTTGCGATAATATCCGAGCGGATCGGCGACCGACTCGGGCACGACGATCGAGCCGGCGAAGTGAATGATCGCATCGACCGCGTTCTTGGCGATCACGTTCATCACCAGCGCCTGGTCGCCCGCGTTGCCGACCACGAGGGTCGCGGCTTTCGGCACCGCCCAGTCGAAGCCGGTCGAGAAATCGTCGAGGACGACGACCCGCTCGCCGGCGTCGACCAGCGCGTGCGCCATGTGGCTGCCGATGTACCCGGCCCCGCCCGTCACCAGAATGGCCATGTCGGCTGCCCTCCGCTCGCCGTCAAACGCGCGCCGGCAACCCCCGGCCGCGGCTCACGCTCCACATCATACTATGGATACTATGGCGCATGTTCTCGTCGGCGAACCGGCATCCACTTCGCCGAAAATGCGCTACTGCCGCTTGGACAAGAGATGCCGATTGAGCGCCAGGTGCTGGATGCCGGAATTGGCCATCACCCGGATGGCATCCTGGCCGGTCGCAACGATCGGCTCGCCGTGCAGGTTGAACGACGTATTGAGAATGGCGCCACGGCCGGTCAACCGCTCGAAATGGCCGATCAGCGCGTGATAGTCGGGATTGGCGGCGGCGGTGACGACCTGCGGCCGGATGGTGCGATCCTTCGGATGCGAGCCCGCGATGATCTCGTCGTACGCGGCGGGACGAACCGGCGCCGCGAACGTCATGAACCCGTAGTCGATCCCCTTTGCGGGCTCGAAATAGCGCGCCGCGGCTTCCGACTTGATGCTCGGCGCGAACGGCATCCAGAAGTCGCGCATCTTGATCATCTGATTGATCTCGTCGATCCGGCGAACATTGTCGGCGGTCGACAGGATGCTGCGGTTTCCCAGCGCCCGCGCGCCCCATTCCATCGGGCCGCGGCAGACCGCGACGATCTCGCCGGCCGCCAACAGGTCGGCGATCTCGGCGTTCATGTCGGGCGGCCGCGACACGGTCAGCTGCAGGCGTGCGCGCGCCGCCTCCACGGCCGCGCTCTCGGCGCCCGCCTCGTCCCGCCCGCCGAGATAGAGGTGCGCGAGCCGGCTCGCGCGCGCGTCGGCGTCGCGATGGCGCTCGTAGTAGCGCGACAGGCAGGCGCCGATCGAGAGCGATTCATCGCTCGCGCTCGGCATCACGTAGATCGAGCGCACCTCCGGCAGCTCGGCGACAAGCATGTTGGCCTTGACGTTCATGAACACGCCGCCGCCGCACACGAGATCGGCGATGCCCGTTGCCCTGATGCAGCTTCGCACCCAGGCGACCAGCATCTCCTCGGTGAAACGCTGCGTCGCCCCCGCGAGCGTGTCGAACCGGACGCGCTCGAACACTGCGCGCAAGTGCCGATAGCAATAGTTGGTCGACAGCTCGGTCTTGAGCGCAAAGCCGAGGCCGTCCTCCGACAGGCCGAGCAGGCGGCGCAACGGCTCGGCGGCCTGGTCGGCGCGCGCCGGGTCCGCGTAGGGCGCGAGCCCCATCAGTTTGTACTCGTGCTCCCACGGCGTCATTCCCATGAGATAGGTCACGCGCGAGTAGATCTTGCCGAGCGACGCGTTGCGGTCGGTTTGCGCAATGCGCTCGATCGCGTTGCCGCGGCAGATCGAGACGGTGGCGCAAAGGCCGTCGCCCGCCCCATCGAGGGTCAGGCCGAGAACCGGTCCGCCCGGATCGGGGCGGGGCGCCGTGAAGTAGGCGGCCGCGAGATGCGCGAGATGATGCTCGACGAACGCGACCCGGCTTTCCGCAATGCCGAGATGACGCGCCGCCTGGGCGATGCGCTCGCGCTTGCGCGCCTCGAAGATGCTGCGGCCGTATTCCGGCGGTCGCCGCGCGTCGGCGATCTGCTCCTCGATGCCGACCGGGTACCACTGCGAGATGTCCTCGAGATGCGACGCGGTGTGCATGAACAGCGACGCATAGGCGACCTCGGAAAGCGCGTGCGGCGCGACGCCGCCGATGCGCAACACCTCCTCGATCGATTTCGCCGGATAGCCGCTGGCGTTCTTGCGGCGCGTCAGGCGCTCCTCGGACACGGACGCGACGATCGTGCCGCCACGCGTGAGGGTTGCGCCGCAATTGTGCCCGTCGTGGATCCCAAGGATGGTGTACTCGCCGTCCTGCATGCGTGACGCGTCCGCGTGATCCGGTTAGTTTTGCGCAGTCTATCTACTGGCGTCCAATGCGCAATGAAAGTGAAAAACGGAGACCGTGCAGCTCGATGTCGCCATCGCGTGAACGCCGGAGGATCGCCTATTTCGCCCTCGATCTGCCGCATAAGGGCCAGGCGAGCTATGTCCATATCCATGAGATCGTCGACAACCTGAAGGGCCTCGGATGGCATGTCGATCTGTTCACGCCGCAGCCCGGCTCGCCCGACCGCAAGGCGAGCGTCTTGCGCAAAGCGAGCGAGTATGTCGGCGCGGCGCGGCGCGCGCTCGCCAAGCTCGCAACCTATGACGTGCTGTACGTGCGCGCGCACGCGCTGGCCTGGCCGGTGAGCGTCGCCGCCGCGCGCAAGGGGCTCGTGGTCGTCGAGGAGATCAACGGCACCGAGGTCGATCTCCTCGTCAGCCGCCCGTGGCTGCGTCCGTTCTGGGCTTTGCTGCGCTGGCTCTATGTTTCGCAGTATCGGCGGGCCGATCACCTGTTTCCGGTCGCCAAGGAGCTCGCCGCATGGCTGCGCGCGCGCGTCGGCCATGATCGCATCACGGTCGTTCCCAACGCGGCGAACACCGATCTGTTTCGCCCGATGGAACGCCTGCCGGCCGTTCCGTTCGTGGTGTTCTTCGGCGGCCTGACCGACTGGCACGGAATCGAGGTGATGATCGACGCGGTCCAGCATCCCGCGTGGCCGAAGGGCGTCGAGCTCGTGATCATCGGGACCGGGGTCAAGCAAGGCATCGTCGAGGCGGCCGTTCGCGCCGGGCTGCCGATCCGCTGGCTCGGTCATCGTCCCTATGCGCAGATCCCGGGGCTGATCGCCGGGGCGATCGCCGGACTGAACCCGGTGACGGATCCGCTCGGCCGCGCCGCGACCGGCATGAACCCGCTCAAGCTCTACGAGATGCTGGCAAGCGGACTCGCCGCCGTCGTCACCGATCTGCCGGGACAGGCTGAGCTGGTCACGAGCGGGCGCTGCGGACTGGTCGTTCCGCCGGGCGACGCGGCGGCGCTCGCCCGCGCGGTGGCGCAACTGGCCGCCGATCCGGCGGCGACGCGCGAGATGGGGCGGCGCGGCGCCGAATTGGTCCATGCGGCGCATTCGTGGCGCGCCCGCGCGGGCGAGATCGACAAGGTGCTGCGGCAGTGCCTTGCGGCGGCCGATGCGCGAGGCCGAAAAGCCTGAATGTGCGGCATCGCGGGCATTTGGCGGTTCGACGGCGCGGCCGCGGGCGACCTCGCGGCGCAATCGCGCGCCATGACGGACGCGATCGCCTATCGCGGGCCGGACGGCGACGGGCATTGGCTCGACGCCGACGTCGGCATCGCGCTCGGTCATCGCCGCCTCGCCATCATCGATCTGACGCCGACCGGCCTGCAGCCGATGACGAGCGCGGACGGACGCATCGTCATCACCTACAACGGCGAGCTGTACAATCGTGCCGAGATGGCGGCGGAGCTCGACCGGCCGTGGCGGGGAACCTCGGACACCGAGGTGCTGGTCGAGGCGATCGCCAAGTTCGGCATCGCCGGCGCGCTCGCCCGCGCCAACGGCCTGTTCGCCTTTGCGGCGTTCGATCGCGGCACGCGCACGCTCCATCTGGCGCGCGACCGGCTGGGAATAAAGCCGCTCTACTGGACGCGGCAGAACGGCGCGTTCGCGTTCGCGTCCGAGCTCAAGGCGCTGCGCGCGGCGCCCGGGCTCGGCTTCACGCTCGAGCCCGGCGCGATCGCCTCCTATCTGCGCTATCTCTACGTTCCGGCGCCGGCGAGCATCTTTCGCGAGGTCGCAAAACTCGCGCCCGGCCATCGGCTGGAGGCGACCGGTGCCGGCGTGACGCTGCATCGCTACTGGGATCTCGCCGACATTGCGCGGCGGGCCCAGCAGGACCACGACCGGCGCCCGGAGCCGGAGCTCGTCGAGGCGCTGCACGATCTCCTGGCGGACGCGGTCAAGCGGCAGATGGTGTCGGACGTGCCGCTCGGCGCCTTTTTGTCGGGCGGCATCGATTCCTCGGCGGTCGTCGCCCTGATGCAGCGGGCGGCGAGCCGTCCGGTAAAAACCTTCTCGATCGGATTTCGCGAGCGCGGTTTCGACGAGGCCGCCAACGCCAAGGCGGTGGCGCGCCATCTCGGCACCGATCACACCGAGGTCACGCTGTCGGCGGCCGATGCGCTCGCGATCATCCCGCGGTTGCCGGAGATTTATGACGAGCCATTCGCCGACAGCTCGCAGCTGCCGACCTTTTTGGTGTCGCGGCTCGCGCGCAGCCAGGTGACCGTCGCGCTCTCGGGCGACGGCGGCGACGAGGTGTTTGGCGGCTATGTGCGCTACCTCGCGGTCGCCCGCATCGCCGGCGTCGCGCGCCGCCTGCCGGCGGCGGTGCGGCGGCTCGCCGCAAGCGCGATCGAGCTCGTCTCGGCCGATGCCTGGGACACGCTCATGCGCGCGCTGCCGTCGTCGCGCGTGCCGGCGCACGCGGGCGACAAGATCCGCAAGGGCGCGGCGCTGCTCGTCGCCGCCGAGCCGCTCGCCATGTATGGGCGCGTCATATCGTACACGCCGCAGCCGGCGCGGTTCCTGCCGGGCGTGACCGAGCTCGCGGAGGTGACCGGGCGGCTCGGCGGCGAGACGCGCGGCCTCGACGTCACCGCGCAGCTGCGTCTCCTCGACATGCTGACCTATCTGCCGGACGACATTCTCACCAAGGTCGACCGCGCCTCGATGGCGGTGAGTCTCGAGGCGCGCGTGCCCTTGCTCGATCACCGCGTGGTCGAGTTCGCCTGGCGCATGCCCGCGGCGGCCCTGATCGCGCACGGGACCGGCAAGCGCCCGCTGCGCGCGGTGCTCGCCCGCTATGTGCCGAGCGCGCTGGTCGATCGGCCAAAGATGGGATTCAGCATTCCGGTCGGCGATTGGATGCGTGGACCGCTGCGGCCGTGGGCCGAGGACCTGCTCTCGCCCGGCGCGCTCGCCGATGGCCTGTTCGACGCCGGCGCGGTGCGGCGCTGCTTCGCCGAGTTCCTTGCCGGGCGGCGCGACATGCAGCACGGACTCTGGGCGCTGCTGCAGTTCCAGGCGTGGCGGCGCGCCTATGCGTGAGGCCGCGCTTGCGGATGGCGGCAAAGACCCGCTAGACAACCCTCTCGCGCGGACGAGGGAACTTCGCTTTGGCGCACGATCGTAAGATTGCGGTCATCGGCCTCGGCTATGTCGGCCTGCCGGTCGCGGTCGCGTTCGCCCGCGCCGGTGCGCCGGTGATCGGCTTCGACGTCGATCGCGCGCGCGTCGACGCGCTGCGCGCCGGTCACGACCGCACCCGCGAGGTGGATGCGGTCGAGCTGGCGCGGCCGAATCTGCGGTGCACCGACGATGCGGCGGCGCTGACGGCGGCCGACTTCTTCATCATCACGGTGCCGACGCCGATCGATGCGGCCAATCGTCCCGATTTGTCGGCGATGCTGGCCGCCTCGCAGACGGTCGGCCATGCGCTCAAGCGCGGCGACATCGTCGTCTACGAGTCGACGGTCTATCCGGGCGCCGTCGAGGAGGAGTGCGTTCCGGTGCTCGAGGGCGCTTGCGGTCTCGCCTGCGGGCGCGATTTCGCCGTCGGCTACTCGCCCGAGCGCATCAATCCGGGGGACAAGAAACATCGATTCGAGACCATCACCAAGGTGGTCGCCGCGAGCGACGAAACGACGCTCGACATCGTGGCGCAGGTCTATGGAAGCGCCGTGACGGCCGGCATCCATCGCGCGCCGTCGATCAGGGTCGCCGAGGCCGCCAAGGTGATCGAGAACACGCAGCGCGACCTCAACATCGCATTCATGAACGAGCTGTCCGCGATCTGCCATGCGCTCGGCATCGACACCGGGGACGTGCTCGCCGCGGCGCGCACCAAGTGGAATTTCCTGCCCTTCTATCCCGGCCTGGTCGGCGGCCACTGCATCGGCGTCGACCCTTACTACCTCACGGATCGGGCGGAGCGCGCCGGCTATGCGCCGCAGGTGATCCTTGCGGGCCGACGCATCAACGACGGCGTCGGCCAACGGGTGGCGCGCGAATGCGTGCGCATGCTGATGCGGCGGGGCAACGCGACGCCGGTCGTCACGGTGCTCGGCCTCACCTTCAAGGAGGACGTGCCCGACATCCGCAATTCGAAGGTCGTCGACATCGTGCGCGAGCTCGCCTCGTTCGGCATCGTGGCGCAGGTGCACGATCCGCTCGCGCTCGCCGACGAGGCGGTGGATGAATACGGCATCACGCTGATCGGCATGCCGGAGCTGCACCGCGCCGATGCGGTCGTTCTCGCGGTCGCGCACGCGGACTACGTGCGCGGCGGCTGGCCGATGATCGAAAAGCTGCTCAATCCGGGCGGCGTCGTGCTCGACGTCAAGGCCGTGCTCGACCGCGGCGCGACGCCCGCGGGCGTCGATCTGTGGCGTCTGTGAGGCCGGATGCCGGATACGCGCATGCCGATGTCGAACGAGCCGATCCTGGTCACCGGCGCCGCCGGGTTCATCGGGTTTCACGTCGCGCGCCGCCTGCTTGGCGACGGCTGCAGCGTCGTCGGGCTCGACAATCTCAACGCCTATTACGATCCGGCGCTCAAGCAGGCGCGGCTCGCGGAGCTGGCGAAGAATCCCGCCTTCAAGTTCGTCAAGCTCGACCTTGCCGACCGCGCCGGCGTCGCGGCGCTGTTTGCGACCTACGAATTTCGCGACGTCATCCATCTCGCGGCGCAGGCCGGCGTGCGCCATTCGCTCATCGACCCGCATGCCTATGCGGACGCCAACCTGACCGGGTTTCTCAACATCCTCGAAGGCTGCCGCAGCGCGACATCGCGCCATCTGGTCTATGCGTCGTCGTCCTCGGTCTACGGCGCCAACACGCGCATGCCGTTCTCGACCGCGCAGAACGTCGACCATCCGCTCAGCCTCTACGGCGCGACCAAGAAGGCGAACGAGCTGATGGCGCATGCCTATGCGCATCTGTTCGGCCTGCCGGCGACGGGCCTGCGCTTCTTCACGGTCTACGGGCCGTGGGGCCGGCCCGACATGGCGATGTGGCTGTTCACCGACGCGATCCTGGCCGGGCGTCCGATCAAGCTGTTCAACCACGGCAACATGCGCCGCGACTTTACCTATGTCGACGACGTCACCGAAGCGGTGGTCCGGCTGATCGATCGCCCGCCGGCCGGCAACGCCGGCTGGTCGGGCGACCGCCCGGATCCGGCGACGAGCCGCGCGCCGTGGCGCGTCTACAACATCGGCAACCACACGCCGGTCGAAGTCACCGAGGTGGTCCGGCTGATCGAGCAGGCGGTCGGAAAGCCGGCGATCCGCGAGCTCGTGCCGATGCAGCCGGGCGACGTGCCGGAAACCTGCGCCGACGTCGACGACCTGCGCCGCGATGTCGGCTTCGCGCCCGACACGCCGATCGGGGACGGAATTCGCCGTTTTACCGACTGGTATCGCGCGTATCGAAAAATCTGAAGCGGGCAAACCGTGGAAGCGATCCGACAGGGCAAGGATGCGAGGCTCTCTTCGCTCGTCAGGGCGCCGGCCGACGGCGGCGTCGCCTTGGCGCGCGGGCTGCTGCTCGCCTTTCTCGTCGCCCTGGTGGCGTCGACCTCGCCGGCGGTCATCGTCGAGGTCGTGACCTATCTGGCGTTTGCGCTCAGTGCGGAATTGCGCCGCAGGCTGTGGATGGCCTTGCGGCATCCGGTGGCAGTTAGCGTGCTGGTGTTCTGGGCCGCGGTTGCGCTCGGCGTTCTGCATGGCCCGACATCCTGGTCCGACGCGCTCGGCAACCTGCTGGGATGGCGCCGTGTGCTGCTGGTGCCGCTCGGGCTCGCCGTGTTCGACGATGAGTCCTCGAAGCGCCTCCTGCTCAAGGTGCTGATCGGCACCGGCCTGATCGGGACGCTCGCCTCGGCGATCGGCTTCTTCGGCCACATGCCCGGCTGGTGGGGGCGCGGCGTCGTCTTCCACAATTACGCCGCCCAGGGCATCGCCTTCGCGCTGGCGGCGATCGCCTGCGCGGCCGCGCTGATCCGTCCCGCATGCTTCGCCGGCGACCTCCTGCTGCAGGATCGCCGAGTGACGGGCGCGGCCGCCGTCGTGCTCGCGATCGACGTGGTGTTCATCCTCGACGGCCGCAGCGGCCCCGTGTCGCTCGCCGTCATGGCCGTGGCCATCGTTACGCTGCTGGCGCCGGGATCGTGGCGCGCCAAGGCGCTCGCCGGCGTCGGCGTCCTGCTCTGCGTCGGCGTCCTGCTCGCGTCGAGCGCGCATGTGCGCGCGGGCTTCGAAAAGGCAATTCACGAGATCGAGACCGTCGATGAGTCGCCGGTCGGCACGTCGGTCGGACAGCGCGTGGTCATGTGGCGCAATTCGTATCGCATGATCCGCGACCACGCCGTCCTCGGTGTCGGCAGCGGCGGCTATCAGGACGGCTACCGCCCCTATGCGGCCGGCGTGCGCGACTGGCAGCGGTTCGAGACCGATGATCCGCACAACCAGTTTCTCAAGATTCTGGGCGAGCAGGGGATCATCGGGCTCGCCGCGTTCCTGTTCTTCATCTACCGCGCGCTCACCACGCCGGCCGCGACGCCTTATCGCGCGCTCGCGGCGGCGGCCGTGATCGGCTGGTGTGCGACCAGCCTTGCCAGCTCGCATTTCTCGACCTTCGTCGAAGGTCAGCTGCTGTTCCTATGGGTCGGGGCCATGTTCGGCGGGAGCGCGTCGACGGCAGCTTCTCCGCAGGGCGCGCCCGCCGGCGCGGCCGCATGAACGACGTCGGCGCCGAGCCGTCGCGCACCGGCGGCTATACGCTGGTTCCGGCGCGGTCGGTCGATGAGGCGGCCCTGGTCGCCTTTGCGTCCGCCGTCTGGCCGGACCGCGAGCCGCACGAGCGTATCCGCGCGAGCTGGTGGCGCTATGCCGAGCCGGAATGTGCTGTCGTCGCCCTGCACGATGCGACCGGCGCGGTGGCGGGTCTGTGCGGCGGGCGTCCGAGCCAATGGGTGATCGACGGCCGGCCGCATCCGGCCGTGGCGATCACCGACTGGTACGTGGCCCCCGGGCATGCCGGGAAGCTGATCGGCCGGCGCCTCGTCCGCCAATTCCAGGCGCCGGACCGGGTGATGTACGCATTCTCGATCTCCGACATGGCGGTCGCCTACCTGCGCGCGCTCGGCTGGCAGGGGCCGTTTCCCTCGACCTTCATGGCGCTGCCGTTCCCGCGGCTCGTGCGCCTGCTGCATCGGGCCGGCCGCGGCGACCTCGCGCTCGATGAGCATGTCGCGACCGGACGCGAATTGCCCGGCGCTCTTGCCTCCGCGCTCGACCGGATCGAGCAGCGCCGATCACTCGGCCGCGAGCCCGCGCACATGCGGCGCGGCGCCGACGAATGGTGCTGGCGGCTTCGCATTCGCGCCGAGCGGACCTACCGCTTTTGCGTCGCCAGCCGCGCGGGCGAGCCGGTCGGGTACGCCGCGGTGCGGCGTTCGACGCCGGGGCGCATCCGGCAATTGGGCAAGCGCGACGGCGCATTGCTGACCGATCTCGTCGTCGCCGGCGATGATCGGCACGCCCTGCGCGCGCTCGCGACACGCGCCGTCGCCATGGCGGCCGAGCTCGGCGCCGTGGCCGTGTTCGCCGCGACGACGACGCCATCGCACGCCGCCATGCTGGCGCGGCTCGGCTTCCTCTCGCCATCATGGCCGCTGGTCGGGAAGTATCTCGGCCGCCGCGCGCCGCCGTTCATGTGGCTGCCGCGCGGGCCCGGGGCCGGCCTCGCGGCCGACGCCATGGCGCTCACGCTGGCCGACGCCACGATCGATTTCGATTTGTAGCCGCCACGCGGCCGACTAAATTGCCATGCCATGCTGCGAGGGCGACGAAACCGCGGGACCGAATCCGCAATGAGTGCCCGTCTTGTCCGTCTGAGCCTGGCGCTGTCGGCCGGACTGCTGGTCTCGGCGTGCGCGTCGGTTGGCGGCGTTATCGGCGATACCCTGCCGACATGGGCCGGCGGGCTGCCGCGCGGAACGCCGCCG
>Ga0335081_10012258_pt1 | contig 13889 bp, 13 predicted proteins | sample Lox_Sample_35_FD_206713 | JGI IMG/M metagenome (GOLD analysis project Ga0335081, IMG submission 206713) | Soil microbial communities from Loxahatchee National Wildlife Refuge, Florida, United States - Lox_Sample_3.5 | ecosystem: Environmental > Terrestrial > Soil > Wetlands | place: USA... | reverse complement strand
CACTGTCCAGCCACGTCGCGCTGATGGCCTTCTGGACGAACCCGCGGTCGAAGGTGCGCGCCCGAAGGTCCTGGCTGATGTCAACGATCCGGTAGGAGGGCGAGTTGAACCCGAAATAGGCGGCGACGGATGCCACGGAGCGGTTCGCGAACAAGGTGCCGTACACCGTGGGCGCCTCCAGCACCGCGACATCAGGCACGCCGTGCCGCCGCAAGTAGCGAGCCACGCACTCGACCAGGTCAGGATCGTTGACGTTCGAGTGATCACCCCGGTCATAGCCGAGCATGAACGAGACCCGGATCACTGCCGAGCGCGCACCGGCGGCCAGCGCATCCAGGCCCGCCCGGTCCAGGCACTGTTCCAGGACCGTGACCTTGTCCTCGTCGGTTCGCCCGCCGAGCACCACGACCTTGGCCCGCGAACCGAAGGCCCGCCGTCCCGCGGGCTCATCCGCAGCGGCGCGCTGGACAGCAGGGACGAACCACGGACTAATCCGGGAAAGCTGCTCGGCCAGGCGCTCCGCCGGCAGGCCCGCGACAAGATGATCGTCCTCAGTGAGCGCCTCGGTCAGCAGCCGGAACGCTGCCGCGTGCCGCGCCTCATCGTCGCGGATCCGCTTGAATGCGGCCCGTTCTTCCTCCGACCTGGCAACCTGCACAAGACGCCGGTAGGCGAACTCGGCGCTGGCCTCCAGCGCCACGTTCAGTGCGCAATAGCGATGGAAAGTCTGATATCGCAGTTCCCGGGCAAGGGCCGCAGGCATTCTGTGGAGCGCACCGGCCGCTGCGACCAGGACGCTGGCAGCCCCGGTCCGAAACGGCGCCGATCGCGCCATGCGGTTGGTGGCGGTCGCCGATGTCCACCCCGACAGCGCGCCCTGGACCTGGCGGCCGTAGACCACAAGCGATGACGCCAGCCCGCCCGAGTCGAGCAGCAGGCCACGCGTGAACTCAGAGTGCAGCTGCTCATCCTTCCAGATCCACATCAGCGTCTGGCGGATAAGGGCACGCGCGTCCGCACCGACATCCAGGTCCGCGACCCGTCCGGCCACCGCCTCCTCCCGGTAGGCCACAGCAACGATCTGCTCCCGTTCGAGCGCAAAAAGGAGCAACCGCTTGCGTTCCGCCCCGGGGTGCCCCCGGAATTTCCGGCGCCACCGTCCGAGCAGGACGCCGACGTCCTCCAGCAACACCGCCTCGAGCTCGGCCACCTCACCCCCAAATTGGCTTACCTTCAGCCCCTCGCGCTCCCCGCACCCCCACCAGTATCACTGACCTGGCCAGCAGCCCTGGGAACGGTCCTTCTGGCCGAACGCCTCCGAGTCGGAGATTCAGCATCCCGCGCGCATGCTGCCGCCGTCGCGTCCTGGCCCGCGCCCGGATAGCCGAAGAAGACCCGACCATGGTCGCCGCCGCGGTCGCGTACGGCACTGCCCTGGTCCGGGCCGGGGACTTTCCCTCAGCTAAGCGCGATCTGCGCGGAAGCGCCCAAGCCGCAGAACCCGCCGGGCCGCCGATGACAGAAGCTGCCCTGACCAGCCAGTTCAAACGCGGCCTCCAGGCCCTGCTGGACGGACTCGCCGCGCGCATGGACATCAGCGCGTGATGCCCGGCCAGTGCCTGCGCGTAAACGCCTTCCCCCAGCCGCCGCAGCAGCGGCCTCGAGCCCTCAATGTCGGTGAACAGGAACATGAGTGTCTCGACGGGCACAGGATAGAAGGCCTGGCCAGGCAGCGGCAGCTGCCAGCGCACGCCACCACCAGGCAAGACCCGCCCATCCCGGACCGGCCCGGCAGCTGACCGGCTCGCAGACCACCCGCATGGCGGGCACCAGCCCCAAATGGCCGCGCATCCAGAATGGGCACTTCTGCTGTACGTTGCAACGTCGGCCATGGATCGCCAGGTGATGCGCACTAAATCGAAGTTACCGCCCGTTTTCTGGGTAATTCCGGGGCTGACCTGCGGTTTTGCCGACGCTGGGGGCGGTTGTTCCTGGCTACGTCAAGGTGAGCGGGATCGGGGCGCCGATGAGGTCGAAGGCTTCCCGCTGGTCAGCGACGAGCTGGAACGCCTGCACAGCGAGCATGTCTGGCAGTTATGCGACGCCGGTGCGCGCCAGGCGATCGACCTGGCCGACCGGTAATCGTCGTACCGGAGATCAGGCCATTTCGGTCTGCGGTCACTGGCGCGCACCTGCCGGTCACGACGGCCGCGGCGAACTATGTCTGCAACGGCGGCCGGGTAGTCCTGAATGCGGGCGGCAATCTGGTTTCGACGCTTGCGATGAGCGGGGCGCTGGGGATTCTGCAGGCTGCTCAAGGATCTGTACGTTGCCGAGACCGCGCGGCATAAGGGCGTCGGCCGGCTTCTGATCCAGCGCTTGGACGAAATGGCGGTCCGGAACGCGTGCAGCAGGGTGGAGTGGCGGGCGGGCCAGGATTTCGAGTGCGACGAGCCGCCCCGGGCTCGCGCGGAGAAGGCAATCGTCGTCGGCGGCCGGGAGACGGGCCGCATGACGCCGGGCGAGACCGACAGGGATGTGCGTGAGCAGCTGGCCGCCGGCCGCGACCTGTACACGCTCGACGCGGCCGCCCTCGCGGCGCTGAGCCCGGACCTGATCCTCACCAGGACCTGTGCCGGGTATGCGCGCTGCCGTCCGGCCACGTCGGCAAGCGTCGCCGTGGCTCAGCTGGCGAGTGTGGAGGTACCGGCGGCCCGATGGCGGAAAGGCCTGGGGGAGCCGTCGGCCGATGACACCAGGCTGCTTGCCGCTGACTTCGAAGCCGACTACTTTGGGGCCGGCTCCGAGCAACCGCGGTTTGCGGCGGTGGCCTCGCTTCACTGACCGGGTCAGAGCTTGCTGCGGATGGCGACCTGGAACAGTTCGGGCAGCCTGGGTTCGGCTGCGCTGGCGGCGATGCGCTGGCCGGCCCAGGCCAGCATGATCCCGTACACGCCTGCGGCGGCCGCCAGGACCGGCATCCGCACTACCGCGGTTGCAGAGCTGGTGAGCTCGACCGCCACCACCACCGGTATGACGCAGACCCCGACACCGAGCAGGCTGCCGAACGTGCCCGCCAGCGATTGGCCCACGTAGCCCTCCGCCGCCCTGCGCACGGGGCTGCCGATGCGCCTTTCCATCGGGTACGGGGCTACGACGCTGAAGATGTTGCTCACGCCGAGGGCAGCTCCCAGCGCGGCGATTCCCAAGGCTAGAGCGAGAACGCCGTCGACCGGGTGGCCGGCCACGGCCATCAGACCAAAGGAGAACAGGGCCAGCAGCGGTATCCCGACCATGGCGAGCGCGATGTTCTGCCCGCAGAAGTAGGCGCGAAGCTCGCGGCGAGCGGTCAGGGCAACGGCTTCTGAGCCGAAGCCTGGCCCGGTCACGCCGACCGAGTTGGCGTGGAACACGCCCGTCATGGCGGCTCCCAGGCCGATGGCGAACAGGACCCCGCCCAGGTAGGCCGGGGTGGTGACGACGCGGAACGACGCCACGACCATGACGACGGCGATGATGCCCCAGTAGATCAGCGAGGTGGGCTCGCGGCGCTGGTAGATCAGGAACCTGGCGGCCACGGTGCCGGTCAGGCCGTACCTGGCGAAGGGCAGCGCGGCGCCCCTGACCTGGGATGCCTGAGTGGAGGTGTCGGCGGTCACCAGGGCGCGGCCCAGCGAGCGGATCCACAGCCAGCCGAGGACGCTGGTGACGGCGGCGAGGAGGACCAGGCGCAGCAGCGCCGTGCCCAGGCGCCCGGTGGAAGCGTCCTGGATCGCGTGCGCGGCCAGGCCAGGGGGAACCCAGCGGATCCAGCGGTCGACGCCGGCGAAGCTCGCGGCTCCCAGCCGGTGCTGAGCCGCGGCGTTCGGCACCACCTGGATGAAGAACTCATACAACGCGAAGATCGGCAGGACGAGAAAGGCCGCGAGGTCCCTGCCGCGGCGCGAGCGGAGCAGCCCGGCCAGTGCCGTGATGACGAACCGGGCAAGGGTGATGCAGAACAGCACCTGGAGCAGCACTGCCAGCACCGCGACGATTATGCCGGCCGCCCCCCGCGCCAGCCCGACGGTCACCCCCATCAGGCCGATCACGTTCGCGAGCGGCCAGGCTCCGGTGGCCGAGGCCGCCAGCAGGCCGATCGCGAGCGGGCGGGTCCGCAGCGGGTAGAGCGAGAGCGCCGCCGGGTCAAGCGTGCCGTCGAGGCCGAACACGAGAATCGGCAGGATCAGCCAGCCGAAGGCGAAGACGGTGAGCACGACGCTGGTCTCGTCGACCGCCGCGGCCTGGCCGCGCAGCAGGGCCAGGATGAAGAAAGTGCCCATCGCGAGCAGGCCCGCGATTATCGTGCTGATGATGAACGACACCTTGGCGCGGGTGGATGCGCGCAGCGCGTTGAGCAGCATCCGGAGTTTCAGCTGGACGAGGAGCCGAGCCACGGCAGTCCCTCCTCCTGGCCGGTGCGCGGGCCGACCAGGTCGACGAACGCCTGCTGCAGGGTCTTGCCGCCGCGCACCTGCTCTGTGGTGCCCGCGGCCACGATCTGGCCCTTGTCAATGATGCAGACGTGGTCGCAAACCTGCTCGACTAGTTCCATCACGTGGCTGGAGAACAGGACGGTCGATCCCGACTGTACGTAGCGGGTCAGCATCCGGCGGATCACGTCAGCGGAGATCGGGTCCACGCCCTCGAGCGGTTCGTCGAGGAACAGCACCGACGGGTTGTGGATCAGCGCGCATCCGAGCGTGGCTTTCTTGCGCATGCCGGTCGAGTAATCGGCGACGAGCCGCTTCGAGTCAGCGGTCAGGTCCAGCACGGACAGCAGCTGGGCGCCGCGGGAGCGGGCCTCGCCGGCCGGCAGGCCGTGCAACCGCCCCGCGTATTCCAGCAGTTCCTCGCCGCTGAGCCGGTCGAACAGCTGGGACTCGGCCGGCACCACGCCGATGATCGCCTTAGCCGCGCGGGGATCCGCCCATACGTCGATGCCGTTGATCCCGACCATTCCGCCGTCGGGCCGCAGCAAGCCGGTCATCATCAACAGGGACGTGGTCTTCCCCGCCCCGTTCGGGCCGACGAGGCCGGTGAAGCAGCCGGCCTCGACATCAAGGTCAATACCGGCGACAGCCTGCTTCTGGCCGAAGCTCTTGCGCAGTCCGCGGACCACGATGGCTGGCGTGCTCATGTCACCCTCTCCGACATCGTCGCAGCAGTCCTTCAGTCGCCTCCGGCTAGCCGACCGCGAACAGGAGGATCTGCCTGGCCTTAAGTCTGCCGCCGGCCCGGCGGATCGCGCGCTCGCGTGTCCTGCCGGCGATCAGGTCGAGCCGACGGTCGACATCGGCTTCCCGCGCCGGTAGTGGCAGCGCAGCCGCAGCGGTGGCCCCAACCGGGACAGTGAAACCGGAGTGCTGGCTGACTCCTGCGCGGCGCTGCCGGGCCGAGGCGGACAATGACCCGGCTGGACGGCTCCGGAGACCGGCCTGGCTCAGGCACAGCCGCTTCGCAGCCGGGTGATCAGCCGTGTGCACGGCGCCGTCCGGTTCCAGCAGCCGCAGCCAGCTGACAGCGGGCTCGGCCCGGGACTCGCCTGTTCGCTGCACCAGGCCAGACCACGCTGTCAGCTGGCGGAAACAGCACCTGGAAACCGCACCGGCGGCCCCGGAGAACGCGGGCCCTGTCCCGCCGGGACCGGACAGGCGGTGAGCGCTCCGGGGGCGGACACCATTCCGCGGGGTGCTCCTTTCCTGGCTCACGCCTGCTGCCCGATCGGCCTGCCGGGCCTGTCGCTCACTGGCCCGATGCCGCTGCCTGGTTACGGCGGCCCGGCGGGGTGATGCCGCCGGCCCTGTCCGCCGCCGACGTGATCATGGCGTGCCCTGGCCGGCCGGGAAGGCGGCGACCTCGCGGCCGACGTGCTCCCGGTTGCCGAGGAGCAGGTGCCCCCCACAGCATGTACCGTCGGCGTCGGCGATCCCGAAGCTGGAGCCGCCCATATCAATCCGTCGGTGCCAGCGCAATCGGGCGGAGCCTCAGCCCCACTGCGCACCGAACGGCGGGTAGGCGTGCGCTTTTTTGACGCTTGCCATGTTGTCGGCAGTCGTGCAGTCGCAGGCATTCACATCACGACGACCCGGCGTGGCTTGCCTGATTATGCATGCTCTCCTGGACCGAGAACGCGCGCACATGCCGCGTAGTGAGCGAGGCTGACTTTGATTGGTGTCTCAGAACGGCGTGTGGTCGAGCCAGTCCGTGAGGAGCGTCTGGTCGCCGAGGATCTCGACGGCAGCGTCGGAAGGCGGCAGGCGGCGTGTGAGCACGAGCAGCAGGCGGACTGCGGGCCCGCGGACTGCGACATCGGCCCTGGCGTGACCAGGCTCGACCGTGATGCGGGACGGCGTCCGCCGGACCAGCCACTCCCCGGCGCCGTCCAGGCCGTCGTCGGAGGCGTGGAAATGCAGGGTGTGACCGTCCCCGCGCAGTTGCTGCGATCGTGCCCTCGCCGGTTCGGTGGTGCGTTCCGTACCCGCGGCGATCAGGCCGAGCCATTCGTCGATCCCGTCGGCGGCGAGGCCGGCGGCCAGGTTCACGTCACGACCGGTTGCCAGCTGCGCGTCCGCAAGGTGCACCGCGACCTCATGTGCCCGGCGGCGCGCCCAGAAGCCGGCCGGCCCCGTGCCGAAAAACGTCCACACCAGATCGCCCCCGGCGGCGGTTACCGCCGCGATGACCCGGGCCGCTGCGGCGCTGAGCCACTCCACCTGGCGCGCCGGATCGTCGGGGAGCTTGCCGTCCGGTACCTGCCGCCACGGGATGGCCTGGGCCGCCCGGGTGGCCACAATCTCGGCCGCCCACCGGTGACCGCGGCCGACGTGCGTGGCCAGCTGCCTGAACGTCCACTCCGGGCAGGTGGGCACCGGACGTTCCAGATCGCCGCTGACGATCTCGGCGAGCTCCGCCGTGCACGTACGCAGCTCGTCATAGATACGGTCGTCACCGATCGGATGCATCGGCACCTTTCCCACACAGAGCCTGCGGTGCAGAGCAGTCGCCTGACAACGCACCCGACAGAGAACCCGGGGAACAGCATCCACGCGGACCGCCTACGTCGCTGGATGTTATCACCGATGGTGACGTCAAAACCGTCTGCGAACCGCCGTTCGGTACGCCCGTGACGCCCTGCGCTCGTCCAGCGGTGGCGCGCAGATCAGGCCTTTCTGTCAGGTCGCTGCATGTTGAGGGCGAACGCCTTGGCAGGGCTGGGATCGGTGCCCAGGCGGGAGGCGCATCGGCGCTGCTGCCTGGACTGTGCACGGCTCCGGCCGGGGCCGTTCCCGCCGGCCAGGACGCCGCTGCGCCCGCGAGGCCAACCGGCCCGGCGGCCGGTACAAGGCCCGCCGTCTGCCACGAGCCGGGCATTGTGGCCCGGTGTCCAGCGTGGTGACAGCAGCGGCTCACTGTGAGCCCGCGCCAGGTGCTCGCCGCAATGAGAGCCGATCGGGGCGTGACGCGAGGCCAAGAACGCGGAACTGGACCGGCAGGACCGGGAGAACACCGAGCGGCTCGCGAACCTGAAGCCGTATTGTGCTCGGGGGGTGCTGGTGATGGCAGGGCCGGGAGACGAGATAGCGGCAGGAGGCTGCGGTCACCTGCGGGCCTCGCACGCCGACCGGGAGCAGGTGATCGGCACCCTCAAGGCCGCGTTCGTGCAAGGGCGGCTGGCCAAGCATGAATTCGACCTGCGGGTGGGCCAGGCGTTCGCATCGCGGACCTACGCGGAGCTGGCCGCACTCACCGCTGACCTGCCCGCCGGGCTGGCCGGAGCAATGCCGTCCCAGCCCGCCCTGGCGCGGGGCGGGCGGCCAGTTCTGTGGCCCGGCCGGTGGATCATGGTGGCCACCGCGGGGTATGCCGGCGTGTGGGGGTACCTGTTGTTCCCGTCCCCTCGCGGGGGCGAGGGGATGCTGATCATTGACAGCTTTCAGTTTTACGTGCTCGTTTTGATGATCGCTGTGTGGCGGATGGTCGACTTGCGGCGGGAGAAGCGTTCCGGTGGGCAGCGACCGCCGCGGCCAGCACCTGGCGTGGGCGGTCATGCATCCCGGCGCCTGCCACCGGCCGGCCCGGGTGGGCAGCTTCCGCCGGTCGATCCCGGTCCCCGGCCCACCGCCGAAGCAGCACGAAGGCGTCTTCCTCGGCCGCCGTTGCCGGTTCGCGGTCACTGCGCCAGCGGCGCTCTGACGGCAGGGACGGCTCCGGCCAGCGGATGAGGGCGGCACAGACCCGGCCGACAGCACCAGAGCCGGGGATCTGTTCTGGCAGCCGAGGGCAAGTCGCCCAAGACGATCCGCATGTACATCGAGGCGGTGCCGTAGTCCGCCGCCGCTCACCTCTCCGCGAGACTGGCCGCACCGGCTGGGAGCAGGTCTGCGGCCAGGATGTCCAGCGCGGGATGGTCTGACTGCTGAGCCGCCACAGCGACTCCTATGCCAGCAACCAGTACCGGATCCTTCAGCAGTTCTTCCGGTGGCGCGCCGAAGAGGAAGAGCTTCCCGACCCCATGGCGGAGCTGCATCCGCCCCGGGGGTCACCGAGAAGGTCGTTCCCGTTCTCGCCACCGGAGAACTATCGGAACTGCGGCACGACGCGGATCGTCCGGATCGGGCACGAGGCCGCTCGCAGACTCGACCGGGAAATCCGTGGCAGTGCGGAGTGGAGGCGTACTCCCATCGGTTCCGGCACCATTCCAGCCATGCCTGCTGGACCGGGGCGGCGCCGAGGGCGACCCGATGGAGCTGACGGCTGCACCTCGCCGCAGATGCTCCGCCGGTATGGGGCCAGCGCACGCAGCGCCCGGGCACGCCGTTCCTATGACCGCATCATGGACGGAGGCCCGTGACCGACGGCCAGGCGATATGGATGCTCGGCTGACCACACACCACCCCCCATGGTCGGCTCACTACGGACTGGATCCGCACGCTGCAGACGGCGGGCCTGGCGGGCCATCTGCCGCTGCCCGTGGGCAAAGCCCGGCGTGCAGGTCCCTGGCAGGAAGCTGGTATACGCACAGATCATCCTGTTCGGTGGGGCCTTTCGGCGGGCGCCCTTTGGGGGTGGGCAGCAAGCTCCCCGGGCGTTACGCAGCTAAGCGACGGGCGCCGGGACGCCTGCTGTCTATGGGCTGCCTGGTTAGCGAACCCGGGCCCGCGCCGAGGCCGGCGAGCTGCTCATCCTGGCGCCCGGCCCGCCTGGCGGCGGCCGCAGCCGTTCGCCCGGTGTTCTCGGCGATCGGCCGCAAGACCGTGTGGCTGGGCGAGGCCGGCCAGGGCGGCCGGATGAAGCTGGTCGCCAACGCCTACCTGTCCATCTTGATCGAGGGCGTAGCTGAGGCCCTGGAACTGGCTGGTCGGCTGGACATCGATGACGCCAAGCTGGCCGAGGCCATCGAGGGCGGCCCGCTGGACGCACCGATCGCGGACGCCAAGCTACACAAAATGGGGTGAGGCGATTTCGCGCCCGAGTTCCCGCTGGAGTGGGCGCTCAAGGAAGCGGACGCGGTTACTGGCCCAAAAGCCATTGCCCGGGTGCGATGAGCTCGCGGGCTTCGACTGGTCCCCATGAGCCGGGCGCGTACCCGCGGGCCGGGGGCGGGTTGGTCAGCAGCGGCTCGGCCACCTGCCACACCGCGGCCAGCCCGTCGGGGCGGGTGAACAGCGAGCGGTCGCCGAGCAGGACGTCGTGGATCAGCCGCACGTACGGTGGGAGCGGGTCGGCGCCGTGCAGGCTGGCCAGCGGGATCGACGCGCGGGCGACGTCGAGGTCCGGCGCGGGCCCAGGCTTCTTTACCACTAGAGACAGGTCGATCTCCCCGTCGCCTGCCAGCGAGAAGGACAGCACGTTCCCGTGGCGGGGCAGCTGGCCGGACAGGGGCCCGGACGGCTCGCGCAGAATCAGGCTGACCCGCTGCTTCGACGCGGCCAGCCGCTTCCCGGTGCGCAGGTAGAACGGCACGTGCTGCCAGCGGGGGTTGTCGATCCACAGCCGGGCGGCCACGAACGTGTCCCGGCCGGAGTGCGGATCGACTCCCGGCACCTCCCGGTAGCCATCGAACTGCCCCAGCAGGACCTCCTGCGGGTCCAGCGGCCGGAAGCAGCTGATGACCTTCTCCCGGGCCGCCTGCAGGCCCAGCGCATCCAGGCTGGCCGGGGGTTCCATGGCGACCTCGGCGGCCACCTGGAACAAGTGCGTGACGAGCATGTCCAGGACCGCGCCGGTGACGTCGTAGAACTGGGCCCGGTCGCTGATGCCGAGCGTCTCGGGCACGTCGATCTGCACCGACTCGACGTGGTCGCGGTTCCAGAAGGCGGCGGACGATCCGTTGGCGAAGCGGAGCAGATGCAGATCCTGGGAGGCTTCCTTGCCCAGGAAATGGTCGATCCGGTATACCTGCTGCTCATCCAGAACTGAATGAACGACCCGGTCGAGTTCGCGGAAACTGCCGGGCGAGGTGCCAAATGGCTTCTCGTAGACGACCCGCGCGCCGTGAGCCAGTCCGTGCCGCCCTAACGCCTGAGTCAGCCCGCCGAAGGCAACCGGCGGGACGGCCAGATAGTGCACTAGCTGCGGGCTGCCGCCGAGCCTTGTGCGCGCTTCGCCGAGCATGTCCGGCAGGCTGCCGGGGCTGTCGGAGCTGAACCCGCCGCCGGCGAAGAATATCCGCTGCGCGAATGAATCCCAGTCCCTGCCCTCGGGCTTGGGGCCGAACTCCGTGAGCGCATCCTGGACATGGGCGCGGAAGCTCTCGTGCGCGATGTCGCCGCGGCCGTTGCCCACCAGCAGCCACTGCCGCGGCAGGAGCCCCTCGCACGCCAGCCGGTACAAAGCCGGCAGGACCATCCGCCTGGCCAGATCGCCGGTCGCCCCGAAGAGGACAAAAACCGCCGGCCGTGCCGCTGGATCCGGTTCCTGCGTCATGGTCGCCACGCATCCAAGCTACTTCCTGCCCTTCCCCGCCCGGCGCCGCCCCGTCATCCCCGCGGAACCCCAGTTGCCGGTTCAGGATCAGCAGCCGCTCCTGCTGCGCCGGTCGCTTGCTACCCGCCGTCGGCGCGTCCACGAACATGACACAGGGACGACGGCCGGGCACCGGCTGGTGGGCGCGAGTATGTCTTGCCCGACCGCTGACGGGCTCGCGATCACGGTTCCGCCATGAGGTATTGGCACCTCGTGGATGTCGCGCGGATCGGGGACTGAGCGGCTGCTCGCCCAGACGCACGATCCTGACCGGGCATTGCCTGCTGGGATGAGAACGCCCTGGCTGGGGATTGCCGTTACCAGCAGCTTTCCCCGGCCGCCGGCCTGGCCCACCACCGGAAACATCCCTGGCGGGACGCACCCATTCACACCGCCCGGTATCTCCCAGTTACAGGGCGCAGGCTCGGCTCGCGTGGGACCCGTCCCGGCGGACGGAACCGGGGTCTGCGCCCCTTCGGGCCGCTGAAGCCTTTGACCTCCTGGAACAGCGTCCCCGCATCGCATCCTGATCCACGATTGACCGCCTAGCTGGGCCACGGGTTGCCGACGACCCCGAGCTGGATGAACAGGCCGAGATTGTCGGCACCGACCCACTCCCTGACGACCCTGTCACCGTCGAAGTGCATGATGGTGACCACCCATTCGTCCACCGCCCTCCCCGTCGCGGCCCGTCCCGTGTATCCACCCGTGTCGGTCCCGCGGAAGGCGGCCCTGAGCACGACCGTGTCGCCCGCGACTATCAGTTCCTCGATGTCGATGTGAAGGTCGGGGAACGCCTCGTGGTAGCGGCGGATCGGCTCGGCCCTGGCTACCGGACCGGTCCCGAACGGGTTGACGTATTTCTCTCCGTAGAGATCGGAGACGGCCTCGTAATTCCGGCCATTCCAGACCTCCTCGACGAACTTGCGCACCTGCATCTCGCGTTCGACCGCGTCCATCGCTCACTCCGACCCTTGAGAAGATCCAGGATTGGGCTCGAGCCCGGTGCCCCCGCCGGTGCATCCTTAAGGGGTTACCGTCCTACGGGGTTACCGTCCTACTTTCTGTACGCAGACGGTCATGGGGGCTGCAGGCGGCGTCCTGACCGGCGCCAGCACGACCCACCGGCCGCCGGGACCCGCAGCCCACCCTACTGCCCGGCAACTTCCGCAGGGGATCGCAGGCAGCGAGCACCCCGTCAGACACCGGCCAGGCCAGCAGCCCTTGACCGACGACGCAACCGGCCCCACCGCGTTGTGGAACGGGTCTTAAACCCCCGCCCGGCAGCCGTGGCGGCGGCGATCCGCCGCCAGCAGCGCGAGCAGCCAGATATCAGGCCGCGCGGGCTTTCCACGCCGAACTGCACACGGCTAACAGCAGCCCGGCCAGCCCAGCCACCGGCCGCGGCCACACTGCCCAGTCATGCGCGACAACGGCGCCACAAAGCCCGCGCTTCCGTGCCGAGCAGAACGCGGCTACGCGCGCGCATCTCACGGTTCGTCGCACATCCGATGATCAAGGTTCTGCCATCTGCACGGTCCGGCGGGTCCGTGTATTTATGCGCGACCGTTGGCGCGGTGAACGTCCGGATCTGCCGCGGAGAAGAGCGAGATTCGCGGGCACTGCAGAGGTCTTCCGCGGTAGGGTCCGGCGATGCACGATCAGGATGGCTACTTCGGAGAACGTGTCGCGGCGGCGTTACGATGAGTCGGAAGCGGCCATGTTCGAGCCAGGCGTCGTGGACGCGGTGGCCGACGTTCTGGCGGGGCTGGCCGGCGGAGGCCGGGCCCTGGAGCTGGGCATCGGGACGGGACGCATCGCGCTGCCGCTGGCTCGCCGCGGCGTCCCGGTCCACGGCATCGATCTGTCGGGGGCGATGGTTGCCCGGTTGCGCGCCAAGCCGGGCGGGGACGCGATCGGCGTGACGATCGGCGACTTCGCGGCGACGAGGGCGGACGGTACGTTCTCCGTCGCCTACCTGGTCTTCTGGTGATCTGCACAGCGAACGTCCCGACGCCACCTGATGCTCCGTTGATGAGCACCGCCTGGCCGGGCTCCACCTATGCCGCGCCGACCGCGCGGGAGGGCCGCCGGGTGCGCGCGATGATCTCGGCGCTGACCGGCGCGGGCATCGCCGGCGGGTACCTGGCCAGTGCGCGGCTGGAGCGGGTGCGCTGGCAGGCGAAGGGCCGGGCCGTCGCTTCGCCGCGGATGGCGCCGGCGGGGGAGCCGGTGCTGTTCGTGGATGCCGGCGAGATCCCGGCCGCTGACGATGTCGCCCGGCTGGGGCAGGCCGCGGCCGCGCCGCGGCAGGGCCTGTATGAGCTGATGGTAGCGTTCGCGGCGTCTGCCGGGCTGCGCTGGGGCGAGCTGGCCGCGCTGACCGCCGGCCGGGTCAGCCCGGACGCGCGGGCGGTCGCGGTGGGCCGCGAGGTGATCGAGGTCCGCGGCGGCCTGTTCGTCGAGGCCCCCAAGAACCGCAAGCGGCAGAGGGTCTATCCGGGCCTGACCCCGCAGGGCTGGCCGCTGGCCGACAGGGCGGCGGCGCGGGTCGCCGCGGTCAGCGCGGAGCAGGCCGCCCGGGCCGGCCCGCTGGGGCTGATGTTCCCCGCCCCGGCCGGCGGGTAAGGCCGCCGGACTTCCGCCGCCGGTCCTCGAGGCCGCCTGAACAGGTCGCCGGGTGGCGCGCCGCCGGCGGCGCGCGCGGAGCTGGGAGATATCCGGACCGGACTTCAGGTGTATTTCAGGTGTATTCGGGTCCCGGAACGATCAGCGCCTTCACCACGCGCTGTGCGGTGACGTCCTCGAGGGCAGCCTGGGCCTGGTCCAGGCTGTATTCCTTGCTGATGAGATCGGTCCACGGGAATTGGCTGGCGTATCGT
>Ga0335081_10012257_pt1 | contig 13890 bp, 16 predicted proteins | sample Lox_Sample_35_FD_206713 | JGI IMG/M metagenome (GOLD analysis project Ga0335081, IMG submission 206713) | Soil microbial communities from Loxahatchee National Wildlife Refuge, Florida, United States - Lox_Sample_3.5 | ecosystem: Environmental > Terrestrial > Soil > Wetlands | place: USA... | reverse complement strand
TCGCAGACTTTTCATGTCTCCCATGGCGATCTCCTCCTTCGACACTCCCTGTCGCCTCTGGCCCTCCCATTTGGGAAGCTATTATCCTGACGGAAAGCTTTCATGATGATTCATTTCCAGGCTACTGAATGGAGAGAGGAAAATAAATACAGCAAAGACAGTATTTCGCGGAGAAAAGCACTGTATTTTTTTGCCACGTTATCAAATTGGCTCGGAAGGCGCCGCCGAAAACATCTTCGTCGGCTTTAGCCCTGTCCCATCAAGGCTGGAACCGCTTCACCCCACTTATTCAATACCAATCCGGTCAAGAGCTTCGGATAGAAATAGGTGGACTTCGGCGGCATCCTCATAGAGGAAAGGGCCGACCTCTCGACATCCTCGACCAGGGTCGGATTCAGGAAAAAAGCGGCGGCATATTCTCCACGATTCACTTGGTCGAGGACCTTCGGGATATCCATCTCAAACCCAATTTCGGCGCTCGGCAGGATTTTTTTCAATATCAACTCATGCAGGATGATCACGTCGATTTCTCTCAGATCGGAGGGGATATTCGAGAGATTCTGTCCCCGGTATGTCAGAATGTGCCAAGCCTGCTCTTGTCTCCGGAAGAACCCGAAGGCGTTCTTCCTTCCGGATAGCCTTTTGCGGATGTCAAAATCGTTTTTGATCGTTTCGATCTCGAAATACTCGCAAATCGGTCCTTGGATGCCCTCGGGGATTTCCTTGATGAGCCGATGTGTCGGAAGAATGGTCAATCCCTCGTCCTTCAAGTTGGCCAGAAACATGAGGGTATAATCATAGGGATTCCTATCCGAAACCGAGGCCTTCTTCGTCGACATTTCTCTCCGGTATTCAAGCGACGTCTCATACCGATGGTGCCCATCGGCGATAAAGATCGCCTTGTCTGCAAGCTCCTGTTTCATGATCTCTATTTGCTCGGCTTGATCGATCACCCAGAGCCGGTGCAGATTGCCGGAGCTATCCACCGCCTGGAGATGAGGCCTTGCCAAGGTGGCCCTTGAGAGAATCCCCGATATTCCATCCCCCGGGCTTCTATAGAGGGAGAAGACAGGACTGATGTTTGCCTCGCACGCTCTCAGGAGATTCAGCCTATCCTGTTTTGGGTTCGAGTGTGTGCATTCATGCGGATAGATGGTTCCTTTTCCCAATTCCTCGAGCTTCACCAGACAGAGGAACCCGAGGAGTCGCTTTCTGAGGCCGTGGATGGTGTAGATCATCTCGTAGGCGTAAAATGAAGGTTGATCGCTTCGCCTCAATATGCCGCTCTTTATCCAGGCGTCAAGATATGCTTTAGCCCGAACGTATTTATTTTCGGTGTCGCTGTCTCCTGGCTCTTCTTTGCCAGAATCCACTCTCACAATATTATACGGGCTCCGTCTGTATAATGATTCCCGTCCCTCATCCGTAATAATGTCATAGGGAGGAGCAACAACGTCCCCGATAGAAACCTTGGAAGCGTCATACAGAAACCCCCTGAAGGGAATAATCTCTGCCATCAGTCTGGGTCCTTAACGGGCCGACGTAGAAAAAGTTTGCATCGGTCCCTGTTGGAGTCTTAGAGAAAAAGTTTACCCATCTTAGCACGGGCGCAAACGGAAAAGCAAACAAACCGCTCCGCTTCTCCTTTTATTTGACACCAAAAGCAATTTTCTTTATAGTGGTATCTGTGCCGGAGTGGTGAAACTGGTAGACGCACGGGACTCAAAATCCCGCGGGGCTTCCACCCCATGTCGGTTCGATTCCGACCTCCGGCACCAGGAATTTTGACAATCCTTTTTGTTTCATTTTACGTTTTAATTGTTCGTGTGGGGCTGTAGCTCAGCTGGGAGAGCGCTTGAATGGCATTCAAGAGGCCGACGGTTCGATCCCGTTCAGCTCCACCATTCATTTTTTTGTTGGAAGAACCATCGGAAATTCTTGCCTAAAGACCTCTGTAGAACACTGCCCCATTCAAAACCGCTTCCCTCAAAGAATAGCTCCTGAGTCTCCCTTCACAACCACCGTTTCATTTGTTGATTAACGCTGATCAACGGGGAAACCCCTTCGGGCAGATCGCGGTATTGACCACGGTTAATAAAATAAGTCCGCCGCGCTCTTTCGAAGCGGCGGACTCTCAGAGGTTAGGGGTTGAATGGGAAGGAGGAGAGAGGGCGCTCGCTTTATTAGAGAATGCCCGATGCAAAGCTTAGCCTGAATCAGAGCCACTTGGTCTTCCGGCTCCAATTCGAATAAACGCGTCTACAATGATCAGCACGATTATGAAAGAGTTGATGAGCGCCAATTCAATGGGTGCTTCATTCATCATAATATAGGGTCCTCTCGCAATCTTCGAATTTGATGAATTACAAAGCACATTCCATGCCAAAATACGTGCTCCTCAATTTATTGAAATTGCTTAGAATTTACCGCATGGAGGATGTGAATTCCATTACTAAATAAGAAAATTTTTTATATTTTGTGGAGGAATCCCCAAAAATGGTATCAAGGGGCGGAAAAACAAGAAGAAAACCCGTTGAGACATTAAGTCACAGAGGGCCCGTTATGTTGACACAATTGGCTTCTTTAGCCTCCTCTCAGGAAGTGTACAGAGGTTCCTGTTCGAGGTTAATTAAGAAATTTTTCAGATGAGTCATATCCCCCGGAGAGATGTCTTCAAACCTCACCCCGGTCCGATAATCCCATGTCCAATCTTTCCTGAGATGAATATCCATCCAAACCACCTGGACAACAGCCTCAATCATGTTTGATCCGTGCCGAACCGGAAGAAATAATTTCAACGCGAGATGTTGGCCAACTCCCAACTTCTCCGGAAGGCAGACAAGCAACCCTCCTTCGCTGGCATTAGAGGCCCGAGCGTACTTGAACAACGAGTCGGCTTTGCTATAGGTTACGGGCAGTGCAACATTGAATCTGGTCCACTTTCTCTTTTCCACTGACGGCATGCCGATTGCTCCGATTTGATTTATCTTTACGGCAGTTGATAGCAAAAATTATGCCAGACGGAGGTTATCCGCCCTGGATCCGTAACTTACGAGACTTTGAAGCTAAATCTTACCAATAAACAGAGGCCTCAGTTCGCATCTGGGCTGGCAGAAAGTGACATATTGTCGGGAAAGGAACTTTTTTTGACAGATCAAGAGGCTCCTTAGTCTAGACCCGTTCGATCCCGCGCTTCGCGGCGCTCACGGCTCTGAGCCCTTCGATAGACTCAGGGCCTTGAGCTTGTTGAAAGGAATGTCGAAGGGCTTCAACGACTAGGGAAAGAAATGAGGAGGGCAACACTTATTCGTTGAAAACGGATTCGAGTTCCAGTATGATTATCTGAAATAGGAAAAGAGAGGGTGTCGTGCAAGAGGAAACAAATCAAATTGGGGTGGTCGATTCTTTCCACTGGGAGAAGCTTTCAACACTTCACCCGACGGATGTTTGCAACCGAACCGAAGCCATCTATCATCCCAGTTGGGAAGGTTTTTTATTGCCGGTCTATAATCTCCGGTACCTGATCCTCCCAAAAGAAAAAAAGATTCTGCGGATGGAATGGAATGATAAACCCGTTGAGGAGGCGCTCCGCCCTTACTTCTATCTGATGGCCCTTGTTTACCTGACGGAAGCCAAAGACATCAAACCCGCACACGCCTGGATCAGTGAAAAGGATCTTAAGGGGGGATCTACCTTCTTTCGGGGGCCTCATCGCCTTGAGGTTGATGAATTGACAAACCTCTCCGGTAAGGATCCGGATGCATTTCTTGAGACTGGCAAAAGCCTGGGGGGGAGCGAAATCCTTTACGGCGATAAAGGCTTCGCCTTAGAGGTATTTCCAAAAGTCCCTCTTGCCTACATCCTATGGAAAGGGGATGCGGAATTCCCGCCAAAAATCAGTGTCCTGTTCGACTCCACGATTGAGTCCCACCTCCTTTTGGATATCATATGGTGCATGGTGGCCGAGACCAGCCGCCGTCTCGCAGAACACTTTCTTCCCTGAAGGACCAACGCGCGAAACGTAAGCTGTTCCGGGACGTGCTTGCTATTGCCATACGGGACGACTTCGTTTATAGTTTTGAAGCTCTTATCAAACATCATGGGAGGAGGAAACTGGCTTATGAGAATGGTGAGGTTATCGGTACTGGCATTCTTGGTTCTTGCTCTGACCCTTTCCTGGGCAGGTTGTTCAAAACCGCCTGAAGCAGAAAAAGAGGCTGCAAAGAAGGCCATGGAGGATGCCATCTCCGCTGGCGCGGAGAAATATGCCACGTCTGATCTGGAAGCTGCCAAGAAGCTATGGGAAACCGCGGACTCCGAGATGAAACAGAAAAAGTACAAGGAATCGAAGCAGAGCTATCTTGACGCCAAGGCAGCTTTTGAAAAAGCGACCGCTGCCGTTGAGGCCGGGAAGAAGGCCGCTTCCGATCAGGCGAAGACTACCCTGAACGCCCTCGATGAGGAGTGGAAAAAATTAAACGCTACCGCCAAAAAAATGGAGAGGAAACTCAAGGAGAAGAGGCAGGCATGGAGGGCCGATGCCAAGGCGATTAGCGACGGCTTGGCGAGGGCAAAAGAGAAGATCGCTTCGGCCCCTGACGAAGCCAAAGCCGAGCTGGATGAGCTGAAAACCATAATGGACAAGTGGAAGAATACCTTCAAGGAAATGGCTAAGGCTCCGGCAAAATCCAAGACAAACAAAAAGAAGAAAGCGTAGTCAAGGTGTTTGTTATATCCAATTCTCTTTGGATGACACCCCGGGATCTTTGACTAACTCGAACCGGATACCTCAGCTATCTTCCGGAATGACCCAATGAGGTCGCGGTGCTGCCCAATTCTTCAACGTTCCAGGCAGCCAATCCCCTAGACCTTTTGCCATATAGAACCGGGGAAAGAGCAGATCGTCGTCGGAGCTGATGACACCCTCCGCTACGGCCTTCTTTGCCAGAGGGGTATGCGGATAAATCCGGATGCCCGCCGTAATCTTCAAGCTATCCAACTTAAGGGAATCCGCAAAGACAAGGCTTTCTTCAACGGACTCTCTTGTTTCACCCGGACTCCCAAGCAACAAGAATCCCATTTGCTTTATCCCATGCGCAGAAAACGTCTCTGAAATTTTCCGCACCTCTCGTGGGGTAAATCTTTTGTTCATATTCTCCAGGATCCGTCCAGAACCGCTTTCAAATCCCATACTCACTTGCTCGCAGCCTGCTTTGGCCATGTGCCCCACCAATTCTTCATCCACATGCATAGGGTAAAGGATGCTCCACCATCTTATGCCCAGGCCTCGATCAATGAGCTTTCGGCAGATCTCCTTGGCATAAGAGGCCGGGAGGTTGAAGGTATTATCAACGAAGTAGAAATGACGAACCCCGGCTTTTCGCCACCGCAAAATCCACTCGACAATCTTCTCGGGAGAATGCCTTCGCAGGACCCGACCTTCGATAATCCCTGTGCTGCAGTAGCTGCAATTCAAGGGACACCCACGCCTTGTCTGAACGGGCATCCACAGCTCTTCCTCCCGAAAGGATGTTCGCCATAGGTCCGGATCGGGGAGGGGCAATCGATCCAGGTTTTTCACAAAGACTCTTCCACTTGGAAGACTACAACCCCGCAGATAGAGACCCGGCAGTTTCCGAAGGCTGGGACCCTCCGCTATCTGCCCTATCACCTCTGGAAAAACCTCTTCTCCCTCTCCTTGAATCCCCATGTCCGCGCCCAAAAAAGCAAGGGCGCTCTCTGGAAAAAGACTGAATCCTGCTCCCCCCAAGACGATTTTGGCTCGTGAAAGACTTCGACATTGTGCCACGATTTCTTTCACCGGACCTAATAAAAACCTGGGACGCTCCATATTCTGGTCATCAATGTTCCTCACCGATATTCCGATCAGCTCGGGCCGAAATCCCTCGATCGCCTCTTTGAGAACCGACGCCGTCTCCTTCTTGGTCATCAAATCCATCATGGCCACCTCGTGCCCTGCTTTTTGGGTTGCAGCGGCCACGCACGCCAGACCAAGGGGCAAGACGGGCATATTGATTTTTTCCGTGTTGGCAGAAATAAGAAGAACTCTCATTGCCTTGAATCCAAATGACTCTCTGGGATGCCCCCACCTTCGGCCGCCAATGTACCTTGCTCTTTTTTCCGCGAAGACTGCGCCCTCATCCTCATCTCCCTATCTCCTCATCTCCCTATCTTATTCATTACTGCACCGTCTCTCCCCATCTCTCCATTTTTCTTTATTCAACCCTGGCGTAGGCGTGGCTGAGGGCGACCCCGCGGTCCGTGCGGCACTGGATGAGATAACGCCCTCCCTTATCCCTCCATCCCTCTGTTATGAGAGTGTCACCTGGATAAACCACTCCCGACATACGGGCCTTGAATTCCCTGAATCGCTCCACGTCTCCCTCACAGGCGTTGTGCAGAATAGCTCTCACGGCGTGGCCGTAGGTGCAAAGGCCGTGCAGGATGGGGCGAGGAAAACCGCCCCTGTTGGCAAACTCGGGGTCCACGTGCAGAGGGTTGATGTCGCCGCAGAGTCGATAGAGGGCCGCCTGGTTTCCCGGAATAAAATAGGAGGTCGCAAAATCCGGCCGGGTCCCCTGAGGAGGTTCGAGCGATTCGGCCTTGGGGCCGGGGTCTCCGCCGAAACCCCCCTCGCCCACATAGAAAATCCCGCTCTCCGTCTCCGCCAGAAGCTCGCCTCTCTCTGTCATGACGTTCATCCGCCAGACGAACACCGCCCCTTTGCCCTTGTCATAAATATTGGTAATCCCTCCTTCGACGACGGTTTTCCCTTCGGGCGGAATCGGACGATAGAGCCTTATTCCCTGCTCCCCGTGAATAAATCTGGAAAAGTCCACATGTTTCATGTCTTTGAAGAGTTCCTTCCACAGAGGACTTCCCATTACAATGCTGAAGCTCGGAAAGACCTTCAGTCCGCCTTTGACGTTCTCATAAATAAACGGAAGTTCCTCTGCCTGCGCACCGATCCCCAAGGCATACAGGACTGTCTCCTTCCATGTGTACACGAAGGAGAAGGGACCGTATTTCTTACCCACCACACTAAAATCAATCATGCGTATCTCCTTTCCGCTGGCTTATCTTCATCCTTCTAAGCTCCAGCCCAAGGGAACAACGGGTTTGACGTTCAGGGAATGGGCTGGAAACGGATAAAACGGCAAGTCGATAAAATCGAGGCCTTCAAACGAGTCTAATAGATATCTCCGATTCTTCTCTTTATGAAATCATGGACCTTCAGAAAGAGATCGAACCACACCTGGTCAGCCGTTCGAATGATCTCTGCACCGGCAAGGTAATCTCCTCCAGGCTCGTCTTCAATACAGTATTTGATCCTCCCGGTAAAGGGGATTTCTTTTGTAAGCGATTTGGGCGCTGAGATCGAGCATTCAATAGGAGAACCCACCGTGAATCGACATCGACTTTTTATGCTGACCCCCCTGGAGCTGAAATTGAAGAGTTCGACGTCGACCGCACTGCCGGAGACTTCCTTGACTTTAAATTGAATATACTTCCTGTATATTTCAGGCACCACATATCTTTCTTCCTTCCGCCTTTCACTCATTGATCAACCTACACGATCACCCCGTCCCCTCACCCCCCCATCGGTATCTGAACGGATGATCCCGAATCTTATTTCTCCAGCTGGGTTAATTTGCTCCCCGATCGGGTCACATAAATGTGCGAGAACTCCGAGTCCTTGGCCGCACCGTGCCAATGTTTCTCGCCCGCAGGAATAAGAACAATATCTCCTGCCACAATCACCTTCTCTTCAGCTTCTGTGGCGATCATCCCTTTTCCGGAGGTGACCACCAGGATTTGTTCGCTGTCGTGGGCATGAAATTTGTTGCGAACCCCTTTCCCGAAATTCACAACATTGATGTCGAACTCTTTACTGTCTGGCAAAAGAACCTGTCCCGTCACATCCGGGCCGGTGAAAATGGGGTTATTGAATGGTTCCTTTTTAACTTGACTGATTTTGACAACTCTCATCTTAGCCTCCACAAACCTTGTTTAGAAATGACCAGAATTGGTTCTCCAGGAAGTTGAGCTATACGAGAAACCTCACAACCGTATCTTGGCCCCTGACCTCAGCTCCTCTTCTTTCATCCCGTAGAGAGCGTCGAGCAGGGCAACCTGGAAGCTCCCTGGGCCAAGGGCTTTGGCAGCAGCTTTCTCGCCTGCTAAGCCAAAATAGGACAGGGCCGTGGTGGCTGCCTCCAAAGGGTCAGGGCAGACTGCAAGGAAGGCGCCTACCGTCACCGTGGCGGCACAGCCGGTTCCCGTGACATGACTCATCATCTCGTGGCCGTTCATCACACGACAGACCCGCTCGCCGTCAGTGATCAAATCCACTGGGCCGGTAACGGCGAGCGTTGTGCCGAGCTCTTCAGCAAGCCCTATGACCCTCTCTGCAGCTTGATCTACAGTGTGGACGGAATCCACTCCCTTTGTCCGAGAGCCCGATTTTTCTCCGGCCAGAGAGAGGATCTCCGAAGCATTTCCACGAATCACCTGGATCGAAACTTCTTCGATGAGCTGCTTGGCAGAATCGGTCCGAAGCCTGGTCGCTCCGGCGCCTACGGGATCGAGAATCACCGGCACACGGAGCGCATTCGCTTTTTTCCCCGCCTTTCGCATCGCCTCGACCCAGGAAGGGCTTAGGGTGCCGATATTCAGCACCAGTGCCGCTGCCAAAGAGACCATTTCCTCTACCTCCTCGGCTGCATGGGCCATGACCGGCGAGGCACCGCACGCAAGAAGGACGTTGGCGGTATAGTTCATGACGACATAGTTCGTAATGTTGTGAACGAGAGGGCTTCTTTCGCGGACGCGCCTCAAGTTCTCTGCGGCCTTCTGGGCCATATCTTGGCCAGACATCCTCTTTTTCCCTTCGATTCTTTAGTCAAGTTTCAGAGTCCTTTGCAAGTCGAAAATGATCCCAGCCCGCGACTTTGACCGGACGCCTCTCGCCTCCGGGAAGCAGTAACGTGATCTCCAGCGCTCCGCCGGTAATCCTGCCAACCTCTGTCAACGGGACAGGACAGCAGCGGGCAGCGATGGAGTGAAGGAGGGCCACATCTTGCGGTCGGCAGGTGATCACGAGTTCGTAATCATCACTCTCACCCAGGAAGAAGTCGTACGGGTCTCGACGGAGCATGAGTGCAGCCTCACGGAGAGCTTCACTCAAAGGCAGTTTCTCCTTAAACAATTCAGCCCCCACCCCACTTTCCTCGCAGATATGTCCCAGATCGCCAAGGAATCCGTCGCTTGTGTCGATCATGGCTGTGGCGCAGCCTGCTTTGGCAATCGCTTCCCCGAGCTGAGCCCTGTGGGAAGGGGTATTATAAATCTTGACTAATGGATGAACCGATATTTTTGAATCATCCGGTGTACGAAGCAAAAGTTGCAGCCCGGCAGCAGCCTGGCCCGGATATCCGGTAACCACTATGGTATCTCCTGGCTTTGCGCCCGAACGACGCACCGCCTTTCCCTGCTCCACCTCCCCGGTTAGCGTGATATCGATGAACATTCCGTTGCCTGATGTGGTGAGGTTGCCTCCGATGACAGAGGCACCCATGGGGTTGAGTTCTGCCAGGAACCCGCGGTACATTTCTTCGACATCCCGAACAAGGATCTCTGGCTTCAGCCCGAGTGAGACAAGAGCATAGAGCGGTCTTCCACCCATGGCTCCGATGTCGCTGATGTTCAGCGTCATCGCCCGGCGGCCCAAATCATAGGGCCGAATCTTTCCCGGCAAATAGTGACGGCCTTCCACCATGCAATCGCACGTGACCAAAACTTCATATCCGGACCGTGGAAGGAAGGAAGCCGTATCGTCGCCGATTCCAAGGGTAACCCGCTCGGATCGAACACCCTCCTTGTTCAAAAGACTGCTGATTCTCCGAATGAGCCCGAACTCCCCGATATCGCTTACCCTCTCAGGCATGTCGCTCAACCTCTAGCAAACGTCGAAGGCATTTGGCCGCCTCCGAGGGATCCTTCTGACAGCAGACAGCCGAGATCACGGCGATACCGTGCACCCCTGTCCGGATAACCGGTAGTATATTGTCTCTTGTGAGACCACCGATGGCTATGATGGGCAAAGGGATTTCCTCCATGACCTGTTTCAGGAGGTCAAGCCCGCCTGCCGGACCCGCGTCCTCCTTCGAGGTTGTGAAGTAGACAGGACCGAAGCCAACGTAATCCGCGCCTTCCGAGAGACACTTTCGAGCCTCTTCCATGTTGCCTGCGGATCCGCCGATGATGGTTTCTTCGCCCAGAAGTTTTCTGGCAAGAGGGATGGGAAAATCATTCTGCCCCAGATGGACACCGTCTGCATGGGACGCAATGGCCACATCCACACGATCATTCACGATAAAGGCTACACCAGCTTTTTTGCACAGGGCCTGCATCTGCTCGGCGATCCGGATCAACTGCCTCGTCTCCCCGCCCTTCTCACGAAACTGGATCGTATCCGCTCCGCCGGCAATGGCAAGCTCAGCAAGCTCCAGATGGGAGAATCGGGTTTGAAGGCAAGCATCCGTGAGCACGTGGAATCTTCCAATCTTCTTCACTCGCTTCTCCCCATCTCCTTATCTCCCCATCTCTTCTTTTCCTGTTGCAGTTCTTCAGAGAACCGCTCTTCGAGAAACCGATAGATTTTCCACCCAATCTCAAGCCCCAGATCGATGAACTCCGGCCCATACTTCTTCCCTGTCTCCGTGCGGAAGGTTTCTTTGATCTTGGAGATTCCCTCCATCCCCTTCGGAAACCTGCGAATCAACGGAACGATGCGGGCCCTTGAGGAACGGAGCATCTGCCAGAGGGTATGAGTAAAATTGTCCGGACCCCAGCGAAATTTATCGGCATCATAGAGCGCATCGCTGATCATCTGGCCTACGGGCGAAAAAATTCTCTTCGGCTCGACGAAGGCTTCATGGTTGGCGATGGCCTGCGCGATGTATTCTCTTTTTCCAGGGAAAATGGAGATTTCCCGTAGCAATCTTAAAGCATCAGAGGCCCCTGCCTTGGCGTGGTCTTTTTCATTTCGCTTCAAATCGTGCAGGAGGCCGGCGATTTGAGCCAGGAGGCAGGCCTCCCGCCTTAAAGCCTCCTCCAGAGAAAGCCTCCCTCCTTCGATGTAGGCCAGGGCCCCGGCTTCCAACGCCACCTTTTCAGAGTGATCTCTTCCATGGCCGAGGTCGTCCTTCAATTCGTTGAGGGCGACGGTACGGCATTTCATGACCTCCGGGTCTTGATTAAGTAAGGAGCCAGACAGGTTAAGAGGCTCCCTGCAGCATGCATAAAAGCTGGGTTGAGGAAAGGATGCCGCAATTTCCTCAGAGGCAGCGATCATCTCTTCGTAAATGTCTTTCATCAACCTTCCCCGGGACGGAGCAACCCTTCACATGTCTCTTGATGGATACCTTATCATCCATCCTCAACGCTTGAACCGCTGGCCAACGATTGCAATGCGTCCAACACTTCTTTACATTATTTCTCAAGGAGCCATTCCCGCAAAAGCTCGCCTCGGCGAAGCCTGGGCGGGAATCCATCTCTGAAACACTGGATTCCCCCGTATCAAAGTACGGGGCAGGCTTATCAAGTCCGGAATGACAAACAAAGTAAACGGATTTTGACACACTGCATTATCTGTACTTGATGCAAGTGTGTTAGAAACCCCTCAGTCTTTCATTATCAAGGAAAATGGGCTGCCTCCCTGCCTAAGGCTTCTTGATCAAAATGTACAAGTCCCCTTCCTGTCGCAGATGCCCCGCGGCCAACTCGGCGTAAGGGCCGCTTCCCCAGAAGATATCCGCCCTTCCCGCCCCCTTGATCGCCCCACCGGTGTCTTGGTTTACGACAAAGCGGGAGAATTGAATCCAACCGACGATCTCCCCATGATCGTTGATAGAGGGTTTTTGGCATACAATGAAACCGAGGGCACCCCTGGGAAAAATCTTCGAATCCAAAGCAATTGATCTTCCCGGGGTCAGGAGCACGCCAATACTACCCAAGGGACCGTTCTCGACCTGCTGAAAGAACACGTAGGAAGGGTTGTAATCCAGAACCTCATCGAGGGCCTTCGGGTTCTCAGCCAAGTACTTCCTTATGGCCTGCATGGACATCCCTTCACGCGTCAAAAAACCCTTCTCGATCATGTACCGCCCGATGCTCCGGTAAGGTCGGCCGTTGGAGGCCTGGTACTGAACCAGGAGTTCCTTCCCGTCGGGAAGCCTCAGCCGTCCGGATCCTTGGATCTGAAGAAAAGTCACATCGAGAGGATCTCTTAGCCACGCCATCTCAAGCCCTTTCCCCGCCAACACCCTCTCCACCTCGATCCGGTGCCGGGAGTAATAAGGAAGGACCTTGCTGCCTTCGATTCTCGCAATGATATTTTCGCCTTTGAACTTCTCATTGAAGAGCGACAAGTCGATTTTTACGAGATCGTCGGGCTGGCGGTAGAGCGGATACCTGAAGACCTCGTCAGGAGCCAGACTCGCCTCATAAACAGGCTCATAATATCCAGTGAAAAGAACCCGCCTGCCCCCAGCCCCACCCGCTGCCCGGTAAATCCGAAATCGCCTCCGGATCTCTCTACTCAGATCGTCCGGAGCAAGCCCTTTTGAAAGGAGATCCAGAAAGGCCTTGTGGCTCTCACAGACCTGCTTGCTCGTAAAATCGTCGGACCCATAGTGAAATACCGTCTCAGGCCTGAGCCGATCCAGATACTCCACGCTTCTTCCGACGGCCAGGGTCAGCGAGTCAAGATCCATGTCATCGCGGAACTCCGGAGAAAAGAAACGGATCTGCCTGAGGGCTTCTTCCGGCTGCCGCGCTTCTTTTTTCAGTACCGGATAGCAGCTGACAGCGATCGCCAGAGTCAGAAAAACAATGGTGGCGAAAAAAGCGTTTCTAACACTCGCGATCGTCATCAAGAATCCTGCCCTCGCCTTCACCACGTTAGAAATAATGCCCTACTGGAATTTCTAACGGGGCTCGCCTTTCTCCAAGCTATATTTTTAGTTTCTTTTCCAGCTCCTGAATCATGCTTTCGATCTCTTCCCGTTCTTCCAGAGTCAGTTTATCTTCTGCCAGACGCTTCTTCAAGGCGAGCAATTGCTGTTGGTGACGATATTCCTCACAAGATGAAGCCATTTTCTGAGCCCTCAAGATAAACAAAATATAAACTTCTCGCTCCGGAAATTCAAATTTACAATCGAGCCTTCATCCCAGATTGAGCTGAAAGCCCTCTTAAGTGGATGCGGGTGGACGGCGGCCTGCCCATGGCCGCGCAGACGCCATGGATGTTCCTCCTTTTCATAAGGGGACAGATCAAACAAGAAACGCTCTCTTTTCTAAGATAGAAGGAGGAAAGATGATTTACAAGGAGAAAAAAATGTAGTTCGACCGAGAAAGTTTCTAAAAGATCTCTCCCATTCTTTCTTTTATGAAATTGTGGACCTCCGAAAAAATCTCGAAGCCTGGCCGATCGCTGGTTTCAACAATCTCCGCGCCCATCAGATAATCTCCGTCCACCTCATCCTGGAGGCAATACTTGATCTTCCCGACAAACGGGATCTCCTTTGTAATCGATTTTGGCGCGGAGACGAGGCATTCAATGGTTGAATCAATCGGTATCCCGTATGGACCTCTCATCCGGATGCCTTTTGGACTAAAATCAAGAAGTTCCATAGGACCAAATTCACCGGAAGGTTTCCTGATTTTCAGGAAAATATACTTCCGGTATATTTCCGGCACAACGTGTCGTTCTCTTTCACGTCTCTCTATCACTTATCAACCTACATCCCGCAGCCCTCCAACCCTCCTTTTGCCAAGGGGGGGTTGGAGGATTACCGATTCTCATTA
>Ga0335081_10012256_pt1 | contig 13892 bp, 14 predicted proteins | sample Lox_Sample_35_FD_206713 | JGI IMG/M metagenome (GOLD analysis project Ga0335081, IMG submission 206713) | Soil microbial communities from Loxahatchee National Wildlife Refuge, Florida, United States - Lox_Sample_3.5 | ecosystem: Environmental > Terrestrial > Soil > Wetlands | place: USA... | reverse complement strand
ACGCCTTCATCATCTCTGTTGTTCAATCTACGAATCCTTCCGAAGCCATTCGTCAAGCGATTGATGATGCCGGATTGGATTCATCTCGCGTTCAAGATGTGATCTTTGGTTTGGAAGAATTGCATTCAATAGCTGCAGACGAAATCTTGAGCGCTTCATCCTTGACCTGTTCGGCGGCTGCCGTTTCATCGAGTCTGCGCGCCGCTTTCTTTGCAGCACAATCCATCTTGAGCGGCGATGTGGATATTGTGATTGTCGTTGGCGTACAAGCTGACGCTTCAACTGCGTTCCTGCTGGCTTCACCCGATGCAGTCGGACGATGGAATCTGATGCCGCGTGCGCGGCTCGCGGCACGTTCGCTAAGCGGAGTCGATTCAGCGTTACGCGCGGCAGAGCTTGAATCTAAGGATGTGATGATTATCAGAGATGGGAAATATGGCGCGTCATTGATAAAAGAACTGTTGGATGAGTTGGAACAAAAGTCGGTACGATGGGGAATGGCTACGGTCAATGAATTGGCATTACTAATTGAAAGAATTTAACCGGAGAGGCATAGCGACGCCCTGACCCTACCACAAAGAACTATGAACCACATTGTCTATCTCGCTCTTGGAACCAATCTCGGTGACCGTACCGTCAATCTGCGCGCGGCACTTGCAGCGTTATCGCCCGATGTCAAAGTGATTGCCGAATCAAAAGTCTATGAAACGCCGCCATGGGGATACGAAGATCAGCCAGCCTTCCTCAACATGGCAGTGAAGTGCGAAACAGCCCTCGAGCCGGAATCGCTTTTGAAGCGCATCAAACAGCTTGAGGTCCGGCTCGGACGTGAGCAGACTTTTCATTGGGGTCCGCGTCTGATCGATCTGGATATTCTCTTTTACGATGATCTCATTCTCAAAACTGAATCGTTGACCATTCCTCATCCGCATTTGCATGAACGCGCTTTCGTGCTTGTGCCACTGGCGGAGATTGCTCCCGATTTCATTCATCCGGTTTTGAAAAAAACAATCAAAGAATTATTGATGAGCGTAGATGTAGATAATATCCATCCTTACAAATAATATTTTTATGCGGTTATAATCTCCGCAGACGGAGGCACTTATGACGGATCCCAAACCTCTCAATTGGAAAGCCAAACCGGGCGTGGGCTTGAATGTAATCCGCCGCGCAGACGGTGGAATGACACTCACATTCAGCGATCTATCGGAGGCCACCCTCCGCGAATGGCACGACTTTTCTCTGGAACATCTGCTCGGCTCGGACCGCCTGACCCGCAATCTCTACGATTTACGCGCCGTAAAAGATATTCCAGAAAAAGCGATTCGAACGGCAGTGGAAGTGAACAGCGATCCATCCGCGCGCAACATTCGTCTGGCCGTGGTGGTGGCAGATGAAAAGACCGCGGCTGCGATCCGGACGATTGCATCGCTGGCTTTACCTGAAACCGCCGCGGCGCTGAGAATCTTCACCAACATCAACGAAGCCGAATCGTGGCTTGCCCGTCCACTCGATCAGATGGCATGAAGCCGTTGCAAGTTGGTAATCATAGTTTCGATTGGGGCAGCCGCACGTATGTGATGGCCATCCTCAACGTCACGCCGGATAGCTTTTCGGGCGACGGCATTATCGCTAAAGGCGATGCGATTCAAGTTTCTCTCGAACTCGCAAAACAATTCATCAAATCAGGGGCTACGATCTTAGATGTCGGCGGCGAGTCAACTCGTCCGGGCTCACAGCCAATTGAAGTCGAGGAAGAGAAGCGACGCGTCATTCCCGTCATCAAAGCCATTGTTAAAGAATTTCCCGATACATTGATTTCCATTGATACCTATAAAGCAGTCATCGCCGAAGAGGCATTGAATGCAGGCGCACAGATTGTCAACGATGTCTGGGCTTTGCGCGCCGACCCGAAACTCAATAAGACCGTTGCGGGTTACAAGTGTCCAGTGATATTGATGCACAACCGAAGCAACCCCGCCAGCGTGGAAGTGCGCGCACAGTTAGGTAATGCCTACATCGGCGCGGAATACAAAAACCTGGTCGAAGATGTAAAGCGCGAATTGATGGACAGTGTGACGCTGGCGCGCAAAGCTGGCATTTCCGATGAGCGCATCATCCTCGATCCGGGAATTGGATTCGGCAAAAAAGTCGAACATAACCTCGAGCTGATCAACCGTCTCGATGAAATTCGCGCCTTGGGCTTTCCGGTTTTGCTCGGGCCCTCGCGCAAGTCGTTCATCGGCTACACTTTGGACTTACCTCCCGATCAACGAGTGGAAGGTACCGCCGCCGCAGTTGCCATTGGCATCGTACGTGGCGCGGACATTGTCCGCGTGCACGATGTGGAGGCCATGGCGCGCGTCGCAAAGATGACGGACGCAATGGTTCGAAATAAAAAACTATGACGATCAATTCCAGTCAGTTCTCATTTGAAAATGGCATCGCCGATGATTATGGCAAAGAACTGCTTCGCAGCGGCATCATCGAAGCCAAGGCGGGGAATAAGGATTCCGCCCGCCGTTATTTTGACCGAGCCACGTACATGAGCAATGACCATGATGTCATGGCCGAAGCCTGGTTCTGGATGAGCCAGGTCACGGATGATCCAGTGGAGAAACGCAAGGCGTTGGAAAATTGTTTATCCAACGACCTGCAACATGCGCGTGCCCGCCGGGCGTTGGCCATCCTCGATGGCAAGATCCAGCCCGATGAAATTGTTGATCCCGATGCGTTGCCCGCCGCCCCCTCGCATTTATCGCAGGCCGATGCGCAGCGATTCATGTGCCCAAAGTGCGGCGGTCGCATGACGTTTGCGCCGGATGGTCAATCGCTGGTTTGCGAGTATTGCTCGCGCAACCAATCGCTCCATACTCAAGCACCTGCCAAGCAGGAGGATTTTATCGTTGCGATGGCGACCGCACGCGGACATGATAAACCGCTGGCAGAACAAGTCTTTCAATGTCAGGGGTGTAGTGCACAATTCATCCTGCCGCCCGATCAACTTTCCGCCGTTTGTGTTTATTGTGGTTCACCGCATGTCGTCAATTTGGAAAAATCAAAAGACCTGATCGCGCCGGATGGAATCATCCCGTTTACATTTGATCAGAAACATGCGATTCAATTGCTCATCAAATATGTGGAAGAAAATCAGATCAAACCAGAAAAGCAAGTGGATCAGCCGCGCGGACTTTATCTTCCGCTGTGGACGTTCGATCTCGGCGGCACGTTGGATTACACCGGCGAGGTGGTCGATGAAGCCGATATTGGTTTTGGGCGCAGACAACCTAAATTAATAGCAGTCCATGATAGCTATCCGGTGTTGATCCAGGACGTTCCGATTCCCGCCAGCCGAAAGTGTTCGGCTCCGTTCGTGCGGCTCATCCCAAGCTTTGATTTGAAAACCATTCAACCTTATGATCCGCGCTACCTGTCGGATTGGCCTGCTGAATTGTATGATATTCCGATGGCGGACGCCTCGTTGGATGCGCGCAGCCAGGCTGTAAAGTTGATTCAACAAGACTTGCCGAGTCAAGCCCATCTCGTAAAATTGATCTCGACTTCGTCTGCAAACATGACCATCGATTCATTCCGGCTCGACTTGCTTGCCGTTTGGATGACTGAACTTTGGCTGGAGAAGCGAAGTCATCTGGTTTTGATCAGCGGACAAAATGATACCGTGCAAAGCAACATTGCCCTCAAATCTGATAAACCCAACGTGAAGGAATGGCTGGGCGATTTATTGAAAGACTGATTCACCCAACGTTTTCGCTTTCGTGGTTTAATTCCCCATATGTCGTCAACTCGATCCATCGTCCAACGCCGCCGCGCCCGCCGTGCCGATGAACACCGCACACGCGCTGCGCATCTTCGGATGGGCGGTATTGGATTCGGCATGATCGTTTCATTCCTGCTGGCATTGTTGATTTTGTTCGCCGCGCTGGCCTACGCAAACCTAACCAGCAATCTTCCCAACGTCGAACTCCTGCCCGTTCTGCTCGATCCGCCTGATGGGCTCCTGCTTCAACCCACGAACATTTATGATCGCACCGGTCAGCACCTTTTATTTACCTTTGCGCCGGATGATTCACCGCGTCGCTATCTTCCGCTCGATCCTCAAAACCCGCAACATCTTCCCGACGTTCTCGCTGAAGCCACCGTGGCAATCGTCCAGCCCGATTTTTGGACAAGCCCCGGATATTCGCTCGCTGGCTGGCAGGATCCGAATCTCCATCCGACCATTGCGCAACAACTTGTCTCTGACTTGCTGCTTTATAACGAACCTCCGACGATTCAACGCGCCATCCGCGAACGAATCCTCGCCGCGCAGGTTACAGCCAGATATGGACGCAGTCAAATTTTGGAATGGTATCTCAATTCAGCCGATTACGGTCATTACGCCTTCGGTGTCGAGGCAGCCGCACAACTTTATTTTGGCACCTCGGCTCTGACACTCACCTTTCCGGAAGCCGCGGTGCTAGCCGCAGTGAGCACATCGCCCAGTTTAAATCCATTCGACGCGCGCGATCTGGCATTGCAACGCGGCGAAGAAGTCATCCAAGCCATGCAGGCAGTAAAGTTGATTTCAGCTCAAGATGCGGCAAGGATTCTCGGTCAATTCTCGGTTCCCGATCTACCAATGCCGGCACCGAAGAGTGCTTTTGCGCCGGCGTTCATCAATCTCGCCGTCAACGAACTGGATCAGCAATTCACCCGCGAACGGATTGAGCGCGGCGGTTTGAATATCATCACCACGCTGGATTACGATTTGCAAAGCCAGGCATCCTGCGTTACGTTGGTCTATGTTCACCGGCTGGCAAACACACCCGAACCAAACACACCCTGTATTGCAACTCAATTGCTTCCGTCCTTGCCGCCCGGAACATTTCTTTCTGAGCCATCTGCCAGCGCGGTCATCACAGATCCAGAGTCGGGTGAAATCCTTGCAGCCGTGGGTGAAACGCTTCGAGGCCAAGAGACGGCCTTTTTAACAGCGCACGATGCCGGGTCGCTGATGGAACCGTTGGTTTATTTAACCGCCTTCACGCGCGGCATGAGTCCGGCTTCTCTGGTCTGGGACATTCCATCCACAAGCAACGCACAAAATCTGGATGGAAAATTTCATGGTCCTGTCCGTGCCCGCATTGCGCTAGATAATGATTATCTTGTCCCAGCCACAGCCATCGCAGATCAAATGGGAAGCGATGCCATCCAGCGAACCGAATCTTCTTTTGGACTCGCAGGCAACAATAATACTTTGCTGGATATGGCATCAGCGTACGGCATCCTGGCCGCACAAGGCGTGCGTTACGGTCAACCCGGACCGATAACGGTCCTGCGCGTCGAAGGACTGGATCATTCCGTTTGGTTGGATCAAAGCAACCCGCAAGCCCAGCCAGTGACCACGCCGCAGCTGGCTTATCTCATCAACAACGTCCTGAGCGACGAGGCCGCGCGCTGGCCTAGCCTTGGACATCCAAATCCATCAGAGATTGGACAAACTGCTGCCATGAAATATGGTCAGACCGAGGATGGCCATGATCTTTGGACGGTTGGTTATACTCCTGCGCGGCTGGTCGCCGTGTGGACGGCAAACCATGCATCTGATTCGCCGCGCCTTTCGCCTCAGCTCTCCATCGGCTTATGGAGCGCGTTAATACAAACCGCTACCCAATCTGTCACATCACAGGGCTGGCCGGTCCCGGCCGGCATCACCACGATGAATGTATGCGATCCATCAGGCTTATTGCCCACCCAGGATTGTCCATCCGTTGTCAGCGAAGTTTTCTTGAACGACAATGAACCGGTTCAATTGGATAACTTGTATCAAAGCTTTGCGGTGAATAGCGAGACCGGATATCTTGCGACTGTTTTCACGCCGCCGCAATTGGTAGAGAACAAGGTGTTTATGATGATTCCGCCTGAGGCGCAAGATTGGGCAAAATCCGCCAATGTGGCGATTGCGCCGACTGCGTATGACGCCATTCAACCGCCGCAAATCAACCCGGATGTGAATATCACCGCACCCGAGCTGTTCGCCGAGGTCAATGGACAAGTGCAGATCAAAGGCACAGCCGCCGGCGCAGATTTCGGCCGTTATCGTGTGCTGGTCGGCCAGGGAATTGACCCGCAAAACTGGATTCAAATCGGAAGCGATTCAACCACGCCGGTCAATGATGGCATTCTTGAAACATGGGATACATCCGGTTTGACCGGGCTATATGCGATGCAATTGCAGGTCGTTCGCACCGACCAACGCGTGGATATAGCAACGATTCAAGTGACAATAAAATAATTCCATGGCCTCGCTTGCAGATAAGCTCAAATCGCTCGGCGTCAAGGTCGGCGCACGCGAAATTCCTGCACGAAAAACGGAAGAACGCTTCCCAATCGACTCGGTGCTGTCCGGCTCTTTCGTGCCGACTGCGCTGGGCGAAATATTTATTCATGAGGAGCGTTTCGGCGCGGATTATCATCATGGACTTGCGCCAATTCAACTTCAAGCTTCGCTAAATATGATGTCCGCCTGGGCAGCGGATGAGCGCCTGCGCGATCTGCCCATCGAAGCCTTTGCTTTTCTCGATACTGAAACATCCGGCCTTGCAGGCGGCACCGGGACATATGCCTTTCTGATCGGCGCGGGTCGTTTTGCAAACGGCGAATTCGTCCTGCAGCAATTCTTTATGCGCGACCCAGCAGAAGAACCGGCGTTGCTGGAGGGGCTTGGAGATTTTCTTGCGTCCGCAAAAGCGCTGGTCACCTTCAACGGCAAGGCTTTCGACGCGCCTCTGCTCATAACGCGTTATACATTACACAATATTCCAGTTCCATTCAAAGAATTTGCTCATCTGGATTTGTTGCCATTGGCAAGAAGGTTGTGGCACGATCGATTGGAATCGCGCACTCTAAAATATCTTGAGGAAAATATTCTGCTCGCGCCGCGCACCATGGAAGAAGTGCCGGGTTACGAGATTCCATATATCTATTTTGATTATTTACGTGATGGCGACGCGCGTCCGATGAAGGGCGTGTTTTATCACAATGCCATGGATGTCGTTGCAATGGCGGCTTTGCTCAGCCATACCGCCAAGATGCTTGAAGATCCTTTTCATGAAGGCATTGAATACGGTTTGGATGTGATCGCGCTTGCAAAGCTTTACGAGGACCTCGGTCAGCGGGATACGGCCGCGCGCCTCTTCGAACGCGGACTCGAGAAAGGCATCAATGAGGAAAATTTCGGCGAAGCCGTGCGCCGACTCTCGGTCCTGCAAAAGAGGCGGGGCGATTTCGACGAGGCGATTCGTTTATGGGAAGAAGCCGCGGGCCAGGGTCACATCTACGCTTTTGTTGAGTTAGCCAAATATTATGAACACAAGAAGCGCGACGTAAAGTCGGCGTTGAAATGGACGAAATCCGCGCAGAAGCAAGTTGAAAAATCCGAATTACCGGTTTATATCCAAAAACATTGGATGGATGAATTGACCCACCGCCGGCAGCGGTTGGAAGGCAAATTGGGAAAATAGAAATGCAAGCAGTATAATGGGGATCGCCAAAGGAGGAACGATGGAAATTACTGTCTCGAAACAACAGGGACGGGTCCCGATCGCAGTGCTCCAACCGCACGGCGATGTGGACGCGTCCAACTATACTGAACTAATCAACAAAGCGCGCGAACTTTTCAACAGCGGCTCCAAGGATTATATTGTTGATCTAAGTGATGTGCCTTTTATGAGCAGCGCCGGGCTGGTGGCCCTGCATAGCATCGCCATGTTCCTGCGCGGCGAACAACCGATTGATCCACAATCGGGTTGGGCAACGCTCAAATCCATGAGCCGTTCGCGCGCGAGCGGCATGCAGACTCATGTCAAACTGCTGAACCCACAAGAACTCGTTAACGAAACCTTGGATAAAGCGGGCTTCATTCAGTTCTTCGAGGTCTTCACGGATCTAAAAAAAGCGGTGGCATCGTTTTAGTATGCTGCAACTCACCTGAACACAGGTTGCTATGACATACGTGTTCATTTATTTTTATTAGGATTTGCAATGTATATTTCCCATTATCATCGCGAAGAGGATTTGAGTAAAATCGCAGATTTCGTCCGCGAACATGATTTTGCCACGCTGGTGCTGGCCGAGGACAATGTTCCCATGGCGTCGCATCTGCTTGTGGACTTTCAAACGGAAGCCGATGGAACCTGGCTTTTCAACGGACACATGGCGCGCGCCAATCCACTTTGGCAGAAATTTGATCCCGAAAGAGAAGTGCTGTTGATGTTCGGCGGACCGAACACCTACATCTCGCCGACCTGGTACCATCATCTCAACGTGCCGACGTGGAATTACATCGCCGTTCATCTTTACGGTTTTCCACGCATGATCGACGGCGGCGATGAACTACGAGATATTCTTGCACGCCTCATCAAACGTTATGAAATGAACAGCGATTATCGGATGGAGACTCTGCCATCCGATTTTGCCGAGAAACAGATGCAGGGCGTGATGGGTTTTCAAGTGAGAGTGACGCGCGTGGAAGCCAGTTTCAAACTAAGCCAAAATCGCGATGATGAAGATTACGCCAACGTCATTCAGCATCTCAAGGAACGCGGGGATGAACAATCGGTTGCCATCGCCGAACAAATGACGAAGAATAGAAAAGCCTGATGCAAGAAAACCTCCTGCAAAATTGCGGGAGGTTTATTTTTCTGACCTTTTCAAATTAATCTGCGTGACTTTGCTCTACGATCATTTCATCACCCGTTTCGGGGCCAAGCAGGGCTCGCCATTCCCCCAATCGTCCCTGATTGAGAATGATCACCGTCGCCAAAAGGGTGGAAATGGGAACTGCCGCTATCAGTCCCAGAGCACCGACCAGGGTTCGAACGATTTCTTCAGCCAGAAATTCAGAGTTGAGGAAATAGCTGTAGCTTCCATTGCCCAGAGTAAAGATCAACAGCAACGGCAATGCGGCGCCCGTGTAAGCCAATACCAAGGTATTAACGGTGGCCGTCACATGGTCCTGCCCGATACGCATGGCCTTCTGGAACGTGCGTCGGAATCCCAGCGAAGAATTGGCATCATGGATTTCAACTACTGCCGCAGATTGCGAGGTCACTAGGTCATCCAACACGCCTAATGAACCAATGATCATACCGCCTAGCAGCAGGCCGCGTGGGTCAATCGGCACGGAGGAAAACTGCATAAGATACATTGTATTCTCGTCGCCATAACCGGTAAGGCGCGTCAGATACACAAAGAACAACGAGAGCGCACCGGTTATTAACAAAGCGACCATGATGCTCAACATCGAAGAATGGGTTTTAAGATTCCAGCCATAGGTAAGATATAACGTGGCCGCTAGAAGAATCACCGATCCAATCAAACTGACCTTTACCGGATCTTCGCCGGCCAGAATGTGTGGAATCACATAACCGACAATCATGACCATGCTGACGACCAATGACACCAAACTGCCCAAGCCTTTCCACCGTCCCATGATGAGCATAGAAATCACAAAAGCAATCAGCAGGATTAAGAGCGGTTGGGTCCGCACGTAATCCACATAATAGGCTTGAAGCACATTATTCGGTGTCTTGTCCACTTCCACATAGACTTCATCGCCCGGCGCAAAACGGAAATTATCGTTGCGCAGTTGACGCTTGCCATAATCAATCTCGAACGGAACGCCCTTGTAATCGCCTTCCAGGACCTCTACATTCATCACCTGATAAAGCTGATTCCTGCCGTTGAGATTGATCTGCCCCTCATCGACAATATTGGTCACCCTGGCCCGCACCGTCTGAGAGCCAAGTGTAGCCCCCGCCGTCCCACCTGCAAATTGCGGCGGCTGGAAGAAATACGGGATACCTACAATCAGCAGAATTGCGAACAGCAAAATCAGCACTGCCCCTGCGACAATAAAAGAAACGGGAACTTTTTTCATCGGTCCTCTTTTTCAGCGTGCCAGTATAACGGTGTAATGAAGAAAGTGAAAGGCGGCTTCTCATATTCAACTCATACTTGCCGTGGCTGTTTATGGATATAATTCCTGCAATGGAAATACCGACTCAACGATATAGTTTATCGCGCATCTTGATTTGGCTTATTCTTTTCGGCGTCATTACAATCATCCTTTATAGCAGTTTGCCTCCTTCTGCATGGCCGTGGCTTGGACAACGACTCTCTGTCTTTGCCACAGTATTTTTGGGGATATTCATCGAAGCTCTTCCTTTTTTATTGATGGGCACGCTTTCATCGGGATTGGTCGAAGTCTTTCTCTCCGACGATTGGCTGGCACGCTCCGCGCCGCGCCGCGCTCTGCCGGCTGCGCTGGTCGGGGCATCGCTCGGCTTGATCTTTCCTATCTGCGAATGCGGAACTGTTCCACTGGCGCGTCGTCTCTTTCGAAAGGGGCTGCCGCTACCAGCTGGAATTGCCTTTTTACTGGCCGCGCCGGTTCTTAATCCAATCGTTATATGGAGCACTGCAACCGCATTCGGCTGGGGAAGAATGCTGGCTTGGCGGCTTGGCCTGAGCGTGCTGATTGCGTTGTCCGTCGGCCTGGTATTTTCGATAGAAAAAGATTCAGCCAACATCCTGCGGGTACCATTATTTAAGGTTGAATTGCTCATGCTGGATCATCATTCAACGCATGAAACTTTTATGCAAAAAATCCGGCAAGCCCTGATCATCAGTGCGGACGAGTTTTTCGAAATGGGACGCTATCTGGTTTTGGGCGCTTCGCTGGCCGCGCTTTTACAGACCTTCATTTCTCAAACCTCTTTGCTGGCTGTTGGCAGCGGGCCGATTCTCTCCGTGCTGATCATGCTGACTCTGGCTGTCCTGCTCTCCATTTGTTCCACCGTCGACGCATTCATCGCCCTTGGCTTCATGGGAACCTTTAGTTTCGGCTCCGTGCTTTCTTTTCTGGTCTTTGGCCCGATGGTGGATATCAAAAGCATTATGATGTTTTGGCAAGTCTTCCGCCGCAAGACGGTTTTTTATCTCGTGCTTCTGCCGCTCCTGATGAGTCTGCTGGCTGGACTGGCATTCAATTACTTTTACGCCTGAAAATTATGTCTCTTCGACTCTACCGCTTTTTGCAAGCCTTCATCCTGCTCGCACTTTTCCTATTCATTGGCTTTAAGTTAATGAGCGGCACCTTATCGCTTTATATCAACATGCGATTCATGCCTTTGACTGTTTTTGGAATTGTCACGCTTGCAATCATGATGGTTGTGATCCTGCCGCGTTCTAGTGCACAGACCGACGAACATAAGCACGATGATTCAAATCATGAACATGATATTTCTCCAAGTGCCTTGATAATTTTGATGGTGCCACTTTTGATCGGCATATTGATTCCAGCGCATCCTCTCGACGCCGCAGCGGCTTCCACGCGCGGCATGAATGTCTCTGCGCCTTTGGTGGGAACTTCACAAACCCGAGTGTTCCAATCCGCGGCGGACACACGCAACATTTTGGATTGGATAGAGATATTCAATTCAACCAGCGACCTCTCACCCTATGTCGGCCAGATGGCAAGAGTGACCGGTTTTGTTTATCATGACCCGCGGCTTCCGACGAATCAATTCATCGTAAGCCGTTTCGTCATCACCTGTTGCACCGCCGACGCTTCCGCGATTGGCATGATCGTCAATTGGAATCAAAGCGCAGATTTAACAGAGAGTTCGTGGGTGGAGGTCAAGGGACCGGTGCAAGCCTCGAAATTGGGCGGCCAGCCCATCCCGCTGATCGAAGCGAGTTACGTTCAATCCACGCCGCAACCGGATCAGCCTTATCTATATCCATGAAATCACGCATCTTTCAACCGCTCGATCTTGCCGCCGGAGGTTTAGCCATCATGCTGGTCGTCCTGATCGGTGCCGTAATTTTGATCGGCATTTGGGAGGGTGTTCAAGTCAACATCATCACTGCCGATGACAGCGGAGAGATCAGCCCGTTATCATCCATCCAATTAAAGTTTTCAGAGCCGGTCAACCAGACCATTGCTCAATCGCTGTTTTCAATTCAGCCGGCTGCACCCGGCAAGTTGGATTGGGTGGATTCCAAGACACTGCGCTTCACTCCACTTAAGCCTTTACAGCCCAATACCGACTACCATATACAGATAAATTCCGGTTATATGGGGAATAAGAACCTGCTGATGCGCTTCAATCATTTCTGGAGGCTTCATGTGCGCCAGCCACAAATAGCCTATCTCGCTACCATAAATAATGACATTCAGCTGTGGGCGGTCGATACTGACGGAAAATCGCCTCATCGGATTGGAAACTTCGACAAGGCAATCTTTGATTTCGATGCTGCACCCAACGGTGAGTATTTGGTTTTTTCCGCTTTGAATGACAAACAAGGTGCTGACTTATGGTATGTGGACCGCGACGGAAATTCCTTGCAGCTGCTTGTTCTGTGTGGCGCAGACCGCTGCACGGCGCCCGCCATTTCACCGAATAGCCAACAAGTCGCTTATACGCGCGAGACCGCTCCTATCATTCCGAGCATGCCAACCGGCGCGCCGCGCATATGGGTTGTCAATGTTCAAAGCAGGGAGAACCGTCCTCTTTATTCGGATCCGCAAATCATCGGCTTTGATCCCGCCTGGTCACCGGATGGAAATTATATAACGTCTTATGATGGCGTCCAGGCGGTCATCCGGGTTGTGTCCATAGCTACCGGAGAACAATTCTCATTGCCAAGTGCAACAGGAGGCGATCTGCCTACCTGGTCGCCGAATAGCAAATCCATATTATTCACGGATGAGGCGACCTCGCCGGATGGTTCGAGTTCATGGACGGTAATCAAAATGGCGAACGTTGCTACAGGCGACATCTCAATTTGGATTGGGAAGGACGATACACAGGATTATCAATACGGGGAATTGGCCTGGTCGCCGAATCCCGATGAGATTATCATGGGCTTGCGTCTTCCGCCCGATTTTACATCACGAGGTTTATTGCTGGTTCAGCCAAATGACCCGGGCGGTCCGGTCGTTGCGCATGACCCTCAATTCGTTTACCAAACGCCGCTGTGGGATCCGTGGGGCGATGAAGTATTATTTCAGGAAGAAATGATCACCGGACAACATACAACAAACGTCACGATCTGGGAGACAGGAATGACACAACCGCGCGTCGTGGCACAAGGCACATGGCCGCATTGGTTGCCATGATGACCCTTGACATTCTTATTCTTCTGAATATAATTGAAAATGATTTTCAATATCAATTATGGCCATCAAAAACTGGCTCACCCAATTGCAAGATAACGGTTATCGGCTGACGGGCGCGCGCCGCGCGGTTGTGGAGATCATCGCCGCCAGCCAGCGCGCCCTGACTCCGGTCGAGGTATACGATGCGGCGCGCGATCAATACCCCGCCCTCGGACTAGTCACCGTCTACCGCACACTTGAAAAGCTGGAGGAGCTTGGCTTGATCCAGCGTGTTCACCAACCGCAGGGATGTCAGGCGTTTATCACCGCAGGCAAAGGTCATCAACATTTATTGCTTTGCAGCAAGTGCGGACGAACCACCCTCTTCGAGGGCGACGACCTCGATCAATTCATCAAGTCCGTCGCGCGCAAGACGGGCTATCAGATCAATGAACATTGGCTCCAGCTTTTCGGCTTATGTGAAAATTGCAAGTAACCAAAGGAGAAACTTATGTGTATGTTTTGTGCGGCAATTCCGGTTGCGGCTACTACCGGCATCACCCTTAACGGTAAACAAATCGAAGCAAAAAAGAAAGCCGAGTCGGCGGGCACGGAAAAACCAATTCCTAAGCCCATCATGCAAATCACTGCCGGTGTGGTGATCGTGCTGATGATCGGGTCGGTCACCTATCACACCCTGACGTATCTTCCCTGACCTAAGGCGGAC
>Ga0335081_10012255_pt1 | contig 13893 bp, 6 predicted proteins | sample Lox_Sample_35_FD_206713 | JGI IMG/M metagenome (GOLD analysis project Ga0335081, IMG submission 206713) | Soil microbial communities from Loxahatchee National Wildlife Refuge, Florida, United States - Lox_Sample_3.5 | ecosystem: Environmental > Terrestrial > Soil > Wetlands | place: USA: Florida... | reverse complement strand
CGACTGCGGGCCTCGACCGCGATGGCGTCGCCGGTCGCGCAAGTCGCCACAAGCGCGGACGCAACCCAGCGCCGACGACTCGGTTCGACCAATCGATCCTGCCGGCGCTAACCGAAGCGTCGGGTAGATGCAAGCCCGAAAGCAGTCGCGACGGCGTCGACGTCAGCACTGCCGCTGTAGGGCGTCATGCAGGCGCCCGGTAGCGGGGTCGCTTGACGACTGCTTATCTCGTCCGACGGTCGCGAACCCAACGATCGGAATGGCGACATTCCGATCCTTCGGAGCGGGTCCGATTAGCGCGGCAGCGGACGATCGGGTTCGCTCGGAGCACTCGCGGCGATCGGAGTGGGCCGGCGCTCCGGTTTGACAAAGCATCGTTAGCTGGTGAGGTGTCTCGTGGAGAGTCGCAGGATCTAACGTGGGCTATTCGCTCGGCTGGAAGATCCTTGCCGCCATGAGCTGTGTGATGTGGTCCTCGAGGGCCCGTGCGAGATTGGGGTCGTTGATCACCGCGCCGACCTCGAGGTTGTGGGCGAGCGCCTTGCTGGTGAGGTTGGCTGAGCTGACGAGCGCGCGGCGGCCGTCGATCACGAGGAGCTTGGCGTGCAGGACTCCGTTGCCGTCGCGTTGGTCAGCGGGCCAGTGCCAGCGGTTGATGCCGTGCACGTGAGCGAAGGGGTGCGACGGGCCTGTGTAGGCGCCGGCGCTGTCTTCCTCGGTCTCGAATGCGACGTCGACCTGGCAGCCTCGTGTGACAGCCGCTTCGAGGTCGGCGGCGATCTCGGGGAGGGTGTAGGCGGCGTAGCTGACCAACAGGATTCGCTCGCGGGCAGCAGTGAGCAGTTCGTGGAGGACGGCGGCGGTCAACCGCTGTTCGCCTACTGAGCCCGGGCCGGTCCAGACGGGTCGGCCGCGGCAAGCGTGCGCCTGGCGCCGGGCGGCCAGTCCGGTGCGAAGCGCGAGCGCGATGCCGGCGCCGGTCAATCCGGGGGTTGCCTTCCATGCCGTGTGGAGTGTTGTAATGGCATTGACCGTGCTCGGCGTCGCGCCGGCGGCGACTTGGCCGAAGTCCGTCGGCGGGTCGGAGCGAGGCTCGGCTGCCGCCGCCAGCGCCTGGATCTGGGCATCGCTTAGGCGCTCAAGAACGGCCGCGACGGCGTCGTCGATGCTCACACTGTCGGGAAGTAGGCGACGTCGAGGGCACCGAGCGTGCGCACGAGCGTCGATCGGTCGAGGAAGCGGTTGCCGCGCTCGCATGAGGTTTCGGATGCGAACTGGCAGGCGTGCCAGGCGGCAGCGTGGACGGAGGCGTCGGTGCGTGGATCGTGTTCGGAGCAGAGCGGGTCAGACGAGCACAGCTGAGCGCGCTCGAGCGCTTGGCGCAACAGCGGCCCGAGCTGGTCCGGTTCGCCGAGTGAGACGAGCCCCCCGAGCGTGCCCTCGCTGTCGGGGGCGGCCGTGTACAGGAGAACGCCGGCCATCGGCTCGCCCTCCTCGTCGGGGGATGTGGCGTAGAGCCGTTCTCGGATCGAGGAGGCGGTGTAGCCGCATTCGAGCGCGAGCTCCCGCATTAGCGCGTGCGCGAAGCTGTGCAGGAGCACATATCGCTCGCCGGGCCAGCCGCCGTCGCCGTCGAGTCCGCGACGCTCCCGCCACGCGCGGTTCCCCTCGCGCAATACGCCCGCGGCGCCGGACTGGCGGTAGTGAGCCTCCCACTCAAGCACGGCCTCCTCGGGGAAGCGGATGAAGATTCCCTCGCCGCGGACCTCGCTGCACGGCAGCCACTTCGGCGCCTCGCGTGACAGCCTGACGATCGTGCCGCCCTGGGAGCTGAGCTCGTCCGGCGCGTTGATGCGGGTGAACCCACGCAGCGCACTGACCTCGCGCAGCCGCTCGACGAGCATGATGTCCGCCAGCAGGCCGACGAGCGGTGCGGGCGGCCCGACCGCCCGAAGCTTGAAGTCGGGCTGATCGGGGGCATCGTCGGGCGCGCACAGGACTCGCCATTCCGGGGTGAGTAGGTCCTCGACCTCTCCGTTCTCGAGCCCCTGGCGCCGAGCCTCGATCGCGTCATGGACGGCTTGGAGTCCGAGCTTGTCGGCGAGCGGACGGAGGTCTTTCAGGTCGGGGTGGGCCTTGAGGTTGGCGTCGAGGATCTCGAGCCCCGGGGGGTAGATGCTGAGCGTCGCCCACGCCTCGTCGATCCTCTGAGCGAGCTCGCTCGCCTGCGAGGGGATGGCCAGGGCGGAGCTCTGGACCGGAAACCAGGCGTTGCTCGCGCCGAGTAGCAGCGTCGCCGGCGCGAGCTGGCAGTGCTCGCTGATCCCGAGATGGGGGTGGCGTCCGCGGCAGCGTGGCGGCAGGAATGCGGCGGCGTCGTCGCCGAACGCCTGCGAGAGCCGTCGCCGCCGCCCGCACTCGTCGCATTGGAGCTGGACGTCGCCGGCGCGTCCGCTGGAGCCAAGCTCGATCAGCTTCAGCGTGCCCTTGCAGGGGAGGCTGCCGTGCAGGAACTCGACCCACGGGAAGTCGTCGAGGTGGCCGTTCTGGCAGGCCATCATGTAGCGGGCCGGGAACGCGGTCGGTGGCCGGGTGCTTTTGGTCTTCGGGCAGCCTTCGTGGACGTACTTGGTGCGCTCGGGGCGCCACGGGTCGACCTTCAGCGTGAACACGCCATGGTCGATCGGGGCCAGCCTGCTGCAGACCGGGCAGCGCAACCAGCGCGGGAACGGCGCGACCGGAACGCCAGAGCTGTCGCCCTCGGGCACGACCGGGGGCGTGAGAAGCTGCTCGACCTGCGATCCGACAGCGGCGCGGACGGCCGCGAGCAGCCGCGGCTCCGAGACGGGCTCGCCGAGCGCGCGCGGCCAGTCATCGAGTCCGAGCACGAGCGTGGTCAGCTCCGGCAACTCGACCGTCGCGCCGACGCCGTAGGTGTGCATCAGCTGACTCGGGCGCAGCTCGCCGATCTGACTCCGATCCCTCACTGCGACTCCCCGGCGCCGTCCTTCGGCAGCGGCGTGGCGCGTTCGGGCGGTACCCAGTCCTCGGCAGGCGCGGAGATCCCGTGCTCGCGTAGCTTGAGCGGGACGGCCGTCTCGACGTTGCGCATCGAGGTCGGCACGGTCCAGCGGTTCCATCCCTCTATCCCGGGCTCCTGCAGCAGTGACACGTCGGAATCGCTCTTGCCGCGCTTGCGGTACACGAGCGTCCGTTGCCCGACCGCCGCCTCTTTCTTCCACTCGTCGAGTTGAACGGAGATCCGCTCCTCGAGCGCGTCGGCGGCGCCGGGGCCAATTTGATCGTCGGCGCGCGCCCGGATCGCCTCGCGTGCGCGGACGACCAGGGGGTCGGCGGGATCGACGAGTCCGGCGCCGGGGTTCGGGTTCCACGCGGTGCCGCTGAGGCGCAGCAGCGAAACGAGCACGCCGGTCAGGCCGCGGTCGAGCGCGCGCGGCGCAAACGGCGTCACTGAGAACGCCTCGACCTGCCGGTACAGCGTCCTGTGGTAGTGGCAGAACGTCTCGTAGTGCGACAGGTCACGGGGGCGGGCCCAGTTGTAGACCGCGAGCACGAGGCCCGGGTACTGGCGCCCGACGCGGCTGGTCGCCTGTATGTACTCGCTGGTCGACTTCGGCTGGCCGGCGGCGACCATCGCGCCGAGTCGCTTGACGTCGACGCCGACCGAGATCATGTTCGTCGCCAGCAACACGTCGATCGACCACGTCTCCCCGTCCTTGCGCTGCCGGCGGTCCTCCTGCGACTCGCGGGAGACCCCGAGCTGGTCGAGCACCTGCGGGATGTCGGAGGCCGACTTGCGCGAGGTCAGCTCCTCGAGGATCAGGCGGCCGCGCCCCTCGCCGCCGCCTCCGAACATGCGGCTCTGGACGTCGTCCTCGACCAGGCGGCGCATCCCGCCCAGCTCGCGCAGCGAGTTGAAGTAACCGACCAACGTCATGTACGCGTCGGTCGCCGCGCCGGGTTGGCGGCCGAGCACCGTCCACGCCGCCTGCAGCTGCGCCACGTACACCCGGATCAGCACCTGCTTGAACCGGCGGCCGGGCGCGCACACTCCCAAGTAGCGCCTCCCCGGTCGCTGATCGCGATCTTCGTCGGCATCGCGCTGCAACGCGAAGAACGAGTCGCGCGCGTCGAGCCCAGGCGGCGGGAAGACCCGGAGCCTGCGGTCAAACAGCCTCGCAACCTGATCACCGGCGCGGCGGATTGTCGCCGTTGACGCGATCACCTTCGGCCTCAGCCGATTGCCATCGACCGTCCAGGCGCAGAGCTCGTCGACCGCCGTCTCGTACAGGCCGACGAGGCTCCCGAGCGGCCCGCTGATCAGATGCAACTCGTCCTGGATGATCAGGTCGGGAGGGCGCAGCGCCTCGCGCTCCGTGACGACGACGGCCGGCAGCGCGCGGCGCTTGGGGTGCGAGCCGGGGTGCTCCTCGCCGGGTGTCAGGTAGCCGTGCCGGTCACAGTGGCGCGAGACCTGCCCGAACAGGGCCTGCGCTCGCCCCTCCCACGGCATCCGCGCGAACTTGTCGACGGTCGCGATCACCAGCGCCGGCAGCAGCCGGTACACCTCGTCGTCGACAACCACGACCGGCAGGCCTTGCTCCGGGCTGTTGCGCGGCGTGAACGCGCACTGTCCGGAGGTGTCCGAGCACGACAGGATCGTGCGGCCGCGGTCCGTGTCGACCTCAATGTCGCGGCCGCCTTGCAGCTCGGAGCCGCACCACGGGCAGCGGGCAAGCTGCATCGGCGAGGCGCCGCGCACGCCGCCGCTGCGTTGACGCGCCTGCTTGACCCATTGCTCGGCGTCCTCGGTCCGGTTCGGGGTCGACGCCTGCCCGACCCACAGCCCGATCCGCATCGGCGTCGAACCCCACCGGCGTTGCTCGACGGTCTCGCCCTTGCCGTACAGCCTGCGGCGCTGCAGCTCGCACGCGCACAACAGCGCCGCGGCGCGCTGGAACTGCTGAAGCGTCAACAGCCGCAGCGTGTAGCGCATCAGCACCACGACACCATCGCGGCCCTCGCGGCCGCCGAGCTCGCCCCGCAGGCGGCGGATCGCGATCGCGAACGCGGTCAGGCCCAGGTACGCCTCGGTCTTGCCGCCGCCCGTCGGGAAGAAAAGGAGGTCGACCGGCGCCTCCGCACCCGCCCGCTCCGGATGTGATGGGTCGGCAAGCGCCGGTAGGTTCAGCAGAACGAACGCGAGCTGGAAGGGCCGCCACGACCGGTTGCCCGGCTCGTCGGCCGCCTCGACGGCGGCGTGCAGCTTGAGCGCGCTGTCGCGTCGGCGGGCCTCGCCAGCGAGCGTGTGGACCCGCTGCTGCCGCATCGCGTGGTTGGCGAACCGGAACGCCTCGGCGACGTCGGGATCCGCCAGGCTTGCGATGCCGGCCCGGATCCGCCCGAGCGTGACCCGCGCTTGGGCGATATGCTCACGGGCCTTCGGCTCGTGGCCCGCGAGGCGCGCTGCCGACTCGTCGATCCTTCGCTCCTGCGCCTCGATCCACGCCGAGTACGCGTCCGCCAGCGGTGAGAGCAGCGGGGGCAGCTCCTCGTCGGCGGCCTCGCTCAACATCTTCATGTCCAGCGCCGGCAGCGCGGCAGTAAACGGCTCGCTGATCGCCGGATCGGTGAAATCGGCGGCCCCGGGGGCGTCTGTGCGCGGAACCTCCTCCGAGGGCATCGGCGCCGTCTGGAGCCTCAGCCCGCGGTCCAGCCGGCCCGGCGCGAGCGTCGCCTGCACGCCAACGCCATGCCCGACCGCCAGCTCGACGGTGTCGCGGTAGAGCATCTCGAGCCCAGTCAGCTCGGCGCGATCGACCTCGGGCGCGAGCCCGATCGCATCAATCGTCCGCCGCACGAACACCGACTCGCCCGCCGGATGCTCGACCATCAGCGACGCCTGGCACAGCCACCGCGGCACCGACCGGCCACCGTCCGAAAACTGGCCGTTGATGAGAAACAGCGACACCAATCGCTGCCCGCCCCGGTCGCGCACGAGCCCGCGAACCACCACCTCCGACTCGGCCGGATCGGGCGCGAACGAGGTCAAGGCACCCGGTCCAGCGATCTTGATCGTCTCGGCACCGCCGCACTGGCGCCGACGCCAGACGCGCTGCGGCTTGCCGTCACGATCGAGCCGCTCCTCGCTCGTCGCCTTCGAGTACGCGCCCCACGACGCCCGGACACGCAACTCCTGGCAGTCGCCGTCGAGCGCGAACGTCAACCCGAACGCCGACGGCACCAGCTGGTCGAGCGCCGGCGGACGATCCTCCGCTCGGCCGTCCTAGGAGCAGATCGAGCACCTCCTGGCGCGGGCCGGGCGCGAACGTGAACCGCGTCCCGAACTTCGTCTCGTGAAAGTCGTGGCCGAGGTCGAGGTCGGTCCAGCCGTAGGCGTCGCGGACGGCGTAGTCGAGCGTCACATGCAGCTCGCGCAGACGGGCGATGTCGTCGGCGTGCTCGTCCGGATTGTGGACACGGTTGTACGTCTTCGTAAGGCCTTCCTGGCGATCGAGCATCAGCGCGGAGCGGTGCTTGTCGAGTTGCCCGCCAAGGGCGGATATCGAGTCGGTCAATGACGGTTGCGGGAAGGTCTCGAAGCAGTCCGAGGGCGTGTAGTTCGGATCTGTCCTCATCGTGGAGCCTCGCGCAATCGCCCACTCCCGGTGGATTGCGCTGGACAGCATGCCGAAATGTCCATCGTCGTCGTAGGCGAAGACGACAAGCTTGTGCGCGAATACAGGCCCGGTTGGAACGAGCATCGGCTGAACGGTTCTGCTGGTAATAGTGATGACGACGCAGTGTTCGAGCGGCGCGATCTCGACATAGAGATCCCTGCCCTGGCGTCCGAACTGCCACCAGCGCTCGCGGTAGCCACGCTCGTTGAGTTTCAACCGATCAGGCTTCACGCGCTCCACGACGCGCGCGAACGGCTCCGCATACTCTGCTGCGCGTTCCGTGGACCAATCGCGGAAATCAATGACCCACCGAGATGGTGAGCCGTCCGGACGTGAGTTGAGATCCTCGCCAACGAGATACGGCCGGACGACTTCTGCGTTGCGTTGGTCGGCGGCAATGATCGCCTTTGCCTCGTGTTCGGAGAGCACGAATCCCATGCCGAGCACGTACGAGCCGATAAATGCACAGTTACGGTTCGCGTGGAGGCGTTGCGCTATTCCATCGACGCGGCTTCGCGTCGCAAGAGCGGAGCTGATCCCAGCGACCTCAGCACGATCGAGGACACGCGTTCCGGCCCAGCCGTCTGGCCGTGCCCAGACCGTTGACATCTCGAGGCTCGCCCCGCCGGGCCAAGGCTCGCTCGAGATCGCTCGGTGAAGGGTCCAACCACCGTCGGCTAACTGGTCCAGCCCGACCTCTCGAGTGTCGCCCTGCGCGATCGTGTTCGTCGCGACCAGCCCGAAGCCGCCGCTCGGCCGGAGCAGGCTCGACGCGCGGAGATAGAAGTAAGCGACGAGGTCCGCATTTCCGCGGGCACCGCCAGCGAGCCACTCGACGAGGTAGTCGCGGTACTGGCCTCCGAGCGCCCCGCTGATCTTTTTTGCCGCCCTGGAATGGCGGGTTGCCAACGATCGCGTCAAATCCGCTGTGCTCTCGGACCTCGGGGAACTCGAGCGCCCAGTGAAACGGGTGACGGTCCTCCCAGACGACCTCGGGCACGTCGCCGACCGCGCGCCGGGTCTCGACTAGCCACGTCTCGGCGAGCGCGCCCAGCCGCGTCCGCGCAACCATCCGGTCTAGCTCGGGCGCTTCGTGGTCGACCATCGTGCGGATGTTCCGTGCGACGTCGGCGGACGCGAGTGGGTCGGCGTCGTCGAGCTGGGCCAGCGCGGCGCCGACGACGAGGTCGCCTAGCAGCCGGGCGTCGTCGAGCGCGGCGTCGGCTTGGGCGAGCATCGCGGCCTTGCGCTCGGCGTCGAGCACGTCGCGCACGACGAACGCCTCGAGTTCGTGGCGCAGCGCGAGCGCTCGGTCGACGGCGGCCTCGATCTCGTCGAACCCGAGGTCGAGGCTGGCCTGGCGATGCCAGGTCGGGTCGAGGTGGGCGATTCGCAGTTGCTTGAGGTCGGTGACGCCGAGCAGGGAGTCGCCGGCGCGTAGGGCGTGGTCGACGAAGGAGAAGGGCCGGTCCTTGGCGAGGGTGATCAGCCAGAGCGACAGCTTGGCCATCTCGACCGCCATCGGGTTCTTGTCGACGCCGTACAGGCAGCGCTCGGCGACGAGACGGTGAGCGAGCGCCTCGCGCTCGATCGGGACTGCAGGCAACGCGGCGTCGGCCGCTGGATCGGCTTCGGTCTTCCAGGCTTCGAGCAGGCGGTTGGCGAGGTATCGGCAGGCGGCGACGAGGAACGCGCCCGAGCCCATCGCGATGTCGGCGACCTTCAGCTCGAGCAGCTCGGCAGCGGGCTTGAGCGTCCACTTGGCGGGGTCCGGCTCTTGCGCGGGACCAGGGTCGTATGCGACCGGGTCGAGTGCGTGGCGGACGACCTCCTCGGCGAGCTCACGTGGCGTGTAGTACGTGCCGGACGCGCGACGATCGAGCGCCTGGGTGACGAACAGCGAGCCGGGCAAGATCACGAGCGGGTCGCCGCGCAGGTCCTCGCGTAGCAGCGCGTGGTAGGGCGCGACGCGATCGAGCAGCGTGTCGTCGTTGCCGCACGCGGCGCGCAGTCGGGCGCGCTGCTCGTCGGACAGCTCGCTGGCGAGCGCCTTTCCGATCGCGTGCGGCGAGCGGCCGGTCTCCTTCGCGAGCCGCTCGACGAGCGTATCGCTGCCGATCGCCGCCCAGTGTTCGAGCTCGCCGAGGCCGAGCTCGGGTTCGAGCTTGCCGTTGAGCGCGAGCGAGGTGTCGGTGGTCCGTACGGCGGTGTGGTCGAGCAGGCCTTCATAGACGTGGCCGATCTGCTCGACGTCGAGCGCTTGGTAGGAGAGCAGCACGTGCGCGCCGCCCTGTTCGAGCGTCTGCAATGCCTCGAGCAGGTGGAGCATCGTGCGGTCGTCGACTGGGAGTGGGTGGGCCGCCTGCTCGTGCCAGCGGCTGCCGGGCTGGCGGCCCTCGAGGAAGGGATACCGGTCGGGGTCGAATAGTCCGCCGCCGTAGGCGGGGAGTCGCAGCGCGTCGTGCTCAATCCCGCCGTGCACGGCGCGGAACAGCGCGAGCATCCGGTGCCAGGCGGCGGTCGAGCGCTCGAGTGGATCTTCGCCCTCGCGGTCGGCGTGCTCCTGGACCTGGGCCCGCAGCGTGCTGGCGGCCAGGGTCTCGGCATAGCGGGGGTCGTCGATCGGCAACAGCCGGCGCTCCTCGGCGACGAACAAGAACACCAGCCGCATCATCACGGTGACCGCGCCGCGGTACACCTCGGCCTGCTCGAGGCCTACGAGCAGCTCGCCGCGACGCTCGCGATCCTCGTAGTCGAGCGTCGTGATCAAGAGCTCGACCGCGCGGCGGACCTGGGCACCAAGCTGATCGGCGACCTCCTGCTGCTTGCCCGCGCTCTCGGCCAGCAACGCCGCCAGCCCCTCCTCGACCGGCAGCCCGAGGAACCGGCGGGCGCCGAGCAGCGTGACGAACGCTCGCAGTGTGATCGGCTCCTCCAGCCACAGCTCGCTGCGCCACGTGCACATGCCGGTGCTCTCGCCCTCGCGCGCCCACACGAGCGTCCAGCGCGCGCCATCGGTGACAAGCGCGAGCGGCACGCCGGCTGCGCGCGCAAGCTCGGCCGCCCGATCGAGCGGAGAGGCTGCCCACCGCTCGCCGGGTAGCGGCCGTGACAGCGCGGTGCCCTGCTCGTAGCGGTGCACGAGCAGCACCACCGGGTCGCCATCCTGACCTCGATCGCGGACGACGTACGACGACCGTAGGGTCACGGCGTGTTCGGCGACGCGGTGCGACGGGTCGGCGTCGGTCGCCTCGGCGACCGCATCGCGCAGTCCGAGCAGCTCGTCGAGCACCCACCGGACCCAACGCCGATGCAGTCCCGCGTCGCTCTGCCACTCCGCGTACGCGACCCGCAGGTCGGGCATGATCGTCGTCGCCTCGAGCCCGTCCGGAAGCGCCCGCTTCAGTGCCGGCACGGTCAGGAACGGGCCGCTGGTTTCGACCAGGGACAGCCATTCTGCGTGGTGGTCCTCGATCCGGCCCCGGGCTCGCGGACGCACGACACTGCGGGCCATCAGATCCGCGCTCCCTCGGGCACGAGCAAGGTGACCGCGGCGGGGAACAGGCGATGGGCCGGCTCGTCGTAGCGGCGGGCGATCGCGGTCTGCTCGGCTTCGATGTGTTCGGGGATCGCTTCGAGCCGGGCGGTGAGCGAGCGGAGGTCGCGCTCGGCCTGCTGACGCTCGCCCGCGTCGAGCTCAAGGCCGGTGAACAGCAGCAGCTGATCGCCATGCTCGTCGGAGAGCTTGCTGCGGATTGTTGCCGCAAGCTCGCTGAGGGTCGCCGCGACGTGCTCCTGCTCCTCCTGGGCGCGGGCGGTCAGCGTCGCGGTCAGCTGGCGGGCCCGGTCGCTGGCCCGCGCCTGCAGCGCCGCCCGCAGCGCGTCGGCGCTCGCGTGAAGTCGCGGGATGAGCTGGTCGCGTAGGATGGGCGGGACCGGCGTCTCGAGCGCGAACGCGAGCGCCGCCTCGGCGTCCTGCACCCCCAGGCGCTGCGGACGCTCACTGGTCATCCGCAGCCCCGCGAAGATCAGCTGCTCGTGCAGCCGGTGTCCGCTCGCGCCGGTGATCACCAACCGACCGTGCGCGACCGCCACCGGCAGGCCCAGGCTCGGCTGCGCGTAGCGAAGCGTGACGCGGTGCAGGTGATGGCCGGTCCCCCAAACCTCGGCGCGCAGCAACGCCAGCGCCATCCGCACGAGCGGGTGCCCGAGATGCGCAAGCACGACATCGGTCCGGTCGCGCGCGATCTCGTGGTCGAACGTGATCGGCCGCCGCTCATCCGGCCGCGCCGGGTGCTCGAGCCCGATCGTCGCCCGCGCCCAACTACCCGTCAGCGGCGGCACCACATACGTGCCCGGCTCGGCGCCCGGCTGAAGCGACGGCTGGCGAGCGAGCGCAAGCGCGGTCCCGACCACCCGCTCGACTCGGTCGGGCTGGAGATGCAGCGTTGTGCGGCTCTCGGCGAGCTCGTCGCGGAGCGCCGCGAGCCGCTCGCGCATCCGTCGCTCCTGCTCGAGTATCCGCCGAGAAGCCGCCACGCCGTGGAAGCGGGTGTCATCGAGCGTCTCGCGCCGGCTGAGCATCGCCTCCTCGATCTGGGCCGCGATCACCGGACCGGCGCTCCCCAGGTCCTCGCGAATCTGCTCGACCTTGGTCACGACCCGCGCCAGAAAGTCGAAATCCCCCTCGAGCGAGCCGCGCTGCCCGGCCTCCCAACCGGCGCTGAGGCAGTGGTGCACGAGCACCTCCGCGGCCGGCTGGCCGTGGCGGTCGATCCGGCCGTTGCGCTGTTCCAAGCGATTCGGGTTCCACGGGATCTCGGCGTGCGCGAGCAGATGACACTGTCGCTGCAGCGAGATCCCCTCCGACGCCGCATCAGTCGCAAGCAGCACACGGACGGGGTAGTCGGCCGGCGGCTCCTGCCACTGGCTCTTGATCCGCTCGCGCTCATCCGAGCTCGTCGTCCCGTCGAGCAGCTCGACCCGCTCGCCAGCGATGCCCCGCGCCAACAGTCGCTCATGGAGGTAGCGCTGCGTCGCCCGATACTCCGAGAACACGATCACCCGCCGGTCCGTGAACGCGCCGTTTGGCTTGACGTTGTCCTGCACCCAATCGAGCAGCCGCCGCGTGCGTGCGTGCTCGCGGTCCGCCATCGGCTCAGCCCAGGCGATCATCGAGTCAAGCAGCGCCAGCTCATCCCCGGTCGGGCGGTTCGGCTCCGCCGCCGCGGCCGCGTCGATCGCTTCGCGCTCGGCCTCGCCAACCCCGTCCTCGCTTGCCTCGCCGTCGAGCGAGGACGCGGCGTCCTCGAACAGGCGCTGCAGCACGGTAGGGGACGGCGCCGCCTCCGGTCGACGCGCCCGCATTAGCGTCTCCCGGTGCACCTCCAGCGTGCGCAGGAAGGCCGCCGGCGACGAGAACAGACGCTTCTTCAGCAGCGTCGTGACGAAATCCGCAGCCGCGCGCGCAGACGCATTGCTCCCGAGCCGGGCCGCGCGGGCGGCGCCGTAGGCGACCAGCTGCGCGTGCACCTTCCGCTCGCTCTCGGGATGCTCCACCTCCAGCATCACGACCTTCCGGCGCGGGAAGCGCGGCGTGCCGTCGTCCTTGACGAGATCCTGCTTGAGCCGGCGGACCGTCACCTCGCGCGTCGCCTCGCGACTCGGCTCGATCCCACGCGCGAACCGGTGCGGATCCAGCAGCTCCAGCAACGCCGCAAACGAGTTCGCATAGCCGTTGTGCGGCGTCGCGGACAGGAACAGCCGATGCTCGCAGTGCGGCGCCAGCGTCCGGACCGCCAGCGTGCGCAGCGTGTCCTTCGCGTAGCGGCCGCCGGCGCCCGCTGGCGCGCAGTTGTGCACCTCGTCAACGATCAACATGTCATAGCGACGCGGGATCTCCGGATGCGACGGCAACACCTCCCGCAACAGCCGCATCCCGAGCTCCCCTTTCAGCCAGTCGATCGACACGATCAGCCGCGGGAAATGCGCAAACGGGTTCGCGCCCACACCCCGGGTTCGCCGGAGCTGACCGAGCAGCTCACGGTCGACGATCCGGAACTCCAACCCGAACTTCTCGCGCATCTCATCGCGCCACTGCAGCTGCAGCGACGCCGGGCAGACCACCAGCGCGGTCCGCGCGCGGTGGCGCAGCAGCAGCTCCTGCACCACCAGCCCCGCCTCGATCGTCTTCCCGAGCCCAACGTCGTCGGCGATCAGCAGGTTCGTCCGCGGGCTGCGCAGTGCGCGGACAAGCGGCTCGAGCTGATAATCCTCGATCACGATCCCGCTCCGGAACGGCGCCTGCAAGGAGCGATGATCCGCGCTCGTCACAGCACCCCACCGCACCGCGTCCAGAAACGCGTCCAACTCCGCCGGTTCGTCAAGGCGATCCGCCGCAATCGCCGGGAGCTCGGCCCGCTCGATCACCGACGTCCCCGGCTCGATCTCCCACACGACCTCCAGCTCCTCTCCGGTCGCGTCATCCTCGACGGAGATCAGGCTGACCAGGTGCTGCACCGACCGGCCGTCGAGTGACGCCTGCGAATCACGCGCGACATCGGCGACCACCCGGATGCGACCACGCACGCGTGCCAGCTGCCCCGACTCAGGAGCCCGTGCGGGCGACGAGCGATTCTCTACCCCGAGGGTCAGCGACACGAGTCGCAAGCCTAGTAACTCGCCTGGTGACGCGACTGTCCATCCCGGTCCGAGAGCGAAACCCACCCGGCACGCTGCGTCCTTTCCATCCAACAAATTACCGGGCAGCACCGAGATCGTCGCTCGTGCTTACGCCCATCAGTAGCAGGCCGCGAGCGCCGCCAGGCACGACTGCATTCCGCAGCCCGACATCGCCAAGCTCACGATCGAGTTGGCGACGGAGTGGTCACGCCGACGGGCCGGCAGCGGGCGATCGCATGGCCACGGTTCCGACAGTCACGTCGACTGCGTGGTCGCGACTGTTGGCGACCACCGAACTGTGTGCTCCCCATAACCGGCGGCTGCTGTGAGACGACCGCCGCCTTGCGGGGCGCGCTTCCCTGAACGGACTCAGCGCGGTCTGGCGGCGTGGCTTCGGAGAATCCACAGAAGGATGGACTAGAAGCGGCCCCATCACCTCAGAGAACGCGGAGAGGTGCGTCGCGGCGGGATCGGGGCGCCAGCTGCGCCGCGAGGGTCCGGGCAGGACGGG
>Ga0335081_10012254_pt1 | contig 13893 bp, 14 predicted proteins | sample Lox_Sample_35_FD_206713 | JGI IMG/M metagenome (GOLD analysis project Ga0335081, IMG submission 206713) | Soil microbial communities from Loxahatchee National Wildlife Refuge, Florida, United States - Lox_Sample_3.5 | ecosystem: Environmental > Terrestrial > Soil > Wetlands | place: USA... | reverse complement strand
CAAACGAACCCTGCGACCGATATCTGATGTCGACCAAAGTTCTCGTCTGCGATTCGATTCACCGAGACGGAGTCGAGGCTATGAAGAAGGCCGGGCTCGAAGTGAAGGAAGCGTATGATATTACGGCCGAACAACTCGAGAAGGAAGTATCTCAATTCGACGCACTAGTAGTCCGCGGCCGCACTAAGGTCACGGCCAAAGTCCTCGAAGCAGGCACCAAGCTGAAAGCTGTTGCCAGATCCGGCGTCGGTCTGGACAATATTGACTTGGAAACCGCGAAGAAGAAATCGATTCGAGTAATCTCAACCCCGGCGGCACCGACAACGAGCGTGGCTGAGCTGACCATTGGCCTAACACTTGCGGTTTTAAGAAAGATCTCCTTCGCAGACCGAGCGATGAAGAGCGGCAAGTGGGCGAAATCGGAGTTGATGGGGTCGGAGTTGAGAGGTAAAACTGTTGGCGTAGTCGGCGTAGTGGGGAGAATCGGTTTGGAAGTGGCCCGAATTGCACTACAAGGTTTCGGAACCAAGGTAATCGGCTACGATGTGCTAGATATGACCGAGAAATCGAAGGAATTAGGCTTCCGCGCCGTCTCCGACGTGAACCAGGTGCTGCGTGAAGCGGATATTGTAACAATCCACGTACCATACCTAAAATCAACCCATCACCTGATCGATCAGAGAGCCATGAGCGGCATGAAAAAGACCGCAATCATTGTAAACCCATCCCGAGGGGACATCATCGACGGGGAAGCCTTGCTACTTGCACTGAAAGAGGGCAAGCTCGGAGGAGCGGGTCTTGACGTCTTCCATAGGGAACCACCTGTTGACGAATGGGAGAAACAACTAGTCGCGCTCCCCAACGTAGTCTGCACGTCACACATCGGAGCGCAGACCATTGAATGCCAAAGGCTGGAGAGTACAATGGTCGCGGAACAAATAATCCAAACCTTCAAGAAGTAAACTCACCGGGCGGACAAGACTATGAGCGTAACCTTCGGCGACTTCCAAAAACTCTCCCTAAGGATTGGCAAGATAACCTCCGCCGAACGGATTCCAAACATGAAGAAGATACTGAAGGTCGAAGTTGACATCGGCGATAGGAAAGCGCAAGCGATTGCTGGCGGAGCAGAGTTCTACGAACCAAGTTACTTCGTGGGCAAAACTGTTGTCGTCTTGACGAATATGGATCCGAAGACGATTGCGGGGGTAAAGTCAGAGGTCATGCTGCTCGCTGCAGACGTTCAAGGGAAGCCGGTGTGGTTGACTGTGGGTGAGGACGTGACGCCAGGGACAGTTGTTAGGTAGGTTTGAAAGCTACTTCATTAATCCCTTCCAAAGACACAGTACTTGGATCGATTTTGCAGGGCAGAAGAACTGGGGAGAGGCTAGCGTATTCGCTTCTCGTTTTGCTTGTCGTTGTTGTAGCTTCACTTACGATTCCGACATCTGTCAAATCTCAGTTCGTTCCTTGCGAGATCGTCAACCTCTCCGTGAGACATCCAGACTCCGTCCCAGCCGGACAAACTTTGCAAGTTTCAGTCTTGATCACGAGTTCCTGCGATGCCAGCGTCACTTACACACTTAGAGTAGACTTGGTGGACCAGCGCACTGGAAACGTGCTCTCTTCGGTGAAAATGCCTTACTACCCCACGGCGCCTGGGTTTATTCAACCTATTAACAACACGGCGACCGCGCCCTCAACATTGGGCTCTTGGGTGTTGCAGGATCAGGTCTACATAATCAACAACCTAAACGGTCAAGTTGCAGGCTCGTCCCAACTCCAATTCGTAGTCAACGTAATCCCATATACGCCTCCGCCCACAACGACGACACAGATGCTTATCTCAAGCAACACAACCCAACTCTACGCCGTTAACTCAACCTCCAACCTGATGACTCAGACTTCAGCGCAGCCAACAATTTCACTAATGCCCACTTACACAACGAGCGAAGAAACGTCCCAGTCCAATGCAACCACTCTCGCAGAAGCGTTAGTAGTACTGCTAATCATAGCAGCGGTCGTATTCTTTGCAGTTATGTGGCGAAAACGGGAACCGTCAGCTGGCGGCCAAACTCAATTAATGGCCAGGTACTGCACTCAATGTGGAAACGAACTTAGAGGCGAGGGCAGCTTCTGCGGAAAATGTGGCGCAAAACAGTGAACATTCCAAGCGAATTGTAACGAAGATATGAAAAAACCTAGTTCCCGATTGAGAGCGCAAGTTAGATTCGCTATTTTACCTATTGTATGAACCAAGCCTCAATATTATATTCTGCAGTACTTCCAGCTCGCATAGAGGCAGTAACTGTGGACTTCAATTTCACTCCTGAGCATGATTTGTTTAGAAAGAGTGTTCGTGAATTCTGCACCAAGGAGCTAGCTCCACATTCCCGTGAAATGGAGCGAAATGCGCGTATGCCCGATTCAGTTGTTCATGGACTCGCCAAGATGGGTCTATTCGGCCTATCTATACCATCCGAGTATGGCGGTACTGACGCCGACGCTATCTCGGCTGGAATCGCGGGAGAGGAGATAGGACGCGCGGATTTGAGTTGCGCCACAGCCGTTCTGTACTTGGTCCCGGTATCATGGAGTCATGTGTTGAGTAAGTTTGGAAGCGCCGATTTGAAGAAGAAAACTCTGCCCAAGATTGCTGCCGGTAAAGGTTTCCTAGGCATAGCTACAACTGAAGCAGGCGTAGGCTCTGACCTTGCAAACATGACTACTACAGCGAAGAAAGTTGGCAACGAATACGTTCTGAACGGAGAGAAGTTGTACATTAGCGGCATCCGAGAGGCGTCAGAACAAATGTCTGACGGAAGCGGCTACTTGACGCTCGCCAAAACAAGCGACCAAGGAACCCGAGGTCTCTCATTCTTCTTCGTCCCCTTCAAGAACACCCCAGGCTTGACCCCAACCTACCTAGAAGAGATGGGACGAAGGGGCATGTCTGCAGGCGGATTCTTGATGAAAGACGTTCACATTCCAGCAGAAAATCTAGTAGGCGAGGAAGGAAAGGGATTCTACTATGCGATGGAGGGATTCGACTACGCTCGCGCAATCATCGCCGCAGTATGCTGCGGAGCAGCAAACGCTGCACTAGAAGCAGGAATGGAATACATCAAACAAAGAAAAGCATTTGATACACCAATCGGCAGATACGAAGGCATCCAATTCAAGCTAGCCGAAGACTACGCCCGTGTCGACGCTGCAAGACTATTAGCGTACAGAGCCCTCTGGATGTACGACCAAGAACAGAAGAAGAAAATCTTTGGTCGCTTTGAGGTATCGAAGGCAATCGCAGAAGCAAAAATGCTCGCTCCAGTAACAGCCTTTGAAACAATTAACGACGTTCTGCAATGGTTCGGTGCTTACGGCTATACGCTAGATTGCCCGATCGAGATGGGACTTCGCGGCGTAAGATCCTACATGCTCGCAGAAGGATCAACGGAAATAATGAAAATCATAGTTGCCCGCGAACTGCTTGGAAAGGAATTCATAGCTAGTCGATAAAAACCTCGCTTCTTGAATTTCCAAGATTCGTGACTTGACGTAGCACACATTCCGCGCTACGACTATGGCGATGCGGACAGCGCAAGCCAAGAACAAGATGCTACAGTTGTTCGCTGAGTTTTGAAATCGAATCCCATAATCGAAACAACTTATAGCGTCGCGTGGATCTCAGAAAATCTCAACTGTTACCCAAGCGGAATTTCGGACACAAGCCCTAAGACTCTCGACTCATCGCGTCGTTTCTGAACATCTTGAACACTACGTCACGTAGGATAGCAAGGGAGAAGAAGACCATAGCGGCAATGATCACGATATACTGCCTTGGAAAACATGGGGGCGAGAAGCTTTGCCCCCAATGCAACGAGCTGCTGGGGTACTGCAACAAACGGCTTGATCTCTGTCCCTTCAAGGAGGAGAAGCCTACCTGCCTGAACTGCAGCATTCATTGTTACAACGCTCAAATGAGAGAAAGGATCAGGCCGGTGATGCATTACGCCGGTCCCTATCTGCTCTTGCGCAACCCAGTTTTAGCTATTCAGCACCTTGCCGACGGAAGACGAAAACCAATCCTAAACCCTATGCACGCAAAGTGATCGAGGCAATTTCGCTTCATGTGTTGCTCTGGCGTGTGTGCGACTTAGAATTCAGTTCCCCGTCCTTCCATTTCCTTTTTGAATTTCATAGTGACGTTGTCCATTAGCATCTGGCTATAGTATTCAGGATCCAGCATGACGCCCCATCCCTTTCGTCTCTGCATTCCCATGTTACCTCCGTCGTAGAGTGGCATGATGGACAAGTCTCGGAAGAACTTATTCAGGGGGTTCGTTGCGTCCACCGAGTTAGTTCCCATCACTCTCATGCAATCGTACACCGCCTCATAACATGTTTCGGTTGCAAAGACCTTTGCAATAGAAGCCATTAAGACACTACCTCCTTCGCATCCGTTCTTGTCCAAGTAATCTGCAGCTTTCCATGCCAGATATCTTGACGCCTCAATCTTAGCCTCAATGTCGAACAGCATGTATCCAACGACTTGGTTGCGGAAAATTGGATTCGCGCTAGCACCCGTAAACATTCTTGCCCATTCAAGTGTTGATTCGAATGCGCCCCGCGCACATCCCACGGCAGTTGCAGCGATAGCTGGGCCTGTCATCGTGAAAGTCTTCGTGACAACCAAATCGCCCATTCCCTCTGCCAGTAGGTTCTCAGCCGGCACATGCGCGTCTTTACAGACGATTTCGACTGTCTGGTTTCCCTTGAGCCCATACTTGTCGACTGGACTGTATTCGATTCCCTTGGTTCCTCGTGGAACTATGATTGCGCTGAGTCCCTCTTTTCCACCCTTCTGAGTGTCAGTTCGCACAACAAACAGATTCTGATTTGCGCCTTGCATGTCCCATCCACCCGCGGCAACCCAGGCCTTCCGTCCGTTCAACACATAATCGCCGCTCTGATACTCGGCGATAAACGTCATGCCCGCCGGTGTCGGTCCTGGATGATCGAAACTAGCAGTTCCACCAGGTTCGCTCAATGCGAAACCACAAATGTAATCCCTCTTGCCTTCCGCAATACGTTGTAGAGGTTCCTTTAACCACCTCTCTTTCTGTTCCTCACTTCCGAAGAGCATAATCGGAATTTGAGCCAGATCGTTGTACATTGGGAAGCCTGGATCCACCGCGCTTAACTCTTCAGTCATGATTACTTCATCTAAGCCGCCTATTCCTGCACCGCCATATTCCTTCGGCACGTGAGCGAACGTAAGACCAAGATCAGCAGCTCTCTCGTACGCTGGTTTGTATAACAAGAAACGCTTGAGCGGATCAGGCTCTCTATCAGCTAGGCCGACGACTGGTTTTACAACACGAGTCGCGAAGGACCTCACCATGGTCTGCAGGTCCTTCTGTTCCGGGGTCAGCGAGAAGTCAATCATACACTTTGGCCCTTTCATAAGCGATTGTGAACTCGGTAACTTAACACTCTCCTGCCCTGCTTTCTGATATTCTGTCCGGAACAGACCCTGTGCTGGAGTCGGCGAAAAAGCTGCACACATTTTTCTCTTAGCCAACGCGCGGATCGCTGAGGAAAGACGCCTTCGACTCTTTCACCGGATGTCAGACAATCATTTTGAGGCTAACAAAACGTAACCTCAACGCCCTCTACAGCTGTCTTTGCGACTCCAAAGGCGAAATCCTAGCGGAATAAAGCGGGGCGGCAGTCGTGAGATAGTACGCGTCTAACTTTTAATAGTAAGCGTCGTGCTGGTTCCGGCAATTGCGTATATGAAACGGGTAGTGCTAATCGTTGCGACCGATCGCTATTGTAATCCTAGCTGTGATCTTGGCCGCTGCCTTCACCGCGCCAGTTCACGCATCTAACCTGTCCGTCTCCATTAACGGCCAACAGGTGCGAACCAACTTCAACCTTTACCTTCATGAGAACATTACCAGCCTACCAGTCGAGACCGCTAATCTAGATGCCACGTCGAACTCAAACCTGAACTCCGCGTTTTCAAACGCTCTACATGCTACCTACCCCACAGCTGCGCCTTCAAGCTTGACGCTTCAAGTCACTTCAACCAAAAACGACCTGAACATCACCGGTAAGATGAGCGTTTCAGGCGTGTCGAATCGAACCGGCGATATTGTTACCGCTAACATGACCTGGCTACCCTTCAACGTTGCATCCGACCTGACAGCGGGCAACCTTAGCTACAACCTCGTCGGCAGCAGCTACTTCAAGTCAATCGTGGCTTACTATGGAAACGAGAGCAAGTTCGTTGGTCGCCCCAATGCGACCATCGCAGGCGTATCATTCTTCGTCAATGCCTCAGCAGTCAACCCGGAACAGGCTGAAAATTATGTTGGTAACTTCACAACCCTCAACTTCGCTGCAATAAATCCATCACTCGACCAATGGAATCGCACTTACACTCTCAACAACGACACAACTACCTGGCGATACCCGTCAACGACCACTCTAGATTTCGATATGAAAATTCAGGTGAAGAACGTGACGACACACTACGTAGCAGCCTATCAATACTCTGCCGCTATCTCTGTCCCAGGTGTCGGTCGCTCCCAAGAAACTGCAATTTTCCTAGACGTAGGCAATGGAGAGACTGAATGGGTTATGGCCGCGGTAGTCGTAATCGCCATAATATCCGCTGTGGGGGCTCAATTCTTGTTGAGATCAAGAAAGAAAAAAGCCACCAAGTTTCAACGCAGGTAGACCTGAAGCCTATCCGCGCACTCTTTCCTTGGCTACCTTCTCCAATTCAGTCGGATCGAAGAGTCCCTTGAAGTGATCTTTCAGGATACCCTGATAGAGCGCAACCTCATCATCGCTCATGTACTGGAACATGTAGTCGCCCTTGTATGGTGATGGTTCGCCATCTCTCGAGATGTACTCGACATGCATGAGGGGATCGCCGCGTTTGATCGTAATTGGTTGGCGATTGTTACTTAGGTTCACCAACTCCAAGGCCAACCTGCCTACGAATCCGCTGTGCACTTTTGCGGCGTTGAGAAATGAGAGGCCCATTCGCCCGTACTTGCTCTTGGCAGTAAGGTGGGAAACGTAGTTTGGAGGAGTGAAAACCACTTCGTATGAGACGACGTTCCTATGCTCCAAATAGTGAAGTGTAGTCTCGTCCCGGACGGTTAGAACATATCCGTCTCCGTCCAGCAAGGCGTAGTCAAATGGGTGAATACATTTGTACGATTGAATGAGCTTCGTTATCAGCTCTCTTCCCGCTACACCCAAACCTAATACCTCGAAACCTACCCATCTCGTTTAGTATTTCTGCGTTAGCTTTTGCGAGTTAACTCGCCAAACTCGCTGCTAGCGTTCCCGCAAAGTAGTCGGAATTCGCGATCAGCTGCTCCTGTGCAGTAATTGTAAGCGTAACAGAGGCGCCGCTGCCTGATCCAACGGTGAAGGGCAAGGGTGCTTGAAGTTCGGGTGACGTAATTCCCAAGCTTCTCGTCGTCTTGTTAAAGATCCAGGTCACGTTCGTGACTTCTATCCGAATTTGATCGTACTGACCCGCGGATATCTGTCCTTTACCTAGGGCCTTCGTCGTGTTCTGCAGAGCTAAGAGATCGAAAGTCTGAGACTGGTTAGATATCGATGTCCAACCACCGGCAGATTGGCCGGCAGGGTGAGCCCATATCCCATCAATCGTAACGAACACATGATCCGCCTTGTCGACCTTCGCTGCGCGAATTGACACTGAAACGGTACCCGAGGAAACTGACGGATAAACAAGAATGACAATCAACACTATCGCGGCGACGGCCGCTACAACCTGTTTCGAATTCACGATGAATCAAAGCCCGCCCTACTAAGGCCGTTCTTATAAGCCTCATTCTGAGAGGAGAAAATTCGAGATTGAAGAATCTTGGAGTTAAGTGAAATGGCTGAAGGACAGCCTAAGACTGAACTCATCTACCTCCGTGACATGAATCGCACGCGAAACGATTCGAAAGCGATCAAGGTCGTTCCTGAAAAGAAGAGCCACGCTTACTTCATCTTAGATCGCACAATCTTCCATCCCAAAGGAGGCGGTCAGCCTTCGGACCGAGGGACGATTCGCGGTAAAGAGTTTGAAGCAACTGTTAAGAAAACAATCAACTATCAGGGCGTCGTCCTTCATTGGGGAAAAATGATAACAGGCACACCGAGTCCTGGCCCCGTCACTGGTGAAATTGATTGGGAGTTTAGACATTTGATTATGCGGCGACACACTGCCGCGCACCTACTCGATCACTGCCTGGCGACGATAAGCGGGCAACGGGTTCAGACGACGGACTCTTGGCTTGATCAACCTTGTTACGTTGGCTATGCCGGCCCAACACCTAGCCCGGAAACTCTCACTAACGTAGAATCAATGGCGAATCGCATGATCGGTGACGGTGGAGCGGTCCGCATAGAATTCCTATCTCCGGAGGAGGGCCGAAGATTGCTTCAGAGTGCCCCGAACTTCGAAAGGCTCCCCGAGCTAGACGAGGTCCGAACGGTTACGATCAGCGGCTGTGAACCCATCCCTTGCGGCGGCACACATGTCGCCGACATCTCCGAAATCCAGAAACTCACAACTCTCAGGACCGAGGAGCTGCAGACTCAGTCTTTCCGGTTGCATTTCGCAGTCGTCTAACGCTTCCGACGCTTGGCTTTGTGGATCTTTTTCTTACCCCTTCCAAACCTCTTCAAAATACTCGGACCAGCTCGCTCCACTAGCAGCCGGTCCCCTGAAACTCTCACGTACAATCTCAACGATGGCTTAGCGAACGGGAAGGTCGAGTCGGTCGTTAGCTTCGTCGGCAGGTAAATTCGCGGCGATTCGTAAACTCGGCCGTCCGGCATTCGCTTTTTCGTAATTACGAAACTCGCAACTGCTTCTTTCACTTTTGCTACTTCCGGTTCAATTTCGATTCTGTTTTCGTTAGTGTTTTCCGACGGAAAGCCGACTTTAGGCTTACAGCCACGAACCAGTTAATCTTCGTCGATTAGAAGTGTTCGCGCATCAGTTTCGGTGATAATGTTTAAAGCGTCAACGAGGAGGGGCTGAAATCCTGAGAGACTTGCCCATGATCCATGTGAACATTTTCGTGACCAACATGTCGGCAGAACGATTCTGGGAAATGGACCGAGCAATGCCACCCCAAGTTCAGATTGGAGTGAACATCAACATGCTCGACATCAGCGAGCGATCCGATGGCACTCTCGACGCTCCCTTTCTTTTCACCGTCAACTACACTCCTTCAATCGCGCAGATCAGCATCAAGGGAAAAGCGAAGATCTCAGGCGATAGCGCGGATACGAAGAAAATTATCGAGGAGCACAAGGCTCAGAAGACGCCGCCCGTGCAACTGATTCAGGCAGTGTCGAATGCTGCGATGGCTGATGCAATACTTATTTCAAGAAGCCTGAACGTCCCGCCTCCTCTTCCACCGATTCCGCAACAGCAACAAGGCGGCCCTGCGCCAAAACCGGATTCCAGATATACTGCCTAAATCCAAAAAATTGGAGAGATTGGCAACACTCCAATTAATTGGAGAGTGACTGACGCTCCACTTTATTGGAGCACTAGCTTGCGGTGGCCTTTGCGACTAGATAATTGTCCCAGTACGATGCGAGATCTCTGAGTCGGTTCGCGAATTGAGGGCTTAGTTTGGTGGGTTCGTTTCTGTACTTTTTCTCGAGAAGCCCGCTCCTGAGCATTGCTTTGTAAGTATCGCTAAGCGTTTGAGCGCTGACTTTGATTCGCTCGAGTACCTTGTGGTGAAGGTCCCTAAGATACATCGCCCTCTTTTCCTCGACGAGGATTTGGATTATTGCTTTGGCGACACCCTGCTTCTTGATGCTGTGAGGAAATAGGATCGCGCAGAAGCTGTCGAGATCTACAATTTGGTTCAGTGTAGAGTGTTTGTCTATTTTGGGGAAGATCCAAACCCATCGGCGTTGGCGCTCGGCGTAGTAGTCTTCTCTCGGAATCCTACCGATCCTCGCACGCTCCAGAACCGTTATCGTTCTAGCTCTGTTGGCCATTGGAAATTCAAAGACCAAGCGGACTCGGAGAAGAAAGCCGTTCAGCACACGAAGGCACTAGAGAAACGCGCGAAGAAATTGCGGATTTGCCGAAAACAACTCAATTCTGATACATGTCGGGTTAGGCCGAATTTTCGACCCTTCCGTTAATCTCTGATCTCTCTAAGAATTGAGGAGTCTAGGAGGTAAAGAATCCCCATCTCCCATCAACGCCTTAGAACGAGCCATGAATTCTTACATGCGTTAGAATATCCACCTTTGGCCACACTCACTTCCAACGACCACTTTCTATCCAGAAACCCCTAGGTTTCCATTGAAGAAAACGTACCCCAGCACAACAAAGAAGCGACCATCTGGCGGTCCGATCAAAGATTCAAATTCCGAAAATTTGTGGCTCACTCACTTGGCACAGCTCGGTGATGATGAACACGAGTCGGAAAGTCATGTAAGTGACAGTCACCTAGCGACGACTTTGGCCTATTGGAGCTGGCCAGCGTACAGTTCCGTTAGGTACTCAAACCTGACTCTACCGTCAACTTGATAATTCTTGAAGAGGTCGCTCACCGATTCGACCAACCTTTCATACGATGGATCGCCTGGAAGCGGAGCATAGGAAGCGGACAGAACTCGTCCCATCAGAGACGCCTCATCACAGTCTTGTGACGTCGATAAGCTGGCGCTACGATACTTCCCCAAGAAATTCGAAAGGATTTCGTCAGTTATGTCTTCATGCCTGATTCCGTGCGGTGCAACTGTGTTTCCTTTTATCATGCGATCGTAGGCAGCGAGAAACGGCTTGTCAGTTCTTCGGGTGTTCCACAATAGCACCACCCACCCGGTCTCTCTCAGGATACGCCGAAACTCCCACTTCGTCTTCGCATGATCGAACCAATGGAACGATTGCGCTGCAGTAATGAAATCGACACTGGCTGCAGGCAGACTGGTCTGCTCAGCCGAGCCCTTAATGCTCTTGAAGTTACTGTAGAACGAAAGGTTCTCAGCTGCGATTTCTCGCATCTCATCGTTCGGTTCTACGCCGAAAACACTATTCCCATTATGCAAAAGCATCTCCGCGAAAATCCCAGTTCCCGAACCAATATCTGCAACAACCGACTCCTTTGAGAAGCCTAACTCACTTTCCATGTACCGCAAAACAGAGGTTGGATAGCTCGGGCGGTACTTTGCGTAGTAGTCCGCATGCCCGCTGAATCGTTTCCTGGGATCGCTAATCAAAAGTCACGTCTGGGCTCCGTTTCGAATGGCGCTTGCGATATTAACTGGTCGGTTTCGCTGCATGAGTGGCAGAAGGACTGCCTTGCGTCTGACTTTGGGCCTCCAAAAAATCGAAGCGTGCAAACTACCGGAAAAGCACGGATCCGTGAAGTTCACGTTTTCTTGTAATGGGACGGATATTCGGGTTCAATTCGGTTAGTAATTTCCGACGGAATCTGCAAATCGTGGGTCCAGCGTGAAAAGCCGAGAAAAGCAAAAGCGAGGAAAAGGGAAAGAGAGAGCGCGAGAGGCGCGGAACGGGCCTTGAGAGGGCGGATGGTCGAAAAGCGACGACCGAGAGTCAAGCGGGGTGAGGGGCGGCGAACCCGTTGAGAGGCGGTTCAGTTTTATTCGCGACTCTGAAGAACGATCACCCGTCAAACGCCTAATTGGACAAGTCAGTTTCCGTGCGGCGTGGGGCTCGCCAGAAGGGAATATTACTTGGGTCAGCGCTTAGAGTTCGAGGAATCAAAATCAGAAACTAGCCGCATGCAATTAGCAAGCTAGCAAGCCACACAAACTGCATGGGAGATCGCTTTTTTGGAAAAAACAAGCCGGTGCATCATCTGCGGCCAAGTGATGGGGTACGTCTTTGGTAGACCAAGGAAGCTGTGTGGCAACAAGGCTTGCTATCTGGAGTGGAAGAGGAGACGATACTCCAACCTCCAAATAATCGCACGTAGCCGCCGTCTATCAGCCGCGGACTTCGAGTATGCGGAGCCGATATGCATTTGCGGAAGCGACCATTTCGCTTGGACGATGGAAGGAGTTTTCTGCCTGAAATGCGGCCTTCAGGAGCCACTCTTCTCCCTTGAGCCCTGGATTCCAGCAGAGTTTGCACCTAAGCCCCTCTGTACCTGCACCCAGATATGCAAACAATCCCCCGCCTACAAACTCTGGGCTCACGTCTAAGACGACTTTTTGCCCACCAGAACGTGTATTATATGAAGTTCTAGGCACTGTTTCTGCGGGCAGAGGCTTCCCTAAACTGAGACTTTCTGTTCAAAACGTCTTGAATTAACCGATTTAGCCCAGGAGCCTTCCTTCACGATCGATTCTGCCCCGCCTAATTCTAGTTGAAGAAATTGGGCGTTTGTCCTCCGCAAGGATCAGGTCGATGGGATCTATGATGAGAGGTTTTAGGCCGTTTGTTTTTCGTTTGGCATTTATGGCGTAGGCAGTTTTGATTGTTCTTCGACTTACCACCAGCGCCTGGATCCCTGAGGATGTGGCTGTGGGACCGAAGCGATCCTTCAAGGGAACGATCCGCGCACGAGACAATACGCCCCACCTTTTCAGTAACCTCTCAAGATCCCCCTTCCTTCTAGCGTAACTGTCGAACCGGTGGGGTTTGTGGAGGGATTTGGCGAATTGGTCGGTTGTGATTCCGATCATAACGGTGCGGCCGACCTCGAACGCCTGCTTCAGCAACTTCCTGTGACCACGATGCAGGACATCGAACGTGCCTCCCATCGCGACGACGCGGTACTTTTGCGATTTCGATGCGGTTGTGCTGCTCAAGCTGCCTCACTTTTTCATCGAAGCGTCGTCAGTGGTTGGGCGGCATGGTCTAAGGTCATACAATTTAGTGCTTTGGATTCCTTTTCAGTAGGCGAACTCCGCGGTCGTCGAGTCGGCAGGCGAAGACGTCTGTCGACGGAACCTCCTTCCGAATCGTGGCAAGTATCTTCTTGGCTTTCGAATCTGGGACAACTGCGTGGACGGCTTCGCCAATCATGTTCTGCGCAGCGCCAATGGCTCCGGCTGCTGTCATGGTCTCGATCAGACGTGAGACTAGCGGAGATTCGAATCCTGCTTGCGCACCGAATTTCCTAGCCTCGGTTAGAAAAGTCGTCAAGCTCGGGGTCTTCCTGATCGCCTGCATAGCCCTTCGAGCGGGGTCATTGATTTTGGAGTAGACGTCAAGCTTTGCGAGTGTGTCTCGAGTGGGCATCGGTCCGAGATAGGCGCATATTATTGAGTGGGCTTCAGGAAAGAAGAGGTTGTCGACTCGGCCCACGGTTGGCGCGCCGGGCTCGGTGACTAAGACGAAACCCCCGTTCAACATGGCCGAGGCCGTGCCTAGACCTGTGCGGTTCACCACTTCAGCCACATGAGTGATCTTCCCGAGTTCATAGAGAGTTACCGGTGTATCGGCCGCATCAGCGAACGCCAGGCACGCAGCGAAAGTACCGGCCGCACTTGTACCAAAACCTGCCGCGATAGGTGCGCGGACAGTTACGTCGACATTGACGATAAGGGTCGCGAGTTCCTTGATTCTTACGAGTTCCTCAATCGCCCAAATAGTAGTGCGAGCATGGGGAGCGGGGTTAGAGTTGATTCGGACGCTAATCCTAGCGTTCGCCGACTTCTTGGCGCTGACTCTGACGGTGAGGCCGCGGCTAATTGCAAACCCTCCACCCCTAGCCCCAACTCGGGTTGGATCTGTGATCTGATTTCCCGCGCTGTCAGTGTTGCAGATTTCGAAGAAGCTCGATATGCCAGCTGGACAGTAGGCTTCCGAAACTGGCATGAGGCATCAGGTCTTAGTTTGAG
>Ga0335081_10012252_pt1 | contig 13894 bp, 11 predicted proteins | sample Lox_Sample_35_FD_206713 | JGI IMG/M metagenome (GOLD analysis project Ga0335081, IMG submission 206713) | Soil microbial communities from Loxahatchee National Wildlife Refuge, Florida, United States - Lox_Sample_3.5 | ecosystem: Environmental > Terrestrial > Soil > Wetlands | place: USA... | reverse complement strand
AGACTCTGGAGGAAGAGCGGCGCTTGTGCTATGTGGGCATGACGCGCGCCGAAAAGCGGCTGGTATTGACGTGGGCCAGGTACCGGCGGCGATTCGGGGGCGGCGACCAGGAGCGGTCGACGCCGAGCTGGTTTCTGAGCGAAGTTCCGGAGCAGCTTGTGGTCAATCTGGGTCCGCGGGACGAGCCCGGGGAAGTGGATCTCCACGCGGAACGGTACGACGTGCGGCAATCGGCGCGCCGCAACACCTATACAGGGAAGACGTACAACTCGCTCGAGAATATTTCGAATTATTTCAGCGAGCGCGGGCTGCCCTTCAAGCCGGCACAGCAGCCGGCAGCGCCCAAGCCTCCGGCACCCGATCCGCGGACGCCGCCGCAGTATCCGCGGCCGATTGGAGCTCCGCGCCCGCCGCAGGCGCGTCCCGCGGCGCCGCCGGCGAAACGCGTGGCGCGGGCCGGCATGACCGTGTCGCACCCGAAGTACGGCACCGGCACGGTGGTGCGCCGCGAGGGGGAAGGCGATGATGCTAAGATCACAGTGAACTTTCCCCGCTTCGGGTTGAAGAAACTGGTAGAAAAGTACGCAGGATTGAAAAGAGACTGATGAACACGAAGAAAGTTACCGACAAAGCAGAACGGAAGAAGCTGAAACGCGCCGCGCGCAAGAAGGTCACCCCTAAAGCCAAGCGGGCCTCCGGCGTGGCGCGGGGATCGATGAAGAAGAAGGTCCGCCACCAGGCGCAGGGCCAGCGGAAGCGGTAGAGAAACGTCTACGGTGAGGGAGGCCGGCGCTGCGCGCCGTCAACTACAGCGGCGATTTCTATGGCCTCCTGCTCCAGAATTCGATAAACAAGGATGAACGGCAACGGTGGGAACGTAACTCGCGAGTTTCCGGAATGCTCGCCAGCCTGCCGGCTTGATGAAGCTTCAACTGATCGCGCAATAGTGCCCTTTCATGCGGCTTTGGTGCCAACCCGCCTCGGCGCGGACAACGGCAACGTCAGCGAGATCCGCTGATAACGGACTCGCGGAGCAACTGATCCCCGTGCCCCCCGGACGAGATGCAAGAAGCCGTAGCGCTCCATCGTCTTTAGTGTTCGGGACAGGTTTGATTTTTTTCGCCCAGTCAGTTCCGCCAGTTGCGTAAGCGATTCGGGAGCGGATTCGGCGATGGTCGCAAGCAGGACACGGTTGCGGTCGGATAGGACCCGAGCAAAGCTTTCAGCCGATGTGAACCACACCTTCGGCTCGTCGGCCGCCGGCCGGTACTCGCCTCGGGCGATCGCAATCGTCCGGGCTTTCATCTGCTCGTAACTGGCAATCCCCACGCGCAGCGTCCTCATTAAGATGACTCCTTCCTCTTTCAAGAGTTTATCCACCTCGGCCCAAAAGTCCGCCAGAAGTGTGGCCGCGTCTTTGAACCGATAAGGTCGAACGGTCTCCATCCGGTGCTTGTGGTCCAGAGGCCCCCGGCTCTTGCCTCCAGGACCACGCGATTTCCGGACGGAATGAGCGTTGTCAAAGCCAACCAGCCGTTGACCACCTGGGCCGTGCAGCGTTAACGAGTAGTTCAACCCATGCGGCCGCTCGGCGGAACGAGCGACACGGCCGACCGAACCCAGTACCGGCCCTTCGCATCGGCCACAAATACGTGGCCGTCAAGATCCAGTAGCACGTTTGTATCCGCATCCCGATCACGGCCCTTCATCGATTCAAGGTTATCATCTACTGATAACTATTGCAAAACGTCGGGAACTAGTCCTACTGTGTTACAAGATGTGGGGGGGCGCCCATCTTGGCGCAGCCGGCTTTTGGCCGGCTCCTTGCGCAGTTTTCTGAGAAATTCGTCCCCGAACAGCCACAACTCTCAAATGCGGCACTATGAAAGACGACTCCCGCACTGGGACACGGTCGAGCAGCCCCTGTTTGTCACGTTCCGCCCGCACGGGAGTCTTCCGTCGCATCGGGTGTTCCCTCCTAGAGCCCTGGCGCTGTCGGGAAGGGCATTCGTGGCGATGGACCGGCTCCTGGATCGTGGCGCGAGCGGTCCGGTGCACCTTCGGCGCCGGGAAATCGCTGAATTGATGATCGAGGCGTTGCAGGACGGGCAGGACAAGTTTCATCGATACCAATTGCATGCGTTCGTCATCATGCCCAATCATGTTCACCTTCTGGTGACACCGAAGGTCACGGCGAGCCGATGGTTAGCGCCACTGAAAGGGTTCACCGCACATCGAGCGAACGAATTGCTCGGCTGCCACGGGCAAGCCTTTTGGCAGGACGAGAGCTACGATCATCTGGTGCGATCTCCGGCAGAGTTCGACCGCATTCGAGAATACATCGAGCAGAACCCTGTGAAAGCGGGATTGGTCGTCGAGGCTCAGGAGTATCCGTGGTCGAGCGCAACAGGCCGCCTGAAAGGCGGCTGCGGGCAGGATTGCCCGCCCCACATCTAGTCAGGGCACCGCTTCAAGTCACTTGCGCAGCTCGCTGTGCTTGAACCCGTAGGCGAAGTACAGCACCAAGCCGATCACCAGCCAGATGCCGAACCGCTCCCAGGCCGTATCGGGCAGGCCCTTCATGATGAACAGGCAGCCGGCGGCGGAGAGCAGACAGACCGGCCAGACGAACGGCACCTTGAACGGGCGCGGGCGTTCCGGTTCTTTATGCCGCAGCACCAACACCCCGATGCTCACCAGGATGAAGGCGAAGAGTGTGCCGATGTTGGTCAGGTCGTAGGTCTCGGCGGCATCGCCGATCATGGCCCACAAGCCGACGAAGAGACCAGTCAGCAGTGTGGTGGTCCAGGGGATCCGGGTGCGCGGATGGACTTTCGCCGCCCACTTGGGAAGCAGGCCGTCGCGCGCCATGGCGAAGAAGATGCGCGGCTGGCCGTATTGAAATACCAGGAGCACCGCGGACATCGAGATGGCCGCGCCCAGCGCCACGATCCAGCCGACCGTGCCGAAGCCGGCCAGGTCGAGGGCCCGTGCCAGAGGATCGGCCACGGCCAGCTCCTTGTAGGGCACCATTCCGGTCAGCACCGCGCCGACAATCACGTAGATCAGCGTGCAAATGCCCAGCCCGCCCAGAATGCCGATGGGCAGGTTCCGCTGCGGGTTCAGCGTCTCTTCGGCAGCGGTAGAGATGGCGTCGAATCCGATGTAGGCGAAGAACACGATGGCCGCGCCTTGATGAATTCCGGTAAAGCCGTTGGGTGCAAACGGATGGTAGTTGGCGGTCTTGATGTGAGCCGCTCCGACGGCCACGAACAGCGCCAGAACTGCCAGCTTGATGCCCACCATGATGTTGTTGGCAGTAGCGCTCTCTCTCGCGCCGTGCAACAGCAGCCAGGTAATCAGCATCACGATGGCGAACGCCGGCAGGTTGACCAGAATCGGAATGCCGAGGATGTGGGGCGCGGAGTTGAGTAACCCGTGGACCGAAGAATCGGGGCTGAGCAAGGCCGTGCGATAGCCGGTGCTGATCCAGGCCGGAAGAGCAATTCCGGCGCCCCTCAGGAGCGTATTGAAATAATCGCCCCAGGAAATCGCCACCGCCACATTGCCCACGGCGTACTCCAGGATGAGGTCCCAGCCGATGATCCAGGCGATCAGCTCGCCGAGAGTCGCGTAAGAGTATGCGTAGGCGCTACCGGCCTGAGGAATCATGGAGGCCAATTCGGCGTAACACAAGCCGGCGAGGGCGCAGGCGCCGCCAAGCAGCAGGAACGAAAGGACCAGGGCGGGTCCGGCCCCGGTCCGGATCACTTCGCCGTTGGGTCCAAGCTGTCCGGCGGCCGCGGTGCCGATGGCACCGAAGATTCCCGCCCCGATGACGGCTCCGATGGCCAGCATGACGAGGTCTCCGGCGCGGAGGCTCCGTTTGAGGCCGCGGGGATCCTCGGTTTCCGCCACCAGTGCGGCGATCGGCTTCCGCTGGAAGAGTTGGGACATCCTAGGGATTCTAGCAGGTTGCGGAAAAAGGGCCAGCTACGGATGTTTACCTCCGGGACTTGGGATAGAGTACTTACAGAGTGTTCAGTACTACTAAGTCCTGTGGTAGAATTCCCTTGTCAAATGCGCAGCACTTCGGCGGGAAGGATTGATGTTAACTTGAAGACTCAGTGAACCTTCTCTTTATAGGCGACATCTTCGCCTCACCCGGGCGGCGGATCGTCGCCGATCACCTGGAAGATATCATCGGAGCAAACCAGATCGATTTGGTGATTGCAAACGGGGAAAACGCGGCCGGAGGGTTCGGGATCACACCGGCCATCGCCGAGGATCTGCTCGCGTTGGGAATCGACGTGCTCACCACGGGCAATCACGTGTGGGACAAGCGCGAGGTCTACGACTACCTGGGACGGCAGCCGCGCCTGATCCGCCCGGCGAACTACCCGCAGGCGCCCGGCAAGGGTGTGGTGACGCTGCGATCGCGGAGCGGAATCGAGTGCGCGGTGATCAACCTGCAGGGGCGAACTTATATGCCGGCCACAGATTGCCCGTTTCGTACCGCCGATGGCATCTTGAGCCAGATCGACTCCGGGGTTAAAGTAAGGTTCGTGGATTTCCACGCCGAGGTGACGAGCGAGAAAATCGCCATGGGCTGGTACCTGGACGGGCGGGTATCGGCCGTGGTGGGCACCCACACCCACGTTCCTACCGCGGACACGCGCATCCTTCCGGAGGGCACTGCCTACCAGACCGATTGCGGGATGACGGGACCCTACCGATCGGTGATCGGTGTGGAGACCGACATCGTGCTGCAACGCTTTCTCACTTCGCTTCCGGTTCGCATGGAAGCCGCGCGCACGGGCGCGGAACTCCACGCGGTGATCATCGACGTGGACGAATCCACCGGCCGGGCACGCGCCATCCGGCGGCACGCCATCAACGGAGATTAGAGATGGATGCCTCCGGGCCGGTAGCGGATCTCACGGCGTTTCTGATTCAGGAGATCGGCGCGGCCCTGTTCTGCCTGGTGTTTCTGTTTCTGTACCGGCAATCGAGGGTGGTGTATTTCGGCCTGTGGTCGGCGGCGTGGGTTCTGCGGCTGTTTGCGTCGTTCTTCGGCTTCGAGCTACAGCAGCACCTGCACGCGGGATGGCTGGCGCCGTACGCGACGTTTGAATTTGCGTTCGTGATCGTGCTGATCTCGGCCGCGCGCGCGGGTTTTGCCAGCAGCATGAAGGACTGGCGGACGGTGCTGCGGCTGATCGCGATCCTGCCGATCTTTGTGGCCATTGTCTGGGCGATCGGGCAGATTTCCGGACTGGAAGCTTACCACGCCACGCACGCGCTGGCGCTCGGGTTCGTCTACCTCTACAACTTTTTCATGCTGCGCAAGACGGCCGGGGTGGGCGCGCGCATCTTCCGGTTTTCGCTGCTGGTGCTGTCGGCGGCGTTCTTCGAGCACGCCTTCATTTTCGTGTACCTCTTCAACCAGGGCGGCGCGCCGGCGTGGGCGCAATACCTGCACCACGAGTCGTATATCGACTTCATGCTGCACTGCGTGCTGGCGTTCGCGGCCATGGCGATGTGGAGCGAGGGTCAGATCGACCGGATTCGCGACCTGGTGAACGAGCTCGATTTCGTGCGGCGCGAGAACAAGCACAGCATGGACCTGGACCGTCTGACCGGGCTGTTCAACCAGGCGGCGCTCTCGCGGCGCGTGGAGGATCCCGAGCCCTTCGACGGCGTGGTGGTGGTCTGCGACATGGACAATTTCAAGGACGTCAACGACCGCTACGGGCACCTGATCGGCGACGAGATCCTGCGCAATATCGGCAACCTGCTGCAATCTTCGATCCGACACGAGGACATGGCGTTCCGGTGGGGCGGCGACGAGTTCGTGATCCTGTTTCGCAATCAGCACACCGATGTCGCCGGGCGCCGGCTGGAAGCCATCGAAGGGCGCCTGAAACAGTTCCGCGTGCGCGGCATCGGCATGCTGCCGATCACGTTCAGTTGGGGCACCGCCGACACGCAGGGGCGCGCGCTGCGCGAGGCGCTGGACGAAGCCGACCGCAACATGTACACCCTGAAGCGGCTGCGCGCGGAGCGGGGCGAGCGGCGGGCGACGAGGTAGCGGCTCGCAATCCCTACTTGCCGATGTAGACGATCGCGTTCACGCCATTGCTGTTCACGCCGTTGCTCGAAGGAAAGCCCTGCGCATTGATCAGCAGCACCGCGGGCTGGTTAGGTGCGACGCCCATGGGGATCTGCACGTTGATCTGCCACATTCCGGGATAGCCGGTGGTGCCCGAGTAGGTCACGTAACCGCCGGGTCCGGTTGGGACTTTCTCGCCCTGGAGCGGCAGGATCGAATCGACGAACTGTCCGCCGATGCCGACCCGGGGCCAATATGACGTGCTCAACGGACTCGAGGGCAGGGCGCCGTCAGCCGGGGCGCCGTTGATGAAGCCCTGGCCGGTGGCGAAGATGGCGATGGTATCGCCGCGGTTGGCCGGCGAGGTGGGACCGTTGACCGAGCCGTCCTGGTTGATGACGGCAGCCTGGACGGTTGTGGCGCTCAGCTTGGCGCCCTGGAAGATGGCCGGAGCCACCTGGTTCATCGGCACCAGGCCGGCGGCGAGCACCTGGCCGGTCTGCACGTTGACCACCTGGATGTTGGAGGTCCCGCTGGTGGCGGCATTCCAGGGCACCAGGAAATTGATCTGCCCGGGGCCCACGTAGTACAGCGGAGAAGGAGCTCCATCGAACTGCACCTGGACATTGGCCAGAGCCTGGGGCAGGGGAATGGGATTGGGGAGCGTGCCGATGTCCGCGGTATCCTTGCCGAAGTTGCCTCCGCTGACGGGGAAGAGCGTGCCGAATACGTTGGGCGCCAGCCCGGCGGCAATCACGAAGGTGGCTCCGTTGACGGCGGTCAGGCCGGGGAAGTAGAACGTGACACGGTTGACACGCTCGGCAACGATCAGGTCGCCGTACTGATCCTGCGCCACGGCGAGCGGACCGAAGGACTGGATCGAGGTGGAAGTGGGGGACGGATTGAATTGGAGCGTATCGAACTTGGGATACTTGATCATCCGCCCGTTGGCGAGATCCCCGATCCACGATTCACCGGTGACCGAATTGACGAAGATGCTGGTGATGTTGCTGGATTGCGGAGTCAGGGTGACCACGGCGTGCGCGCCGGTGGACTGCGCGCGGTTGATCTGATCGAAGATGAGAATGCGGCTGTTGCCGGCGTCCACCACGTAGGGCCGGCTGTCGGTGTCGGAGCCGAGGTGTTTGGGGGTGTTCAATTGGGTGTCGCCGGAGCCCGGACTGGTGCTGATGAAATCCGGCTGGCCGAACACCTTGGTCGCCGCCTTTCCGTTATCGGCCGAAGTGAACCCTCCGTTGGTGAAGGGGATGAAGAGAACGCGGTTGTACGCCTCGTCGGACACCAGCAGCCCGTTATTTCCGGCAAAGGCGAGTCCGTACGGGACGCCCATGGTGCCGGCGGAAGGATCGGTGATTTTTGTGAAGAAGCTGGATTGTCCCAGCACAACGTCCGCGACCTGCGTGGTGCCGTGGGAGAAGGGCGCGGGAAAACGCACCACGCGGCTATTGCGCGAATCGGCCACGTAGAGGTTGCCGGAGGAATCGACGAGCAGGCCGGCGGGGCGGCACAGGCCATCCTGCTGCGGCTGGGTCACGTCGCCGGTGCGGTAGTTGCAGATGTTCGTGGAAAAATCCGGCTGGCCGATGACGATGTCGGCATGACTGCCCGCGGTCAGGTTGCGAATGTCCTTGAAGCCCAGCACGCGGTTGTTGTACGGATCGGCGATGTAGAGGTGCGGCGTGTCGCCGGTGGAATCGATGGCGATTCCGGCGTCATATTGGGGGGTCCCGGCAAACGACCCGGCGAAATCGAACTCCTTCCCTTCGATCAGGTTGACGGCGTTGCTGTCGTAGCGGTCCTGGCCCAGCAGCCGGTAGGCCGCCTGAAACGAGTTGTTCTGGTAAGGCATCACGACGATCCGGTTGTTGCCGGTGTCGGCCACAAAGAGCTCGTTATTCAGGAAGATTGCCGCCTGGGGAGCCCAAAAGGCGCCGGCTGAAGATTGGAACCCCTGCAAGTTGCCGTCGTTGGCGACGAGGCTCTGCTGATCGCGTGAGTTGATGCCGGTGATCCCGCTGGCATGTCCCACGAGGGACTTGGCGGAAGGCGAAAACTGGGTGGACTGAGGAGGCCAATTGTCGAAGGTATCGAAGATGAGAATGCGGCTGAAACCGGAATCCACCACACCCAAGCCCTGGGTGCCGGGCAGGAAAAAGATGTCCGCGGGGCCGTTCATCACGATCGAATAGAGTTGGGGGTCTGTGGGCGGCGTCGAGCCTTGGGGAAGCTGCGGGAAGACGCCCATGATTCGGGTAGCCGACATGCCATTGGTGAACGGCGGCTGAAACACCAGGACGCGGCTCATGGCCGTTCCCAGGTTGGGATCGTAGTCGCCGATGTAGAGGCGGCCGGCGGAATCGAGATTGATTGCGGTCGGGGAGGCAAGCTGATTGAAGGTCTGCCGGCCGGCATCGCTGTTGGGCAGGGCCGGCTGTTTGCTGATGAAGTCCAACTGGCCGATTTCCAGCTTGGCCACGAGTCCGAATGGAGTTGTGGCCTTGGAGATATCGGCGGCGTCGTAGCGCAGCACCCGGTTGTTGCCGGAGTCGGCCACCCAGAGGTTGTTGGACTTATCGAAGCGCAGATATCCCGGTGCGGAGAGTCCATTGGCGCTGATCTGGCCCGCCGGCGCGTTGGCGGTACGGCTGGCGAAACTCGACTGGCCGATGCAGAGGTCGGGAATGAGCTGCTGGCCGGCTGAGGCGCTGAAGGGGGCGCGGAATCGCAGAACGCGATTGTTGCCGCTATCGGAGACGTAAAGATCGCCGTTCAGAACGGCCAGACCGGCTGGGGCGTTCAGGCCGGTCGTGAACGTCGTGATTCCGGGGCCGTTAGGGCCGGTGGAATAGACGTCGTTCTGGCCGATCACCAGGTCCGCGGGCTGGCCGTTACGGAAACTGGCGGCGTTCTTCCAGGCCATGATGCGGTTGTTGTTCGTGTCGGCGACGTAGAGGATGGGCGGGGAGGGTGCGGTGTCGAGCGCGATCGCAATCGGCGCGAAGAACTCCCGGCCCTCTACGAGGTTGGGATTGACATTGGTAACGGCGAACGGATTGGGTTTGGGGAGAAACGGGTGGCCGATTTCGCGCGACGGCACGGTATTGAGCGTCACCTGGGCGCAGGCGGCGGCGGCGAGAGTCAGAAGTAGAGATAAGGAACGAAAGGGCTTGAGTAGCATGTCGTAACCAGAGCGGGCGCGGACCCGTGAGGACTCCCTTCGAGGATATCAAACCCGGTTTGGGCAGTTAAACTCGCCTTTGTTACACTGTGGGTTGCCCAAAACAAAACGGCTGCGGATATCCGCGGTAAGCTACCTGAACACAACACCACTCGTATGGGGGATGCTTCACGGTCCCCAGCAGGGTTTGTTCGACCTGGACTTCCGGCTTCCTGCCGCGTGCGCCGACGATCTGGCCAGTGGAGCGGCCGATATCGGGATTGTGCCGGCCTTCGAGCTTACGCGGCAGGACCTGGAAATCATTCCCGGGGCCGGGATTGCGTGCCGGGGAGCGGTTCGGAGCATTCTGCTGATTTCGCGATGTCCGGCGGGCGAGATTGGCACGCTGGCGGCGGATTCGGGCTCACGAACCAGCGTGGAGCTGGCGCGCGTAATCCTGGACCGGCGGTATGGCGTGCAGCCCGAGGTGCGGTCTCACGCGCCCGAACTGGAGGCGATGCTGCGGGGCGCCGATGCCGCACTGGTGATTGGAGATCCCGCGCTGCACATCGATCCGCAGGCCCTGCCTTACCATGTCTACGACCTGGGCGCGGAATGGACGGAATTGACGGGGCTGCCGATGGTGTTTGCGGTCTGGGCGGCGCGGCGCGGGGTCGGCGGGCCTGGTCTGGCGGACGTATTTCGCGATTCCTGCCGGTGGGGACGGGCGCATCTGGAGGAGATCGTGGCCGCCGAGGCGCCGCGCCGCGGTTTCACGCGGGAGTTGGCATGCGAATACCTGACGCGGCACATCGTGCACGAACTGGGTCCGCGGGAGTATGAGGGGATGGAGCAGTTTCTGAACTGGGCTCGCGAGCCCCAGCCCTGCCAGGAGCGGTAGGGGCGCGGGCTAATCGGGGTATATCGGGAGCGTCCCAATGAGTGTACGGCGCCGTTTGACCGGCCCTACGCCGCTCTCCTATACTTGAAAGGAAGACGATGTATATTCTGTTGTGGATTGTTCATGTATTGGTGTGTCTGTTCCTGATCATCGTGGTTTTGCTGCAGAGCGGCAAGGCGGCGGACCTGGCGGGCGCATTCGGCGGGATGGGTTCGCAGACGGCATTCGGCCCGCGCGGGTCGGCGACGCTGCTTTCGAGAGCGACGACGATTTCGGCGATTTTGTTCATGCTGACGTCGCTTTCGCTGTCGATCATGGCGACGAAGAATGCGGGTTTGGGGACGTCGGTACTGGAATCATCGCCGAGGAGCGGTGTACCGTCGCGATCGGCTCCGGCTCCGCAGGCTCCGGCTCCGCAGGCTCCGGCGGGAGGGACGACGGCGCCGCTGACGATGCCGCCGGCATCGCAGCCGAACAATCCGCAGCAGCAGTCCGCTCCGGCGGCGCCGGCGCAGTCAACGCCGGCGAAGAAGTAGGGCTCCAGAATGCGGAGGTGGCGGAATTGGCAGACGCACTAGCTTGAGGTGCTAGCGGGAGCAATCTCGTGGGGGTTCAAGTCCCCCTCTCCGCACCAAGTTTTAGAAGACTTATATGTTTTCAATAGGACCACTTGGCGTTTGGATTAAGCAGGCCCCCGTAAGAGGCGACCTCTTTCGCTTATCAGCCCAGCTTACCCATTGCCGCAACTAGTTTTTGAGGCTAGTTGGTGTGCGGTTTTGGGTTGGAGACACTGTGACCCTTAGAGCCGAACCCCTTTGTTTTGGTCCGCCAGCTTGATGGTCGGAGCGAGCGGTCCCGGGCAACATAAGGTCCAAAACGAGGTCCCGCGAGAAATCTGCCGATTGCAGACAAGCGGGCCCGTGACATTTTCGCCCATCTCCGTGCCTGGCCAGAAACGTTACCGGATTTTGCCTTTTGGGAAGCCCGTTTTGCGGGGCATTTCAGGATGTCACGGAATACCGCAGCCGACAACCGCAAACCGGCTATGACAAATTCATCTTGCGCAACAGGCGCTGCTGAAAACCTGCCGGAACGTCTGCGTTGCGCTGGTCTGCGACACTCAGCACTGCAAGAGGCTCTCGCTCGTCAATCGCTTCGCCGAACAACTGCAAGCCGAGGTCCTTGTCGCCACAGGCTTCCGCGCAATAAGCTCGCGCAAGAAAGGGAGTGTACCGTGTCCCGGCTCGCTGTTGCAGAACAGCACGAATCTGCCCGGCATGCTCAACCTGTTTCTTTCGCGCGCGAGCCAACGCGAGAACGCCGAGCAAAAACACATCGGTAGGGACGATCTTCAGACCTTCTTGCAGCAGGTCTATGGCTTCGTCGAGCAAGCCACATCGTAGTAGGGCTCGGCCCGAGACAAATCTGCAAATAGGCAGTGCGGGGAACAGTTGGATTAAGACCCTTGCTCGATCGACCGCTTCCTCTTTCTTCATCGCATTCATGATCCAGAGCTCTCCCATCCGTACGGCGGGACTGAGAGGATCCAAAGAAACGGCCCGCTCGATCTCCTCCAGAGCACTTTCCAAGCGGCCGGCCGGCAAAAGGAACCAAAGCGCGTACCCGGCCCGCACCATTGGAGACGCGGGATCCATCTGCAGGGCCCTTGCGAAATGTTCCTCCGCGGCCTGCCAGTTGAATTCATAGAACGCCGAGAATACACCGCGGACCACATGGGACTGAGCAGAGTCCGGGTCCAACTGCAAGGCTCTTCCGAGCGAAGTGAGTGCCGCCGGGACAAGATCTCGGGGCCGCTGCCCCAGATAGAGAACTTGATAATACGCCCGCAAGGCCAGGCCGGAATGGGGAAGGGCGTAGGCGGGATCCAATTGCATACTTCGCTGATAGCATTCGAGCGCGCGTTCAAGGCTCGGCGGCGTTGCGTGCTGCACGTAGTAGCGGCCTTCCATATAGGCCCGATAAGCCTCGGAACTGGCGGGCCGCCGTTCGCCTGTTCGTTGCAGTTGGGTTCGCAAAGCAGACGCAATCGATTGTGCAATGTCATCCTGAATGCCCAAAACGTCGCTCAGATCCCGATTGTATCGTTCGGACCACAGATGGCAGCCGTCCGCTGCCGTGATCAGTTGCGCCGTCACTCGCACGTGATCCCCCGCAATGCGAAAGCTGCCTTCTAATACGTGGGCAACGGCCAGCGCCTCGGCGATCACCCGGATATCGACGTTCTGTCCCTTGAATGCGAACGCAGAAGTACGGGCCGTCACCTTCAGGCCGGAAATCGTAGTGAGCTCGTTGATAACGTCTTCTGCCAATCCGGAGCCGAAATAATCACTCGCCTGGTCGCCACCCAGATTGACAAATGGTAGGACGGCAATTGATGCGGCCGGACAGGATCCCGCGTTGCGTTCCAGGGGCCCATTGTCCTCGATTTCCGCAATGAACCGGTACCCTTGACGAGCGAAGGTTTCGATAAAGCGTGGCGACTCAGGCGAGTCGCCCAACGCCGCCCGCAGTCTCTTGACCGCGGCGTTCAAGCTGTGCTCAAAATCCACGTTCGTGTCGGCGGGCCAGAGCCGCTGCTGGAGTTCTTCACGGCTGACGGTTTCCCCATGCCGGCCCACGAGCATCGCCAGAACATCAACGGGCTGGCCGTGTAGTTTAATGCGCACCCCATGTTTGCGCAGCTCTTTTGTTGCCGGATTGAATTCGAAAGCGCAAAAGCGAACAACCTGACGGGAGTTACCCGATGGCGACATGAGCCCGACCCCGATCGATTATACCAACTCATTATCTTTCAGCGTGATGGCATATCACCTTTATTTCATCCTCATTGCATTGCATAGGTTGCTTAAGAAGCCTATTCTGCGGATGGCAGCCAACAAGGCCCCGGTGGTTTTGGAATTCGTGAGCAGCCCAAACCGCTACGGTCTGCCCGCGCATTTCGAGTTGCACGTCTGGGCGTGGCGTGGTAATCCTCAAGGCGCGTTCGTGGACTAGAATAACTCCGTGAGCTGCGAACGCCAATAAGACGTTTTCGTTCCAGGATATTGGGTGATGGCAGAGCAGCAAGATTGTGCTTGTAACCGGCTCGATCGCCCGGCGACTGAAGATCGTCATACGCCAGGCCGACAGCTCTATCAGCAGGATTACGGAGGAGGGTTCCGACTATGAGAATCATCGTTGTGCTAAGCATCCTCGCGGCCGAAGTCTCGAGGTTGCCAGGCCAGCAATACACGATTACAACGGTCGCAGGCGGCGGTTCACCGCCGATTGCGGTGCCGGCGGCGAGCGTGCGGCTCCCGGTGTCGTTCGGAGTCGCCGTAAATAACAATACCGGCGAGGTCTTCTTCGGCAGCGGCGATTCGGTAATGAAGGTGGATCGTTCCGGAATCCTGACTCGTGTCGCGGGAACGGGTCGTTTCGGGTTTTCGGACGACGGCGGTCCGGCCGATCGCGCGATGCTCGAATGGCCGGTGGGCCTGGCGATCGATAACGCAGGGAATCTGTATATCGCGGAAAATGCCGCGCATCGCATCCGCAGAGTTACGCGGGGAGGGGTCATCAGTACTATGGCCGGAACCGGCCGCGCCGGCTACTCCGGCGATGGCGGGCAGGCCGTGGGTGCGCAACTCAACTGGCCGACGGGTCTGGCCATGGATGCATCAGGCAACCTCCTCATTGCCGA
>Ga0335081_10012251_pt1 | contig 13894 bp, 10 predicted proteins | sample Lox_Sample_35_FD_206713 | JGI IMG/M metagenome (GOLD analysis project Ga0335081, IMG submission 206713) | Soil microbial communities from Loxahatchee National Wildlife Refuge, Florida, United States - Lox_Sample_3.5 | ecosystem: Environmental > Terrestrial > Soil > Wetlands | place: USA... | reverse complement strand
CGCGGCGGCGCCGGGTTCAACACCGGGATGAAGTGGTCGTTCGTGCCCAAGCAGTCTGCCAAGCCGAAATACGTTCTCTGCAACGGCGACGAGAGCGAACCCGGCACCTGTAAGGACCGGCTGATCTTCGAGCACGACCCGCACTCGGTGATCGAAGGCGTCATGATCGCCTCGATCGCCGTCGGTTCGCACACGGGATACATCTACATTCGCGGCGAATATCGATACCTCTCGATCATCATGCAGAAAGCGCTGCAAGACGCCTACGCGCGCGGCTTCCTGGGAAAGAACATCTTCGGCAGCGGCTACGATCTGGACATTTACTGGCATGGCGGTGCAGGTGCTTATGAAGTGGGCGAAGAGTCGGCGCTGATGGAGTCGCTCGAAGGCAAGCGCGGCATTCCGCGCATTCGCCCGCCGTTTCCTGCGGTGGTTGGGCTCTGGGGTGGTCCCACGGTCATTAATAATGCGGAAACGTTGGCCAGCGTACCCCAGATTATCCTCGGTGGTGCGGAGTGGTACGCCGGACTCGGTCCCGCGAAAAATGGGGGCACCCGTCTGTTTTGTCTGAGCGGCAACCTGGCGCGTCCGGGAGTTTACGAGCTTCCCATGGGCTACAACCTCAAGAAGATGATCTACGAGGTGGGAGGGGGCATTCCTGGTGGCCGCAATCTGAAGGCCGTCGTTCCCGGGGGATCATCGACTCCCTGCCTAACGCCGGATGAAATCGACGTCTCCATGGATTTCGATTCGCTCGCGAAGGCCGGGTCTATGCTGGGGTCGGGCGGCGTGGTCGTGCTCGACGATTCGGCGTGCATCGTGAAATTTGCTCTGCGTACGATGAAGTTCTATCAGCACGAAAGCTGCGGCTGGTGCATTCCTTGCCGCGAGGGCACCGACTGGCTGAAGAAGACGCTCACCCGCCTGCATGCCGGCGGCGGCATGATGAAAGACATCGACAACATTCAGTATCTTTCGGAGAACATGCTGGGCCGGACTTTCTGCCCGCTGGGCGATGCCGCGGCGATGCCGACGATCGCGTTCGTGAAGAAGTTTCGCAAAGAGTTTGAAGATCACCTGGAAGGAAAACCGTGCCCGTTCGAGAAAGAAAGCTCGGTCGACCGGCTGCCGGTGTTCGCTTAGATAACGCGGTTGAGTAATTGGGAAATTTGATAATTGAGCAATTTGAGATCGGCCGCTGGTTGATCGTCGCTGGTCGTTAGAGAGCGGAGACCACGACCGGCCACCGACAAGCGATTAAGGACTAACGACGTTTCGCATGCCAGACGTAAACATCACGGTAGACGGCAAGAAGGTGACAGCGCCCGCGGGCACGCTGCTGATCGAAGCCTGCAAGAGCGTCGGCATTGAAGTGCCGTCGTTCTGCTATTACCCCAACCTCTCTTTGCAGGGCGCATGCCGCATGTGCCTGGTGAAGATCGAGAAGATGCCCAAGCTGCAAACCGCTTGTACGACTGTGATCGGCGAGGGCATGGCCGTCACTACCGACAGCCCGGAGATCCACCAGGCGCGCAAGTCGATGGTCGAACTCCTGCTCGGCAACCATCCGCTCGACTGCCCGGTCTGCGACGCCGGCGGCGAATGCGAACTGCAGGACATGACGTTCTCCTACGGCGCTGCCGAATCGAAGTACATGGAGGCCAAAAATCACCGCGAAGAACAGCAGTGGTCTCCCGTGGTGTTCTTCGATCGTCCGCGCTGCATCCTGTGCTACCGCTGCGTGCGCGTCTGCGGCGAGGGCATGGACGTGTGGGCGCTCGGCGTGCAGAACCGCGGAGTCACGTCCATCATCGCGCCTAATAAAGAAGATCATCTCGAGTGCGAAGAGTGCGGCATGTGCATCGATATCTGCCCGGTCGGTGCGCTTACCTCTGGCGCTTACCGTTACAAGACCCGTCCCTGGGAGATGAAGCACGTGGGTACGGTTTGCACGCACTGCGGTGATGGCTGCCGGACCACGCTGGGCGTGCGCCGCGCTGACAATGGATTGCAGATTGTTCGCGGCGATAATCGCGACAAGGGCGGTATCAACGGCGACTTCCTCTGTATGAAGGGCCGCTACGGCTTCGACTTTGCCGATAGTCCCGAGCGGATCACTCAACCCCTCGTTCGCAAGAACGGCCGTCTCACGCCGTCCACGTGGGAAGAGGCATTCGCGCTGATCGGAAAGAATTTTTCCGAGGTTCGCGACAAAGATGGCGGACAGGCCATTGGGGTAATCGGCTCCAACCGCGTCACCAACGAAGAGAATTATTTGCTTTCGAAGTTTGCCCGCGTGGTGCTGAAAACAAACAACGTGGACCATCATCGGACTGCGGATTATCCGGCGTTCGCTATGGCTCTCGCGGGCAAGCCGGGACTGACCGCGACCATGCGCGAGGTGTTTAATGCGCCCGCGATCCTGTTGATCGGAAACAATCCCACCGATCAGCACCCTTTGCTCGCGTGGCAGATGCGTAACAATGTTCGGCTGCATCGAGCCAAGCTCTACGTCATCAACTCGGAGAAGATCAAGCTGGCGCGGCAGGCGACATCCTTCATGCAGATTCCACAGGGGGCGGAAGGTAAGCTGACCGCTTTCCTTCCCGGCGACGATTCCGCGGCCGACGCTCTGGTCACCGACGGTTCCAATCGGGATGCGTGGTTCGCGCTTCGTGACACGCTTCGCGCCGAGCAGAACCTCGTCATCATCTTCGGCTCCGAAATTCGTGGCGGTGACGTTGCTGCCCTGGTGAAATTCGGTTCCGCGCTTACTGGCGCCAAGTTCATCTGCTTAGGCGACTATTCGAATTCGCGCGGCGCAGCCGACATGGGCCTCTATCCCGGCCTTCTCCCTGGATATCAGCCTTTGGCAGGGAGCAGCATCCTGCATAAAGAGTGGGGCGCACCCTCGACCGCGGGCCTCAGCTTGCCCGAAATGGTGGAAGCCGCTCGCAACGGCAAGCTGAAGGCACTGTACGTTGTGGGTTCAAATCCCATCGGCCGGTTTGCGATCGATCCTTTTGCTTTCTCGCAGGCTTTCGTCGTCGTGCAAGAGATGTTCCTGACCGAGACCGCGCAAATGGCCGACGTGGTCCTGCCCGCCGCCAACGCCTATGAAAAGTCAGGCACCATCACCAACACCTGTGGCGACATGCAACTCGCGAAGATGGCGGGCGAGGTTAGCGAGGTTAAAAGCGATTTTGAGATGATCGTTCGCATCGCCGACGCGATGGGGTTCGACGTACGTAAGCTTGTGCCCTTCGGCACCGGCGGCACGCACGCGGATATGGGCCAGTCGCGCGGTGCGCAGTCCGGCGAGGCAGATCGACATGCCGTCTGGCTTGAAGCGCACGGCCTGGAACCGAAGATGAGCCCGTTCGATTCCATGGCGATCTTCGACGAAATCCAGCGCCTGGTGCCGGGCTACGACGTGTCGCGCATCAACTTGCTGGCGGGGAATGACCAGCACACCGGTCTTGCCGGCAGTGGCGCGGTGCCAGAACAAAACCCGGAATTGATCACACCGGCTAACGACAATCTGTTCAGCTCGGGAACACTGGGACGTTATTCGCGCGCCTTGAATGCGGTAATGGAGAACAAGAACCGGCCCCAGGAAGCCGAAGTCGCAGCCGATTAGCGGTCCAACAGTTTTTAAGCTCCATGAATCAAGAGCCGTTTCGCAAGTCAGGACGAGGCATTTGCTAAGCGTAACCACTTTCGTCATCGCAGCCGCAATCAAATCGGTGATTGGTCTCGCGGTGCTGCTTACGGCGGTCGCCTACAGCGTCTGGCTGGAGCGGAAGGTGGTCGGCCACATTCAGAATCGTTGGGGGCCCACGCGGGTCGGGCCGTTCGGCTTGCTGCAACCGCTGGCCGACGGAGTGAAGTTCATCCTGAAGGAAGACCTCACGCCGCCCTACGTGTACAAGCCGCTTTATATTGCGGCGCCGATGATCGCGGTGATCTGCGCGGTGACTTCGATTTCCGTGATCCCGATCGGAAACTGGGTCACGATCCTCGGGTATCACACGCCGCTCGAGATTACCGACGTCAACATCGGCTTGCTCATCATTCTCGGTATCACTTCCATCGGCGTATACGGTGTGGCGCTGGCGGGATGGTCGTCGAACAGCAAGTATTCGCTGCTCGGAGGCCTGCGGGCGAGCGCGCAGATGGTGAGCTACGAAATTTCGCTCGGCCTTTCCCTGATCGGCGTACTGATAATGGCGGGCACTTTCAGCCTGCGCGGAATCGTCGATTCACAAGCGGGAGTATTTTGGGGATTCATTCCCAAGTGGAACATCTTCCACGGTCAGACCGTCGCGTTTTTTGTTTACCTAATGTCTGCCTTCGCGGAGACTAACCGGGTTCCCTTCGATCTGCCCGAGGCGGAGACGGAACTGGTCGCCGGGTACCACACCGAATACAGTGCCATGAAGTTCGCGATGTTCTTCATGGCGGAATACGCCAACATGATCACGGTGTCCTGCCTGGCCACACTGCTGTTCCTGGGGGGATGGCATGGGCCCATCTTCGGCCCTGCTTGGTTGCAGGCGATCCTGCCCGTGTTCTGGTTCCTGACCAAGGTTTTCTGTTTTCTCTTTCTGTACATTTGGGTGCGCGGCACGCTGCCGCGCTTCCGATACGACCAGTTGATGGCTTTCGCCTGGAAATTCTTGTTCCCGCTTGCGGTTGCGAATCTGGTGGTCACAGCGTTGATCGTGGCTTTGCGGGCATAGTACATGGCTCTTAGCCTTTAGCCGATAGCTCTTGGCTCCGAGCATCACGGAATGATAACGGATTCAAGAAATACCAGTGAGGGTGCGACAGACCGCAATTCTTTCTCGTTGCGAACTGGTCAAGAGTTAACGGCTAAAAGCTAAGAGCTGGTTTTTTATGCTTCATCTATCTCTCTTTCTGATTTTCGGAGCGGTAGCGGTTGCCGGCGCCATCAATCTGCTGGTGCAGCGGCATCCGATCAACAGCGCGCTGTCGCTGATCGCGGTGATGGCTTCCCTGTCGGCGGAATATCTGTTGCTGGGCGCGGAGTTCGTGGCCGCCGTGCAGGTGATCGTCTATGCCGGCGCGGTCATGGTGCTATTCGTGTTCGTCATCATGCTGCTGAACGCCGGTGAAGAGGAACACACCAAGGGCAGCCGGGTGGCGATCATTTTTGGAGTGCCCGGCATGCTGGTCGGTTCCCTGCTGGTGGCCTGGACCCTGCTGCGCCAGTCGGGCAGCAGCGAACTGGAGATCGGCGCGCTGCCCGGCCCTCCCGCCACGATCGGCTGGTTGCTTTTTCACGACTTCCTGCTGCCGTTTGAAGTCACGTCCGTTTTGGTGCTGATCGCCATCATGGGCGCCGTCGTGCTTGCCAGTAAACCGGAGCCGATCTCGCCTCCGAGGAAGGAGGCCTGATGGTACCTCTTTCTTACTACCTGATCTTGAGTGGAATTCTCTTCAGCTGCGGTGTGCTGGGCTTTCTGATCAAGCGCAACATCATCACCATATTCATGTCGATCGAACTGATGCTGAATGGCGTGAACCTGTCATTCGTGGCTTTCGCGGCGTACTGGCATGCGCTCAGCGGCCAGGTGTTCGTTTTCTTCGTCATGGTGGTGGCCGCTGCCGAAGCTGCTGTAGGCCTTGCCATCATCATCGCGGTCTACCGTACGCGTGAGACTTTGAACGTGGACCAGGTGAACCTGCTTAAACTATGACGCCGTCTCTCCATCTCTGGCTGATTCCCATCCTGCCGATCGTCGGTGCGGCCATCAACGGGTTCATGGGCCGGCGTCTGACCCGCGAAGCATCGGCCTCGGTTGCCCTGTTCTTTTGCGGATCTGCATTTGCCGCGGCTTTGGTGGTCGCGGCCCGCTTCTCTTCTCTCAGCCTCCCGCACGTCGAATATCTGGCGCACTGGATTCGCGCCGGCAGCTTTCAGGCTGACTTCTCTTTCTATCTGGATCAGCTTTCTCTGGTCATGCTGCTCGTGGTAACCGGCGTTGGCTTCCTCATCCATGTTTATGCCGTCGGCTACATGTGGGACGACCCAGGCTTCTACCGCTTCTTCTGTTATTTGAACCTGTTCATGTTCTTCATGCTGACCCTGGTGCTGGCCAGCAATTATTTGCTCATGTTCATCGGCTGGGAGGGCGTGGGCCTCGCCTCTTATCTGCTCATCGGATTCTGGTTTACGAAAGACTCGGCGGCCTCGGCGGGCAAGAAGGCATTTATCGTCAACCGCATCGGCGACTTCGGCTTCCTCATCGCGCTCTTCCTGATGATCAAGCATTTCGGTTCGCTGAATTTCGCAGACGTGTTCCACAGTGTGTCCGGCATGGGCGTGGAAAAAGCTGGCGCCGGGCTGCTGACTTCCATCGGGCTCTTGCTCATGGTGGGAGCGGCCGGGAAGTCCGCTCAGCTTCCACTTTACGTCTGGCTCCCCGATGCGATGGAGGGCCCCACGCCCGTTTCGGCCCTGATCCATGCCGCTACCATGGTGACCGCGGGCGTCTACATGGTCTCGCGCTCCCACATGATTTTCGAGCGTGCTCCGATGGCTCTGATGCTCGTGGCTATCATTGGCACGCTTACCGCGCTCTTCGCCGCGACGATCGGCATTGCGCAGACGGATATCAAGAAGGTTCTGGCCTACTCGACGGTCTCGCAGCTCGGCTATATGTTCATGGCCTGCGGCGTGGCAGCGTTCTCTGCTGCCATCTTCCACCTGATGACGCACGCCTTCTTCAAGGGGCTGTTGTTCCTGGGAGCAGGGTCGGTCATTCACGCCCTCGGCGGCGAACAGGATATGCGGCGCATGGGCGGCCTGCGACGCGAGATTCCCTGGACATTCTGGACGATGACCTTTGCCACGATCGCGATCGCGGGTATCCCGCCTTTCGCGGGCTTCTTCAGCAAGGACGAGATTCTCTGGCGCGCGTCCCGTGTGAGCCTGGTTTATTGGGGACTGGGTGTCTTCACCGCCTTTCTCACATCGTTCTACATGTTCCGCTTGTGGTTTCTGACGTTCTTCGGAGAATTCCGCGGCGCTGATGCCGCAGCGGTGGACGCAGGGCACGGCTCGCATGGCCATGATTCGCACGACCACGAAGATCATGGTCACGGCATTCACGAGAGCCCGAAGATCATGCTGGTTCCCCTGATGATCCTCGCCGTTCTGTCGCTGGTTGGAGGATGGGTCGGAGTACCCGGTTCTCTCGGCGGCAGCGATCGCTTCGACAAATTTCTGGGACCGGTATTCCACGCTACGATTCCGGCCACTGAGGCGCAGGGCGCGATTCCCGAGGAAAGTACCAAAGGTCCGGAGCCTGAAGCCAGCCACAGCCAGGAGCTGCTCTTCACCGGAGTCTCGGTGTCGGCAGCGGGACTCGGCTTGTTCCTGGCCTGGCTGCTTTATTACCGCCGGCCAGATTTGCCGCTGGAGATTGCTCATGGCTTAGGCCGTCTCTATGGAGCGGTCGCGAACAAGTACTACGTCGATGAGCTGTACGCTGCCCTTTTCGTGACGCCTCTGGTGGACGGTTCGACGCGAATCCTTTGGCACGGTATCGACCAGAACGTGATTGACGCTGCCGTCAACGACGCGGCCGATGGCGCACGCCACGTTTCCGACACGGTGCGCCACATGCAGTCTGGCAACCTTCGCTCCTACGCGGGGTGGGTGGCCGTGGGAGCAGCCGTCATCATTGGTTACATGGTGTGGATGGGAGTCCGATGAGCTCGGAAATACTCAATAGCTGGATTCTCACGCTGGTGACCTTCATCCCGCTGGGAGGCGCACTCCTTTTGCTGCTCTTCCCGAGGCGCCAGCGCGATATCCGCATCTTCGCGCTGGTGGTCACGCTCCTCACGTTTGCCCTTTCGTTGCACCTGCCGGTACACTTCCACCGCTTCCAGGCGGGATTCCACTACGAGATCGACCGGCAATGGATCGCCAGCCCCAACATTCATTACCACATGGGGGTCGACGGCATCTCGATGTGGTTGGTGGTCCTGACCACGTTTCTCACACCGTTATGCGTCCTCATTTCGTGGAAATCGATCGCCGAGCGCGTTAAGGAATTTTTCATCCTGTTGCTCGTGCTCGAGACCGCGTTAATCGGCGTCTTTACGTCGCTCGATCTATTCCTCTTCTACTTCTTCTGGGAAGCGACTCTCATCCCGATGGCGTTGCTGATCGGGATGTACGGCCACGGGCGCAAGGTGTATGCCGCGGTCAAATTCTTCCTGTACACGATGGTTGCCTCGGTCTTCATGCTGGCCGCTATCCTGTGGCTCTACGCAAAGGTCGGCAGCTTTGATTTCGTCACGATTCAGGCCGCAATCCGAAGTGGCCAGGTGGAAGGCTTTTCCAGCGCGGCGACGTGGCTCTTCCTTGGTTTCTTTGTCGCCTTTGCGGTGAAGGTCCCGCTCTTCCCCCTCCACACATGGCTGCCGGACGCGCACGTGGAGGCGCCGACTGCGGGTTCCGTGCTGCTGGCCGGCGTGCTGCTGAAGATGGGCACCTACGGTATGCTTCGCTTCAACCTCGGCTTGTTCCCCGAGCAGGCGCGGCAGAATGCTCCATGGATCATGGTTCTCGCGCTGATCGGCATCGTCTATGGCGCGCTGGTGGCCATGGTGCAGCCGAACCTCAAGAAATTGATCGCGTACTCCTCGATCAGCCACCTTGGTTTCGTTGTGCTCGGCATTTTCAGCTTTACCAGCGCGGGATTGAACGGCGCGGAGTTCGTGATGCTCGCGCATGGCGTGTCGACGGGCGCCCTGTTCATGCTGGCAGGCATCATCTATGAGCGCCGTCACACCTACGAGATCAATGAACTCGGCGGCCTGGCCACGCCCATGCCGATGTATGCCACGTTCTTCCTCTTCATCACCCTCTCGTCGGTGGGATTGCCCCTGTTGAACGGCTTCATCGGAGAATTTCTGGTTCTCAGCGGCGCGTTCCAGGCGCGGGCGGTGTACGGAGTCCTCGCCGCCACGGGTGTGATCTGGAGCGCTTGCTACCTACTCTGGATGTACCAGCGCGTATTCTTCGGGAAGGTCACCCAGGAAGTGAACAATAGCCTGCCCGACCTTTCGGCGCGCGAGAAGACAGCGCTGTGGCCAACCGCGGTAGTCGCGCTGGCTATGGGTGTGCTGCCCTTAATCTGGCTGAACGCGATCGATCCTGCCGTGCAGAATGCGCTGGCTCCGTTTGCACAGCTGGCTAGCAAGGTGGCCGGAAGATGAGCCCGATGGATCAGAGCCTACAAAGCATTCCGCAGGCCGCCGACTACATCCGCTTCCTCCCGGAGCTGGTGTTGTCCATCTGCGGCATCGTGGTGATGGTGCTCGATCCCTTGCTGGACGAGGAAAGCAGCCAGAAAACTTTAGGCTTGATCGCGCTCCTGGGCACGATCGCTGCGCTTGCCGCCACGCTCTACATGTCGACGTACCCGGGCCTGGGCTTCTGGAACATGATTCGGGTCGACGAATTCAGCGTCTTCTTTCACTTCCTGATACTCAGCATCGCTGCGGTCGTCATCCTGATGTCGTACGAGTACATGGCCGTGCAGCGCATTCGTGGCGGCGAGTACTACGGGCTGATCCTGTTCGGCGTGCTCGGAATGGTGCTGATGTCTTCCGCGGTGGAGCTGGTTCTGATCTTCATCGCGCTGGAAATCTCTTCCATTTCTACCTACATTCTGGCAGGCTTTCGTCTGCGCGAGGCGTCGAGCAGCGAGGCGTCGCTCAAATATTTCCTGCTGGGATCGTTCGCCACCGCGTTCTTCCTGTATGGCGTCGCCTTGATGTTCGGCGCCACGGGGTCGACGAATATTCTTGCCATCAGCCAGTCGCTGCAAGCAAACACATCGGTGCTCGCTTACGTCGCCGTAGCCTTGATGTTCGTTGGCCTGGGCTTCAAAGTGGCGTCGGCGCCCTTTCACGTCTGGACTCCCGACGTGTACGAAGGTTCGCCTGCTCCCATCGTCGCGCTGATGTCTACTGGCCCCAAAGCAGCGGTCTTCGCCGTGCTGCTGCGAATTTTCTTTCAAGCCAACGCTCCTGGACGATTTTGGCTGATCTGGGTTTCGGCGGCGCTCTCCATGACGCTCGGCAATGTAGGCGCCCTGGTGCAAAGCAACGTGAAGCGCCTGCTGGCCTACTCTTCGATCGCTCACGCCGGATACGTGCTCGTCGCCTTCGCGGCCGCGCCAGAACTTGGAACTTCGGCGGCCCTGTTCTACACCGCTGCTTATGCCGCCATGAATGTGGGCGCCTTCGCCGTGGTCAGCCACTTCGCCGGCTTCGGCGAGCGCTACGTCACGCTCGAAGACTACTCCGGCCTGGGTCGACGCTCCCCGCTGCTGGCCGCAACCCTCACCATCTTCCTGCTGTCTTTGATCGGCATTCCGATCACGGGAGGGTTTTTCGCGAAGTTCTATGTCTTCAGTGCGGCGCTGAAGGCCAATCTGGTGGGGCTTACCATCATCGGCGTGATCAACAGCGCGATCGGCGCTTACTACTACCTACGCATCATCGTGGTGATGTACATGCGCGAAGCGCGCGAAGAGACGCCGGTCCCTTCGGTGCCCGCGGCGCTGGGAGTCGCGCTTGCGATCAGCTTGATCGCGACCGTCTATCTCGGAGTGCTGCCGGAAAGAGTGTTGACCTACGCACAGACCTCAGCCGCGCAGTTGGTGCATGCGGAGACGGCGGCGGCTTCGGCTCATCCTGGGGCGGTACCCCCGGCCCCGTAAGAGTAGTGTCCTGATTCGCGCGTCACTAGTAAAACTGTCATCTCGAGCTGCGCTTGGGATGAGTGCGAATGAGAGAGCGCTCAACTAGTCCACCGCCACAGCGATGTCGCGCCGGGCGAAGATCCACGAAGCCATCAGCCAAAAGAGAAGCGTCTCCCCGCCTGCCAGCGTTAGAACGCCCCAGTCGACATGCCACCGGGTTTCAAAAGACGCCTTGAGGAACAGATCGATCAGGGGATATACGGGAATGACGTATCCCCATTTGCCGCCAAACTCGATCGTGATAATGGCAGGAACTCCAAGCACGGCCCCGGCTGTTAATGTGGCAAATAACGGCGGCATGAACGTGGAAAAGAATACCGCGACGGCGGCCGCCAGTAAGGACGCGAGGAGGAATGAAAACATCATGAACCAAAGCAAGGGAACTGGGAAGCCTCCTTGCCCCAGAACCCAGCTTCCCGTCAGGCCCATGCAGAAGCAATACAGCGACACGGCAATCACAATGCCGGCCAGCAGCCCCGAGACGTATTGGCGCCTTCCCACGGCCTTGGCCAGCACCGCCAGAATGCGACGAGACTTGCGCTCGTTGTGAATGGCCGAGCTTCCGAAAAACACGGCAAATGCCATGCCGTAGACGGCCAGCTGTTTGAACACCACAAGCATATCTTCCCGGGCGCTGCGCACATCCACGGTCAATCCCAGGGCGGCCATCACCAGAACCCAGAGCAACAGAACAAGAATGGGCCAACGCTGCTCGCGCACGAAGTTTTCGGCGACCAGAAGGACAGTTCTCAGGCGGCGCCTCCCTGCGGCTTAGCGGCATTTTCGGAAGTGACTTCCAGAAAGAGTTCTTCGAGCGACTTGCGCATGGGATTGACGCTCACAATCTCTCCCCCTGACGCCCACACTCGCTCCACGGTTGGACGCTGCTCCGAGGCGGGGACATCCAGCTTAACCGTGCCGTTGACCGCGATTGCGGAGGCAAAACTACCGGGCGCGAGGCCCCGAGCCACGACCTCCACCCGTTGCCCCGATTGCAGCAGATCGGGAGTCCGTCCCAGGCGGACCAGGCGTCCCTTATTGAGCACCGCGACCCGGTCACAGACCAGTTCGACCTCCGAGAGCAGGTGGGAGCTCAGGAAGATAGTTTTTCCCGCTTCCCGGCTCGAGAGCAGCAACTCGCGAACCGCGACCCGCGCCAGAGGGTCGAGCGCCGAGGTGGGCTCGTCTAAAATCAATAATTCGGGATCGTTGACCAGCGCCTGTGCCAGGCCCACGCGTTGCAGCATCCCGCGGGAGAACTGTCTTACATTCCGCCGGGACTCGCTTCCGAGGGCCACTGCCTCCAGAACGTCGTGCGCTCTCTTTGCCAGGGGACTTCCTGCCATGCCGTTGAGGGCTCCGTAAAAGCGAACCAATTTTTCAGCGGGACGATGATAGAGAGCCACGTTTTCCGCAAGGAACCCGACCCTGCGCCGGGTGGCGGCATCGCCGAACGGCTTGCCCAGCATGCGCCCAGCGCCGCTGGTGGAGCGCATGAACCCCATGGCGAGATGAATGGCCGTGCTTTTGCCGGCGCCGTTGGGACCCAGAAATCCGAAAATTTCACCTGCTTCGACGCTCAGAGAAAATTGATCGAGCGCGCGAACCCGGCGTCCGGAGTAGAACCAGTTCCGGTATTCCTTCGTAATCCCGTCAAACTCGAGGACGGCGGACATCGTTCCCTATTCTAACCGTGTCAACGTCACGCAAGTACAATCCGCAAACGTTTTGATGCGGCTGAAATCCTTGATCCAAAGCATTTGACAAGCCGCCCCTGCCCCGTCATTATGGGAGCCAATAAGTTCGCCAGCCTCAAATGAGCCCAACCCCCGGAGGATGTATGAAAGAATTCTTGCGTAGAATCTGGTCAGAGGAGGAAGGCCAGGATATCGCCGAATATGCCGTAATGTTGGCGGTCATCCTGGTGCTGGTAGTTGGAACCGTCCGCCTGATCGGGTCCAACTCCAACACAGTTTTCTCCAACGTGGCCAGTGCGGTACAATAGCCCGCGCCTGCTCGAAGAAGTTTAAGTCCGATATCACGCCCAGACTTATGACGCGATTTACCTATTTCGTTTCGTCTTTCGGCTGCTACTCCTTTAGAGTCGCGGCGCCGGCGGAGCGTTACGGTAGATCGAGTTCCCAGTAATCCCGTAACATTTAAGACATCCGCAAGCGGCCGCGATTCTCAGAAATCGCGGCTTTTGTTTTGTGTGCCAAATCCCAGGAGGGTTCGAACCCATGATTGTCAATATGTCAGAAGCCGCCACTGAAGAAGAAATCACCCACGTTATCGACCGCATCCGCGAGGCTGGCTTTCAGCCGCATGTGACCCGGGGAGCGGAGCGCACGATCGTCGCCGCCGTCGGCAGCGGAGGACGGCGTCACGAAATCGAAGCGCTGCGGGTTGCGGCCGGCGTGGAAGACGTGGTTTCCATTGCCCAGCCGTTCAAGCTGGTCAGCCGCCAGGTGAAGCCTGAGCGGTCGGTAGTCCAGGTTGGACCGGTCAAGATTGGCGGCGGAAATGGCGTGGTGGTGATGGCCGGGCCTTGTTCGGTCGAATCGCGTGAACAGCTGATTTCGACCGCGCATGCCGTGAAGAAAGCAGGAGCCACCATGCTGCGCGGCGGTGCATACAAACCCCGCACTTCTCCCTATGATTTCCAGGGGCTGGGCACGGAAGCGCTGAAGATCCTGCGCGAGGCACGCGAGGAAACCGGGCTTCCCGTGGTCACCGAGGTGATGAGCACCGAGGATCTCGACCTCATCTGCAAACACGCCGACATGCTGCAGGTGGGGGCGCGCAACATGCAGAACTTCGCGCTGCTCCGCCGCCTGGCGGTCATCGACAAGCCGGTATTACTCAAACGCGGTCCCTCCGCCACCGTCAAGGAATGGCTGCTCGCGGCCGAATATTTGCTCTCAGGCGGAAATCATCGAGTCGTGCTGTGCGAACGCGGCATCAAGACCTTTGAAACGGAAATGCGCAACACCATGGACCTGGCTGCGGTGGCGCTGGCTCGTGAACTATCCCATCTACCGGTGGTCGCGGATCCATCTCACGGAACCGGCAAGCAGAGCCTG
>Ga0335081_10012250_pt1 | contig 13894 bp, 8 predicted proteins | sample Lox_Sample_35_FD_206713 | JGI IMG/M metagenome (GOLD analysis project Ga0335081, IMG submission 206713) | Soil microbial communities from Loxahatchee National Wildlife Refuge, Florida, United States - Lox_Sample_3.5 | ecosystem: Environmental > Terrestrial > Soil > Wetlands | place: USA: Florida... | reverse complement strand
CACGATTCCCCAGCCTTCCAGCTCGCGAAGGCTGGTGGAAACGTTCGAGCGGGCGACGCCCAGAGTGACGGCGATCTCTTCGGCCGGGAGCGGGTCTGGAGAGAGATAGAGCAGAGCGTGAATCTGCGCGACGGTGCGGTTGACGCCCCAGCGGGTACCCATTTCCCCCCAGTGGAGGATGAATTTCTGCTGGGCGGGAGAGAGTTTCATGGAGGGCCTCCCTTCGCTTCCGAATGTTCAGTCATGACAGAATATACAGCATTCGCAGGCGTTTGTCAAGCCCCCCCGCGGGTGCGCGCACGGCGGGCCTTCCCTGCCCCGCGGCTATCCCTCCGCGGGAGGTCTGCCCTTGCCGGCGCGGCGGGCCACTTCGTGGGCGAGATAGAGGCGCAGGTCGGCGCGCACGGAGGTGAGTTGCATGATGTCGCGCAGATCGGAAAGAGGGATATCGGGCAGAAAGGCCATGATGCGGGCGAGAGGAGTGAGGGGATGACGGAGGAGCGCGATGCGCACTTGAGGCGAGTTGGACCATTTGGGGTGGCGGGCGACGGCGTTAACGACACGAGCGGAGAGGTCCATGCGGGCGAGGACGCGTGTGATTTGCGCTTCGTTCAGATGCGCGTTTTCGAGCACGTGCGCGAGGGTGCTGGGCAGGCCCTCGGCAAGCAGGGCAGCGGCCACGCGCGCGGGCCCCTGTTTGGCGAGAGTGATTTTCTGGCCCACGGGAAGCTGGGCCAGGCGGTTGAGCACCAGATCTTCCGCCACCCTGCGCACTTCGGCCAGCGCGGAGGGGAGCAGGCTGACGCGGGCGAGGTCGAAGAGAAACAACTGGCGCACGCAGGCGAGGGCGATCAGGCGTGGGGTATGCGGGTGGCGGGCGAGACGGAGCTTCACCGGGTAGGCTCGAATCCACCCGGCGCGCTGGGCCACGCGGCGAAGGAGTTCGGAGGGCGCGTCCTTGCGTTCGAGCAGGCGGCAGAGCAACGATTCGTGGAGGGCGGGATTATCGAGGACGCCGAGAAGGATCTCCGGATCAGCCGAGCCGATGAGGACCTCGAGAGCGGCGGGAGAGGCGGAGCGTGGATCCTCCAGAGCGTCCCTGCGAGGCATCAACCGCTACCCGCCGCGCGGGCGGCCGGCCTGCTGGCCGCGATCGCGATGAGCGCGGCGGGCGGCAGCGCGCGCCGGGGGAATCTCCACAGGACGGACGCGCGCCCCCCGGGCAGCGCTGTGCACGAGGGCTTCAAAGGCCTGGTCCAGCAGCGAACTTACGCCGAACACGCCTCCGGCCTCTGCGACGAGAAAATCCTGCTGGGCGATTTCCAGGCGGCGGGCCACGCTGAGCACGAGATGGGAAAGCGAAAGCGCAGCGCCGAACAGGATTTCGCGCGCCGGAGTGTCGCCATTCTCGGCGGCCTCCGCCACGAGCGGGAAAATCCGCGGGAACACCTCGTCGGGACCGGCGGCGATCCGTTCGAGCAGCGAACTCCAGTCGGAACATTCAAAGGCCGCAGGAATGGAATCGGCGAGCACGGTGGCGGGAGCCAGCGCGTCGCGTGCGCGCGCCACGGCGGCCACTCCGCGGCGGCCGATGTCGAAGGCGCTTCCCTCGTCGCCCACCCAGGGGCCATCGCCGCCGGCGCGCACCAGGCGGCCGCCGGGGCCACGGCCAAGCGCGGCGGAGCCGGTGCCGCCGACAATGACGATTCCCGGGCCGTCGCCGAGTCCGGCATCGAGTGCGATGTCGAGATCGGTGCAGACTTGAACGTGGGCGCGAGGAAACGTTTCCACGAGAAAACCCATCACGCGTTTGAGCACCCGCGGCTGGCCGGCGCCTGCAATCCCCGCGCACACTCCGGAGACGGATGAGGCACCAATCTGATGGGCGGCCAGCGTCTTCTCCGCAGCGGAACGGAGGGAGGCCTGGGCGCGTTCGAACCCCGCACGCAGGGGATTGGCCGGTCCCGCGCTATGCTCCGCGATGACGTCGCCCGCGGAGTTCAACAGGACGCAGTCGGTCTTCGTGCCGCCGCCGTCAAAACCCAGAAAATATTCTTCGCGATCCGCCATTCCGCCATCCGCTCGAGCGAGGCCACGACCGATGCGGCACAGCGAGCAACCCGCCGCCGTTGACAGCCTCTCCCGGCCCCCATAGTATCGCGCGAACGGCATGCCGAAGTCCGGAAGCTACGGGACGGAACCGGAAGAGTGACCGGCACGATGCCCATCCGCAGTGTGGACCTGGCCGTCCTGCTTCTGTACCTCGGCGGGATCACGGCGTTTGGTGTGCGATTCCGCCGCGGGCAGTCGGGCGTGCGCGACTACTTTCTGGGCGGACGCACGGCGCCGTGGTGGGCGCTGGCCGCGTCGATCGTAGCCACAGAAACCTCCACGCTCACCATCATCGGGACGCCGGCTATCGCCTTTGCGGGAACGCTGGGCTTTCTGCAGCTGGCCATAGGCTACATCGCCGGACGAATCCTGATCAGCGTGGTGTTCCTGCCCGCCTACTTTCGCGGGGAATTCTACACGGCCTACGCGCTGATCGAGAAACGATTCGGCAAGGAAGCGCGACGAGTGGCGGCAGTGACATTTCTGGGCACGCGGGCGCTGGCCGAGGGCGTGCGGCTGAACGCCATCGGAAAAATCGTGAGCGTGGCGTTCGGGACAGGCAGCAAATTTTCGATCGCAGCAATCACGGCGCTGACGCTGCTGTACACCTTCGAGGGGGGCATGAAAGCGGTGATCTGGACGGACCTGGTGCAGCTTGTGCTGTACCTGGCCGGGTCCGCCGCGGCCTTCTGGCTGCTGCTGGGGAAAATTCCGGGGGGCTGGAACGAAGTGGTGCGGGCGTCGGCGGCGGCGGGCGGAAAACTGCAGATGTTCGATTTTTCGCTGAGCCTGACGCAGGCGTACACGTTCTGGGCCGGCGTGGTGGGGGGCACGTTCCTGACGCTGGCAAGTCACGGGACGGACCAGACGATTGTGCAACGGCTGCTGGCGGCGCGGAATCTGCGCGACAGCCAGCGGGCCATCATCGCCAGCGGACTGATTGTATTCGCGCAGTTCGCGCTGTTCCTGCTGGTGGGGGTGATGCTGTTCGTCAACGGGCAGCACGCGCCGCTGGCCATTCCGCAGGGCGACCGCGACAAAATTTTCCCTGCGTTCGTGGTGCAGCAAATGCCGGCGGGCATCGCGGGGCTGGTGCTGGCGGCGATGTTTGCGGTGGCCATGTCGAACGCCAGCGGATCGCTGAACTCGCTGGCATCATCCAGCATCATGGATTTTCCGTTCCTGCGCGAGCGGAGCGAAGGAGACCCCGCGGCGCTGCTGCGGCTCTCGCGCCGGATCACGCTGGTGTGGGGAGCGCTGCTGGGCGCGCTGGCGCTGGTCAACTGGGGGCCAGTGCTGGTGGCGGGACTGACGATCGCGTCCATCACTTACGGAAGCCTGCTGGGGCTTTTTCTGATGTGTCTGCTGAACCCGCGGGCGACGGCGCGCGGTGCGATCACGGGAATGCTGGCGGGACTGGCCGTGATTCTGACCATCTGGCGCTACACGCCGCTGGCCTGGACGTGGTATGTGCTGGCAGGAACCGTGCCGACGTTTCTAGTGGGCTCGCTCGCCAGCCTGCTGGATAATTCTCCGAAGACCTCCATGGAGAATTCTCCGGAAAAATGAGCGAGGAATCGAACGGGCAGGACGGGAGCGGGAAGTCCGGCGCCCCAGCGGCCGCGGCGCCGCGGGCGGAGCTGATTCGCGGGCTGGGGGCCTGGGCCGCGGCGGCGATCGTTATCGGCACGATGATCGGCACGGGAATCTTCCTGGTGCCGAGCAGCATGGCCACGAACGCGCGCTCGGTGGGGCTGGTGTTTCTGGCCTGGATTCTGGGCGGGGTGCTCTCGCTGGCGGGCGCGCTGGCTTACGCGGAACTGGGCGCGGCCATCCCGGAGGCCGGCGGCGATTACGCCTATCTGAACCGCGGATTCGGCCCGCGATGGGGCTACCTGTTCGGATGGATGCATTCGGTGGTGGGGCGGCCGTGCTCGGTGGCGACGATCGCGGCGGGGCTGATGCGGTTCTGCGGTTTTCTACGGCCCACCATCGGGCAGACAGTGATCACCTGGCCCGTCTGGATTCCTTTCTCACGCGCGCCATACAACTTCAATCTGTCGCCGGCGCAGCCGCTGGCCGTGGTGGCCATCGCGCTCGTAACGTTTGTGAATTATTGGGGCGTGAAACTGGGCGGGCGCGTGCAGGTGGTGCTGACGGCCATTAAATTGGCGGCCATCGGCGCGGTAATCGTTCTCGCTCTGGTGATGGGCCAGGGAGGAACGGTGCGATTCCAGCCGTTCCTGCCGGACGCGTGGGGCGGGGGAGCGTGGGCCGGATTGCTGGCCGCGATGGTGGCGGCGGCATGGGCCTACGACGGATGGAGCAACGTGAGCCTGGTGGGTTCCGAGGTGGCAAATCCGCAGCGGAATATTCCGCTGGCCCTGGTGGGCGGCGTAGCGCTGGTGATGGCGATTTACCTGCTGGCCAACGCCGCGTACTTCTGGGCGCTGCCGTTTGCTGCGGTGGCGCATTCGCGGCACGTGGCCTCGGACATGATCGCGTCGTTCGCCGGCGGGCGCGCGGCGGCGTGGCTTACGGTGGCCATGATCATCTCGGCCCTCGGCACACTGAATTCTTCGATCCTATCCGGAGCGCGCGTGCCGTACGCGATGGGGCGGGACGGCGTGTTCTTCCGGTTCACGGGACTGGTGGACCCGAAGCGGCACACACCGGGCGGCGCGCTGGTGTTCCAGGCGTATCTGGCGAGCATTCTGGCGCTGACCGGGACGTTTGAGGATTTGTTCTCTCTGTTCATCTTCGCGCAGTGGATTTTCTACGGGCTGGTGGTGGCCTCCCTGTACGGGCTGCGCCAACGGGAGCCGGAGCTGCCGCGGCCCTATCGCGCGTGGGGATATCCGTGGGTGCCGGCCGTGTTCATCGCAGGCGCGCTGGCGCTGACCATCAGCCTGCTGGCAGCCCGGCCGGTGCGGTCCATCCTTGGGCTTGCGCTGATTCTGCTGGGGCTGGTGTTTTATCCGCGATGGCAGCGGGGAGCGCGCCGGGGCGAGGCGCCCGCGAATCCCTGACGCAGCCGATTGGGTTGTGCCCTGCGTGCGGCAGGCGGGCCCCGGGGACTACAGGGCTAGAAATCGCGCGGAGCCACCGCGAGGCGTTAGAGGCAGCCGGAGGCTGCATTCGCTCCCCGTACCCCGTCCCTCCGCCGGAGCACGGACTTCCGCGGGTCATAGAGCAATGGGAACTGAGCCTTCGGGTAGCGCGGGCCCGACTCTCTGACCTGGCCGGAACAACTCCCCCATCAATTCCATGCCATCCACGAGGCGCGGGCCGGGACGCGAAACGTAGCTGTTCGCGTCCAGGGCATAGACGCGGCGCGCCCGCACGGCGGGCAGATCGTTCCATTCCCGGGGAAGTGCGAGCCCGCGGAACTCACGTGCCGCCTTCCCGGCGCCATATCCGCAGGGTGAAATCAAGATGAAGTCGGGCCGCGCTTCGAGCACCTGCTCCCACGATACGCGAAAGGAGGGTTCGCCGGCGCGGCCGAGCGCATCGGCACCGCCGGCGCCAGCAATCATTTCCGGCACCCAGTGGCCGGCGGCATAGAGCGGGTCGAGCCATTCGAGGCAGGCCACGCGCGGGCGGGGCCCGGGCGCGGCTGCGGCGGCCTGCGCGATACGCGCGATGCGCGCTTCGAGCCTGCTGACCAAGTTGTCCGCGCGCGCCCGTTCCCCGGTGGCATCGCCCACGGCGCGAACGCCGTTCCAAACGTCGAGGAGCGAGTGCGGCGAGAGGCAAACGACGCGAGGCGGGCGCGGGGCGCGCGCGAGCGCCGTAGCGAGATCCCCGGGCGAGGCGGCGCACACATGGCAGAGGTCCTGGGTCAGAATCAGGTCGGGCCTAAGCCGCAGGAGCAGGTCCACGTCCACCGAATAGATGCTCTCGCCGCGCGAGATGAGCTCGCGCACCTGGCGGTCGATTTCCTGAGCGGGCGCTTCCGGACTGACGCGCGGGCGGATGAGCGCAGGTCTGCTGCGGACGCTGGGCGGAAAATCGCATTCGTGCGAGATGCCCACGAGCGAATCTTCCAGACCGATGGCACAGACAATCTCCGTGGCCGAGGGCAGCAGGGAGCAGATGCGCATTCTGCAAGTCTATCGCAACGCATTTCGAGACAGGAAAGGCCCAGCCGAGAGGACAGTGATTCTTAAAAGATGGCAGATACGGGCCGGCACCGGGAATTTTTCAATTGGACTTCGGCGGGTTGCGGGTGACGCGGCGGTAGGGTTCAACCTTGTTCGAGCCGGTCAGCACGGAAATGGTTCTCTCCAGGGCGGCGCGGGACGGCGCAGGCCCATCGGCAACGTAGTGATACAAGGCAGGGGGAAACTGGGACCGGTTTGCGGCCAGCGCGGACAGTTTTGTCTCATAAACCCCGGAAACGTCGAGATGGAAGTTCGGCTCCGCGGTATAAAAGTAGAAGACATTCGGAACGATGAAGGCCGGTCCGAGCTCCGGGTATTCCAGGGGAAATTCAGCGGCATTGATGGCATCGGCCGAGAGCAAGGCGGCGGAGCGATGATCATGGTACTGGTAGCGCACGTAGGTGAAGCCGGGATCCAGGGCGAAGACGATATCCGGGCGACTTTTGCGAATGATGCCGGTGAGCTGTTTGCGGATCTCGGGGAGAGGCGCGAAGTCGAGCTGGCTGTCGGGGTAACCCAGCCAGATTTGTTCCACGCCGGGGAGATTCAGGGCTTGGTAGGCTGCCGCGGCCTCCTGCTTTCGTATGGCGCGGAGGCGATCGGGCGTCAGGGAAGCGTCATAGGTTCCCATTTCGCCGGAGGTGAGGTACACGGCGATCACCCGGTTCTGCCTGCCGGCCAGATACGCAAGGGCGCCCCCGCAGCCGATGATGTCGTCGTCCGGATGGGGAGAAATCACCAGGATCGTTTTACCGTTCGCGGCGGAGAAAAAGTTGTCCGCGGCCGGAGAGGAGGCCGGCCCCTGGACAGCCAGGCTTGCGGAGATGGCGAACAGCAGAATCAGAGATCGCATGCCTTTGCCAACGCCTCCCGCCGGCTCAACGAGGCGGAGATTTCTTCGCCGCGCGGCCGGCCTGTTTCGTTTCTGCAATCAATGTCGTGGTGGACTTGCACTGGCGGAAGCCATGCTGTCCCGTCTCTTTCTGGACGTACTGGTTCGCGGCAAGGGCGAACTCGTAGGCATCGGCCAGGCGCTGGGCCCTCTCTATGGGATCTTTCGAGAGCCGGGCCTCCTCGTAGTAATCGTTGGCGAGGAGATGTTTGATCCAAGCGGTTCGCTGGGCGCAGTATCCCTGCGGAAGGTGGTAACAGGCCTCGCTATCGAAATCCTTTTTTACTTCGTAGCCCGAGAGATTCTTTTCGTTGTCCACGTAGCGGTTGAAGTCCTGCTCGAACACGTCGAGGGACGCGCCCGACTCCTGGAGCTTTTGGGGGATGACGCAGGACTGGGAGTCGAAGAGAGCGGGATCGCTGATGCGCTTGAGTTCTCCGGCGTAATAGAGGGCGTGACCGTTGGCGGGATCGATCTGAAAGATTGCATCGATATTTTTCCTCACCGCGGAGAAGTCGACCGGAGCCGCCCCGCCGCTTGCCGCGCGTCCGAGCTGGTCGCGCGCCCGCTGGTACTGAAAGCGGAGATCTTTCACCGTGCTCAAAATCTGCATATCCACGGAGAGCCGGGAGGGAGGCGCCGAGGCTTCTCCGGCGGGAGGCGGAACCGGCTGTGCCGCAGAAGAAGGCGGGCCGGGCCTCCCCGCGTGAGCGCCGGACATTTGATGGAAAACCGCGAACATCAAAAGCAGGGACGCGAGAATCGCGACCGCGATGGCGCCCCATCGCCAGGGAGACAGGAAAGAGGACGGTGAAGGTTTCTGCGGCGCAACGGAAGAGGCTGCCCGCGGACCCTGGGCCAGGGGCGCGGGCGGCCCCGAGAGCAGCGCAGCTTCGGCGGAAGCAGAGCCCGCCGGAGCGATTCCCATGGCGCGCAGGCCGGCGGCCATGCGCGGGATGATTGCGGGAACTCCCTCCTCAGGAACACTGATGGACGTCGCGGCGCCCAGAGCCTGCCGCCACTCCTGGCGCCGGGAGCGGAATTCCTCGTGAGAAATGCCGAGAAGGACGGGCAAAAACTTTTTCTGCGTTTCGTGGGCGCGAACAACTTCCAGCGTGATCTGGTTGGAGAGGACGGAACGGGGAGAAATGATCAGGACGACGGCCTGGCATTTATCGACCGCCTCGCCGGTCTGGTCGAGGTAGGAGACGCCGGGAAGCGAATCCCGGGTGTAATACCAGGCGACGAACCCCTCCGCTTCCAGCCCCGTGGCAATCTGTTCGGCGACGCCGACATCAGACTTTTCGAAGCTGATGAATATCTGCGCCATGGTTCCCTGCCGCCGGGCGGCAGGCGATGAGGGCACGGTAAACGAAACGCCAATGCGCCTGTTCATTCTGCTTCGGCCAAACAGCCAACGCAAGGACGGAGAAGCGCAGTGACACAAGATGGACAGGGCCGCTCCGACTGCCCGGAACGAAGGGAGCGCGTGCTGGCAGCAGCCAGGGCCGGCAGTGGAACTCAATGGTAGAGCAGATATTTTTCGCGGAGGGCCCGGAAGGCGCGCAGCCCGTCGTCTTCGCCGAGGACGATGCCGGCGGGCGAATCGCCCTTCTTGAGGCGCTCGATAGCGGCGGCGGAGCCGAGAATGTCCATCATCTCCTTCAGGTCGAAGTTCTTGGGATAGAACTTTGCGAGCGCCTCGGCCATTTCGAATCCCAGAAGAATGGGAAACACGCTGCCGCGGTCGAAAACCACCAGGGAGACTCCTTCGCACTCCCGGCCTTTATAGGCGTCGGAGCGCGGAGTGAAGCGCGTGGGGACGAAATGGACGCCGGGAATGTGGCGGTCGTTGAGGTAGGCGGCCAGCTCGCTTGCGTGGATCCAGGGCGCGCCCACCAGCTCGAATGGCCGGTCCGTTCCCCTCCCTACCGACACGCCGCCGGGCTGCAGCAATTCCACTCCGGGGTACAGAATCGTTTCCGTGAGGGAGCGAAGATTCGGCGACGGCGGAATCCAGGCGAGCCCGGTGGACTCGAAGTAGTCGCTGCGCCGCCAGTCCTTCATGGCAATGACGTGCAGGTCCGCGCCGATGTGGTTTTCGGCGTTGAACATCTGCGCGAGTTCGCCCGGCGTCATACCGTGGAGAATGGGCTCGCGGAAATAGCCGACGAAGCTCAGGCGGTCGGCATCAAGCACGGGGCCAGAAACGGCAAGGCCGCCGAGGGGATTGGGCCGGTCGAGAACGTAGAAGGCGATGTGATGGCCGGCGGCCTCCTCCATACAATACGCCATGGTGGTCATGTAGGTGTAGAAGCGCACGCCCGCGTCCTGAATGTCGAAGACGAGCGCATCGAGGCCGCGGAGCATTTCGCCGGTGGGACGGCGCGTGGCGCCGTAAAGGCTGTAAATGGGCAGACCCGTGGCGGCGTCCTGGGAGGAGCGGACGATCTCATCGGCGGTGCCCGCGGGGCCGTGCTCCGGGCTGAACAGCGCCGCGAGGTGAACCTCGGGGGCACGGGCCAGCAGTTCGATGTCCGTGTGTCCGTCGCGCGCCATGCCCGTTTGGTTGGTGATGAGGCCGATGCGTTTTCCGGCCAGCGGCGCGAAATTTTCCTCCTGCAGGACGTCGATGCCCGCGAGCGTGTGGCCGGCGCGGAACTGCGGCCGCTCTGCGTTCAAACCGCGCCACAGGGGAGACGAGATGGATGGGGCCGGCGAGCCGGACGCCGCGCGGGCGGGCTCGGAATCGTAGATGGTGGAGGCGATCACCGTAGCCACTTTCGAGCGAAGTGCGGAAATGGGCGGGCGCCGGAATGGATGGACGCTGTTGCCAAGCAGGAGATAGAAGGTGTCGCTCGTGGGATCGATCCAGACGGCCGTGCCGGTGAATCCCGTGTGGCCGTAGGAGAGGCCGACGGGAAACAACTCGCCGCGGGGGGAAGAAAAGGTGGAATCGATGTCCCAGCCCAGGCCGCGCTCCGAAGGAACCCAGGGCGGCTGCTCCGGCGTGGTGGCCAGAGCGATGCTTTCGGGCGAGAGGAGGCGCTTCCCGTCGGGCGTCTTGCCGCCGGCCAAGAGCAGGAAGCAGAATTTGGCGAGGTCGTCGGCGGTGGAAAACAGTCCGGCGTGGCCGGCCACGCCGCCCATGCCGCGGGCGCGTTCGTCGTCCACGAGGCCGCGAAAGATATGGCCCTTGCCGGTGCCGGGCGCAGCCCCCGGGGGGACGTCAATTTCCCGGGTGGGAGCAATTCGCGGGCGCCAGGATGCCGGAGGCCGGAAGCGCGTCTCACGCATGCCCAGCGGGATGAAGAAGGTTTTTTCCGCGAATTCATCGAGCGGCTCACCGGCCAGGCGATGCACGATTTCGCCGAGAAGAATGAAATCGCAATCGCTGTACACGAAAATCATGCCGGGCGGGGCGATGGGCTCCGCGTTGTAGATCCAGTCGAGCACCTGCGGGGTGGTGGCGTCGTCGGGAGTTTTCGGAATGGGCGGGAGGCCGCCGGTGTGGGTCATTAGCTCGCGGATGGTGATCTGGTCCTTGCCGTGCGAGCCGAACTCGGGCAGGTAGCGCACCACGGGATCGGAGAGGCGGATCTTTCCCTGCTCCATCAGATGGAGGAGGGAGGGCGTGGTGGCGAACACTTTGGTAAGCGAGGCAAGATCGAAAATGGTGTCGACGGTCATGGGTTCGCGCTGGGGGAGGATGGAACGCGAGCCGTAGGCCTTGCGATACACCACGCGGCCGCGATGGCCGACCAGGAGAACCGCTCCGGGAAGCTCGTCCGCAGCTATGGCTTGCTCGATGGCCGCGTCCGCGGCGGAGAAATCGAGCGATGACTCGGACGCGCCGGCCGGATGGGAACTGGCGGGAAGCGGCTTCGGCCCCCGCGCCTGCTGCCGGGAAATCGCGGGAGTGCCCAGGAGCAGCCCTCCGGCAACGAACGCGAGCACGGCGACACCACGGGCCGGAAGCGCTTTCCAGTCCCTGAAGTTGTGCGCCATTTCCCTGTGTGTTATAACCACTCGGAGATGCAAGGGTCAACTCCGTTCGACGCCGCGGCGCATTTTTTCTGAGGCAATGCCCGCCCGGCGCTCCTTCCTGCTGCTCCTTTTATTCCTCCCTGTTCTTGCCGCAGCCACACATCCGGAAGATACGGCACCGGCACAGCAGCTCTCGCCGGGGGCGCGCCGGTGGGTGGAGCACACCATGTCCGAGATGACCACGAACGAAAAAATCGGCCAGATCGTGTTTCCCACCTATTTCGGGGCCTTCGAGTCCGTGGAGAGCAAAGATTACAAAGAGCTGCTTTCCCGCGTGGAGAACGACCAGATCGGCGGGTTCATTCTGGCCACGAGGCGCGGGCCACGGGGGCTCGAGCTGAGCCACGTGTACGAAACCGCGGTGCTGACCAACGAATTGCAGGAGGCGGCGAAACTCCCGCTGCTGGTGGGCGCCGATTTCGAACGCGGCACGGTGATGCGCGTGGAGGAGGGCACGGCCTTTCCGCATGCGATGGCCGTGGGAGCGACCGGCCGGCCGGCGGACGCGTACGAAATGGGCCGGGTCACCGCGATTGAAGCGCGGGCCATGGGGGTGCACTGGGTGTTCGCGCCCGTGGCGGACGTCAACAGCAATCCGGACAACCCGATTATCAATATCCGCTCGTTCGGCGAAGACCCCAAGCGCGTAGCCGAGTACGTGACGCAGTTTGTGCACGGCGTGCAGGACAACGGCGCGTTGGCCACAGCCAAACATTTCCCCGGGCATGGCGACACCTCGGTGGATTCGCATCTGCAACTTCCGCTGGTGACGGCCAGCCGCGAACGGCTGAACGCAGTGGAATTCGTGCCCTTCGAGGCGGCAATTGCGGCGGGAGTGGATTCCATCATGACCGCGCATCTGGCGGTGCCGGCGCTGGAGCCGGATCCGGAGATTCCCGCGACGCTTTCCCACAATGTGCTGACCGGAGTGCTGCGCGACCAGCTCCACTTTCAGGGACTTGTGATCACAGATGCGCTGGATATGGGCGGCGTGGCGAAAGGGTTTCCCCCGGGCGAAGTGGCTGTGCGCGCGCTGCTGGCGGGCGCGGATGTGCTGCTGATGTCGCCGGTGACGGATGCGGCGCTTGCGGCCGTGCGCGATGCGGTCGCGTCCGGGCGCGTGCCCATGTCGCGGCTGGACGAGGCCGTGCACCGCGTGCTGGAAGCGAAAGCGCGGCTGGGACTCTACAAACAGCGCGAAGTGGACATCGACAAGCTGAGCACAGTATTCGGGAAGCCCGAGTTCCTGGCTACGGCCGAAGATATCGCAGACCGCGGGGTAACGCTGTTGCGAAACGATGCGGGGCTGGTGCCCCTCGACCCGCGGACAACCAAGCGTGTGTTCCTGCTGGCGGTCTCGGCGGACCCGGATGCCACGCCGGCGGAGCCGTTTGAGCGCGAATTGCGCGCGCAGCTCGACAACCTGACTTCTCTGCATGTGGACACGAAGTACTTTCGCGTGGCGGAGACGACGCTTCCGTCGCCGGACAGCTACGATCTGGCCATTTGCGCGATGACCGTGCGAGTGGCCGACCGCAAAGGGACGATCGGCCTGCCGGCGGATGAGCTGGAGATGGTCCACGCGCTGCTCAAAGCCGGAAAGCCGGTGATCATGGCCGGCCTGGGCAGCCCGTACCTGATGGAGAGTTTTCCGGAGGCGACCACGTGGCTCGCGACGTTCAGCGTGCAGGACGTGGCGCAGCGGGCCGCGGCGCAGGCTCTGCTGGGCACCTTTGCCGTGGACGGGAAGCTGCCCGTGAGCCTGCCGGGCGCGGCGCCACATGCGCTGCGCGTGGGCGACGGAATGACCACGGCGGCGATTCCGATGACGCTGCAGGTGGCCTCCGCTGAGATGGAAGCCCGTCTGAAGCCGGTGTTCGGCCTGCTGGGAAAGGACGGATCGATTGGAGTTCTGCGAATCGGGTACCGCGGCGAGGAAGTTGCCCACGACTTCGCTCCGTTCGGACCGGCCAAGCTGCCCGCGACTGGAATCACCGTGCCACCCCCGCTCGACCTCCCGAGGATCTACAAAGATAAGCCGATCGAAACTACTGTCATCGCGCGACTGGTTCAGACCAAACAGGTCACACTCGACACCCCGCTGGCCACGATCCTACAGGGGGCCCGCCTCGCTCCGGCGGAGGGTTGGCGGAGCGTGACCCTGCGCCAAATGCTCGAAGGCACTTCCGGCCTGGAGTTGGTGCGACGCATGGAAGGTGACAAAGCTGCGGTGAAGGAAGTGTTGCGCTTCAGTAGTGGGCAAGGCTCGTCGATTTCGGCCCAAGAAGCCGAGCGAGAGATTGAAGCGACAATCGTGACGACGCTGACGGGCCTGAATTATGTTTCCGCGGTGCAGAAGCTGTTGTTCGAGCCGTTGGGATTTTCCGCCACAGGGAATTCCATCGAGGTCGAGAGCCAAACGCTAGCTCTTGTGGGCCAGCTCTGGCTGAACGGCGGGATTTACGCTCACAGACGCCTGCTCAGCCGACAGACGATGGATCAATTCACAGCGCGGAGAACGGAGCTGAGCCGAATGGTTGCGGCGGGCTGGTGGGTGATCGATGCTCCCGGGCACGATTTTTCAGCCAGTAGCTACGGGTGGACGAATCCGGGATGGGAATCGCTGTGGATAGACCCGGAGCGCGAGCTATGCGTGGTCCTGCTGATCAATGGGCCTGAG